>CAJDTL010000088.1_pt1 | contig 12453 bp, 15 predicted proteins | sample 7389871 | NCBI WGS metagenome assembly CAJDTL01 (sample SAMEA7055650, study PRJEB34461) | soil metagenome | biome: terrestrial ecosystem; feature: Peninsula; material: soil | place: Antarctica | collected 2016 | reverse complement strand
CCAAATTTTCCAAATTCCTGGCCTGTCCGAAGTAGATTTCAAAGCTGACAACTGAACATACAACTCATATATAACAAACGATAGTGTTCCACATCACGCATGTCAACGCTTCCGGGGATTCCCCGACCGTTTGGGAGGCTCCTGGTGGAGGCGGCGTCTTTCTGTCCGCCAGACCGCCGGCATGACTTGGTGAACCGGGCCCTTGCGGCCGTGTCTGACACGCCCAAAGACGAAGTAGCCGGGTCGGCACTCATCGGACCCGGCTACGAACGGTCCTGGAAAGGCTGTCTCCGAAGTGTCCTGACGGAAGTTGCGTCAGCGCCAACACGAAGCGGTGGGTTGATTGGACCCGCACGCGGTTCAGCGGGTCCCGTCCTGGGCTGCCACCAGTTCGCGTGCCTCGGCCATGGTGTCCACGCTGGGCATGGATCCGGGGAGCGGGCGGCGGGCCGACTCGGGGAGGAAGTAAATAGCAACGGCCCCGATCACCGAGGTACCGATCAGGTAATACGCGGGAGACATGTCATCGCCGGTAGCATCGATCAGCCCCTGCACGATGAAGGGCGTGGTGCCGCCGAACATGGCCACGGAGAAGTTGTATGCGATGCCCATGCAGGTGTAGCGGCTCAAGGTCGGGAACAGCGCCGGCAGCGCCGATGCAAGGTTGGCCACGTAAAATGTCACGGGAAAGGCGACCAGGGCCAGGCCGGCCAGCGTGGACCAGATGCTTCCGATGCCGATCAGCAGGAACGCCGGGACTGCCAACAGGATGGTGCTTCCGGCACCGATCCACAGGACCGGCCGGCGGCCGATGCGGTCGGAGAGCCGGCCGGTGAGAGGAATGCAAAGGGACATCACCACCAGGACCGGTATGGTCAGCAGCGTGCCGTGGACGGGGTCGTAGCCTTTGGACACTGTCAAGTACGTCGGCATGTAGGACGTCAGGGCGTACCGACGGTGTTGGCGGCGGCAGCGAGAACCATGGCCAGCACAATGTAGCGCCAGTAGGCTTTCAAAATGGCAACGGGGCCCTTGGTCACGGCTTTTTCAGCGGGGCCGGCGGCCAGGGCCTCCTGGGCATCCAGAGTGGCCTGAAACTGCGGGGATTCCTCGATCTTGATTCGAAAGTAGATGGCGATCGCGCCAAGCGGCCCCGCGATCAGGAAGGGCAGCCTCCATCCCCATTCGTCCATGGCAGCCTGGCCCAGCGTCAGCTGCAGTACGGAGACCACGGCGGCTCCCAACGCGAAGCCGGCATAGGAGCCCATGTCCAGGAAGCTCGCGAAGAAGCCGCGGCGCTTGTCGGGTGCGTACTCACGGACAAAGGTGGTGGCGCCAGCGTACTCCCCGGTGGAAAAGCCCTGGATGAGCTTCAACACCACCAGGAGCACGGCTGCCCAGATGCCGATCTGTGCGTATTCGGGGAGCAGGCCGACTGCAAATGTGCTTGCGGTCATCAACATCAGGGTGGCTGCGAGCACCTTCTGGCGACCGACCTTGTCACCGAGCCAACCGAACACGACACCGCCCAGGGGGCGGGCGAGGCAGGTCGCGGCGAAGGTGCCGAGCAGGAAGAGCGTCTGCACGGACTTGTCAGCTTCCGGAAGGAAGACTGGACCCATGGTGGTAATGAGGTAGCCGAACACGCCGACGTCGTACCATTCCATCGTGTTGCCCACGATCGTGCCGCCGAGGGCTTTTTTGAGCATTTGCTTGTTATGGGCTCTCCACTTAACCGGAGTAACTCATCATTATTCAGGTTGGCGTCAACCGTCGGCCCATAGACGCCACGAATTTACAGACAAGTACTCGACACCGTAACGCTATGCCGAAGCCGCCTGAGCTGGCGGGAGTGCTTATCAGCCATCAGGCGCCAAACCAAGGCGCAATTCCGGTTGGACTGCATCGGATAGATATGCACTACTCCGGTTATGTGGAGAACCCAGTGCTTGTTAACGACGTTGATGTCGGAAATTTTGAGCTGGCGCCGTGGCAGCTTTGGGGTTTCGCCGCTTTGGGCGGTGGGGTTCGATCCCAAGGGGCTGCTGCCCCCGTGGAAAGGACGGTCAGGTTTCTGCGTGTGGACATTTGGGATTCTCCCAGCGTTGTTGGTCATGGCTTGTATATCTTTGATGTGCTGGCAGAAGGCACATCCGGGGCTGTAGCAGCCGTTCTGCGTCGATACCGGGGTCCAGTCGGTTGGGGCGCTGGCGCCCGGAGTTCCGGGCCGCCAGCGCGCTCTTACTTCAGCCAGCCGGCCACGACGCTGGCATGGGCATCCACCCACTTCTTGGCCGCCGCAGCCGGAGCCATTCCACCCTGGATGTCCTTCGCCACGGCGTCCTGGTCCGCATTGGTCCACTTGAAGGCCCTGATGAGCTTCGCGGCCGGTGACCCGCTGTCAGCGAGTTTCGTGGAGATCACCTTGTTCAGGTTGTACACCTGATAGTCGCAGGCCACCTTTTCGGGGTCGGAGTCGCAGCCGGGCGTCCACGCAGGGAGGCTGACCTTGACGAGCGGGACTTCGGAGAGGAACCATTGCGGGTCGTAGAAGTAGCCCAGCAGCGGGGTCTTGTTTGCTTCTGCGGTACGGAACGACTGGATCAGAGCCGCTTCGGAGCCGGCAAAGACCACCTTGTAGTTGAGGTTGAGGTTCTTCACCAGCGCCTCATCATTGGTCACGAAGGCCGGATCGCCGTCGAGCAGCTGCCCCTTGCCCGCGGACTCGGGGGTTTTGAACATGGCGGCATACTTGTTCAGATTCTTGCCGTCGGTAATGTCGGGGTACTTGGCGGCCATCCACGGCGTAACGTACCAGCCGATATGTCCCACATTGCCGGTGGGTCCTGCGTCGACGGCGACGTGCTGGTCCGTGATGTATTGCTTGGCCAGATCCGCATGGCCCCAGTTTTCCATGATGACATCCACCTGGCCGGAAGCGAATCCCTGCCAGGAGATCTGCTCGTTCAGGTTCTTCTCCACCACGGTGCAGCCAAGCTTGTTCTTGGCCAGGTAGTCGAACACGGCCGCGTCGGCGGTGTAGCCGACCTAGGCGTTGAGCGCGACGTTGACGGTCCCGCAGTCCGATTTGGCGGGACCGGCTGCGCCTGCCTGGTTCACCGATGCAGCGCCGCATCCGGTGAGCAGCATAAGCGCCCCAACGGCCGCCGCAGCGGCGGGAAGACTTCGGTTGAATAACCCTGTTGATTTGAACATGTTTTCTCCTTTTGGTGGAAAATGCGTTGTGGTGGGAATGCGGAAGTGGGAATCGAGGTTTGCGCTAGTGGTCATTTACCTAAGTTCGTCGGGGGTTTGGTTCCAGGCTGTCGGGTCGTTGAAGTAGAGGCCGCAGGCGGTGTCGAGGGCTTCCTGGGCACTGCCGATCGGGAGTCCGCTGGGCAGCACGGAGTCGTCGTAGTCGTCGTGGCTTGCACGGTAGATCGCGAATCCCCACAGGTGTGCCGAGCCGCCGTAGCGCAGCCGACATAGCTTCTGCACCACCGGATCCCCGTCTTCGTCCCCGTCCCCGGCGGTCCGGGCGTCAACGTAGGCGAAGCGGCCCCTGAACCGCAGCTCGATGTCATGGATCTGTGGCCAGCGCTCACGGGCCCGGGCGAGCAGGCGCTGCTCGAGGGAGGACTTCGTGGAGTCGGGGATCGTGGCCATGGATCGTATTCTTCCGTATTTTCCGGGGTTTGCACCCGGGCGCCGCCGGCCTGCTTGACCCGGTACGGGCACGGGTGGATAACGGAAACATGGCCATGCATTCCCCGTTAGTGATTATCCTGTCTCCGGTTGAGGAACTGGTGCTCGCCCACCTCGCCCGCGGCTCCAAGATGCCCCACCGCCAGGTGGTGCGTGCCCGAATTGTCCTGGCTGCGGCCCGCGGGGAACCCCTGGCGCGGATCGCCGCGTCTGTGGGCGTGCACGTGGACACGGTCCGCAAATGGTGCCAACGCTTCGCCGCCGAAGGGATCCGCGGATTGGCGGACCGGCACCGCTGCGGGCGCCCACGGGTCTTCACCGCGCTGCAGGTCGCCGGGATCAAGGCACTGGCCTGCACCCCGCCGCCGGAGACCGGCCTGCCGCTCTCACGGCTCTCCACCACCGAGGTCAGGAACTTGGCGGTGGCCGAGCACCTGGTGGAGTCCATCAGCCTGGCCACGATCTGGCGCTGGCTGGACACGGATGCGATCAAGCCCTGGCAGCACCGCTCCTGGATCTTTCCCCGCGACCCGGACTTCGCCCCCAAGGCCGGCAACGTCCTGGATCTCTACGACCGCACGTGGAACGGGGAACCACTCGGGCAGGACGACTACGTGATCAGCGCGGACGAGAAATCCCAGCTCCAGGCCCTGCACCGCACCCACACCGCACTGCCCCCGGGCCCGGGGCGTGCCGCGCGCATCGAGTTCGAATACGCCCGCGGCGGCACCCTGGCCTACTTCGCCGCCTATGACGTGCACCGGGGACAGGTCATGGGCACCATCGCGGAGAAGACCGGCATCGTGCCGTTCATGGAGTTGGTGGGCCAGGTGATGCACACCGAACCGTACGCCTCCGCGCACCGGGTGTTCTGGGTCGTGGACAACGGCTCCTCACACAACGGCGCCCCGTCCGTGGCCAGGATGCGCATAGCCTGGCCGACCACGACCCTGGTGCACCTGCCGGTGCACGCCTCTTGGCTGAACCAGGTGGAGATCTACTTCTCCATCCTCCAGCGCAAGGCCATCACCGACGCCGACTTCCCGAACCTGGACACCCTCGCCACACGGATCATGGCCTTCCAAGAGCACTACAACACCACGGGCGAACCCTTCGACTGGAAATACACCCGACGAGACCTCAACGACTACCTCCACCGACTCGGCACCCACGAACCAACCTTCGCAGCCTGACCCCGACGAACTTAGGTAAATGACCACTAGCTGACCCGTTTCCGGACGGGGGCCGCCGCGGCGGCCTGGATGATGCGGTCCAGCAGAATGCCCAGGAAGACGATCGCCAGGCCTGCTGCCAGGCCCTTTCCAAACACCGAACTCTGGACAAATCCGGCGGCGACGTCATATCCGAGCTCGCCCGCGCCGACCAGGGCACCGATGACCACCATGGCCAGCACATACATCAGGCCCTGGTTGGCGGCAAGCGCGAGCGTCTTGCGGGCCATCGGAAGCTGGACCTTGCTGATCACCTGCCACGGTGTGGAACCGCTGGACACCGCAGCCTCCACCACGGTCGGTGAAATCCCGGCAATGCCGTCGGCGGTGATCTTGATGGCCACCGGTGCAGCGTAGATGATGGCGGCCACGATGGCGGTAAAGCGGTTCGCGCCGAAGAGCCCTAGGAAGGGAACCAGGTAGACAAACGCCGGCATGGTCTGGCCGGCGTCGAGCATGGGTCTCAGGGCCTGGTCAATCCTGCTGGAGCGGCCCATCGCCACGCCGAAGACCATGCCCAGCAGCATCATGACAATGATGGCCAAAAGGGTGCTGGCGAGGGTCACCATGGTGTTGTTCCAGAGCCCCAGGGAGATGATCGCGGCCAGGCAAAAGGCGGTCACCGCCGACAGCTTCCAGCCGCCGATGGCATAGGCTGCGACCGCGATCACGGCCGCCAGGACGTAAAAGGGCGTGTCGGTGAGGAGCGACTGGAACGGGTTGAGGATGCCGATCGTGACCCACTCCTGGAAGGAGTGGTCAGGAAATACAGATTGGTCTGCAGCCAGTCGCTTGCCGCGCTGACGCCGCTGCTGATCGCCGGCCCCACGTTGAGGTTCTGCGGGAATACGGCGGCCCACATCATGGTTCGGGAAAGCTGGACCAGCCCCAGTGGCAGGGCCAGGGCGGCTGAGAGTACGACGAACCGGGTCCGGCCCGCCAGCCTTCCGCTTCGGCGGGCACCGGGCTCGGCGCGTTGGCTCGCGGCGGTCGTGACGCGGTCCAGGACGATGGCCATCAGCACAATGCCCAGGCCCGAGTTGACTGCGGTCCCCACGTCCAGCGACTGCAGGGCGACGACGACGACCTGGCCCAGCCCCGGAGCGGCAATCAAGGCTGCGATGGTCACCATGGACAGCGCCGCCATCGTGCTTTGGTTGATGCCCATCACGATGGTCCGTCGCGCCATCGGAAGCTGCAGGGTCCGCAGCCGCTGCCAGCCCGTCGTCCCCAGCGAATCGGAGGCTTCCTGGTGTTCTCGGGAATGCTGCGGATGCCGTGGGAGGTCAGCCGGATGACCGGCGGTGCCGCAAAGATCACGGTCGCAATCACCGCAGACGCCGGGCCGATCAGGAAGACCAGTTCCAGCGGGGCCAGATACACAAACGAGGGCATCGTCTGCATGAAGTCCAGGACGGGGGTGACGACCTTCTGGACGCGGTTGCTGATTCCGGCGAGCACACCCAAGGGAATGCCCGCCAGCAGCGTCAACAGCACGGCCGTGACGACCAGCGCAAAGGTGTAGGCGGCATCGACGAAGAGGCCCTGGAACCCGAAAAAGGTGAACACGACGGCGGTCAGCAGGGCGACGCGAAGGTTGCCGACGGCAAACGCAACCCAGGTCAGCACGGCGACGGTGCCCAGCCAGCCCATGACGGGGATGACCTGGCCGGTGGGGCTGGCAGCGAAGACCGCCATGAAGAAGCCCGCGACCGATCCTACGGCGCCGCGCAGTGGAGTAAGAACGTACATGAAGACGGGGTTTCCGGAACGGTTCTCCGCGATCCAGGAATTGAAATGGTTCAGGCTCCGGTGGAGGTCCGTCAGCTCGGAAGCTGGCAGCGCCAAGGTGCCGGTGCCATGCAGGAATAGGTAGCCGAGCAGCCAGAGGGTTCCGGCGCCCAACAGCAGTGCGGTCCTGGTGCCGGATCCGGCGGCCAGCACCGGGCGGGCACGAAACAACGTGGCCATCAGGCTGCGGATTCTTTGATGGCGCCAACGGTTTCTTTGCCCGGCACGGCCGGGTGGTGGCTGCCGGAGCCGTGGATGGCGGCCAGGATGCTGTCCCGGTCGATCTGGCCCATGATCGTTCCGCCGCCGTCGGCCACCAGGACGGGGCTGCTGGCACCGCTCACCACGGGGATGGCGTCCCTGATGAGTGTTGTCGACGACATGACAGGGGCGTCGCCCGGAGTCCCGGAGGCCACCGGCCCCGTGATCCATTTGAGCGTCAGGACCTCTGCCCGCGGTACCTCGGAGACGAAGTCCGCAATGTAGCTGTCCGCCGGTGAGCCCACCAGTTCGTCCCCCGAGCCAACCTGGACCATCTCGCCGTCGCGCATGATCAGGATGCGGTCTCCGAGCTTGAGCGCTTCGGACAGGTCATGGGTGACGAAAACCATGGTCTTTCCCATTTCCTTGTGCAGGCGGATTACCTCCGCCTGCATGTCGCGGCGGATCAGCGGAGCCAGCGCTGAGAACGGTTCGTCGAAGAGGATGGTGTCCGGGTCCCCAGCGAGGGCGCGCCCCAGTCCAACGCGCTGCTGCATGCCGCCGGAGAGCTGGTCGGGGTAGTGCTGTTCATACCCCTTCAGCCCGACGAGTTCGATGATTTCGCGGGATCGGCTGTCCCGCTCGTTCCTGGCCGTGCCGCGGATCTGCAGGCCATAGGAGACGTTGTCCAGCACGGTGCGGTGCGGCAGCAGGCCGAAATGCTGGAACACCATGGACATTTTGCGCCGGCGCAGCTCGCGCAGGTCCACGGTGCCGGCCTGCAGCACATCTCGGCCGTCCACCAGCACCTGGCCGGAGGTGGGCTCGATCAGCCGGGTGAGGCACCGGATCAATGTTGACTTTCCCGAGCCGGAGAGCCCCATCACCACGAAGACTTCACCCTTGGCGACGTCGAAGTTCATGTTTCGCACGGCCGTGACGCAGCCGGTGCTCTCGAGCAGCTCGGAGGAGCTCTGGCCGGACAGGCCGGCGTTGCCGGGGACCTTGTCTCCGCCGGATCCGAAGACTTTCCAGAGGTTGCGGACTGAAATTACGGGACTGTTCATGGGCATGCTCCTGTTGTCGAAGTATCGAACCAATGGCCGGGTCCGGGGTCAATGTTTTGCCAGATGTGCTTGGTCTCCCGGTATTTCCCCAGCCCGGCCAAACCGAGCTCACGACCATTCCCGGATTGGCCAAAGCCGCCCCATTCCGCCTGCGGAACGTAGGGGTGGTAATCGTTTATCCATACGGTGCCATGACGCAGCGCCTGCGCAACCCGCTGGGCACGGGCGCCATCCTGGGTCCATGCCGCTCCGGCGAGCCCGTAGATGGTGTCGTTGGCCAGCGTCACGGCCTCCTGTTCCGTCCTGAAAGTCTCCACGGTGAGGACAGGTCCAAAGGACTCCTCCTGCACCACACGCATCCCCGTTGCACAGCCGTCGAGGATAGTGGGCGGGTAATAGCTGCCGCACGCCAGGCTGGGTTCAGTTGGGATGTATCCGCCGCATAGAAGACGTGCGCCTTCGGCAACCCCAGAGTTGACATAGGCGTGCACCTTGTCATGGTGGGCCGCGGAGATCGGTGGACCCGTCTGGGCATTTTCGTCAAACGGACCGCCAAGACGGATCTGCTGGGCCCGCAAGGCGAGCTCGGCAACAAATTCGTCGTGGATCGACTCCTCAACGAGGAGCCGGGACCCGGCCGAGCAGACTTGCCCGGAATGCAGGAAGACGGCCGTCAATGCGTAGTCGATGGCCGATGCGCGGTCGGCGTCGGCAAACACAATGTTCGGGTTTTTTCCGCCGAGCTCGAGTGCCACCCGCTTCACTGTCGCTGCGGCTGCTGCCATGAGGAGCCTGCCGGTTGCCAGCCCGCCGGTGAAGGAGACCAGGTCAACGCGCGGATCGGTGCCCAGCACGGCACCAACAACAGGTCCGGCGCCGGTGACAAGGTTCGCGACGCCGGCGGGAACGCCCGCCTCGGCCAGGGTTTCCATGAGCAGGATCGCGGTCGACGGCGTCAACTCGCTGGGCTTCAGGACAAAGGTGTTGCCGGCCAGCAGTGCCGGGGCCACTTTCCAGGAGGTTTGCAGCAGCGGGTAGTTCCATGGTGTGATCAGCCCGCACACCCCGACCGGCACATGGACGATCCGGCTGACGGCACCGGGGTTGCCTGTGTCGATAACGCGGCCCGCGTCCGTGCCTGCCAAGCCGCCGTAGTACCGAAGGCAGGAAATGACGTCCTCGATGTCATATTCCGCCTCGGCATGCCGCTTCCCGGTGTCCAGGGCCTCAGCTGTGGCATAGGCCGCCTTGTCCCTTTGGAGGAGATCGGCCGTGCGCAGCAGCATCCGGCCGCGCTGAATTTCCGGGGTGCCGGCCCAGACGCCGGAATCAAAGGCGCGCCGGGCGCTGTCGATGGCAGCCTCCGCGTCCTTTGCCGTGCCCTCGGCCACCCTGGCAACCTCGGTTCCATCCGCTGGACAACAAATGGTTCGGACGCCGCCCCCGTTCGACGCCACCCATGCTCCGCCGGCGTAGATGCCGCGTGCCACCTGGACGCCCAGGCCAGCTGCCTGCGGGCTCACGATTGGCTCCGGTCCAGCGTCCGCCGAGACAGTTGCTCACGGGCGCCGGCCGCCCCGCCAGCCAGCGGGTCGGGATCCTGAGGGCTGGAACCGTGGCGATGGAAGTCGGTGCCCTGTGCCGTTAGCGGGGGTTGTCCAAGAATGAGGTCCGCGGCCTTTTCGGCGAGCATCATGACCGGGGCGTAGATGTTGCCGTTGGTGACATACGGCATGGCGGACGCATCGGCCACACGCAGCCCGCTCGTGCCGTGCACCCTCATGGTGAGCGGGTCACCGACAGCCAGGGGATCCGATGCCGGCCCCATTTTGGCGGTGCAGGACGGATGCAGCGCCGTCTCGGCGTCCCTGCCCACCCACTGGAGTATCTCCTCGTCGGTCTGGACAGCAGGGCCGGGGGAGAGCTCCCCGCCGTCGAACACGCCCATGGCCGCCTGAGCCAGGATGTCCCGGGAGATCCGTACCGCTTCCACCCATTCGCTGCGGTCCTGGTCCGTCGAAAGATAATTGAACTTCATCGACGGGTGACGTTTGGGATCCGCGGACACGATTTTCAGGCTGCCCCTGGAATCCGAGTACATCGGCCCGATATGAACCTGGTAGCCGTGTTTGGCGGCGGCTTTCTGCCCGTCATAGCGGACGGCGACGGGCAGGAAGTGGAACATCAGGTTCGGATACGTGACCTTGTCGTTTGAGCGGACAAATCCGCCGCCCTCAAAGGGGTTGGTGGCTGCCGGCCCGGTGCGTCCCAGAAGCCATTGCAGACCGATGAAGGGGTAGCGCCAGAGACTGAGACTCGGCTGCATGGAGACGGGCTGGGTGCAGGCATGCTGGATGTAGACCTCCAGGTGGTCCTGCAGGTTTTCGCCAACGCCGGGCAGGTCGACGACGGGCCGGATGCCCAGCTTCCGCAGGTGCGCCGCGTCGCCAACTCCCGACAACTGCAGCAATTGCGGAGTGTTGATGGCGCCGCCGCACAGGATGATCTCCGCGGCGTGCGCAGTGTGCCGCCGCCCGTTCCTGCGGTAGCTCACCGACGTTGCCGCCGTGCCGGTGAAGTTGACTTTGGTGACGAAGGCCCGGGTGAGCACGCGCAAGTTTGGCCTGCCACGGTTCGGGCGCAGGTAGGCCCGGGAGGCGGACAGCCGCTGTCCCTTGTGCACGTTGCGGTCGAAGGGGCCAAAGCCCTCCTGGCGGTAGCCGTTGACGTCCTGGGTACGCGGAAAGCCGGCCTGTTCGGCCGCACGGAAGAAGGCTTGGAACAGTGGGTTCCGGGCTGGGCCGCGTTCCAGGACCAATGGTCCGTCATGACCGCGGAATTCATCGTCGGGGGCCGCTGCCAGGGTGTTCTCCATCTTCTTGAAATAGGGCAGGCAGTGAGCGTAGCTCCACGTCTCCATCCCCGGATCCCCACCCCAACGTTCATAATCCAGGGGGTTGCCCCGTTGGAAGATCATGCCGTTGATGGAGCTTGAGCCGCCCAGTACCCTGCCCCTTGCGTGGGCGATCCTCCGGCCGCCCATGTGCGGCTCGGGAGCGGACTGGTAGCGCCAGTCGTAGAACCGGTTCCCGCTCGGAAAGGTGAGTGCTGCGGGCATCTGGATCAACAGATCCCACGGATAGTCGCTTCGGCCCGCCTCAAGAACCAGCACGCTGTGAGTGCCGTCGGCGCTCAGGCGGCTGGCCAGCACCGAGCCGGCGCTGCCGCTGCCAACGATTACATAGTCATAGTTCGTTTCCGTCATTGTCCAGGTCTCCTCAAACGATTTACCGTTGCGGTGGGGGTGGGCCGTTGCCCAGTGCTATCGGCGAAGGCGTTCCATCCCCGGATCCACGAGCGGTTCAGGGGTGATGGTGGCTCGAATCCGCCGGCCAAAGTATTCAATGTCGACGCCGTCGCCGACAGCAGTTGCCGCCGGCAGCCACGCATAAGCAATAGGCCTGCCGATGGTGTAGCCGTAGGCGGCGCTCGTGACGTAACCGGCGGGTTTTCCATTGAAATACACCGGTTCCTTGCCGAGCACCATGGACGTTCCGTCGTCGATGGTCAGGCACCGCAATTCGTGGGCTGCGGGGTCCTGCCTGCGGCGCGCCAAGGCGGCTGAACCGACAAATTCGACGGCGTTGCCGGCGTTGTCCTCGCCGGTTTTGGCCTTGCTCACGGAGAATCCCAAGCCGGCCTGGTAGGGGTCGTGCTCGGGCGTCACGTCCGTGCCCCAGAGCCGGTAGCCCTTCTCCAGCCGCATGCTGTTGAAGGCCCCGCGGCCTGCAGCGATGATGCCGTGCTCCTGGCCGGCAGCGAAGAGCGCAACCCAGAGCCGAAGACCGTTTTCTGCCGTCGTGTACAGCTCCCAGCCCAACTCCCCAACGTAGGACAGCCTCATGGCCGTGACGGGTACGCCACTGATTCTCACCTTTTTGGTGCGAAAGTAACGCAGGGAGTCATTGCTGAAGTCGTCGGGGCTCACCTTTGCCATGACCTCGCGGGCGAGGGCCCCCAGAGGCCGATGCAGCACGTGGAGCCGGTGATGTCGCGCACCTGGACCCACCGTTCCGTCGCCGCGCTGGTCTGTTTCCGGGCCTCCACGGTGAAGTAGCCGAGGTCAATGTTGCCGTTTACCCCAACCTGGAACGTCTCCTCATCCAGCCTGGCGATCGTGATGTCGCTGCGCACGCCGCCGTCCTCGGCCGGCAGAAGGCAGTACGTCACCGCACCAGGCTTCTTGTTGATTTGACCTGTGCTAAGGACTCACTTATAAATAAGTGCTAAGAATAGGTGTTGACGTGAAATAATGGTCTATGCCCATCTCCGCCGAAACCGTTGAAGCCCTGCGCGCCAAGTTCGACACGATCCTGCCCCACCTGGACGAACGGGCCACACGCCTGCTGCTGGGCGCCGAGGCCCGCTCGCTGGGCCATGGCGGGATCACCGCGGTG
>CAJDTL010000085.1_pt1 | contig 12827 bp, 10 predicted proteins | sample 7389871 | NCBI WGS metagenome assembly CAJDTL01 (sample SAMEA7055650, study PRJEB34461) | soil metagenome | biome: terrestrial ecosystem; feature: Peninsula; material: soil | place: Antarctica | collected 2016 | reverse complement strand
CAATGTCGCGGGCCAGGCACTGGTTCCGGCCATCGTGGCCAAGCGCCAGGGCATCCTGGATCTGGCTCTCTATAACGCTCCGCGGAACGGCGATCCGTTCGCGGACGACACCCCGGCGGATGTGGCCGGGGCGGCGGATGCCACGGATGCAATCAGTGCCCGCGACAGGGAACTGTCCCGCGCTTAGAACGGCCGACGACGGCGCTCCTCGCGCCGCCGCTCGTTCCCGAAAACCCGCGTCACTGGCCCCTCAGCCGGTGGAGCGGGTTTTCGGCAAAAGGAACGGGGGAGGAGGGAAAGCCCTCGCCGCTTGGCAATAACCGCAGCTGCAGGTGGCCGCTGCGAACGAACGCTCAGAGCGACGCTTTGGTGACGCGGGTAACTTCGAGGCGGCTGACCTGATCCGCCTCGATCGGGACTCGCCCCGGTGACGCACCGGCTCATCGACACCTCGGTCCTGATCAAGTGGTTTCACAGCGATGGCGAGAACTAACTGGAACAGGCCCGCGCCTTGCGATCGGCACATGTCATTGGCGAACTCGATGCCCACCTGCTCGATCTCGCTTTGTATGAGATCGGCAACGTGCTCACCGGCGCACTGCACTGGACACCCGCCGCCGTCGCCGATCAACTGGACGATCTACATGCTATCATCGGCCCTCCTGTGGCCATGGCGGCCGGCTGGTTGCGGCGTGCTGCGAAGCTGGCGCATGTCCACACGTTGTCGTTCTACGACGCGAGTTGGGCGGCAGCTGCGGTTGAATTAGACATAGCGCTGATCAGCGCTGACCGCCGGCTTCTGTACGCGGGCCTCGCGGAGTCGCCCACCGCGATCAGCGGCCGCCTCAAGGTGCCGATAAACTGAACCGGCTGTCCTGAACTCACTGCACTCACTGCATAACTTGCACCGAGTGCAACATGGTCGTATCCTTGAACCATGACAATTCTTGCCGACGAGCCTGCTGCGTTATCGCGGCGCGAGCTGAATAAGGCAGCAACCCGCGAGGCCATTGCCGCGGCGGCACTGGAACTGCTGCGCACCAACGGCATGAACGGCTTCACCGCCGATGACATTGCCAACGCGGCTGGGGTGTCGCGGCGCACGTTCTTCAACTACTTCTCCAGCCCCGAAGCCGCCATCGCCAGCTTCACGCAGAATTACCTCGACGCCGTCATTGAGCAGCTCCTCCTCCGGCCGGCGGAGGAACCCTTGCTCGAATCGGCCCAGCATGCGCTGACCGCCGTGGCGCCCAAGGACCTCGCCATTCTCGCGGAGACTTTCACCCTCACGCAGGGAGATGCGCAGCTCTCCCGCTTCCAGCTCGAAGCCTGGGATAACTGCAGCATCAAAATCATTGCTGCGATCCAGAGCCGCATGGGCGATTCTGCCACCGGGAGCCAATCCGGCCACCGCATCGGCCCGGAGACAGGGGGTCACACCGACGCGGCCGGGGAACTCTACCTGCACGCCCTGGTCGCCTCCGTTATCGGATGCGGGCGGGCGGCCGTGGAGGTCTGGTTCCGGCGCTACGAAGGTAATACCGGTCCCGACTCGCTCGCCCAGCTCAAACAGCTTTTGGTCAGCGCGATCGGGCACCTGAGGGACGGTTTCCACAACTAGCCTCCCCGACGCTCAGCAGCTCCAGCTTCATCGGTTCCCGTCTTTTACAGTTCCAGACATCAAGAAACGGACACATCATGGCCTTGCTGCTGTACCGCCTCGGCAAATTCTCTTCCCGGCATCGTTGGACGGTCATCGCCGCCTGGGCCATCATCGTCGTGCTGGTCGGCGGCTCGGCGGGGCTCTTCCACGGACAGATGTCCAACAACTTCCAGATCCCTGGCACGGAGACGCAGCAGATGCTGGACAAGCTCAAGAAGGACCTGCCGCAGGCGGCGGGCGGCAGCGGCAGCATTGTCTTCAAAGCCGCCGACGGCAAGGCCTTTACCGAGCCGCAGCGGGATGCCATTTCCACCGCCCTGACGGACGTGAAATCGGTTCAGGACGTCCAGGCCACGGTGGATCCGTTCAGCACGCAGGCCAGACTTGACGGCGCGGGTGCGAGCATTGCAATCGGCGAGCAGCAGCTGGCGGATGCGCAGGCCAAGCTCGACGCCGGCCAACCCCAGTTGGCTGCGGCCGCGGCGCAGCTGCAGGTCAGCAAGGACCGGCTCGACGCCGGCCAGGCGCAGCTGGACCAGCAGGCGGCGTCCGGGGCGGATCCGGCTGCCCGGCAGGGGGCGCAGGCACAGATCGATACCGGCCGGCAGCAGCTGGCCGCCGGTCAGGCGGGCTACGATGCGAACAAAAAGACCTACGACGACGGCGTCGCGCAGCTAACGCAGAAAAAAGCCGAGCTTGCCCTCGGCAAGCAGCAGAACGAGGCCGCACAGGGCGTACGCTTTGTCTCCGAAAACGGCCAGGCTGCGATCGCGCAGATCCAATTCACCACATCCATCAACGCCGTCACCCCTGCAGTGCGCCAGGAGGTGCAGGATGTGGTCAATAAGGCCACTTCCGCCGGCGTCGAGGTGTACTTCAGCAAGGACATCACCGAGGATGTTTCCGAACTCTTCGGCATCTCCGAAATACTGGGAATCGCCGTCGCCGCGGCAGTTCTGATCATCATGCTCGGCACCCTGATCGCCGCCGGCCTGCCGCTGCTGATGGCCGTGATCGGCGTCGCCGTCGGCGTGGGCGGTACGTTTGCCCTGACCGGCCTGATCGATATGTCTTCCATCTCTCCGATGCTGGCACTGATGCTCGGCCTGGCCGTGGGTATCGACTACTCGCTGTTCATCGTCAACCGGCACCGTCAGCAGCTGCTGGCCGGGATGGACATGGAGGAATCGGTGGCCCGCGCCACCGGCACCTCGGGCAATGCCGTCTTTTTCGCCGGACTCACCGTAATCATCGCGCTCTCCGCCCTCTTTGTCTCCGGCCTGCCGTTCCTGACGATTTTGGGCCTGGCGGCCGCCGCCACGGTGGCCGTCGCCGTACTGATCGCCCTGACCCTGACCCCGGCCCTGCTGAGCCTGATCGGACACCGGTTGATCTCCAAGCGGGCCTGGGCCAAAAACGCCGAACACGACGCCAAGGTCACTTCTGCGGAGGATGCTGTCGGGGAAATCCGCCGCAGCGGGCATGGCTGGGGCGGCCTGGTCACCCGTCACCCGGTGATCGCGCTGGTGGCATCGGTCCTGGCGCTGGGCGTCGTCGCCGTCCCTGCCGCCGGACTGCGGCTTGCCCTGCCCGACGGCGGCTCCGAACCGACCAGTTCCAGCGCCTACCAGGCCTACAGCATCGCCGGCAAGAATTTCGGCGAGGGCATGAACGGGCCGATCATCGTCGTCGGATCCCTGCCCGCCGGCCTCAGCGCCACCGAGACCCAGCAGCGCGAGCTGGACGTGGCGACCCGGCTGCGCTCGGTGGACAACGTCACCGCCGCCCTGCCCGTCGCGCTCAGCGACAACGGGCAGACGGCCGTCTTCCAGGTCATTCCGAAGGACGGGCCCGCGAGCGCCAGCACCGTCAAGGTGGTCGCGGATCTGCGCGGCCAGGCGGGAGCCATCAAGGACTCCACCGGCGTGAGCATCGGCCTCACCGGCCAGACGGCCGCGAACGTGGACGTCTCCAGCAAGCTCGGTGACGCCCTCCCGCTCTACCTGGGCATCGTCGTCGGACTCTCACTGATCCTGCTGCTGCTGGTGTTCCGGTCCATCCTGGTCCCGCTGCTGGCCACCGGAGGCTTCCTGCTCTCCCTCGCGGCGGCCTTCGGCGGCGTGGTGGCGGTGTACCAGTGGGGCTGGCTGGGCGGCGTGTTCGACGTCTCCAACCCCGGCGCGGTGCTCAGTTTCCTGCCGATCATCCTGATCGGCGTGCTCTTCGGCCTCGCCATGGACTATCAGGTCTTCATCACCTCCGGCATGCGCGAGGCCTACATCCACGGGCAGGCGCCCCGCCAGGCGGTGCGCACCGGCTTCAGCCACGCCGCACGGGTGGTGGTGGCTGCGGCCATCATCATGACGAGCGTGTTCGCCGGATTCATCTTCAGCCACCTGACGATGGTGCGCCCGCTCGGGTTTGCACTGGCTTTCGGTGTGCTGATCGATGCCTTCGTGGTGCGCATGACCATCGTACCGGCGGTCATGCATCTGCTGGGCAGGAGCGCCTGGTGGCTGCCGCGCTGGCTCGATCGGATCATGCCGGACATGGATGTCGAGGGCGCTAGGCTGGAGCGCCCGGGGCAGACCATGGACGACGGCGGCACGGCCGGCGGTCCGGCCGGCGGCAGTGCTGCCGGTGAGCTGGTGGACGCCGAGTCCTGACCCTCCCGCCCCACCATCGATGAGCCACTTCGCGCCCATGTTCCTCGGCAACATGGGCGCGTAGTGCGTTTTCGATGGTCCGGCGCTGGGCACCTGGTACCGGTATCGGTGGGTTCGCCCTAGCCAAACGGGCTGCCCACGGCGGATACTGGCACTATGTCTCAGACCCCCGCATTCGGGAACGGCGCCGTGACCACCCCGCCCCCGAATGTTTGGCCCGCACTGCAGGCCCGCGACGCCGTGACACTCATCGACTATCTGGTGGACTGCTTCGGATTTCTCCGGACAGCGGTGTATATGGACGGCGATACGGTGGCGCACGCCCAGCTGGACTGGCCCGAGGGCGGAGGCATCATGCTGGGCAGCTATAAACCGCAGGGCCCGTTTACGCTGGAACCGGGCACCTTCGGCGCCTATGTTGTGTGCTCCGACGTCCGGTCCCTGCACCGTCGCGTCGTGGCCAACGGCGGTCTGTCCGTCACCACCCCCGAGCAGACCGACTACGGCAGCCTGGACTTTTCGGCCAGTGACACCGAGGGAAACAAGTGGACCTTCGGCTCCTACCGCGGCGAACCCCGGCCCCTGTCGCGTGTGAAATGACGCCGCGCGGTTCCGGCAGCCCGGCCGCGCTCGGCCGCTGCCAACCACGCCTTCGGGCTGCACCCGGATAGACATTCCACGCCCCCAGCGATTGACCCCAGATCTGGAGATCCGATGCCATCATCGCGGTTACCTGCAGCCGGCGCCCTGACGTCGGCGGACGTGCAGCGTGCGGCGCTTATGGCGCATGAAAACCTGCACGGCGGAATTCTGCCCCATGACTTTCTTCCTCACGACTTTCTGCCGCACGGTCTTCGGTCCGGCGGAAGACTGCCGCAGGGATTCCCGCCCGATCCCGCGCAACCGGGCGGACTGCGGCGTGAGGTCCGCGAATCGTGGGAGCGCTCGCTGCGGCACCGCGAAGTGCCCGCCCCTGCCCGGCCGCTGCTGCTCTGGGATGACGACGAGTTCAAAGCGTATCGCCGAGGCCATCCGATGAATGCCATTTTGCCCGTCATCGCCCGGCTCCTGGTCCAGCCAAGCCACGATACCGGGCTGCTGGTGGCCATCGGAGACCAGCGCGGCAGGCTGCTGTGGGTGCAGGGCGACCGGACCGCCCGGACCAAGGCGACCCGGATCAACTTCGTCGAAGGCGCGGACTGGTCCGAGGCCGCCGTCGGCACCAGTGCTCCCGGCGCGGCGCTGGCAACGGACAAGAGCATCCAGATCGCCGGTGCGGAGCACTTCAACTTCGGCGTCCGTCCGTGGAGCTGCACCGCGGTCCCGCTGCACGATCCGGACTCCGGGGCCGTGCTGGGCATCGTTGATATCACCGGCGGCAGCGAGGCCGTCGCCCGACACACGCTCTCGCTCGTGAACGCCACGGTGGCGGCCGCCGAGGCGGAGCTGCGGATCCAGCGTCTGCAAAGACAGACCGTGGAACCACGACGGCGGGCGGACCGAAAGCCCGAGCACGTCCGGCAAGGCGCCGCGCCGGAATCCGTACGCCGCAGCACCGCACTCCGCACCACCCCAATCCGCAGCACCGTGCCCCGCGGCAGCCCATACCGCGACAGCCTCCGTATCCTGGGTCGGGACCAATGCGTCCTTAACCTCAATGGGCGCCCGCTCCCGCTCAGCCAGCGGCACGCGGAAATCCTCACTGTCCTCGCGCTGAACCCGGCCGGGCTTCCGGCGGACGAGCTGGCCCCCATGATCTACCCGCAGGGTGCGCCCGTGACCACCCTCCGCGCCGAGCTGGTCCGGTTGCGGCGGCTGCTGCACACGCACGGGGAAGGCATGGTTCCGGCGTCCCGCCCCTACCGGCTGCCCGCTGAGCTGGCGGTCGATGCCCAGCTGGTGCTGGACTATCTGGGCCGCGGCGCGCACCGGCTCGCGCTCAGTATCTACCGCGGCCAGGTCCTCCCGCACTCCGAGGCGCCGGCCGTCGTCGAGCTGCGGCACCGCGTGTCAGGCCTGCTCCGCGAGGCTGTTCTCGGTGATGCGGGCGTGGAAGTACTGCTGCAGTACCTGCAGCTCCCGGAAGCGCAGGCGGACGACGACGCCTGGCGCACAGCGCTGCGCCTGTTGCCCGCGCGCTCACCGCGGCGGGCCGCCGTCGTCGAACATCTGGAACGGCTGCAGGAACCGCCTTCCTAGCCGTCAGTAGTATATGAACTTCGAGGGCTGTTATTCCCTGAGTCATATTCAAAGTTCTTTACAAGAAAAGACATCGCAATAAAAGCGAGTCCGCCGACGAAGCAAATCTGTTTTAGCGCCGGAGCGGCGTTGATCATCGTCGTCAATGACAGATTCATGAACGGGTCGGCGGCGCCCAGCGCAGTATCCAGACCGATCATGAAGAGTAGGCCCACAATCGCCATGACTATACCGATTGTGAACATTTTTCCTGACGTTATGGGCGGAGGCATTGAGGTTCCTTGTCATTTGCAGCGATGATTTTGCAGCCACGGTATTGCGTAGCAATTGAGTCGCTTCACGTTGCTGGACACCATGGCGTGAAACCTGGCGGGTGGGCAAAAATAAACCGATGCAACCTGACTGCAACCTTCGTAGGCCTACGCTCAGCAGCAAGGACGACGACGTCCCCACGATTGTAAGAAGGAGAACAAACAATGACTGTTTATGCCCAGCCGGGACAGCCCGATGCCAAGGTCACCTTTAAAGACCGGTACGAGAACTGGATCGGCGGCGAGTGGGTCGCCCCGGTCAAGGGCCGGTACTTCGAGAACATCTCCCCTGTCACCGGCAAGGCCTTCTGCGAGGTGGCCCGCGGCACCGCGGAGGACATCGAGTTGGCCCTCGACGCCGCGCACAAGGTGGCCCCGTCCTGGGGCAAGACCTCGGTGGCGGAACGGGCCGCTGTGCTGAACAGGATTGCCGACCGCATTGACGAGAATCTGGAACTGCTCGCCGTAGCCGAGACCTGGGACAACGGCAAGCCGATCCGCGAGTGCCTGGCCGCCGATATTCCGCTGGCGGCGGACCACTTCCGCTACTTTGCCAGTGCCGTCCGCGCCCAGGAAGGCCGGCTTTCCCAGCTCGACGACGACACCACCGCCTACCACTACCACGAGCCTCTCGGCGTGGTCGGCCAGATCATTCCGTGGAACTTCCCGATCCTGATGGCCGTCTGGAAGCTGGCCCCCGCGCTCGCCGCGGGCAACGCCGTCGTGCTTAAACCGGCGGAACAGACACCGACCTCCATTTTGGTGCTGATGGAACTGATTGGGGATCTGCTGCCGCCCGGCGTCCTGAACGTGGTCAACGGCTTTGGCGTGGAGGCCGGAAAGCCGCTGGCCTCCAGCCCGCGGGTCCGCAAGATCGCCTTCACCGGCGAGACCACCACCGGCCGGCTGATCAGCCAGTACGCCAGCCAGAATCTGATTCCGGTCACGCTGGAGCTCGGCGGCAAGAGCCCGAACGTCTTCTTCGGCGACGTCGCGGATGCCAATGATGCGTTCTACGACAAGGTGCTGGAGGGCTTCACGCTCTTCGCGTTCAACCAGGGCGAGGTGTGCACCTGTCCATCCCGCGCGCTGGTCCAGGGGTCCATCTACGATTCGTTCATGGCGGACGCGATTGCCCGGACGGAGAAAATCATTCAGGGCCATCCGCTGGACACGAACACGCAGCTGGGTGCCCAGGCCTCCAACGACCAGCTGGAAAAGATCCTCTCCTACATGGACATCGGCAAGCAGGAGGGCGCCAGGCTGCTCACCGGCGGTGCGCGGGCGGAGCTCGACGGCGATCTGGCGGGAGGCTACTATGTCCAGCCGACCATCTTCGAGGGCACCAACAACATGCGGGTCTTCCAGGAGGAGATTTTCGGTCCGGTGGTCTCGGTGGCCCGGTTCAACGACTACGCCGATGCCATGCACATCGCCAATGACACGCTGTACGGCCTTGGTGCCGGTGTCTGGTCCCGCAACGGCAACGTCGCGTACCGGGCGGGCCGGGAAATCCAGGCCGGACGCGTCTGGGTGAACAACTACCACGCCTACCCCGCCGGTGCGGCTTTCGGAGGCTACAAGTCCTCCGGCATCGGGCGCGAAAACCACGCCATGATGCTGGATCACTACCAGCAGACCAAGAATCTGCTGGTGAGCTACTCGGAGAACAAGCTCGGGTACTTCTAAACCGCGCGTTTCCCGGTGCATGCTGGGGCTCTTACGGCGTCCTTTTCCCCGGCAACGGCCGCTATCTGTTCCGCAGTGCAATCCGAAGGAAGCCCGCCATGACTACAGCGCCACTTGCGGCAGCACCAACCATCCCGGGCGAGGATTCCTCCCGCGTGGCACTTACGCCCGCGGCGGTCGAGCTGTTGGACAGGCTCTGGGAACAGCACGGCCCGCTGATGTTCCACCAGTCCGGAGGCTGCTGCGACGGGTCCTCCCCGATGTGCTTCCCCGCCGGCGAGTTCCTCACCGGTGACCAGGACGTGCTGCTGGGCCGCTTTGAGCTCGGCGGGTCCGCCGGCGGAAAACCGCTGGAGTTCTGGATGTCGCGCGAGCAGTTCAACTACTGGAGCCACACGCATCTGACCGTGGATGTGGTTCCCGGCCGCGGCAGCGGTTTCTCGGTCGAGGCGCCCGAAGGCGTGCGGTTCCTGATCCGTTCCCGACTGATCGACGGCTTTGGGACAGCACCGCAGTAAGCCGGCCCACAAGGTGCGGCCGGAGGCTGGACCACGGGCCGCAGTTGGGGCCGATACGATTAGGCAATGACTGCTCCCCGCCTGATTCTGGCCTCCGCTTCGCCGGCCCGCACCAAACTGCTGACCGACGCCGGCATTTCCCACGACGTGCTCGTCTCCGCCGTGGACGAGGACGCAGTGACGGCCCGCTATGGCATCACCGATCCGCACGATACTGCGCTGCTGCTGGCCCGCGCCAAGGCGGAGGCGGTCGCGGCCCTGGACGAGGCGGACGGCGCGCTGGTGCTCGGCTGCGATTCGGTCTTCGAATTCGATGGCAACGCGTACGGCAAACCCTATGAAGCCTCCGTGGCGCGCGATCGGCTGACCAGGATGAGCGGCAATTCGGGCGTGCTGCATACCGGGCACTGGCTTGTGGACAACAGGGAGACGTCCGACGACGGCGTCCCCGGCTCGGGCGCCTCCGCCGGCTCGGGTGCCACGATCGGGGCGGTAGCCTCCGCGGAAGTGCACTTCGGCGCCATGAGTGAAGCCGAGATCGACGCCTACATCGCCACCGGCGAACCTCTTCAGGTGGCCGGGGCCTTCACCATCGATTCTTTGGGTGGGTCGTTCATCACCGGCATCAACGGAGACCCCCACACCGTCGTCGGTCTTTCCATTTCCACCCTGCGCGGGCTGCTCGCCAGCGCCGGCGTCGGCATCACCGAACTCTGGGCGTAACCCGCCGCTGACCACCGTATGCCTAACCCGCGCTTTTAGGCCGAGCTGCGGCGTTCTCCGTCGTGGGCATCGCAGCGGCAGTTGCGCGGCCAGGAGCGTCCCCTCCACCGCCATTTCACGCCCATGCCTCATGTAGCTATATCGGATCCGGGTCGAATTTAAAAGTCTCGGGACCAGCGAAACCGCGGATTTTAGTGGTTCGAGGGCTACCGGAAAATACCCGTCCAGAGCCCCAGGAATCTGGACATAGGGTGATATTTGATGCGCGTTCAGTGGTGGGGCTCAACTTTCGTAACGCCTAATGAGGTTCGTGCCCGGATACCTGGTCCGGGTTGCTGTGAGGTGGTCGCAGGCTTCCCCGACTGCCTTGGTCTACCGTGGTGAGGCCATCGGGTCGAACCGGATCGTGAGGGTGTCGTTGCCGGGGATGATGTCCCCGGACCGGGTCAGGGCCTGCCGGACCGGGTCAGGGCCTGCCGGATCAGGTCAGGGCCTGCCGGATCAGGTCAGGGCCTGCCGGATCAGGGCGTGGGCTTCCTCGTGTCAGCGTGCGTAGCCGGTGTGCAGGCGGATGTCGCGGGCCAGGGCGTTCGCGGTGTTGAACGCGGCCATCCGGATCGCATGGGTGAGCAGCTTCGTATCCGGGTCCAACACCTGTTGGCCCGGTAGACCTCACCGAGCGGCAGCCGGGCGGCTATACCGCGGTGCTCCGCGAGGGCGGCCGTCAGGGCGTCGTCTGCGGCGAACAGGTCCGCGGTGAACAGGTCCGCGGTGATCTCGTTGTGCTGCGTATTGGTGATCAGCACTTCCGTCGTTCCCGGTGCGGGGTCCTGGCATCGAGCAGGGCCGCGTCCGTTGCCGCGGCCGCTCGTAGCGGGACCGGGCGGCGGTGACCTTCTGGTAGGCCTTCGTTTTCGCCGGGTTCGGCACGGACCGTTGGGGATCTAGTAAGCTGCTTTTTCGGCGTGGCGCCGTTGATTTTCTCGTGCGAGTGTGCTGGGCAGGTCAGTCTCCAGAAAATGAGGAGCATGCGGCTGAGAATGCTCAGCTACCATCCTTTTAGCTTGCTGAGCCACTGTCCCTGCGAGCAGATCCCGGCCTTCCGCGGACAACCGCTGCCACAGCCGTGCCGCTTCGCCAGCGTTTCTGGCTCCCCGTCGTCGACGTCTATTTCGTTGACCTGCACCGCAGGCCCACCACGGACCGGGTGGCAACGATCTACGCATGGGCTATTGAGCCGGAGTGGCTTATAGTCCTCTTATCTCTGGCCATTCCGCTTCGCACCCGGCACTGACGTAGTCAGAGTGAATTAGGGGAGAAACGATGCTCAATCTATGGATCGGGGCCGCTGCTGACGTTGCGGCCATCAGTGTTTTGGTTTTTGCTGTCTACTTCCGCCGCCACTTTCGTCGCGACCTGGTTTTGGCCTACGTGTCTCTGAACGTCGGCATCATGGCCGTGACGATGCTGCTGTCCGGCAACGATGCCGGGCTGGGATTGGGCCTGGGGCTGTTCGGTATTCTGTCCATCATCCGGCTTCGCTCGGACACGCTCACCCAGGAGGAGGTGGCGTACTACTTCATGTCGTTGGCGATCGGGCTGATCAACGGGCTGCATCCGGATCCGTTCTGGTTCTCGCCGGCGGTATCTGCTGCTCTGGTCATCGTCATGTTTTTCGCCGATCATCCCCGGTTCGCTGCGAGCACGCGGCGCCAGACGGTGACCTTGGACGCGGCATATCCGGTGGAGCAGCAGCTGCATGCGGCCCTGGGGACGCTGCTGAACGCCAGGATCCTGCGAACCGTGGTGCTTGAGCTGGACACCGTTCGTGACCTTACTGTGGTGGATGTCCGCTTCAGGTCCGCCCCCTCCTGCACCGTCGACCTGGCCGCCGGTCCGCGGTCGGCCCGGCTTCTGTTCGAGCGGGACGGGGTCAAGCGGTGACGGCCGGTCTCAGCCCCCGGATCGTCCCGACGGTGCAGGGCGCCCCGATTGTGCAGGCGGTCCCGATAACGCAGGACCTCCATTCCGAATCCTTCCGGAGACTGGCTGCGGTGGCGGCGGAACGCGAGCCGATCCTCCTGGCCGAGGTGATGAGCGAAGCGGCTCTGCAGACCAGGGTGGACCGCAAATTCCTGCTTTCCCCCGACGAGCTCACCCGGCTGGCAGCTTCGCTCGGCCAGGATTTCCGGGCCCTGGAGATCGGTCCCCGCCGGGTGTTTGAGTACGAATCGGTATATTTTGACACACCGGAGCTGGAGCAATTCCGGGCGCACCGGCAGGGTCGACGGCGGCGCTACAAGGTGCGCACCCGGACCTATGTGAACAGCGGACTGTGCATGTTTGAAGTGAAATTTAAAGGTCACCGCGGCGAAACTGTCAAACACCGGATGCCCTACCTGGTGCAGGACAGCTCCGGACTGACGACGGCGGCAGAGGAATTTTTGGCCGCGCAGCTCAAGGCCGACTACGGTATGGCCTTGCCCAGCCTGCAACCGTCACTGAGCACCGACTACACCCGCGGCACCCTGGTGAACCCGATGACCCGGGAGCGGCTGACCTGCGACGTGGACCTCGTTATCGGCAATCTGGACCAGTCGATGAGGCTTCCCGATCTGGTGGTGGTGGAAACGAAAACAATGGATGGCTGCGGTACGGCAGACCAAGCGCTGGCGGCGATGGGAATCCGCCCGGTCAGCATCAGCAAATACTGTCTGGGCATCGCCATGCTGCACCCCGAACTGCCGGCTAACCGGTGGAACCGCCTGCTGCGCGCCAATTTCGGCTGGTCCCGGGTACTACCGGGGCAGACAGGCCAGAGCCGCTGACGGCGTCAGTCTTGCCAGACCGCACAAAGACAGGCCGTACTAAGAAAGGTCCAATTTTTCCACCACCCGCGCACCAGCGCCAAGCTCAGCCCCGAAGGCCGCAGCGCATGGACCGCCCACCTCGAAACGCCGCGGGAAATCGCCGGCGGCTGACGCAAATTGTAGGATCCCCACAAATAAGACGCCACTAACGCACCTAAACGGCATGGTGCGTGGGCTATAACCTCAAA
>CAJDTL010000084.1_pt1 | contig 13019 bp, 13 predicted proteins | sample 7389871 | NCBI WGS metagenome assembly CAJDTL01 (sample SAMEA7055650, study PRJEB34461) | soil metagenome | biome: terrestrial ecosystem; feature: Peninsula; material: soil | place: Antarctica | collected 2016 | reverse complement strand
CGGTCGGCTGCTAATCACCGCGCGGCAACGCCATGATCTCGTCCGTGGTCATTCGGGTATCGCCGCTGCCTCTCAGCAATGCCAAGGCCCGGTCCGCCCCGTCGGCCTTGGAAGTAATCCTCATGAGAAAATCTCACCCTTGGCATTTCGGGTAATACTCTCGAATCTCTACTAAGTCCTGACCTCAGTATTTAAACATTGCACCCCGATTCGGTCCTAGTATTAGCGCATGTCTACATTCTCAGTCACCCGCAACGCCCTGATCCCAGCCGCGGCTGAGGATATTTTCCCCTACATCAACAGCTTCCAGAAATGGACGAAGTGGTCGCCATGGGAGGCGGCGGACAGCGACCTGCACCGAACCTATTCCGGCAGCGAATCCGGGGCCGGCGCCAAATACGCCTGGAACGGCAACCGCAAAGCAGGATCAGGGACCATGGAAATCCTTGAGGCAACGGAACCCAGCAAAATCAACATCCGTCTTGAATTTACCAAGCCCATGAAGGCCGTTAACCCGACTACCTTCACCCTCACGCCGGAAGGCAGCGGCACCCGGGTTACCTGGACCATGACAGGGGAAACCAAAGGCATCGGCAAAGTCTTTGGCCTGTTCATGAACATGGACAAAATGGTGGGCGGTGACTTCGAAAAAGGCTTGTCTTCACTCGCGGCAGTCGTCACCGCGAAGCCCTCCTAGGTATTTCCGGGGCCGGGCATGTGAGCCACTCCATCCGGTTCACATGGGCAGGGCGACCACATCAGCTGCCTGCTTGGCGACTACTGGATCCTGTGCAGCAGGGACGATGAGCAAATCCTCATTCTCGTCGTTGACCTAGCACAACGCCGAAATCCACGACGCAGTGCAGCGTGGAGTGTCTCGAAATCGCAGGACATGCGCATCCGCGACGATGCCGGCGGAGAAGGATCTGCGCCGGCAACCCAGAAGCCGATCTTCGCAGCGACGCGGTAAGGTTGCAGATGTCTTGCATACACAAATGGAGGACAGCCATGGCTGCAAAGACTGTACGATTCGCGATCCCTGACGAAGAGCGACCGGAACTGGACGCTCTCGTAGCGTATTTCGCCAACGGTAATCGCTCCGAGTTCCTGATGGCAGCGATGAAGCGGATGAAGCACCAAATGTGGGCCGAGAAAATGTGCGGACGGCAGGCGGCCGTCCGTGAGGATCTCGGTGGCCGGGTCGTACCACGCGAGGAAGTAACCGCTATGGTGAAGAAGACCTTGCGCTGCGCTGACGCCTGAGAATCAGCCCGCCGTCGTCTATGACATTCGTGTGTTCGAGTTGATCCTCGACCTTGTCGAGAATTCCGGCGGCGAGATTCGTGATCCGTCCCGCGCCGCGTCCGATGTCACGGACTACGAAGACAATCTCATCGTCGATCTCGCGCTCGATTGTGATGCGGCCCGACCTTGGGGATGCGCGGCAGCATCTTCATCAGGTCCGCCTTGTGGGTCTCCTTGTACGTCGGGCTGTGCAGCAGGCCGTAGACGTAGTTGAAGATGTCCTCTTTGCTGATCGACGGTCTTCGTAACAGCCGTGGTAGGCGGTCAGCGTCGCGCCGGTAATGTTGTCGCGGCGCCGGTAGCCGCCGACGACGACGCCCTCTGCTTCCGCGAATAGGTCAATTTGGTCGTCGGTCACGGATTCGTAGGTGTAAAGGCTGAAGCACTGCAGAGCTTGGGCAGTCATGTCCATGAGACGATCCACAACCAATGCGTCTGCACCTGAACCACCGGAGCCTGGACCCGGGAATATTATGGCCAGGTTTGAATGTCGCGGTGATGGAAATAACTGCAGCCCGCAACGTTCCCTCGCGCCTTCGAAAAGGGGAAATCGATGCAAGCGGCGCAGGGTTTGCGCCTAACGCTGCGCAGGAGTGCAACGTGCGCAGGCCCGGCACCGCGCGCTGCGCAGAAAGCACCGCCTATACCCCCAGACAGTACTCCCCCAGCCCGTTGAGCCGTACCGCTTCCAGCCCGTCATAGCGGCTCAGGGAATCGAGCAGATCGCCGCCGAAATGGTCCAGAAAATCATCGCGGGCACCCTCCGGATCGATGTATCGCAGGTCAAAAAGTCCAAAGGTTCCGGCGTATTCAAACAAAACCGCCAGTACATACCGACCCTGGAGCAGTTCCCATTCGTGTAAGTTTTCGTAGCCGAAGCTGCCGTACTCCGGATCCTTGAGGTAGAGCCTGAATAGTCCGCGTGCGCTTCGATGCACCGCCGGATCCAGGCCCAGCCGGCGCATCCGGGTGAATAGCGCATCAACGTCAAGCCATTCCCCGGGCGGGCAGAGGGCCAGCCCCTCCGCCACGACGGCACGCCTGCGCCCGACGGCGCTGAGCGCGTTGGCCGGGCGCTGCCCTTTGATCGCGCCAACGCGGCTGAGCTCGTCAATGACGCCGCGGCGGATCCACGCCTGCCAGAGCGCCTTGATGACCGGGCGCGGTTCCTTCGTCAGCGCGGCGCGTCCCTTGGCGGTCAGCTCCAGCTTAGAACCGACGACGACGGCGAGCCCGCCTGCCTGCAGCAGCAGCGGCCAGGCGTAGGCAGAGATGGCCTCATCGATGTAGAAGTCCGCCCCCGGAAGGGAATCGGCGAGCAGCTAGACGGTGGCAGCCGAAGGGCGCTGGGTCTTCTGGCTGCATTTGAGCCTTCCGGATTCGGCAAGACGCAGCACGGCGTGCAGCTGCGCGGCTGCGCGCGCGGCGGTTTCCAGTTCGATCACGTTCTCCTCCTGAGTGGGCATCCCATCATCGTATCGAGCAGGGCTCCCTTGAGCAGCGTTCCCGCTGCCACGGCCGCCGCACCGTTACCGCCGTCGTCGTCCACCGCCGCCGTCGCCCCGCCTCCGGGCATTCGGACGCGCTGCCTCCGGCCTGCCCACCCCACGCCCCTTACCGACGCCACAAGGCGTAACCTGGGAGCACACATGACTATGGAGGTGTGCGTTGGTGGGGGAACGTCCGGAACCGTGGTCCGCAGCAGAGGTGACGGCCACCGTAGCCAGCTATTTCGGCATGCTCCAATCTGAACTGGCCGGCCAACCCTACGTGAAAAGTGCCGCGCGCCGGGCTCTGCTTCCGCTGCTGAACAACCGCACCGAGAGCGCCGTCGAATTCAAATACCAGAACATCTCCGCGGTGCTCATGGAGTCCGGCCTGCGCCCCATCCAGGGCTACAAGCCAGCCGTCAACTACCAAGGATCCCTGGCCGGGGAGGTTGCCCTTCAGGTGAACGACAACAGTGTCTTGGAAGCCATGATCCAGGCGGCCAACCGCCAAGCCATGCCGGGACCTGTTGACCTTTCACTGGAACCCGGGTCCGCCCCGGCCGTTGTCCTTCCCGACCGCAGACCCGGCCCGGGGCGGGCTGGATTCCCTGATTATGCCGGCGTCGAGGCACGGAACCGGAGCCTGGGACTGGCCGGGGAATGCGCGGTTGTCGAGTTGGAACACCGTCGCCTGCACGCGCTGGGCAAGTCACCGCTGGCCGAACGGATCGAGCACGTTTCCCAAACCCAAGGAGACGGATTGGGTTACGATGTTTTGTCGTTCGAGCCCAGCGGAAAGGAACGGCTCATCGAGGTCAAAACGACGCGGGCACGTATTGAGACGCCGTTTTATGTAAGCAGAAACGAACTGGCGGTCTCCAACGAGCACTCGGAGCTGTACCACCTGGTCAGACTCTTCGACTTCGACCAGCGTCCCGGCTGGTATCAGCTGGACGGGTCGTTGAGCCAAAGCTGCACGCTGGAGGCGCAGAGTTATCTGGCCGTGCCTGCGTAGGCCGGCCCGGTTGCTGGCTGACTGCCTCTTCCGCTGGTCGATGATCCCGACGAAGCCGTGTCCTCAATGTTCTACGGCGACCCTTAGCATGGTCAGGGCATCGCTGTTGCTCGACACACATGTCTTGCTCTGGTTCCTGGCAGACAACCCAAAGCTCGGCCCGGTCAGCCGCAAACGAATACTCGGCGGCGCCGTCGTCAATTACTCAGCGGCATCCAGCTGGGAACTCACGATCAAGTCCTTGCTGGGCGAAATTACGTTACCGGAGACATTTGACGCGGCCTTGGACGCTTCCGGTCTGGAAGAACCCGAGATTACAGCGGCACATGCACGGGCCGCCACCGGGCTCGGACCTGACAGGTCATGATCCGTTCGATCGCTTGCTCTGGCCCAGGCTGCGGCCGCCGGGATGACGTTTCTGACAGCCGACCGGGTTCTGCTGGCCCTGAGACTCGGATTTGTCACAGATGCGCGGGAATAAACGCGCCGCAGCCCCACAGGCGGAGTGCTATTCCAATCCGGCGCGCCGCAGGGTCTGCTCGGCGTGTTTGAGGATGGGACCGTCGATCATCTTGCCCTTGTACGCGAAGACACCCGATCCCGACGCGGCGGCGGCGGCGAGCAATTCCTGCGCTAACGCCACGTCCTCCGGCGCCGGCGTGTAGGCATCGCGGATGACGGCGATTTGGCCGGGATGGATGCAGGCCGTAGCGCCGAAGCCGGAGGCGACGGCGTCTCGTGCCTCCGCGGCCAGACCGTCCAGATCGGGGATGTTCACGTGGACAGCGTCAATCGCGGTCCTGCCGAAGGCGCCGGCCGCCAGCAGGACGCTCGACCGGGCGTGCGCGGCCACGGCGCGGTAACCGCCGTCGTCCGTCCGGCTGGAGCTGCCGCCGAGGGAGGCCACCAGGTCTTCCGCGCCCCACATGAGTGCGACGACGTTGGGAACCGTCGCGATCCGCGCGGCTTCGAGCACCCCGCGGGCGGTTTCACAGAGCGCGACGACGTCAAACCCGTCCAGTCCGGACAGCGCCGAGGCGTCCTCGGACTTGGCCACCATGACGGTCCGGTACTGCGTCTGTTTCAGCGCCGCCAGATCCGCGTCCGCGTCCGTGCTGCCGAGCGGGTTGATGCGCACGATGGTCCGGCCCGGATCCTGCGGATTGCCGATCAGGTGCCCGCGCGCGGCTGCCTTGTCCTTGGGTGCGACGGCGTCCTCGAGATCCAGGATCACCGCATCTGCCCGGTCCGCGGCCTTGGCATATCGTTCCGGACGGTCCGCGGGGCAGAAGAGCAGGGCGGGACCCATGCAGAAGCTCATGATGTGGGCTCCCGGGTCTTCGACTGAGCCGCGGCGTGACCTTCTTTGGTCCACATCAGGCAGCTTCGTTCCAGGGTTGCCACCACCACACCGTTCTGGTTCCGGCCGGTGTGGGCCATGGTGACGATTCCCTGCCCGGGCCGGGAGGCCGAGAGCCGTTTGCCGGTGACCACGGTCTCGGTATAAAGGGTATCGCCGTGGTACATCGGATGCGGGAATTTCACATCGGTAAGTCCCAGCTGCGCCACGATGGTGCCTTGGGTCAGCTGGGTGACGGACTGCCCGACGACGGTGGCCAGCGTGAACATCGAATTCAATAGCCGCTGCCCGAACGGCTGGGTGGAACTCCAGGCCGCGTCCAGGTGCAGAGCCTGCGTGTTCATGGTCATGGTGGTGAACAGGACATTGTCCGCTTCGGTGACCGTCCGGCCCGGTTTGTGCGCATAGATCACGCCGGATTCCAGTTCGTCGAAGTACAGTCCGCGCTGCTCGACCACCCTGGACGGGCTATCCTGCTCGACCTGCTCACGCGCACTCATACGAAGTCCACATCGTGCATCTCCACCAGAAGCTCCGCCCCGGTGGCGGCGTGAACCTCATCGACGGTGACCCCGGGCGCAACCTCGCGCAGCACCAGGCCGTCCGCCGTCACGTCGATCACGGCCAGGTCGGTGATGATGCGGTCCACGCAGCCCTTGCCGGTCAGCGGCAGGGTGCAGTGCTTGAGGATTTTCGGCTTTCCGCTGCGGTCCACGTGTTCCATCATGATGATCAGCCGTTTGGCGCCGAAGACCAGATCCATCGCGCCGCCCATGCCCTTGACCATTTTGCCCGGGATCATCCAGTTGGCCAGGTCACCGTTCTCGGCGACCTCCATGGCCCCGAGCACGGCCACGTCGACGTGGCCGCCGCGGACCATGCCGAAGGACAGGGCGGAGTCGAAGAACGCCGCGCCCTTATTCACGGTGACGGTCTCCTTCCCGGCGTTGATCAGATCCGGATCGACGTTCTCCTCGGTAGGGTACGGTCCGGTGCCCAGAATCCCGTTTTCGGAATGCAGCACCACCTCGACACCGGCGGGAATGTAATTGGGAATCAGCGTCGGCATGCCGATGCCGAGGTTGACGTACTGGCCGTTCTTCAGCTCCCTGGCCACACGGGCCGCGAGTTCGTTGCGTGTAAGTGCCATGTCAGGCTCCCTTCATTGCGGTCGGGGCGCTGCCCGCGTCGTCGACCACCAGGCCCGGAGAGACGGTGCGTTTTTCAATCCGCTTCTCGCTGTGCGGTGCCCCGTCCGGGACATGCACCACGCGCTGGACGAAGATTCCGGGAACGTGAATATGCTCCGGATCGAGCTCGCCCGGCTCCACCAGCTCCTCGACTTCGGCGATGGTGATCTTGCCGGCCATCGCGCAGAGCGGGTTGAAATTCATCGCGGTGGCGTGGAAAACCAGGTTCCCGTGCCGGTCCCCGCGCTGCGCATGCACCAGGGCAAAGTCCGGATTGACCGACTCCTCCAGGACATAGTCGGCGCCGCCGAAGCTGCGCACCTCCTTAGGTTCCGAGGCAATCGCAACGTTGCCGCCGCCGTCGTACTTCCTCGGCAGGCCGCCCTCGCTGACCTGTGTGCCGACACCGGCCGTGGTGTAAAAGGCCGGAATGCCGGCGCCGCCTGCGCGCAGCTTTTCGGCCAAGGTGCCCTGCGGCGTGAGCTCGACTTCCAGTTCGCCGGCCAGGAATTGACGGGCGAACTCCTTGTTTTCCCCGACGTAGGAGGACATGGTGCGGCGGATCCTGCCGTCCGAGAGCAGGATGCCCAACCCCCAGTCGTCCACGCCGCAGTTGTTGCTGATGGTCTCGAGCTCCTTGGTGCCCTGATCGTGCAGGGCGGCGATTAAGGCCACGGGAATCCCGCACAGGCCGAACCCGCCGACAGCCAGCGAGGCACCGTCGGGAATGTCGGCGACGGCCTCCGCCGCGGTGCGGACAACTTTGTTGATCATCGTTGATCCCTTTCTGCGTTGTTTCGGCTGCGTTGTTTCGATCATAGGGCTTGGCTTGCGCCCTCCGCGCCGTGCATCCTGACAGGATGCCTTGAATATGGACGGATGCCGCGGAAATTTCCACGGCATCCGTCCATATCACCGGCGTCCTGTTCCACCGGTGGGCTAGAGGCCCAGATCCCGGGCGATCAGCATGAGCTGGACCTCGGTGGTGCCTTCCCCGACCTCGAGAATCTTCGAGTCCCGGTAATGCCGGGAGACCGTGAATTCATTGATGAACCCGTAGCCGCCGAAGACCTGGGTGGCGTCCCTGGCGTTGTCCATCGCGGCCTCGCCGGCAACCATCTTGGCGATGGCGGCCTGCACCGTGAACGGCTTCCCGGCCAGCATCCGCGCGGCGGCGTCGTAGTAGGCCAGCCGGGCGGTATGCGCCCGGGCCTGCATCCGGGCGATTTTGAACGAGATGCCCTGGTACTTGCCGATATTGTGGCCGAAGGCGTGCCGGTCTTTGGCGTAGCGCACGGATTCGTCCACACAGCCCTGCGCGGCCCCGGTGGCCAGTGCGGCGATGGCGATTCGCCCTTCGTCCAGGATGGACAGGAAGTTCGCGAAGCCCCGGCCCTGCACTCCCAGCAGGTTGGCTTCGGGAACGCGGACGTCCGCGAGGGTGAGCGGATGGGTGTCCGAGGCATTCCAGCCGACCTTGTTGTAGGCCTTCTCCGCCATGAACCCGGGGGTGTCGGTGGGGACCAGGATGGTGGAGATTTCCTTCTTGATGGATCCGTCGGCGCGCTCGGAGGTCCCGGTGACGGCCGTGACGGTGACTAGTTTCGTGATGTCGGTGCCGGAATTGGTGATGAATTCCTTGTTGCCGTTGATGACCCACTGCCCATTTTCCAGATGCGCACGGGTTTTGGTGCCCCCGGCATCGGATCCGGCCTCGGGTTCGGTCAGACCGAAGCCCGCGAGCGCCCTGCCGGAGGCCAACAGCGGCAGCCACTGTTTCTTCTGCTCCTCGTTCCCGAATCGGTGGACCGGCATGGCTCCGAGCGACACGCCGGCTTCCAGTGTGATGGCCACGGACTGGTCCACCCGTCCCAGCTGCTCCAAGGCCAGGGCCAGCGCGAAGTAGTCTCCGCCCTGTCCGCCGTATTCCTCCGGGAACGGCAGTCCAAACAGGCCCATCTCCGCCATCTGGGAGACAATCTCGTACGGGAAACTGTGCTCTTCGTCGTGTTTGGCCGATACCGGGGCCACCACGTTGTCAGCGAAGTCGCGCACGGCATCGCTGAGGTCCTGGTAGTCCTCGCTGAGTTCGAAATCAGGCATTACTGGAAGCTCCTTCTGGATCTGCTGCTGTGGGGGTTGCCGCGGTGGGGGTTTCTGCGGGACCTGTTGGGTAGCCGGCATCGGCGGCGGGTACGGCGTCCGGGATCGAGTGGATCGTGGCCACCACCTGATCGGCCTTGACCAGGTCGCCGGGTCTTACGCTGATGTGAACGGTGCCGGCCACCGATGCCACCAGCTGGTGTTCCATCTTCATTGCCTCGACGGCCAGCAGCGTCTGACCGGGTTCGACGGCGTCGCCGTTACCGACATTGACGGCCACGACGGTGCCCGGCATGGGCGAGCGGACCTGCGGATCCGCTGCGCCCTCCTCGCGGGCGATCCCCGCGAGCACAGCTGCAAGCTGCTCTTCCCGGCTGCGCAGCCGCAGCTCGCAGGCGAAACCGGACTCGCCGATCCAGACGGATGCGCCGTCGCGCGCCACGTGGATGCCGCGGGAGAGCCCGTCGTACTCGATCCGGCCAGCGGCACCTGTGTCGTGCCGGTAGGCGGCTCGCACCGGGGCACCGTCACCAACGGCCACCTCGCCGCGCACGGCGTCACCGGACACCACGTGGCCAGATCGGACCGCCCCGGTCAGTTGGACCGTCACGGACTCCGTGGCGCTAAGCGCAAACTCATATCGCAGCGGCCGGTGCCGTCCCGGCCGCCAGCCATCACGGCAGTGCCACGGACCCGATCCGGCCGCGCCGCCGTCGTCGTTCCTTCCTTCATCCAGCGTCCCGGGGTACACACCCGAGACAAACAGGTACAGCGCGGCCGCGGCCAGCAGCGCGTCGTCGGCATGCCGGAAGGTCAGCCCCGGCAGCTTGCGCTCGATCATGGTGGTGTCCAGCCGCCCGGCCAGCACATCCGCATCGGTGACCAGCAGCCGCAGGTACTCGATGTTCGTGCCCAGCCCGAGCACGGTCGTTTCCGCGAGCGCCCGGTCCAGCCGCGCCAGCGCCTGTCCCCGGTCCGCGCCCCAGACGATCACCTTGGCCAGCATCGGGTCGTAGTCCGAACCGATCCCCAGCCCCGGCAGCAGCGACGAATCCACCCGCACGCCGTCTCCCGCCGGCTCGGCCAGCGCAAGCACCGTCCCGCTGGTGGGCAGGAATCCGCGCGCGGGATTTTCCGCGTAGACCCGGGCCTCGACGGAATGCCCGGTGAGCACCACGTCTTCCTGCCGGAGCGTCAGCGGCTGCCCGGCAGCAATGCGGATCTGCCACTGCACCAGATCCAGCCCGGTGACCATCTCGGTGACCGGGTGCTCCACCTGCAGACGGGTATTCATTTCCATGAAAAAGAATTCATCCGGCGCCGTGTCCGAGACGAGGAACTCCACGGTGCCCGCGCCGCTGTAGCCGACGCTGCGGGCGGCCCGGCAGGCGGCCTCGCCGATCCGCGCGCGGGTGGCGCCGCCGTCGTTCAAGGAGTCCAGCAGAGACGACGGCGCTTCCTCGATGACCTTCTGGTGTCGGCGCTGCAGCGAGCATTCGCGCTCCCCCAGGTGGATCACGTTGCCGTAGTTGTCCGCCAGGACCTGGACCTCGATATGCCGCGGGGCTGCCACCAGCCGCTCCATAAAGAGCGTGTCGTCGCCGAAGGCAGACGCCGCCACCCGACGCGCGGTGACCAGTGTCGCCGCCAGGTCTTCGGGGCGCTCCACCACGTGCATTCCCTTGCCGCCTCCCCCGGCGGAGGGCTTGATCAGCAACGGGTAGCCGACGCCGTCGGCCGCCGCGACCAGCTGATCGTTGGTCAGCCCGGGCTCGGCGATGCCGGGCACCACCGGAACACCGTGCGCCATCACATGGTTCTTCGAGCGGATCTTGTCGCCCATCATGTTCAGTGCGTGCACACCGGGTCCGATGAATGCCACACCGGCGTCCGCGAGTGCGCGGGCAAATCCCTCGTTCTCGGACAGGAAGCCGTAACCGGGATGCACGGCCTGGGCCCCGGTGGCTCTGACCGCGGCCAGGATGGCGTCCGTATTCAGGTAGCTGAGCTGCGCCGCGGCCGGACCGATCCGTACGGCGACGTCGGCCAGCCGCACGTGCCGGGCGCCGGCGTCGGCGTCGCTGTACACGGCCACGGAGCGGATCCCCATCCGGCGCAAAGTGGCGATGATGCGGCAGGCGATTTCGCCGCGGTTGGCCACCAACACCGTGCTGAATGTCGGAGCGGTGGGAGAGGATGTACTGGAATTAGCGGAAAGTGTCATCGGGTCACATCCTGAAGAGGCCGAAGGAGGTGTCAGGCAGCGGCGCCCGGGCGCAGACGTCGAGGGCAAGCCCGAGCACGGTCCGCGTGTCGGCGGGGTCAATGATGCCGTCGTCCCACAGCCGGGCGGTGGAATAGTAGGGGCTGCCCTGATCCTCGTACTGAGCCTTAATCGGGGCCTTGAACGATTCCTCCTCGGCCGCCGACCAGTGCCCGCCGCGGCCCTCAATCTGCTCGCGCTTGACGGTGGCCAGCACTGACGCTGCCTGATTTCCGCCCATCACGGAGATCCGGCTGGCCGGCCACATCCAGAGGAAGCGCGGGCCGTAGGCGCGTCCGCACATCGAGTAATTACCGGCACCAAATGAACCGCCGACGACGACGGTCAGCTTGGGTACGCGCGCGGTGGCGACGGCGGTGACCATCTTGGCGCCGTTCTTGGCTATACCGCCCTGCTCATAGTCCTTGCCGACCATGAAACCGGAGAGGTTCTGCAGGAAGATCAACGGAATGCCGCGCTGGTCGCACAGTTCGATGAAGTGCGCGCCCTTGAGCGCGGATTCACTGAAGAGCACACCGTTGTTGGCAATGATGCCGACGGGATGGCCGTGCAGATGGGCGAAACCGGTGACCAGCGTGGTGCCGTAGTTCTTCTTAAATTCGTGGAACAGGCTGCCGTCCACGATCCGCGCAATGATTTCCCGCGCGTCATACGGCGTGTTAAGGTCCGTGGGCACTGCACCGTACAGCTGCTCCGGATCGGTCGACGGTTCGATGCTGGTTTTCATGTCCCAGGCCGGGGCGGCCGGACGGGGCAGCGTGGCGACGATATCGCGGACGATCTGCAGCGCATGCTGATCATTTTCGGCCAGATGATCCGTGACGCCGGAAATTTTGGAATGCACATCCCCGCCGCCAAGCTCTTCGGCCGTGACGATTTCTCCGATGGCCGCCTTCACCAGCGGCGGTCCGCCCAGAAATATAGTGCCCTGATTCCGCACGATGACCGTCTCGTCACTCATCGCCGGCACATAGGCGCCACCGGCGGTGCACGAGCCCATGACGGAGGCAATCTGCGGAATTTTCGCCGCGGAAAGCTGGGCCTGATTGAAGAAGATCCGGCCGAAGTGCTCCTTGTCCGGGAAGACCTCGTCCTGCTTGGGCAGGAACGCCCCGCCGGAGTCCACCAGGTAAATGCACGGCAGCCGGTTCTCCAGCGCGATCTCCTGCGCGCGCAGATGCTTCTTGACCGTCATCGGGTAATACGTACCACCCTTGACGGTGGCGTCATTGGAGATGACCAGCACCTGACGTCCGTGCACCAAGCCGATGCCGGTGATCACGCCGGCGCCGGGTGAATTATCGCCGTACATGCCGTTCGCGGCCAGCGGGGCGATCTCCAGGAACGGACTGCCCTCATCGAGCAGCTGGTCGACACGGTCACGCGGGAGCAGCTTGCCTCGGGCGATGTGCCTCGCACGGGAGCGTTCGGGACCGCCCAGCGCGGTTACCGCCAAACGCTCGCGCAGCTCCACCGCCAGCGCCCGCTGCGCCGCGTCGTTCTCGGCGTACGGACCGCCGGCCGGGTCGACCCGGCTTTCAATCGTCTCCATCGGCAACTTCCTGTTTTGCGCTGCACCAGCTGATGATTAAGTTAGTGATGATTAACTGAGTTCAGGCTAGTCTGTCTCCACCGTGATGTCCACCACAGCAGAGCTGATGGCCACGCAAGCGCGGATTCAGGTGTGTTCCCGTCGAAGGTCCCGGAGCGTCTGCCGGCGTCAGATGAACCCGATCCGGGATCGGCTCGATGCCGCCATGTTCAGTTCTGCCGCCATGGAACTGATCGACACTGCCGACATGACCGGCGAAGCCACGCCACCTGTCCGCTGCATCAGACGCAGCATCAGACATGGAAGACCTGGTGCAAGGACCAGCGCGACGTGAACCGGCAAAGCTGGGAGTTCGATGCGCACTCCGTCAACGTCTCCATTGGCCGCGACCCTGAGACGGGAAGCCAGCTGGTCCTGCCGTTCACGGGCTGCCAGGAGTGCCGCAAGGCGTTTGCGATCAGCCAAAAACTTTGAACCTGCGCCTGACCGCGGTCAAAGCGTTCCTGCAATACGCATCCCGCGAAGACCTCCGGCTGGTCGCGCTGCACGAAGCGGCCAAGACACTCAAAGCCCCGGCCTTGGCGAAGAAGCCCATCGAATACCTTGAACAGAACGAGACCGCCGCAATCCTTGCCGCTTTCGACGGCTCCAGCATGAAGTCCCGACGCAACCGCATGCTTCTGATACTCCTCTACGAGAGCGCGGCCCGCGTCAGCGAGC
>CAJDTL010000103.1_pt1 | contig 13024 bp, 10 predicted proteins | sample 7389871 | NCBI WGS metagenome assembly CAJDTL01 (sample SAMEA7055650, study PRJEB34461) | soil metagenome | biome: terrestrial ecosystem; feature: Peninsula; material: soil | place: Antarctica | collected 2016 | reverse complement strand
CCTGGAACTCGCCCAGCGAACGCGGATAATGAACCCCGCCCCTGAGCTGACCGCCCCGCATAGCACCAGTTTAGTCAGTTCAGATGGATAGCCCAGAGCCCGCTTTTGAGCCGGATCGCGGAGCATGACATATAACCGGAAGCCCCAGAGCTCGTTCAGGCCTTTGAGCTCCTCGGTCTTCGATGGGCCGGGATTTAATCCCGCCGAAGCGCCGCCACAAAAAGCGCTTTCGGCTGCGTGGCCGGCAGGATCCTCTGCGCGCACGCAGAAAGGGCCGGGAACCATCGGTTCCCGGCCCCCCTTTGGGTCTTCCGGCGCTGCGGCCGAAATCCCCCGCGGTTACCCGACGGAGACGCAGTCGACGGCCCGGAGGAGACAGCCGCTAAGAAAGCAGCAGGCTACGAGCCCGTGACCGCGCCGACACCCGTATTGGCCGGCTGAGTGGGTCCGTCTGCCGGTCCTGCGGCTCCACCGGGAACGGCCCCGTCAGGAGCGGCCCCATCAGAAGCGTCGCCGGCAACCATGGACTGCAGGTGCGTGCCCAGCTGCTGGATCTGCTGGCCGTAGCCGCCGGCCAGCGCGGTGCTCTTGACCTTCTCGGCCTGGGCCGAAACGTCCGCGCCGGATGCGTTGGCCAATGAGGTCAGGTCCGTCTGAAGGTTGGCCGGGAGCCTGTTGAAGAACTGCTGGTTGGCCACGGCCTTCTTGGCCAGACCTTGGGCGTTCTCCGCGGCCTGCTGGCCCTGGCCCGCAGCGGCCTGCAGATCGGGGAGCATGGACTTTTCGGCCTGGTCGGCGGAGGCAGCGTCCTGACTGCCCATGTCCTGACCGAAGAGATGTCCGGCCACCGTCCGTGCCTGCTCACCGTACCCGCCGCTCAGCGCGGTCGTCTTGACCTTCTGCGCCTGCGCGCTCGCATCCTCCGGGGATGTCGAACTGGCAAGTGCCGTCAGGTCCGTCTGCAGGACGGCCGGGAACCGGGCGAAGAGCTCCTGGTTGTCCACCAGCTTGGTGGCGAGTTCCTTGGCCTTGGCCGCATCGACGTGGCCCGTGGCACTGCCTTGGGTTCCGCCGGCCGGGTCCGCGGAGAACGCGGCCCTGACCTCGTTCAGCAGCCCGGCGTTCTGGGCGCCGGCCTGCACGGTCGAGGACACCGCGGTCGACGCCGGGGTGGCGGCATTCGCTCCTGCCACGCCGGCCCCGGCCAGCGCGCCGACGGTGAGTACCGAGGCGGCGGCGATGGTGAGCGGCTTCCGGACGGAGGAGGTGCGGTGTGAATTGTTGTACCGGGTCATATAAATATTCCTTTCGGTTGACTCTGGCGTACCCCTCCACGCTAAAAATGCCCTTTGACCGGGAACTGGCAGGAACCTGAATTTTCGCTGGGCGCGGGTCGTCTCCGGAACGGGCCATGCGGCCTCTCGCCGCGCGCCCGCAGTGATCCACGGGTAGGCAAAATCGGTCAAAATAGATCCGCACTCACCCCGATCCGGGCGTAGTCCGGCGGGTTCCCCGGTTTCGTGGGCTGGTTTCAAGGGCCGACTTCAAGGGCAGCGGCCGACGACGGCGGGTCAGGTTCTGCGGAATGCCGGCCGGCTTGGGGAGCGGATTTGGTGCAGCGCCGGAACCCGCGCAACAGGTCCACGTCTATCTGGGCGGAGCGGGAATATGCTCGCGGATCAAGGCAGCGAGTCGCGCCGGCTTCACGTGCGACTGGCGGGATTTCCAGTAAAGAGGAGACATCCATTAGATCCTTGTCCAGACTCCTTGAGTGCCAGGACAGCGCCTTCAGCACCAGCGCTGCCTCGACGTCGGGGACGCGGACTGTAAACCGGAGGTCACCGCCGTCGTGAAGGAGCACTGTTGTTTCAACTAGGACCGGGGCGGCCGTGAGCCCTAAGGCCGGGCACCGCGTCGAACCCACGGCCATTCACCACGTCGGGCCGGCCCACGGTGCCGTGCGGGAGCAGCACGTCGACAATGATGTCGTCGCCTGCAGTGTTCCCGCCGCGGATATAGCGGTTACCCGTCTCGGCTTTGTAACCGCGTGCAAGCAGTGCGCGATGCAGATCTTGGCCTGCGGCGGTGGTGCGGTCGATGCCCGCGTCGGCGTCGGCGGTGCTCCGTTCGGTGGCCGCTGGCGTCGGATAGAGATGGATGAGCAGCTGGACCATGTGGCCGCCAACGATACGGTAGTCGAGGCCTTCGGCCGCCTGAGCCACATCGGCCAGGGCTCGGTAGCCCAAATCCGCCGCGTTGGACATGGAAATGACGTTGATGTCTCTCATTTCGAAGGTCCGAGCATGGTGGCTTCGCGAAGGTGCTGGGCCGCGTCGGCGCTGTCAGCTGCTCCGCCCAGGCTCACATCGCGCATCGTGACAAGCAGGTCGGCCAGCGGGATGCCGTTGCGTCGCTTCAGCTTGGCCGTGAGCCAGAGCGTGGTGTCCTCCGGGATGGTGGGGAACATGCTTGCCTCCTCTCTTGACGAGGGCATGAACCCGGCGTCGGTGAAGTCGACGGCCTCACGCAGATAGACGCGCACACTATCGGGGAGCCGCCATGGGGCATAAATGTCGGCGGCCGCGTCGCCGGATACCAGGGGGGGCAGCGCCCATTTCTTCGGCGTAATCGGCGGCGGCGCGGGCCTGGTCGGCAGGGGACTGCAGGCTGTACCAATAAGTGGTTGCGCCGCGAGGCCCCGGATAATGGGCGAGCCATTCATCAAGTACACGATTACGGTCGGCGGCGGACCAGCCGGTGGGTGTCCGATGGACGAGTGGACCCAGATGCTTCAGGTTCTTCGCCACGGCAGGCTGGCTGATACCAGCGGCTTCCCCGAGCTCCAGCTGCGTCAAAGGCTCGCCGGCCAGGGCGAGGGTGCGCAGGATCGCCCAGCGGCCCCATGCGGGTTTGCCCCGATGCTGGTTCGGAACGGAAATGCTCTGGTCCGCTGGCGGGTCGAGCCGCTGCAAGCCGCCAATAACGACGGATGCGGGCTCGATGGTGATGAGGTCGAGCCGGTCGTCGTCGGCCGCCTTCGTGAAAGCTTTGCCAGGACGATGCGTCACGACAAGCTGGCGCCGCGGCCGATGGGTAATTGCGTCGATCATGCTCGGCGTGGGTGGCCCCGTAGTCACCCGTACGGATAGTTCGCGTGTGGTTTGGTCCGGTAGGCTCAACGAAAGAGTCTCAAGGTTTCCACCAGAGATCCTTATGTCCCCGCGGCGCAGCAACAGCATGGCCTGCGACAGGATCTCATCCTGGGTCATTTCCACTCCATAGTCCTAAGTGTTCGACTCTGTCAAATAACCATAATCGAAGATCTGCGTTTTTGGTTATACCGAGCTCCGGTACGGCTTGCGCACTCATCCCGATCCGGGCGCGGTCCGGCGTGTTCCCCGGATTCGAGGCCCGGTTTCAATTCCCGGCTTCAAGGACCGCGGTCGACGACGGCGGACGGGTTCGGCGGAATGCCGGCCGCCCGCGCGGAGTTGGACAAAACATGAAACGAATAGGATTTCTCTCCTTTGGCCATTGGGGTCCCCTCGATGGCTCCGGCACCCGCACCGCCGCGGACGCGCTCCTGCAAAGCATCGACCTGGCCGCGGCCGCGGAGGAACTGGGCATAGACGGCGCATTCTTCCGGGTGCATCACTTTGCCCGGCAACTGGCCTCGCCGTTCCCGCTGCTTGCCGCGATCGCCGCGAAGACCAGCCGGATCGAGATGGGCACCGCCGTGATCGACATGCGCTACGAAAATCCGCTCTATATGGCCGAGGAGGCCGCGGCCACGGACCTGATCAGCGCCGGGCGGCTGCAGCTGGGCATCAGCCGCGGTTCACCCGAGCCCGCGCTGGACGGCCCGGCGTCGTTCGGCCACATTCCGGTGCAAGATGAGACGCAGGCGGATATGGCGCGCCGGCACACGGAAGAATTCCAGCATGCCCTCACCGGTGCCGGTATTGCCCGGGCGGGCACCGGCTACCACCGCGGCGGTGCGGCCGCCCTGCTGCCGGTCCAGCCGTCGTCGCCCGGATTGGGGGAGCGGATCTGGTGGGGCGCCGGAACCCGCGCAACCGCTGTGTGGGCGGCCCAGCAGGGAATGAACCTGATGAGTTCCACCCTGCTCACCGAGGACACCGGAGTGCCGTTCGACCAGCTGCAGGCCGAGCAGCTGCGGCTGTTCCACGAGACCTGGAACCAGACCTGGAACGGTGCCGGTGCCGGCCATGCGCGCCGGCCTCTGACCTCGGTCAGCCGCAGCGTGCTGCCCGTGGTCGACGACGAGGACCGCTACTACTTCGGGCAGCAGGCGCACGCTGCTGCTGACCGTGCCGAACCAGTTGGGCGTGGAATACAACGTCAAGCTGCTGGCCAACGTCGCGAAGTACATTGCCCCGGCGCTCGGCTGGAAGGCGACGGCGCCGGCGTAGTTTCGGCGGCCTCGCGCCAGGACCTCGATGCACCTTCCCGGGGGCGCCAGCGGACCGGCTTGCCCTGTGCAGGCCGCCGCAGCCGGACTACTGTGGATGCACCAGTCCGGCCAAGCGTGAGGTGTTAGCCATGAATCGAGTCCAGGGTAAAGTCGCTGTGATTACCGGAGGTGCAAGCGGGATCGGCCTCGCGGCAGCGAAGCTGCTGGCCGCGGAAGGGGCCGCAGTGGTGATCGGCGACCTGAAGCCGGAGCAGGCCGAAGCGGCTGCGGCGCAGATCACCGCGGCCGGGGGCAGGGCGCTCGGGCTCGCTGTTGACGCGATGGAGGAGGCGTCGCTGACCGCCCTCGTCGAGGCCGCCGTCCAGGAGTTCGGCGCGTTGCACATCATGTGCAACCACGTCGGCGGCAGCAACCCGCGCAAGGACCTGGACCTGCTGCGCCTGGACATGGACGAATTCGACCGGACCATGCGCCTGAACGTGCGCAGCACCGTGGTCGGCTCGCGTGCGGCGCTGCCGCACATCATCGCCGCCGGCGGAGGGTCGATCATCAACACCGCCTCCGTGGGCGGCCTTTCCGGGGACTTCCTCCAGGTCTCCTACGGCACGGCGAAGGCAGCGGTGATCCGGCTGACCCAATACGTCGCGACGCAGTACGGGGCGCAGAACGTGCGCTGCAATTCCATTGCGCCGGGCGCGATCATGACCCCGGCGCTGCGTGACAACCTCTCGGCTGAGGCTATCGAGTCCATCCGTTCGCACAACGCGCTGCCGTTCATTGGCGCGGCGGAAGACATCGCGCAGGCCATGTTGTATCTGGCTTCTGATGAGTCGCGCTACGTCACCGGACAGTGCATGGTGGTCGACGGCGGGATGAGCAGCCACTCCTCGATCGCCGAGGACCGCCGAAGCCTACTGCCCGACAGCCCCCCCGGCTGACCTGGCGTTCCGGACTTGGAAAGCCGAAGGGTCCAGCGTCTGCACTCGTTGTTCTGGTCGTTGCTGTGGGCCACCGACGCGGGATTAACCAATCGAAATGACCGCAGCAGCGCGGGAGTCGACGCCTTACGGTGTCATGTCCTAGTGAACCGCTAGCTGCGACAGCTCCACGGATCTGTCCTGGCGCCTCCAGCTGTGCGGCGGCCAAGGGAAGCCCCGCACGAATCCCGCTCGTCGGCATTGCCCGTTAGCCTAGGCCTGACACCTCGTAGACTTTCCCAAGTGCCGGCAGGTGCATGAGCACACGCTGGACCGGCTTGCCGGTGACGGCCTCGATGGCATCGGCGTAGGCCTTCATTTGGCCGAGGTACTTGGCCCGGATGTGGCCTTCAGGGTCGCTGCCGGGGTACGTTTTGTGGTCCACCAGCACGTACCCGTCCGGCCCTTCCAGCAGCAGGTCAATCCAGCCTTCCATCGTCTGGCCCTCCGGGCGCCACCCGATAGCGGCCTCGCGGTGGCGTTTCCAGCCAGAGAATTCGGCGTCGAGGTAGGCCTCGAAGCGTTCGCCAGCTGCCAGAAGCAGGTCCGCGCGGACGGTTTGGCTCACGCCCCAACGCTGCACGATGCGTTCCGCCGATCGGATCCGGGCGGTTTCGTTCAGCGAACGGAACTCGGTGCCGAGGTAGGCATGAACAGCACTGCCTACGGCACCCCAGTCGTCCGAGCCGTGCTGTGCAAGCCGCGGTCCGAGCTCGGCGACGGCGCGAACCTGGGCCTCGATCCCGGCAGAACCGAGGGAACTCGCTTTGAGGCGGGCGGCCTTGCGGACCTCCGCCGGCGGCTGGGACGGATCGATGTAGCGGGGCGTCCAGATGCGGACCGGAGGAACTGCTGCTGCAGGTTCCAAGGTCTCCACCCGCGCTGCGAGCCGGATATCGCCGCCGACCAGAATGATGCCGTTGGAGTCGGTGCCAGATTCGGCCGGATTGGCGTCGGTTTCGGCGTGCCAGCTCATGAGGTCCGGGACGCCGAGGTTGTTCAGGAGCGCCGGGGTGCTGTTTTTCCCGGTCAGCACGGTGATGTCCTTGGCGCGGGTCATCCCTACGTACATGAGCCGGGCCATGTTCCGGCGCTCGCGGCCTTCCGCAGCCAGGGCGACGCTACTGGTCTTGGCGCGTTCGTCCAGTGGTGAGCCGCCGTAGGGGAAGGGGCTGGGCCAGAAGCGGACCCAGCGTCCAGAAAGCGGCTGGGCAAGGCTCAGTGCGCCGTCCTGCTCGACGGCGGCGCCGAAGGAGGAGAACCGGAGATCCTTGTCCAGCGCCTCCAGCACGACGGCCTTCCATTCGAGCCCCTTGGCCTTGTGATAAGTGAGAACGTTGACGACGTCGGGACCTGAGTTCTCGGCGGACTGCTCTTCTTCGCCGGCGAAGAAGTCCAGGAATCCCCGGAGCGTGGCAGGGGAACGAAGAGCTAGGCACCGTTCGTAATACCGGTCGATGCTGCCGCGGAGCGCATCCAGATTGCGCAGTCGTGTCGCCGGAGTTGACCATCCCGCAATCAGCTCCGGCAGACCAAGCGCACCGACCACTGCCTCGAAGACTGCCGTAGGAGAGGCTGAGGAAGCGTGCGCACGCAGGGCATCGAGCGCAGCCAGGATGGGCGCGGTCCTCCACGCCTCAAGGACCGTGGCGGGCTCGGGTGTTGCGAGCAGTTCCTGCTGCCAGGTTGCGTGGTCCGGATGGCCCGGGTGGATAGCAACGAGCTCCGTCACCGCGACGGTGTCGTAAGCGTCGGCGACGTAAGCCATCGCTGCGCGGGCGAGTTGCACTTCACGAGCGGAGCCCAGGGTTCGCGCGCTGCGGCTTGCCCTAAGTCCAAGGTCATCGAGCGCAGCCGAGATCGTGAGGACGTCGGCGTTTGACCGGGCAAGGACTGCAACGTCGCACGGGCGCAGGTTGCTGTGCCGTGCGAGAAGCGAAGCGACGCCTGCGGCAGTTGCACGGAGGCGTTCGCCGTCGTTGCTCTGCGGACGGGTCCACGCCTCCAGACGGTCGCCGGGGATGCCGCTGTGCTCGGGCGGAAGTTCAAGGCGCACCGATTCCGGGCTCATCCCGTGCTCGGCGAAGACCCGTTCGAAGACGGTGTTGGACAGGTCAATGACGTGCTGCTGGGACCGCCAGGTGTAGGAAAGCTGTTCACGGCGGGGCACCTGTCTGACGACGGCTTCCATGAGCTCGGGGTCCGCGCCGCGGAATCCATAGATCGCCTGCTTGGCGTCGCCAACCCAGACGGCCTGCTCGGCCAGGGAGCTCAGTTCCAGGAAGAGAGCAAGCTGCAGCGGGCTGGTGTCCTGAAACTCGTCGACCACCAGGAAGCGGACGCGTCCCGCGAACGCCCTGCGGAAGGAATCGTTATTCTGGGCCAGCTGAAGGACTCTCGCCTCCTGGTCTATGAAGTCCATCAGGCCGTGGGTGTCCTTGAACTCCTGATACGCCTGGAGGCATTCGGCGGCGCAGACAAACACGCGGCGGATGTAGCCTTCGAGGTCCGCGTGCAGCGCGGGGTTGGCGAGCAGCTCGGCGTGGATGTCTTGCCGGATGCCCAGAAAGATCGGTTTGAGCGGGCCAGCCGGGCTGCTTGCGCAAAAGCCCCGCCAGATCTCCCAGGGAACGTCCCCGACGTCGCGCGTGGCGGCGAGCTTGGCCAGTAGTTTGGGGTGCTGTTCCAGGAAGCCAGCGCTCGTGACGTTGGCTTTCTTTCCGTTGGGCATCAGCCCGCTGGCCATCACCCGCTCCAGATCGGTTTCCGCAGCGCGCAGCTGGGTCAGCCACTCGGTCCGCCGGTCAGCCCCGGGTGTATCCAGAAGCTGACGGAGCCCGGCCCATGACCGGTCGGCGCACGCTGGCAGGTCGGCAGCGGTCAAAAGATTTGTCCGGGCGGCATCGACAATGGAGCGGACGGTGTCCTCCCAGGTCGCCGCGTCCCGCGCTCCTGTTCCGTCAAAGCCCAGCCGGTGCGCCACCGGCAGGATCTCCGGGGCATGCGCCGCGAGGACTTCATCTGTGGCCAGCCGGAAAATGGAGCCCAGTTGTTCTTCACCGATCACCTCGAGGGCCGGGGACAGGCCCGCGTCGATGGCGTACTCCTGGAGCAGCTGTCCGCAGACGCTGTTGACCGTTCCAATCAGGCTTGAGCCAAGTTCCTGGGCCGCCAGATCCAGTGCCGACATTCCGCCGCCTGCGCCGGTACCCCCACCGGCCTCGGACGCCCGGTCCAGCAGCCGGCCGGCGATCCGCTCACGGAGCTCACCGGCCGCCTTCTTGGTGAACGTGGTGGCCATGATCGAGGCAGCCGGGACGCCGGCTTCGATTTGCTCCACGATCTTAGTTGTCAGCGTGTAGGTTTTGCCGGTTCCGGCGCTCGCCGAAACCATCGTGACGTTATCCAGCTGGCTCACGAGAAGTCCCCTTTCAGGCCGCAGAGCGTGCCGAAGTTGCAGTAGCGGCAGTTCGGCTTGACGTATAGACGCCCTGCTTCGGCGGCTTGAGCGGGGGCGTCCAAACCATCCGCCGGCAGTGCATCCTCGGCAGGTTTGGCTGCCGTGACCCGGCCCGCGAGAACCTCGTCCAGGGTGAATTCGGCGGACCGGACGGTTTTCCGCCACAGTTCCGCGGGTTCCTGAGTGCGCGGAAGCTTGGCGCCAAAATGCCCGTGGGCGGAGGCGAAACTGCGCTGCTTAAACAGGTAGTACGCCGTCGGGTCGTCAGAGGGAGAATCGCCGTCGCCCAGTGCCCATTGATAGAGGGCGAGCTGCAGTGCCTCGCCGTCCTGGATTTCCGCCCTGCGGTACTTGTCCGAGTTGGACCACTTGAGATCCACCACCGTCCTGCGGCCGGCGTCGTCAATGCCCACGGCGTCAGCCCGCCCGCTTACCGGGATCAGGTGGTCGGTGCCGCCGGCAGTGAGGCGGAGTTCCTTGCGGAACTCTTCCTCCATTCCCTGCAGCGCCACGCCTCCGCGCTGCAGCTGCTCAAAAAAGGTGGCAACGGCGGTCTCAAGCGTGCTCTGCACCGCATGCCGACGCGCTTTTTCGCCGGGCAGCAGCAGCTCCGAGGCGAAGTGCGGGAGGAGCTGCTCGATGGCGTTCCGCACCTCCTCGGCGGAGGGTACGGCACGGTTTTCGGCATACAGCTGACCGTGCAGCACCTCGACGACCTTGTGCGCGAAGGAGCCGAGCATTCGGTTCTCCGACGGGATCTGGGCGGCGTCGGGAATGCGCAGTTTCGACTTGTACTGCAGCACCCAGGACAGGGAGCATCCGAGCAGGGTGTTGAGCTGGCTGAAGGAAAGGGATTGCGGAATCAGGGTCTGGTTTGCGCCGACTTCCTGCACCGGGGCCGGGGCTTCCGGCCGGCGGAGCTGTGCCGGGATCAGCTGGCCCTTCCGTCCCGACAGCTCCCAGGTCCCGTCCGCACCCGGAAGAGTTACGGCCGCCACGCTGCGGTCCAGAATCCGCTGCTCGATGGCGCGCCCGGTGAGTGAGGGCTGCCGCGCCACCAGGCCCTCAAGCAGCGGGTTGCCGTTCAGTCGCTCGCCGTTGCGCTGGGCAATTTGGACGATGAGCAGACGGCGGGCGTGTCCGGCGCAGGCCACGGTCTGTTCGACGGCGAGGGCAGTGAGCTCCTCCGGCGAGGGCAGGTGCACACCCATGCGGGCGAGGGTCCGCACGTCGTGCGTTTCCCAACGCCGCACGGCGGGCGTCGTTGCGGACTGGAAACCCCACCACAGCGCATCCTCGACGTCCTCGCCGAGCTCAACGAGGTGGTTGAGCCGCAGCCACGGCGCCGCTTCGGCGGCCAGGATGGATTCCGAGGCGGGTGTCACGACGGCGGCAATGATCCGCCGGAGGTCCTGTCGTGAAACCTGGGCCAGCGGTTCCAGCAGCGCCAGCACGCGTTTGAGTTGCGTCGCGGTGGCCTGCAGCCGCGGGTCGACGACGGCCCGTGCGTTGACGACGGCGGCGAACCACTGCGCGGCGGCGAGCAGCACCGGACCGTTCACGGTGCCGCTGGCGGGCAGCAGTCCGGTGTTGAACGCCGTGTCCAGGGTGGCTGACAGCGCGGGGCCGAGGTCCGCGTCACCGGCGATTTCCTCAACGGCTTCGTGCCAGGCTTCTCCGCCGGTTCCGGGCTCCTCCCGCAGCGCGCGCAGGAGGGAGCGCCCTGCCTTGAGCCGCACTGGAGTGTCCGGCAGGGTCAGAAACTCGGCGAGCAGGTGCACGTTGACGGGGGCCCAGATGAGTTCAAAGAACAGCGGAATCAGCTGATCCTGGGCCTGCCACGGGGATTGGCCGCCGACCCCAAGGCGTGGCTGCCCGAGCGAGGTTAGATATTGGTCCAGGACGGAGGTGGAGTCGGAACAGACGACGGCGGTGCGCCCGTTGTCAGCCGCTGCCAGCCACCGGGCCGTATGCTCGGCAGCCTCCCATTCCGTCTCCGCATTCAGGATGGTCAGCTGTGGCTGGGTTCCGGGGCGTGCAGCCTCGCTGACGTGGACACCTCGGCTGCGGAGCGCGGCAATGAGCCGCCGCCAAACGGCGGGAAAGGTTACCTCTGGGTGCTGTAGCACTAGCTCATCGATGCCCAGCGGCAGCGGCGACGCCTGTAGTTCGTCGAGGATTTCGACGAGATCGTCGGCGAGCGACGGCGCCAGCCCGCCGTCGGCTTGCTCGGCGGCAGCGAGCGTGTGCAGCAGCGGTGACGGTCCGTCGTCGTCCGCTCCGTTCAGAGGCTCCGGGAGCCGTCCGTCCCAACCGTTGGAGACCGCGTCATCGCGGGCTGCGAGCAGTTCCTGCGCCGTGGACCAGGCATCCACGCCAAAGGACGCGTGAAACCACGCGGCAGGGGAGTCGATGCTCTGCAGACGCTCCAGATACTGGCTCACCCGCTCGGCGTTCGGCGTGTCCGGCCGCGTGAGACCGAGGCGGGTCTGCAGGAGGCCGATCAGGTTCTTGCGGCCCACCCGGACCCGGTTAAGGCCGGGCGCTGCGAAGGCCCACGGCGCGCGGTCCAGGAACCAGCCAAACTCAATAATCATGTATCCCCCATAGATAGCCCCTCTGCCGTTCTATCACGCTATCCAGAGCGTCCGACATTATGGTGGCAGCTGCCCCGCCCTATGCGGAGGCGGGCTGCCAGACTGTGGCCCGAGCCAAGGCTCTGGCGAGGTCCGATCCGCCCGCTTCGGTCAGGAGTGCGGGGTCACCGACCACCGCCAACAGGCTCCGGGCCCGCGAGAGTCCGACGTAGAGCTGTTCGGCAGCGCGGCTCAGCTCCTTGAACCCGTTGACGCAGAGAATCACGACGGAGCGTTCAAGGCCCTTGAAGCCGAGGACATGGCCGTAGAACTCTCCGGCGTCGGCGTGGAAATCACGCCAGTACGCCGCGACGGCTGCGTCGCCGGCGTTGAACGCTTCTTGGTGCATTGGGTGGCGGTTCTTGGTAGTGAGCAGGGCGATCTGATTGTTGGCCCAGCCCTCCTCGATGAGAGCGCCCACGCAGTCCGAGGCCACGTCCAACGCTTCGTCGGTGGTGCAGGGCACGATGCGCACGGAAATACTCGAGGTGCGTGGAGTGAAATGGCTGGTTCCTGTGCCGGTTAATCTGGAACGGCTGGCCAGCGACCCCTAGTTTCTGAATGTCTCCGGCACCACATACCCTGGCAACGTGAACATTAGTGGGGGAGAACCGGCGGAGTTGCTGGCCGAGGGTCTGTATGAGTCGCTGCGCACGCGCCGGCTGAGCGAGCGGGTGGCCGGGCAGCAGGAGCTGCTGTCCGTGTTCGAAGCGGTCGACGACGACGCGTCGCCTGACGTGCTGGCCCGGCACATCGGCGAACTGGCACGCACAGCGCTTGCGCAGGCCAGACCGGAAGAGCGGGTCGCCCTGGCAAACAATCTCCTGCAGGCGCTGCAGCATCCGGACACCATCCACCCGGGTCCACAGGAGCTGAGGTCCCTCGCCGCTCCGGCGGGTCTGCGCCGTCGTAATCTCCGCCGCCCCACCACCAGGCTGAGCGACGCAGCCCTGCTCACCAATGGCAAGGATGACCCGAACCTGGCCGCGGAGATCCGCACCGAGATGGCGTCGGCCAGCCGGGTGGATCTGCTCTGTGCCTTCATCCGCTGGACCGGGCTTCGTTTGCTGGAACCGGCACTGGAGGAGCTGCGGGACAGGGGCATCCGGCTTCGGGTCCTGACCAGCACCTATATGGGTGCCACTGAACGCCGGGCCATCGATGATCTGGTGACCAAGTACGGTGCCGAGGTACGGATCAACTATGAAACCCACGCCACGCGCCTGCACGACAAGGCATGGCTCTTCCGCCGCAACACCGGTTTCGATACGGCCTACGTGGGCAGTTCAAACCTCAGCGCCGCGGCCATGCTGGATGGCCTCGAATGGAATGTCCGGCTGTCCTCGGTGGGGACGCCGCGATTGCTGCAGAAATTGTAACTATTCAGGGGGTCGGTGCGGCGTGTTGCCGGGGTTTTGTGTTCGTCGGGTGGATCCTGAGGGTGTTCGCAGGTAGTTAGGCACCGTCCCGGGTTGGCTGGTTCACATGTCCGATGCATCCGAGGTTCCCACCGTCC
>CAJDTL010000083.1_pt1 | contig 13058 bp, 14 predicted proteins | sample 7389871 | NCBI WGS metagenome assembly CAJDTL01 (sample SAMEA7055650, study PRJEB34461) | soil metagenome | biome: terrestrial ecosystem; feature: Peninsula; material: soil | place: Antarctica | collected 2016 | reverse complement strand
CCGGATCAAATACTCCCGTGACGAATACCTGGCCGGAGACCTGCCGGCGGATGCTCTGCGGAAGGAGATAATCCGTGAAGACCGGATCCGGGCTACGGGACTGCGGGTCGTGAGGTGGCTGCCGGTCGTGAGGTGGATGTGGGTCGTGAGGTGGATGCCGGTCGTGACGTGGATGTGGGATGCGGTCAATAGTCCGGAAATTCTGCGGCGAAAGCTGCTGCAGGCCGGGCTTCGCGTCCGCTGAAGCGCACCAGTCAATCGAGCAACGGTCATTTGGGTAGCAGGCAATTGGGTAGCCGGCAATTGCGGAACCGGCAATTGCGGGCTGCTGAACCGGGCATCTGCCCCATCCCGGCGCGGAAACGCCGGGGCAGGCATCGGCTACGTCCGCACGGGCAGAGTCGTCGGCCTGAAGGCGGGCCGCGTGGCTTGGAAGGCGGTGATGTGGCAGTGATGTCCCGGTGATGTCCGCTTCGTGGTGCAGCGCCAGCCCGATATCGTCCGGGGCCGCCGGCAACCGTCGGCGGGTGTGGTCGTCGGAGGCAAACGGCGCCGTCACGGAACTGCGGTGCACGGTCCTGGAACTACACCCGCAGCGACCTCAACAACTACCTGCAACGCCCGAGCAAACACGAACACGGACCGCAGCATAACCCCCGACGAACCAACGAAAAACCCACTAGTGCCCGGCCTCGTGCCAGCTGGCCCCGGCGCCGATCTGGACATCCAACGGCACGGCCAGCTCCGCGGCCTGCGCCATCTGCGAAACGACCAGCTTCTGGACAACATCGCGTTCGCCCGGCGCGATCTCGAGCACCAGTTCATCGTGGACCTGCAGCAGCATCCGGGAAGAGAGCTGCTGCGCCCGGAGGGCTTGGTCCACACCCAGCATGGCCTTTTTGATGATGTCCGCGGCGGACCCCTGGATGGGTGCATTCAACGCGGCCCGCTCGGCCATTTCACGCAGCTGACGGTGGTCGCTGGAGAGATCCGGCAGGTACCGCCGACGCCCCTCGATGGTCGCCGTGAATCCGTCGATCCGGGCCTGCTCCACGACGCCGCGCAGGTAGTCGCGCACGGCACCGAAACGGTCAAAGTAATCCTTCATCAGCGTGCGGGCCTCATCAACAGCGATGCCCAGCTGTTTCGACAGGCCGAAGGAGCTCAGCCCGTAGACCAAGCCGTACGACATCGCCTTGACCTTGGAGCGCATGGCGCTGGTAACGTCCTCCACGGCGACGTGGAAGACATGCGAGCCGACAAACCGGTGCAGATCCTCGCCATCGCGGAAGGCCTGGATCAATGCCGCGTCGCCGGAGAGGTGGGCCATGATGCGCATTTCAATCTGTGAGTAATCCGCGGTCAGCAGCGTCTCGTACCCGTGCCCGACGACAAATACCTCGCGGATGCGGCGTCCCTCTTCGCTCCGGATCGGAATGTTCTGAAGATTGGGGTTGGTTGAAGAAAGGCGCCCGGTCGCGGCCACATTCTGCGCGTACGTGGTGTGGATCCGGCCGTCCTCGGCCGTTGCCTTGCTCAGCCCCTCCACGGTCTGTCGGAGCTTGGTGGCATCCCGGTATGCCTGCAGCTGCAGCAGAAACGGGTGCCCCTTCTTCTGCGCCAGATCCGCCAGCGCATCCGCGTCAGTGGAAAACCCGGTCTTGATCTTCTTCGTCTTGGGCATGTCGAGCTCATCAAACAGCACGGTCTGAAGCTGCTTCGGCGAACCCAGATTGACCTCGTGGCCGATCGCTTCGAAGGCCGCGGTCTGGGCCGCGCTGATCGTGGCACTGAAATCCGTCAGCAGCCGGTCCAGCTGAGGGGAGGACACGGCAATGCCGGTCATTTCCATTCCGGCCAGCACCCTTGCCAGCGGCAGTTCCAGCTCCCCCAGCAGCTTGTTGGCACCGCGTTCCAGCAGCAGGCCGACAAAATGCTCACTCAGCTGCAGCGTGACGTACGCCTTCATCACGGCGTCCGCCGCCGTCGTCGTACCTTCCAGTTCCAGTTCCAGCTGGCCGTTGGCACCGGCGCCGGGTGCGGCCACCGTCACCTTCAGATGCACCTGGCTCAGGTCCGCCAGATCGTAGCTGCGCCGGTCCGGCTGAATCAGGTAGGCGGAGATGGCGGTGTCATCGACGATGCCGGCCAGTTCCAGCCCGCGCTGGTGCAGGACCTTATAGGCGGACTTGAAGTCGTGGACGGTCTTGCGTGCGGCCCGGCTCCGCAGCCAGTCCGCCAACACGGATTCCGCCGCTGCGTCGAGTGCGGCCAATTCAACATAGGCGGCAGAACTGTTCGTGGACAGCGCCAGGCCGACGGCGTCCTGGCCGGCCGAAGTGGCCTCCAAAACCAATGCCAATCCCACCATGGCCTGATTCGTTCCGACGAACCACGCCTCAAGTTCGGCGGCGCTGCCAAGCAAGGCGTGTGCGGGTGCCGTGTGGGCCTCGGTACCGGCGGCCTCATCGTCCTCTCCGAACAGGTCAAAGAGTCGTTTGCGCAGGGTGTTGAACTGCAGCGCATCAAACAGCTCTTCAATTTCCCCGCGGTCCGGGTGCTGAAGCACCATGGCATCCAGACGCACCGGAAGTTCCAGATCACGCAGCAGGTGGTTCAGGCGGCGGTTGCGTCTGACGCTCTCCTCGTGTCCCCGCAGAGCATCGCCGACTTTTCCGCCGATCGAACCGATATTCGCCAGGATACCGTCCAGACCGCCGTAGAGATTGATCCACTTCGCAGCCGTCTTCGGGCCGACTCCGGGCACCCCAGGCAGGTTGTCCGCCGTCTCCCCCACCAGTGCGGCAAGGTCGGAGTACTTGTCGGGACCGACGAAATACTTCGCCTCGACTGCAGCGGCGTCCATCGGCGGTATGTCCGAGATCCCCTTTTTCGGATAGAGCACGGACACCTTGTCTGTGATCAGCTGGAACGCGTCCCGGTCCCCGGACACCACCAGCACATCCCATTGCGCCGCCTCGCCCTGCGTGGCCAGCGTGGCGATAATGTCGTCAGCCTCGTAGCCGTCCAGCGAAATGGTGGGAATCCGCATGGCTTCCATGACCTTGATGATCAGGTCGACCTGACCATGGAATTCTTCCGGTGTTTTGGAACGCCCTGCCTTGTATTCGGAGTATTCCTCCGAGCGGAACGTCGGCGTGGCCAGATCAAACGCCACCACCACGTGAGTGGGACTGTGCTGACGGATCATGGTCAGCAGCATCGACGTAAACCCGTACACGGCATTGGTGTGCTGTCCGGTGTCCGTGGAGAAGTTCTCCGCGGGGAGTGCGTAAAACGCCCGGAACGCCATCGAATGACCGTCGATCACCAGCAGACGCCCCGGTTCCGACCCGGCAGGAATAACCACCGGAACCGTGGCGGATACTGCCGTCAGTGCTGCTGTTTCGGGGACCGTTTTGGTAGTTTCGCTCACAGGTGCCAGCCTAGTCAACATGAGCGACAAATTCACGCCGAACCAATACACCGCCCAGTTGCGCGAGGCGGGCGTGCCCGACGAAATGCACGACTGGCTCAGCAGCAACGGCGTCGGCGCGCTGGTGGAGAAGATGGGCATCAAGTTCCTGGAACTCGGCGCCAGGCGCTCGGTGGCCACCATGCCAGTCGAAGGGAATACCCAGGTTGCCGGAATCCTGCACGGCGGTGCCCATCTGGTGCTGGCTGAAACGCTGGGCTCCTTCTCGGCCGGAATCCACGCCGGCGTCAATGGCCAGGCCTTGGGCATCGAAATCGGGGCTACGCACCACCGCAGCGCCACGTCCGGACTGGTCACCGGCACCTGCACGGCCATCCACCTGGGACGGACTTTGGCTACCCACGAAATCGTCATGACCGACGAGTCCGGTCGTAGGCTCTCCACGGCCCGGATCACCAACATGATCAGGCAAAAGGCAGCTGATGCTCCAGTGCCTGCGGTGTGATCGGGTAGTCCGGTGATCCTGCCGGCCCGAGCGATACCGGGCCTCAACACTGCCGTCTCCACACGGCCGCGGGCGGCAATGGCCGACCACCGTCAAACAGCGCGAGGCCCTATCACGTCGGAAAACCAAAGAGCCGCAGGATCGGTCCCGCCAGCGCCGGCACGATCAGGGCTACCCCCAACAAGACCGCCACGATACAAACAGCAAAGCAGATGTAGGCCGCGGCCCGGGCCGCCTTGGTGCTCGGAACCCGGTCGTCAACACTGACGGCGTAGAGGCGCACACCGGAGGCATAGACCCCCACCACAAAGATGGAGGAAACCAGCGTGGTCACCGCCACGGTCAGAAAAGCTCCCCAATTAATCACGGTGTGCCTTTCTGCTTGGCGCCGGATGTATCAGACTGCGGTGCCGTCGGTGGTTTCGCTTTCGGAGCTTTCGGCGGCACCCGTTCCGGTGCAGCGTTCCCTGTCGCGTACGCGCCGTCCGCGGCTCTTGCGGCACGCTCGGCCGCGTCTTGTGCAGCAACCTTGGCCGCTGCCTTCTCCACGGCCTTGGCTGCGGCCTTTTCCGCGGCACGCTCGGCGGCGCGCGCTTTGGCCGCGAGCCGGTCGCGCTCCTTTCTGCTCGGGATGCTGACCGTCTCACCGATGGCGTCGACGTCGCTGATGGCGTTGCTGTGGTCCACATGTCCGCGCTGCGAGCGGACGAAGATGAAGATGATGGAGCCCAGCCCGACGACGGCGTCAATCACCACGCCGGTCGTACCCAGACCGGCAATAAGGGCGGCAAGACCGCCGACGATGGCCGCCGCCGGAAGGGTGAACAGCCAGCCCAGGCCGATCTTGCCGATCGCGCCCCAACGCACAGTTGAACCCACCCGGCCCAGCCCGGAGCCGATGACCGAACCGGACGCCACGTGGGTGGTCGAGAGCGCGAAGCCGAGGTGCGAGGAGGCGAGAATCGCCGCGGCCGTACTGGTCTCCGCAGCAAAGCCCTGGGCCGGTTTGACGTCCGTCAGACCGCTGCCGAGGGTGCGGATGATGCGCCAGCCGCCTGTGTAGGTGCCGAACGCGATGGCGAGGGCGCAGGCGCCGACCACCCACAGTTCGGGGCCGGAGCCAACCTTCTGCATGTTCGCGGAAATCAGTACCAGCGTGATGACACCCATGGTCTTCTGCGCATCGTTGGTGCCGTGCGCCAGGGCGACGAGCGACGAGGAGAACACCTGGGCGTACCTGAATCCGCCGCGCTTTTGCACCAATTTGTCTCCCGAGTCCGGATCGGTCCGTCGGGTGATCCGGTAGGCCAGCTTCGTACACAGGTAGGCGGCACCGCCTGCGATCAGCGGAGCCATCACGGCGGGCAGGATGATTTTGGAGAGGAGCACTCCCAGATCCACGGCGTGGAATCCGATGCCCACTACGGCCGCACCGATCAGACCGCCGAATAGGGCATGAGAGGAACTGGAGGGCAACCCGAACAACCACGTCACCAGGTTCCACAGCACCGCGCCCATGAGACCGGCAAAAATCAACACCGGAGTGATCTGAATGCCTTCGGCACCTTCCCTAATCAGCCCGCCGGAGATCGTCTTGGCGACCTCGGTTGACAGGAACGCGCCCACTAGGTTGAGCACAGCGGCAACGGCAACAGCAGTCTTAGGCTTGATCGCCCCCGTGGCGATCGGCGTGGCCATGGCATTGGCGGTGTCGTGAAACCCATTCGTAAAGTCGAAGAAGAGAGCCAGCGCTATGACAAGCACGACCATGAAGGTGAGATCCACCCGTGATCCAATCTGAGAGGTCAACTGCGGACTGCTGAAAAGTACTGCCGAAAAGTATGGCCGTTCCCTTCCTGCAGTATGACGAAACGGGCCTGCGGGATTCAAGGTGAGGCTGTTTCCAAACAGTAATGATCCTACTTCCCAGAAACGCCGCTGCCAAAGATACAGCCGGTGACCTTGGACCGTCCGGTGCGTGGGAGGCGTTGGCGCGGGGCCAGGCGTATGGCGCCGAAGTCATGAATGTTGATGTTCAGGCGCCGGCGGAGCCGGCGGGCCACGATGGCGTTAGCCAGGCGGGCGTGAAAGGCCCAGGAGCCACAGGCGGGCCGCCGTCGTCCCAGCATCAGGTCCGTCCGTCCCGCTAGCACCGGTGCGGCAACGCGGAGCAGGTCCTCCCCGCCCATCGACCCGTCGCAATCGCAGAATGCCACATACTCGGGTGTGGCGGCGAGCAACCCGGCGTGGGCTGCCCACCCGAAGCCCGTCCGCGGCTCGAACACCAAGATGGCCCCGAGTGCGTGGGCAATGGCGGCGGAGCCGTCGGTGGATCCGTTATCCACCACGATGGGGCGGAAGGTGTCCGGCAGCCCCGCCAAAACACGTGGGAGCGCGGCCGCCTCATTCAGGCAAGGCAGGACAACGTCGATGTTCGGCCCTTGGTCGGTTATGTTTTGACCGTGATCTCTAAAGGCGTGGCTGCTTCCGGCCTCCCCCGGCCCGGGGTGCCGGGCCGGGAGAGGCCGGCCCACGGCCGGTGTGTTCAGGCGCAGGGAAACCATTGGGCGGCGGCGTTGGCGCGTGCACGGTAGTCGCTGAACCGCCGGCGGACCTCGGCGATGGCCTCTGCCAGCGGGAAGATCTCCGCGGTGACGAGCTGATCGGTGTCGTTGGCGCTGACGGGGTGCCAGTAGACGCCGTCGGCGGTGACGGTCACTTCGGGGATGAGCGATTCAATGGTCAGTTCTAGGCCTGCGTCAGCGTTGCCGCGGTGGGCGAGGGCGCGGATGACCTGGTCAACGGAGGCGATGCCGAGGGAATTGAGGAAGCTGTGGAACGGCTGGAGTTCGTGGCTCTGTCCGGCGGGCAGGGTTGCGGCGACCCTGACCCGGAATCCTTCGTCCTGCGCTATCCGGATGCCGGCCACGGCCCGGGCCCACGATCCGGTCCCGCGGTGGCTGTCGTGGGTGTCGGGGGTGGCGGAGTCGAGGCTGATCTGCAGTGCGAGCCGGTTGCGGTCCATCCTGCACAGGCGTTCGAGCCGGCTCCCGCGGAAGAGCATCCCGTTGGTCAGCAGCGTGGTCGGCAGCACATCCGTGCATGCCGCCACGAGGTCATCGAGGTCCGGCAGCAGGAACGGTTCCCCGCCGGTGAGCAGCAGCTCGCCGACCCCTGCCACGACGGCCTCGCCGGCCAGGCGGCGCACCCGGTCGGCACCCAGGGCCCGCCGCGCGGTCTGTGGTGAGGACCGGGCGCAACAATAGTCGCAAGCCAGGTTGCAGTCGAAGTTCGTGTACATCCATAGCCGGGTCCCGGGCATCTGCCCGGACGCCAGCCCGGCGAGCGGGTCGGGAGCGTGGCCTCGGCGGATGATGGCGGCCCCGTCCCGGACGGCGAGAAGTTCGTTGCCCGTCCGGGCACACCATGCGGCCACAGTCTGCGTCAGCGGGCCCTGCTCGCCGGGTCCCAGCGGCACGGCCGCGGTGGCGCCGTCGGCCATGGCGGCGATACGTTCGACCAGGTCCAGGATGATGGCGTGGTTTACCATCGGGGCCCGATGCCTTGTTCGTGTACGGCCTCGAACAGTGCCTCGTATCCTTCCAGCCGGGGGGCCACCCAGCGGCGGAGGCCTTCCATTTCCAGGATGGGCCGGTGTGAGGGGTTGTCCCAGTCCATCGCCAACAGGTGCTCGACCCAGGGTGCGGAGCGCTCCTCGGAGAGGGCGGGCAGGGCGGTGAAGTTGCAGTGGCTGTAGACCGGGGATTCCCAGAACGCCTCGAGCGCCCCCGGCATCAGCTCATCGCGGCCGATGGCTTCCCAGGTGTTGATGCCGATCGCGGCGGCGTCGGCCCTGCCATCGAGGACCGCGCGCAGGGCATCGAGTTCGCTGCGGCCGGTGTCGCCGTGTTTGCCGACGTCGCTGTCAATCCGCAGGTAGTCCACATCGCCGTCGTCGAGCCCGGCTTGGGTCAGGAAATGGATGGGCAGGATCGCGGCCTGCGCCGAATCCCGGGACCCCAAGGCCAGGCGACGGCTCTTCAGGTCTTCCAGGCCGCCCAGCCCGCTGCCGGCACGGGCCACGAACATTGTCCGGAACACGGTGTCGGTGTCCCGCATGGCCAGCGCGCGGCAGGCGCCCTTGGTCTGCGCGACGGTGCGTACCCAGGCCAGATTGGTGTTCCAGGCCACGTCGATGGTGCCCTGAAGCAGTGCGTCCACCTGGCGCCCGTAGTTGGAGAAGAGCACGAAATCCATCTCGGCGGGGCTGCCGGCGAAGTAGTCGCGGATTCCCTCCCAGATGGTGACGACGTTGGGGGTGTAGGCGACTCAACCCACGATCAGCGGGGCGCTCACGCCGGGGCCTGTCCCGGGGCGGACGGCTGGCTCTCAAAGAGGGGTTGTCCGGTGATGGCCCTGCCGTAGAAGTCGTAGAGCACGTCGGCGGTGGGGGCCATCACATGGCCGGCCCGGGCGTCGCGGAAGTACCGGTCGATCTGCAGGTGCTCCGAGAACGCGGCACCGCCGCAGACGCGCATCGCGGCGTCGGTGATGCGCAGGGCCGCGTCGTTGGCCGCGGCCTTGACCCCGAGCACGTGCAACATGGTGTCCTCGCGCGGTTCGACAAGCCGGCCGGCGGCCTGGGTCAGGTAGGCCGATGTGGACGCCACCTCGATCGACATCCGGGCCAGCCGGGCCCGGATGGTCGGCAGCGCCGACAGGCTTTCGTCCAGATGTTCCAGCCGGGCGGCGCTGGTGTGCCGGATGGCGGCGTCCACGGCGGCCCGGGACAACCCGACCGACACTGCCGCGTTGCCCAGGTTGAACCACGGCAACACCGTCTGAAGCATCAGGTCCAACCCGGCGCCGGCCGCACCGAGGCGGTAGCTGCCGGGCACCTCGGCGTCGAAGGTCATCGGGGTCGAGGCGTTACCGCGCAGCCCCATGCCGCGCCATCTCCCGGCCACCTCGACGCCGGGTGTGACAGCCGGGACCGCGAACAGGTCAACGGTGTCGGCATCCGCCGTCAGCGTCGAAGCGATATAGACGTCGGCATGACCGGCCGAGGTCACCCAGCTCTTGGCGGCGTTCAGCCGCACCCCCGCACCGTTGAGCCGTGCCCGGGACACGGGCGCCCAGAAATGCGACCTGGATCGGGCCTCCGAGAACGCCAGCGAGCCCAACGCCCTGCCGCAGGCCAGATCGGCCACCAGATCCGGCAGGCCCGGCGGTGGTGCGGCCGCCACCGGCATCGCGGCACTGACATGCATCAGATAGATCATCGCGGTCGACCCGCAGACCCCGGCCAGGGCACCCAGGGCTTCGACCAGTTCGTGCGGGCCGCCGCCGAGACCACCCGCCTCCGCCGGCAGCGTCAGGCCGAGCAACCCGGACTCCCGCAGGGCGGCGACGGCTTCCTCGGGGAACCGGGCATCGGCGTCGACGTCGCGGGCATGCTCCCTGGCAATGGCCAGTACCGGATCAAGCCGTGCGGTCAGATTCATCGTGTGTCTTCCTGTCTGTGGCCCGTGAGAGGGGGACGCGGAGTCGTCAGGGCGACGGCGAGCAACCCGAGCCCCAGACCGCCCATCAGCGCCAGGGTAGAGCCATCCCCACCGAGCCAGTTGACCGCCCGGCCGGTCTGCAGCAGCTGAATCACCGCCGCCGCCACGAAACCGGCCCCGGCCACAATCACCAGAACACGCCGGCGCAGCACCCCGCCGGCCACCGCGACGACCCCCAACGCCACGATCACGATCAGGCCCGCACCGCGGACATGAATGAGGTCCACCGGCGCCGGTCCACCGGTCGAGAAGGCGAACAGGGAGCCCAGCAGTGCGGCAACGCCCAAGACCACCGCGGCCCGGTCGAAGCGCCGCCCGCTCATGACAGCTTCACCAGGAGCGCCTCGATGCGTCCGGTGGATTTCCGCCAGCTGGGGCGCAGGACACCGTCGACCCCGAAGCTGCGCCCGGCGGCGGTCGCAAACACGGCGACGTGGGCCAGGATCATCAGGTAGTAGGACCAATGCCATTCGTTGGGTGCGTTCAGGACGGACAATGTGATCGCCAGGGACTGGGCCAACCCGATCACCGCCCAGAACCGGGTTGCAAGCCCGATCAGCAGGAACGCACCGAGGCCCGCCTCGATGAGCAGCGTCATCCACCCGAAAAAGGGGAAATTCGGCAGCACCACGTGTTCAACGAACCATGCATAAGGGGGAAACACCGGGCGGTCGACCGCGAAACGGGTGAAAAAATACAATCCGTTGTTCGCGTGCTCACCGAAATCCGGGGGCACCTTCCACGCCACGTTCTGGATCCACAGCAGCGCCACTCCGATCCGCAACGCGGCGACACCCCCACGGGCCAGCCGCGAGTCCCCGCCCGCCTCAACGGGGGCGGCCATCGCAGCAGCCATGACCGGTTCCTTTCCCATGTCTCCCATTAAGGACCCGCGGCCGGGGACGCGCAACATCAAAGTCCTTACATATCCCGAACGGCCTCCAGTACATAGGGGTCGCTGCAGAAAACGGACTTTATTGTGTCGTAGGGGAGGGGAGGTTGGTGGTTTTGCGGCACATTGGGGTCCGTTTTCCGAGGCTACCCATTGGGATGTTTGATGATTCGCAGCGCTTGAGGGCGGAGCTCGCCGGCGGGTGAGACGTATCGGTAGAGGGTTTGTCGGGAGACGCCGAGTTCTTTGGCGAGTTTCCCGATATGAGTCTCGGGCTGGCCCATGGCAGACATCGCGAGACGGATCTTCGTTGGCGTCATCGTGAAGGGCCGCCCGCCTGTGCGTCCCCGGGCCCGGGCTGAGGCCATTCCCGCTTTGGTGCGTTCGGAAATGAGTTCCCGTTCGAACTCGGCAAGGGCAGCAAAGATCCCGAAAACGAGTTTCCCAGCCGCAGTCGTCGTGTCGATTGCTGCACCCTGCCCAGTGAGGACTTTTATTCCGATCTCCCTGGCTGTGAGGTCATGGACGGTGTTCACGAGGTGGTGGAGATTTCGCCCGAGGCGATCGAGTTTCCATACGAGCAAGGTATCCCCGGCGCGCATGCCTTTTAGACACGCGCCGAGTTCCGGCCGGTCGTCCTTCTTTCCCGACGCATGATCCTCATAGAGTTTCGACGGATCAACCCCTGCTGCCAAGAGTGCGTCGCGCTGCAGATCGGTGCTTTGGGATCCGTCAGTTTTGGACACCCTCATGTATCCGACGAGCATGCTTCGTTCCCCTGTCATTTATACGATCGGTTAAGTAACACCAGATTTTGGAGAGCTACCGTGTCCGAAAATTGTCATATAACCCGTTACTTATCTTAAGTTCCATGAAGGGTTCTATCGTTTGATTGTATGACAAACGTACGGTTGTGACTGGGCGTTTGAAGTCGTTCATCCCGATCGGAGTCCCGTATGCCTCGTCGTTCTGTCCTCTCTACTGCCGAACGGCTGAGTTTGGTCGTAGTTCCTACCCTGGAAGCTGACCTTCACCGGTTGTATGGGCTAAGCGAGGCTGATCTTGGGCTGATTCGTGAGCGCCGTGGTGACGCAAATAGGCTTGGGTTCGCTGTTTTGATGGCATATATGCGCTACCCAGGGGTCGTTCTCGGCGTCGAAGAGGACCCCGCACCTCAAGTATTGACGTTCCTGGCTGATCAGATCGGCATTTCACCCGAAGCTTGGGAAAACTACGACCGGGGCGCGGCTACCAGTCGGCGACATGCGCTTGAATTGCAACGGGTGTTCGGGTTCACTTCGTTCACCGCGCTGGAACATCGTCTGGTTGTTGAGGCTCTGTCCGCGTCGGCGTTGGTAACTGATCACGGGTTCATGCTGGCCGAGGAATTAGTGGAGTCATTTCGTCGCCGGAAGGTCTTGTTGCCGCCGTTGGCCGTGATGGAAAAGATGTGTGCCGAGGCGATCACGCGCGGTAACAGGGCCGTCTGACCTGCCCCGGAGATTTCGGACAGTGGGCCCTCCTAAGATGAGGGTGCTACTGAAGGAGAGATCAGCATGTCTGTATCGCGTCGGCGGTTCACTCAGGAATTCAAGGATGAGTTGTGTCGTGAGGTGATCTCCACGTCCAAGCCCATCAAGGATGTGGCCGTCGCTTAGGGCGTCGGCCCCGAGACCCTGCGGAACTGGTTGGTCAAGTATCGAGAAGCCAACGGCGGGACCGAGACCGATTTGACGGTCTCGGAACGCGTCCGGCTCAAGGAGCTTGAGCGGGAAAATCAAGAGCTCCGGGCCGCGGTGGAGACCCGGCGGGTGGTCTACGGCACCGAACGCCGGGTCATCCTCACCCACTCACCCACACTGCACGAGAAGCAAGTGGCAGGATTCGCCCAAACACTGGCCAAGGCCCAGGCGAAACTCGCCGACTTGGCTAAGACGCTGGCCCGCGGCAAAACCCGCCGCACCACCGAAGAGCTCACCAGCCACATCAAGACGATCACCCGGGACCCCTGGCTGCGACGCGTCCTGGTTTGCGAACTGACCGGGGACAGCCCGGCGACCCACCGCCTCACCGTCAACGAAACGGCGAAAGAGGATCTGGAGGACGACGTGTTCGGCAAACGCGTCTTGGTCATCACCCACGAGGACTGGCCCGTCACCGAGGTGGTGGCAGCCTACCGCTCCCATCCGACGCGGAGTTCGGCTTCCGGCAACTCAAGGACCACCACGTCGTCTCGTTTTCCCCCATGCACCACTGGAGTGAACACAACGTCCGCATCCACACCTTCACCTGCGTGCTCGCCCTACAAATCGCCCACCTCATGCGCCGGGAAGCCGAGAACGCCGGCGAACACCACACCGTCCGCGAGCTCCTCGATCAGCTCGCCGGGATCGGCGAAACCGTCATGGTCTACCCCTCCACCGGAGGCAGGCCCAAAGCCCGGCGCATGCTCACCGAAACCACCCACACACAGGACCAACTGACCGCCATTTTCAACCTCCCCAAATGGGCCCCAAAGAAAAGCTAGGTCATACACTCAGGAACAGTAACTATTCAGGGGGAGGCGGGAAGCCAAGGGGCGCCGGCAAAGAGGTCATCGAAGGCGTCCAGGGCATTCTTGCCCTGCTTCCGTGCTGTTCCCATGTAGGAGCGCATGGCCAG
>CAJDTL010000082.1_pt1 | contig 13279 bp, 11 predicted proteins | sample 7389871 | NCBI WGS metagenome assembly CAJDTL01 (sample SAMEA7055650, study PRJEB34461) | soil metagenome | biome: terrestrial ecosystem; feature: Peninsula; material: soil | place: Antarctica | collected 2016 | reverse complement strand
ACAAGAATCTCCTCACTGCACTGTGGCGGCGCGTTCACCACCATTGAATCTAATTCACTATTTGAACATATAGTTCTAATAGTGCACACTAAGCGTAATGGTGTGCGCCACCTCACGCAAGCCTGTGAGCTGGGTCCGCACTGGACAGCTGAGTTATAGTCCGCGCCCGCCGACCATGGCTCGATCCGGGCCGCTGCCGAGGCCACACACGTCTCCCAGGCCGGGTTGTCGCTGGGCCTGACGGAACTGGAAAAGGCCCTCGGCGTCCAGCAGGCGGTCCGGTAAAAGGCGAAGGGCGTCACCCTGACCAGCGCGGGGCACAGGTTCCTCGCCGACGCCCGCATGCTGTTGCGCCGGGCGGACGATCTCCAGGCGGCCACCGCGGAATCACCGGACGCCCTGGCGGGCCCCCTGGACCTCGGCTGCTACAGCACGCTGGCCGGCTTCTGGATTCCGCCCATCACGGCAGGTTTTGCCGCCGCCAACCCGCACTTGTCACTGACCATAACCGAGGGCCCACCGCTACAGCTCCAACTCGACATGCTCGAGGGCAGGCTTGACGCCGTCCTCACCCATACCCGGCACGTGGTCGACGGCGCCGAATACCAGGTCATCAGGGAGGGCCGGCCCTACGTGCTGGTGGGTGCCATGCACCGCCAGGCGGGGCGCAGCAGCGTCCGGCTGGCCGAACTGGCTGACGACGACATGGTCCTGCTCAACATTCGCACCGTTCGCGACAACCAACTGCCCAATCTGCGCGCGTCCGGCCTGGAACCGAAAATTGCATGGCGGTCCACCAGCTTTGAGGCCGTGCGCGGCATGGTGGCCCGCGGCCTGGGCCACACGGTCCTGGTCCAGCGCCCGCCCCTGGACGTGAGCTACGAGGGCCTGCCGGTGGTCCCTCTGCCCATCGAGGGCCCCATCGGGCACAGCGACATCTGCTTCGCCTACCCCGCCCGTCAAAAGCTCAGCCGAAAGCTGCAGGCGCTCATCGACTACTGTGCCGCGTATTCCCCACCAGTTGGGTCGGGCGCCCACCTTTCCAGCGAAAGGCGGCCGGCCGTCGTCGTACTTTGGTGAAAACGTCCGCGCATGTCCCCGGTAGGGTCCGCATCGCGGCCCTCCTTGGTGGCCATCACACAGACCGCGGCCACAACGAAGGCGAGCGCCCAGGCCAGGCCGACCAACCACAGCGATCCGACGGCCAGCGGGACCAGGCTGCTGGCGATCAGCGGTGTGAAGCCGGCGCCGAGCGTTGCCACAGGATTTGGCCGCCATAGGCAGTCTCCGATAAAGGAATGGACGCAGCGCGCACGGTGCGCCGGCGGAGTCCCGGGCATTCCCATATGGTGCGGTTAGGCCTACCATGTGGTCATGATAGCCACGAGCAGATTCGGTGTCCGGTTGTTGTCGCGCATTAGCGCAGTTTCCCTGCTGGCGGTGGCGTTAGTCACAGGGATGGCCGCGGCTCCCGCAGCAGCCTTGACCGGAGCGGCTACATCCGCAGCCGGATTTCAAGGGACGTACACCGCGTTGGGGGACTCGTTCACTGCCGGACAGGGTGCCCCGCCGTATATTCCCGGACCCTGCCTGCAGAGCAGGTACGCCAGCTACCCGGTCATCACCGGATTCCTCAGCTCCTACAGGTTGTCCGCGAACAAGGCCTGCAGCGGAGCCGACACGGACAAAGTGCTGGGCCAGCTGACGGGCGTTGATCCAAATACCAGTCTGGTGACCCTGACCGTCGGCGGAATTGATGCCGGCTCCAATGTCGTTCTGGCCGCATGCGCACCCGATCCTGCGGCCGCCGTTTGCACCGACGCCCTCAACGCCAGCGCAGTGCTGATAGCAAAGCTGCCGGCCAAACTCCTCACGACCTATGCCGCCGTGGCTGCCGCCATGCCGCACGCGCGTATCGCGGTGCTCGGGTATCCCCACCTGTTCAACCCCGGGAACGCCTTTGGAAACAAAGTCAATCAAGCCACCGATGTCCTGAACCAGGTCATTGCCGGTGCCGTTGCGGCCGCTGCCACAAGCACCCCTCGGCTCCAGTTCGTTGACGTCAGCCAGGAGTTCGCGAATCACGGCATCGGCGCGGCCATCCCATACATCAACTACAACCCGGCAAACCCGACGGCAACGGCCAATTTCCATCCGAACGCCGTGGGCAACCTGTTCGGTTATTACCGGGCACTGGTCAACGACGGCCTGGTCACCGGCCAACCGGTCGTGCACTCAACCAATTAACGCTGAACCCCCGCTACTCCCGAACCGGAATGGACCGACCCTGCCGCGCCGAACGACGACGACGCGGCAATTACCGAAGAGAGGTCCGGCCATACTCCGGTCAAGAGCCACGAGGACAAAGCGCGGTATCCGACTGACCCTCCCAGCGGTGGTTGTGTTCGCGTTAATGTCCATGGGAGCCGGCCCGCTTCAGGCTGCCGCAAATGCTCCTGTTGGCAATGACATCTCCTGGCCGCAGTGCGGAAAATCCCTCCCGCGGGGGCAGGCATTCGGTATCGTCGGCGTAAACAACGGGCTGGCGAACAACACCAACCCCTGTCTGGCCAGCCAGCTGACGTGGGCGGTGGGGTCCAAGGGAGGCACCGGCCAGCCCACATCAGCTCTGTACGTGAACACGGGGAATCCCGGACTTGCCGGGTCCTGGTGGCCCGCCAACAACAATTACGGCGGGTCCGCAGTCGGCAATCCCTACGGAACCTGCAATCACACCGCCACGCCAGCCTGCGCCTATATGTACGGCTATGCCAAGGCCTACGATGACGTCAACATCCGCGGCGTCACCGGGCCGTCGGCCTACCTATGGTGGCTCGATGTCGAAACCGGCAACAGCTGGTCAAGCAACACGACTGAAAACACCGCCGATCTGGAGGGCATGACCGACTACTTCCACAGTATCGGCGCCGACGTGGGTCTGTACTCCACGAGCTACCAGTGGGAAATCATCGTTGGAACCGTCCCACCAGACAGCAGCCTCTACAGCCTCAGAAACTGGATCCCCGGTGTCAGGACATTGGCCCAGGCCAAGGCCAACTGCGCCTCCGCAGCACTAACAGCCGGAGGAAAAGTGACACTGACCCAATATGTGTCAGGATCGTTGGACTACGACTACTCCTGCATATAAGGCAGCGGATGCGCCGCCGCGCGGCGAGGTCAGCGGACTGTTGGCATATACGCCCTGCCAACGCTGGGTTTACCTTGAGGCGGGCGCCAAAGAGCGCCAGGGCCTTGACCGCGGTCACCAGTGACGGCCGATTGCGTTCGATGGCCGTTCGCTGATCGGCGCTCATGGGGTCCCCGGTGAGTCCGTTGTCAGCCTGGCGCAGCCAGTAGGCCCGAAAGAAACCTCCGCCGAGTCTGCTGCGGAAGCGAATCTGGGGGGGGGGTAACGGGGGCGAAGACAGTTTCCACCCACTCCCGGTGAAGCTCTTTCCCGGGAGTGGTGATGCTGCGGATGCGTTCGTCACTGTCCTCCTGCCCCAGCAGCGCGACAACCCTGTCACCTCTTGTTTCGTAGTGATCGACGATCACCCGCAGTGCCGGTGCAACGTCGCCGACGGGCGCGAGCCCCTCGGCGACACCGTCAGCTCTGGCAAAGTCGACGGCAACATCGGAGCACAATCTCGACTGTCAGCTTCTCGGCGCAAGTTCATCAAGCAGTGCCAAAGGATCACGGGCGTCATTGGACCTTGTTGGGGTCCAGGTCGATGCGGCGAAGGAGCTGGGCGTTGAGGGCGACGACGATGGTGGAGATGGACATCAGTACCGCGGCGACAGCCGGTGAGATGGCCACACCCGCAAACGCCAGGACCCCGCCGGCCAGAGGGACGGCCACGACGTTGTATCCGGTTGCCCAGATGAGGTTCTGGATCATTTTACGGTAGCTGGCCTTGGAGAGTTCAATCATGGAGACCACGGAACGCGGGTCGTTGCCGGCCAGAACGACGCCGGCGGATTCCATCGCGACGTCGGTGCCGGCGCCGATGGCGATGCCGACCTCGGCGCGGGCAAGGGCCGGGGAGTCGTTGACGCCGTCGCCGACCATGGCCACCTTCAGTCCGCGCTGCTGCAGCTCCATCACCTTCTTATCCTTATCCTGCGGCAGGACCTCTGCGAAGATCTCGTCGATGCCCAGGTCGTTGCCCACCGCGTCGGCCACCTGACGTGCGTCGCCGGTGATCATGGCGACCTTCACGCCCCGGTCCTGCAGCGCCCGGACCGCGGTGCGGGATTCTTCCCGGACCTTGTCCTCCAGTGCCAGCGCCCCGATGACCTGCCCGTCGCGGAGAACGTGCAGCACGCCGGCGCCGCGGTCCATCCACGCATTCACCGTTCCGACGATGTCCACGGGGGTCTCCAGAAGCAGCTCGCTGAGCATGTTCGGACCACCGACGGCGACGTCGGCGCCGTCGACGGTGGCGTGCACGCCGCGGCCGGTCACCGAGGAAAACCCGGTGGCGGTCAGCACCAGCTCCCGGGCCTCCGGGTGCTCCGCGGCGGCGCGGACGATCGCGCGGGCCACCGGGTGTTCGGAGTCGGCTTCGGCGGCGGCGGCCGTGGCGAGCAGCTCGGCCTCGTTCACGCCGTCGACAGTGGCGATTCCGGTGACCGCGTGCCGGCCCTCGGTCAGGGTGCCGGTCTTGTCGAAGAGCACCACGTCCACGATGCGCATCCGCTCGAGCGCCATGCGGTTCTTGATCAGCACGCCGGCCTTCGCCGCGCGTTCTGTCGAGATGGCGATGACCAGGGGGATGGCCAGGCCCAAGGCGTGCGGGCAGGCGATGACCAGCACGGTCACGGTGCGGATCACGGCGTCATCGAGGCTGCCGAGCAGCACCCACGCGATGAAGGTGATGATGCCCGAGCCCAGGGCGAAATAGAACAGCAGTGCCGCGGCGCGGTCGGCCAGGGCCTGGGCCTTCGACGACGACGCCTGGGCCTCGGCGACGAGGCGCTGGATGCCGGCAAGAGCCGTGCCGCTACCGACGGCGCTGATGCGCACCCGCACCGCGTTGTCCGTGGCCACGGTTCCGGCGATCACCTTATCGCCCGTGCGGCGGGCCACGGCCTTCGACTCTCCGGTGATCATGGCCTCGTCGAACTCTGCTTCGCCGTCAATGATCAGCCCGTCGGCCGGGACCCGCGCGCCCGAGCGGACCAGCACGACGTCGTCGACCGCCAACGCGCTCAACGGCACCGTTTCGGTGACGCCGTCCACAATCCTGTCCGCCTCGTCCGGAAGCAGGGCCGCCAGCGCGTCCAGGGCTCCGGACGCCGCGCCCAGTGCCCGCATTTCCATCCAATGGCCCAGCAGCATGATGACGATCAGCAGCGCCAGTTCCCACCAGAAGTCCAGGTTGAAACCGCCGATGCCCAGGGTGGTGGTCCATGAGGCGAGGAAGGCCACCGTGATGGCCATCGCGATCAGCAGCATCATGCCCGGCCGACGGGTCTTGAGTTCCGAAACGCCGCCCCGGAGGAACGGTGCACCGCCATAGATGTAGATGACCGTACCGATTACCGGCGCCACCGCGCCCGCGCCGGGAAAATCCGGGACCCGGTAGCCCAGTAGATGCGCCAACATCCCGCTGAAGGCCAGCACGGGGATGGACAGGACAAGGCTCAGCCAGAACTTCTTCCGGAACATCGCGGTGCTGTGCCCGGCATGCTCGCCGTGGCTGTGGACCGCACGATCGTCATCGGCCAGGGTGTGGGCGTCCATCGTGTCGTGGCCATGGGCCGCGTGCGCCAATGCCGTCGGACGGTCCTGAAAGTCGTCGGTCACGGGCTGTTGGCCGCGGGGTCCGTTGTGGTTCGGGCTGGTCATGATGTTCGCCGGCGGGTCGTGGCAGTCATGTGGATCTCCTCAACACAAAGGGCGGATTCCGTATTCCGAAGATATACCCCCATGGGGTATATGTCAAGTGTATTGCGCGCCGCGCCAGGCCTGCCGTTGACCATGCAGCAGCGCTGAACCGGGTTGTCGGCAGCTGGAGGACCGCACCGGCATGAAGCCCATTCGGTGTAACAGCTTTGGCTGACCGGTGAGAGTAGACCTAAGATGGCTATGACCATCCCGAGCGGCCGAGAGACCTGGATCGATGAAGCCGCAGCAACCAGCCCCGCCGAAGAGGCCTCTGAAACGGTAATGGTGCTCCAGCCAGGAACGATGGAAAGGCTTTGTCCCCGTGTCACTGAACACTGACCACATCCGCGCCACCCATGCCGGTTCCCTGCCGCGGACGCCCGAACTGCTGGCCGCGAACGAAGTGCGGGAACGCGGGGGCATCACCGATGAGTTCCGGAAACTGCTCGCGGAGTCGGTGACGGATATTGTCCGCCGTCAGCGCGAGTTCGGCATCGACATTCCCAACGACGGCGAGTTCGGGCACACCATGTCTTCTTCGGTGGACTACGGCGCCTGGTGGAACTACTCCTTCTCACGGCTCGGCGGCCTCGAGGACACCACGGTGGACCGCTGGAGCGAAACCAAGGCCCACCGCTCCACACCGGGCAACATTGTGCTGACGACCTTCCCGGACCGCCGCGACCGCCAGCGGTTCAACGAGGCTTACGCCGATCCCTCCTCCGGAATACTGGCCCACCGCAAGTCGGTCAGCCAGCCCAAGGTGGTGGCACCACTGGCGTACACGGGGCACGACCTGGTGGCCTCTGATATCGCCAACCTGACCAAGGCGCTGGCCGGGACCGGCACAGGCGAGGGGTTCCTCGCCTCCCTGTCCCCCGCGTCCTGCGCCCGGATGAACAACGAGTACTACACCAGCGACGAGGAATACCTTTTCGCCGCCGCCGATGCGATGCGTGAGGAGTACATGGCGATTATTGGCTCCGGCCTGACGCTGCAGATCGATGATCCGTCCCTGGCCGAAAGCTGGGACCAGATCAACCCGGAGCCATCCCTCGAGGACTACCTGAAGTTCATCCAGTTGCGGGTGGAAGCGACCAACTACGCCCTGCGGGACCTGCCGCCCGAGAAAATCCGCCTGCACGTGTGCTGGGGTTCCTGGCACGGACCGCACACCACCGACATCCCCTTCGCGGACATCCTGGACTCGGTGCTGCAGATCAACGTCGGCGCGTACTCCTTCGAGGCCGGGAATGTGCGGCATGAGCATGAATGGCGGGTCTGGGAGGACCATGAGCTGCCCGATGGCAAGGTCATCATCCCCGGCGTCGTCTCGCACGCCACCAACGTGGTGGAGCACCCCGAGCTGGTGGCCGACCGCATTGAGCGCTTCGCCCGGCTCGTGGGACGCGAACGAGTGATCGCCTCGACCGACTGCGGCCTGGGCGGCCGTGTGCACCCGCAGATCGCCGTCGCCAAGCTTGAGGCTCTGGCGCGCGGTGCGGAGATCGCCACGAAACGGCTGTGGAAGAATTAGTGCCAGCAGCCTGAGAGCCCGGGCATCAACATTCGTGGGCCGACCCGCCATAGAGGTCAAAGTCGCGTCGAAGGGCAACGGGATCATGGCCGGCGGATAGGCCCAGCGTGAGCAGGATCCTGGCTTTCAACCCATCCAGGAGTCCTGCCCTGATGGCCCCTGCGCCGAGGACGTCAATTTCGCTGCCCGGGAATTGGTAAGTGGCGGAGAGGACCTCGCCGGCCCCGGTGCGGGATGCCAGGACCACAGGAACCTGAGCCGCAAGGCGGCGGAATGAATCCATCATGACCGCGGGCAGATGGCCTCCGCCGAAGGCTTCAATAACGACGCCCCGGTAGCCGAGTTCCACCAGCCGGTCCAGGATGCGCCCGTCGTCGCCGAGCGCCAATTTCACTAAGGACACCGGAGCAATATCCTTTCCGGCCAGCTCCTTACCATTCAGCTCCAGAGCCGGGCGCCGGGGCGGCAGCAGCGAAATGGTCGGCCTACCCTCACAGATCCAGCCCAGTGGGCCCGCACCCGGCGAGGTGAACGTGGCTGCGGAGAAGGTGTGGCTTTTGTGAACAAACCGGGCAGCGTGAATTTCCTCGTTTAACACCACTGTGACGCCGAGTCCGCGCGCAGCAGGGCTCGCTGCCACCTGTACCGCGGCCAGTAAGTTCGCCGGTCCATCCCCGCCGGGCAACGAAGGATTCCGCATTGCCCCACTGATCACGATTGGCTCCGGACGGTCCCACAACAGGTCAAGACAGAAAGCCGTTTCCTCGATCGTGTCCGTACCCTGGGTGATCACCACTCCGGCCGAGCCCTCATCCACCCGGCGCGCAGCCTCATCGCGCAGCGCCAGGAGATCGTTGAAATTCAGTGACGGCGACGCGGTCTGGCTGAATTGCCAGGTCACAAGGGTCGCATAGTCGGAAAGCTGCGGTACGGCCGCAGCGATATCTTCCGCCGTCAGTGTTGGTGCGGCCCCGGGGCCGTTGCTGTTGTTAAGGCTGGCAATGGTTCCCCCTGTGGCGAGGTAATCAACGCGTGCCTTGGATCCATGGTGCATTGGTATACATTCCTAGTCGTGCGGTGTGGAGCGGACCCCGGTAGCGGGAAGGGTCGGGCGCGCACCCCGCCGAACGACCGGGAGGCGAGGGCCCGTTAGTATTCCCTCGGGCGTTCCGTCCGGGAAAACGGGAATCTGGTCCTGAAGTCGGAGGCAATTTGTTCCATCGTCATAAACCTCACGCCGTCGTGGCCTTGGATGTAGTCGATCAGCCGTTCCAGCATCATGAGCACCTGGGGCCGGCCGGAAACATCCGGGTGGATGGTCATGGGGAAAATTCCATAGTCCAGTTCACGATAAACCCAGTCGAACTGCTGCTTCCACAAATCCTCGATATCCCGGGGATTGACGAAGCCGTGACTGTTCGGTGAAGCCTTCATGAACATCATCGGCGGCAGATCATCCACGTACCAATTGGCGCCAATCTCCACAAGCTCGATTTCCTGACCGTGCGTCATCGGCTTCATCCACTCCGAGGGACTTTGTGAGTAGTCGATCAGCGTCCATTCGTCGCCGACCCTGGCATAAAACGGGACAAAGTCTCGATAGCCCTGGCTATGGTCGTATTCAAATCCGTACTTCTTCAACAGCGTGGGCGTATAGGCGCTGAGCTCCCACCACGGCGCTACATATCCGCGCGGTTGCTGGCCGGTAAGCTTCGCAATCAGCTCCACGGATTTCTCCATGATGGCGTCCTCCTGCACCGGAGTCATGGCGACGGGATTTTCATGCGTATAGCCGTGGGCGCCGATCTCGTGCCCCTGCTCAAAGACCATCCGGCACTGATCGGGGAAAGTTTCCAGCGAATGTCCCGGAATGAACCAGCTGGTCTTAATGTCGGCCCGTTCAAACAATTTCAAGAGCCGCGGCGTCCCGATCTCGCCGGCATAGACGCCGCGCTGGATGTCCGACGGTGAACCCCCGCCACCATAGGAACCGATCCAGCCGGAGACCGCGTCGATGTCGACCCCGAATGCAACCTGAATCTCCTTTGCCACCTTGGCCTCCTAAAGAATAGAAACAAAGCGGCCGCCGCATATCAGCCGACGGCTATTGGTCGTAGGTTAGGGACGGAGCTCACACACTGTCAAGGCGTGTGGAGAAGCGGCAGTCCGCACCCGCTGGCGGCTGGACGGATGCAGCCCAGGAACGGAGCCTGGTCAGACCTCGTCGCCGCGCCGTTTAAGCGGCCACGGTGCCCAACCCGCCGGGAGCAGGCGAAGTCGGTCGGTCGCGTACCGGAGCCGCTCTTGCGGGACCGGACCCACGTCCCCGCCCCCGCTTTGAAACGCCGAACCGTCAGGAGCCGTCAGCGCGTACTGTGCCCATCGCCGTCGTCCTGTCGGATACCGCTCCGCATAACCGCCGGCCGCCACGCCCAGCACCAGGTTTTCCAGCTCGGACGCCCCGCTCTCGACTGTCTCATCGCAGGCATCACAACCGCAGGGCGGAAAGTGGAAGTCGTGCAGCACGCCGGCGTGGACCGCGACGCCCGGATAGCCGGTGAACACGAAGGTCAGCGGCGCGCCCAGGGGTCCGGCCGGCGTCACCCGCGTGGCCTGCAGGACATCGGTGCGCACGGTCAACAGGTCCGCCGCATGGGCGGGGCCGTGGCTGACGTCGACTTCGTATTCGCACCCCAGATAGCGGATCAGCGCCTGCGCCACCGTATGCAGGCCGGCGAAGCGCTCCAGGTGGGTTTCGGCGCTGTAGGAGTCCGGCGGAGGGCCGCCGGCTCCCCAACGACGGCCGTACGCAATGATTTTTCCGTCGCGGGAGAAGTACGACGACGTCGGCAAGTGCGGTCGGATGTACGGGTTTTGTTCCGGCGGCGGGAGCGTCGGCTGCGGCCGGGCGATCGTCTCGTTGTCGGACTCGTCCTCCTGCGCCCACTGTTGGAGCAGCGCGGCGATCTGGGCGCGGCGGTCGTCATCGGCTCCGGAGAAGGCGCCGCACAATGCCGCGGGCTCAAACTGCCGGGTCCGATTCCCCACTGTCGGCGGATGCTCAGCGAAGGTCCGCCACTGCGCGTCGGGCCGCAGCTGCACGATGGTGTTACCGAGAAAAACCACCGCCGCAGCACGAAGCGTCCCTTCACCGAGTTCCACCGCGTGCATGTTGAGGAAGGTGATCAGGCGCTGCGGATCGGCGGCCAGCTGCTCCGGCACCTCGCCGCTTTGTGCCGCGAACCCGGCGAATTCCGCGTACCCGCGGGCGTGCCGGACCGGTCCCGCCGGCCGACCGTCCTCTGGAATCGGGGCGACCCGGTACAGCGCGGCCCCGCGGGCCAACGGCTCGGGCATCGCGGCGGCGCGGCCCTCGAAGTCAGATTCCGGATTCGCCATACAGCCGAGCGTACCTCGGAGGCGGCAATGATTCCTTGGTGGGCGGGCTGCTATCGGGCCCGGATGATTCCGATTGAGCGCCCGGACCCACCGATCTGCACACCGTAGGCGATGAGCAGAATACCTGCCACGATGGCGAACGCGGCGACCAGCGAGAGCAGGCCCAGGATGCCGGCGCCCGGCGCGAACACCAGGATCAGGCCCAGCACGGCAGTGACCATTCCTGCCGCAAGCATCCATCCCCACACCCTTGGCATCGCATGGCGCAGGCCAACGGCGAGCATGATCTGTGAGATGCCGAGGAAAATCGCCCAGAAACCGACGACTCCCAGGGGTTGGCTGCAATTTTCTGGCCGCTAAAAGTTTCCCCCAATCGGCTGAACAGGAGGCTTACAACCCCGGTATGATCGAGGTATGGGAATGGTACTAACGCTAATAATCGTCGGAATCGTCCTTCTCGTGCTGGGCATCGCAGTCAAAGCGGCGATGTTCCTGCTCTGGATCGGTGTCGTCCTGCTCGTCATTGGAGCCGTCATGTGGGTGATGCGCGCGGTCCGGAGCAAGGTCTGACCGTCCGGTTCCACAGGGACCCAGTGCCCCAGCTTTCATCGCACGTCACTTCCTGCCCTTGGTCCGTGCCGTCGCCGGCGCCGTCCATGGGTCCTCCGGCCAAGGATGCTTCGGATAGCGGCCCCGCATCTGGGCACGGACCTGCGCATAGGGTCCGGACCAAAAAGACGCCAGGTCGTCCGTCACGGCCAACGGCCGGCCGGCCGGCGAGAGCAGGTGAAAGAGCACCGGCACCCGTCCATTCACCAGCCCCGGCGTCTGCGCCCAGCCGAAGCACTCCTGCAGCTTGACCGCCACAACCGGCCGGCCGCCGTCGTCCCCCACGTCCGGGTAGTCGATCCGCACCCACGAACCGCTGGGCACCCTGAGCCGCTCCGGCACCAGCTCGCCCAGCCTGGCCGCGTCGGGCCACGGCAGCAGCCGCCGCAGCGGATCGGCCAGGCTGATCCCGGTCGTGGCGGCCCCGCCGGCCAGGGCCTCGAGCTCCGGCGCCAGCCACTGATCCAGCCGGGCCAGCAACGCCTGCTCGGAAACATCCGGCCACGGATCCCCCAGCTCCCGGTGCAGCAGGGCGAGCCGGCGGCGCAGGGCGTCCGCGGCCGTCGACCATCCAATCATCGCCAGCCCTTCCTTCTCCAGCGCGCGGGCCACGGCAGCGCGTCCCCCGTCCGCAAAGGGCCGTACCGGCGTGGAAGAGAGCACGATCGCCCCCAACCGGCGCTCCCGCCGGGCGGTGACCCGGCCCTGGCCAAACCGCGCCTCCACCGTGTCACTGATCAGATGTCGGGCGGCGGTCTCCGCCGTGTCCGCCGTCAACGGCGCCGCGGACCGGATGACGGCGCCGGTCCCCGCCGCATCGCGCCCCTGCGCGCGCGACACCTCGGCCACCGCCAGCCACTCGTGCCCGGACAAGGGGCTGCCGGCGGGCAGACCCGCCCGCGTGCCGGAGGACAGCAGATAGCGCTCCGGCCCCGCACCCGGTACGCGACGCGCCACCCGATCCGGGAACGCGAGGGCGACGACGAAACCAACGGCCGCCGCGGCCGGCACCGGCGCAGCGGTCACCGGCGCAGCGGTCACCGGCGCAGCCGTCACGGAAGGCGCGGCGCCGGCGACTTCCTGACGTGCGATCGCCTCCATCCGACGGACATCTTCCGCCCAGCGCCGGGCCGCCGGATCGTTGCCGGACCGCAATGTCGCGAGCAGCCGCGTGAGGTCGGCGCCGGGGGCGCGCTGGTCTCCGGACACCAACGCGACGGCCTCCGCCGCCGTGCGTTGACCGACGACGGCGGCGCCGTCCAGCAGGGCGCGGGCAAGCCGCGGGTCGGCGGGAATCCGGGCCAGGGTTTTGCCCAGGTCGGTGGCGAGGCCGTCCGGTCCCACCGCTCCGAGTTCGCGCAGCACCTCAACGGCGTCACCCATCGCCGCCTGCGGCGGGGCGTCGGGGAGCGCCAGCCCCTTGCCGCCGGGCGCCCCCCAGCAGGCCAGGACCAGGGCGGCGCCCGTCAGGTCCGCCACCGTGATCTCCGGGGTCTGGTGCGCAGGGGCGGCACCAAAGGCCTTTTGGTCGTAGCAGCGGACCACCCTCCCGGGCCCCTGCCGGGCGGCCCGTCCGGCGCGCTGGCCGGCCGACGCCCGGGAGCAGGACACGGTCACCAGGCCGGACATGCCGCGGGCGGCGTCGCGCCGCGGCTCGCGGGAGAGCCCTGAATCAATGACCAGCCGGACGCCGGGAACCGTCAGCGACGATTCGGCGAGCGAGGTGGTAACGATGATCCGCGCCCGCCCGCCGGGTTCCCGCCCGGAGACGGCGCGGTCCTGCGCCGCCGGGGCGACCTGGCCGTGCAGCTCCAGTACCTCAATCCCGACCCGATCCCGGCCGC
>CAJDTL010000081.1_pt1 | contig 13698 bp, 13 predicted proteins | sample 7389871 | NCBI WGS metagenome assembly CAJDTL01 (sample SAMEA7055650, study PRJEB34461) | soil metagenome | biome: terrestrial ecosystem; feature: Peninsula; material: soil | place: Antarctica | collected 2016 | reverse complement strand
GGCGCGTTAATCTTAGACGAGGTCTGTCAGTTCCTCGTTGGCCTCCTCGATGTTGAATGCTTTGGGATCCAATGTTTCGCCGGGCTGCAGGCCCAGCCACTCCCGGTACTGCTCGTGCTCTTCGTGGTCCGGATCGTTCGCGGCTTCCACAACGGTCGCCCAGCCCCAGGTGCCGCCGCTGTCTTCTGCCGGAGCGGCACCCCGGCCGCCGGTGCAGCGCGGAAGCTGGCCGCCGTCGTCGGCCTTCAGAACCTTTTCCACGGTAATCACGTGGCGCCAGTTATCGCCGAAATCATAGGTATAGGTCATCGTGTTGCCGGCCTCGGGAGTCAGTTCTCCCAAAGTGACCGCTGACTCGTCCAGGGACGGTTCGCCGTAAGAGTCATCTTCGCCGTCCGGGTCCACCGGTGCGTAGGTGGGACCTCGGTGTTCGTCCGTCTGGAAATGGTGCAGGTGGTAGTCGAGCCATCCGAATAGAGCCTGGATGACTTCGTGAAGCTTGTCGAGCGGCATATTGGAGGGCACGAGGACGCGCCTCCATATGGGAGGTTTGGAATCCTGCAGCATGATCTTGAGCTGGAGGACGGATTCCACTGCCGGACGCGCTTTCGCGGACTGTGCATTCGCCGGCTGTGCCTTCCTGCCGGGCGTGTGTGCCTTCCCATGCGCGGGCTCAGGGTCCGGATCGTCAGGGACTTCCGCAAGACCCAGGTCTTCGAGGAGCTGTTCGTTGTCGAAGACATCGGCCACGCTGGCGACGACGGCCGGCGGCACCCTGAAATGCGTATCGATGGTGAGCAGTCCCAGCTCAGCGAGGGATTCGAGACGCGCCACGGCCATCCGAGTCAGCAGCCCCGCCGCCTGTTTCTCCGCTTCCGGGGCATGGTCCGGCGCGGCCAGGACGCGTTCCACCAGCGGCGGTTCCGGTGTTGAAGCCGCAATCAGGATCGAGGCCTGCAGCCCCGCCACGGGCCGCTCCCAGGGATTCTCGAGGACAGCCCCGAGCACCGCGTGTTCCAGGAACCGGGCGATGAAATAGGAGTATTCCTCCAGCCGTTCCGGCGGATGGCCGGCCAGGAAGCCTTCGGCGTCCGCGGTGGGTATGGCCCTGGTTGACGTCATTGCAATCAGCTCGGTGTCCTCCAGCACGGCCCATATCCGGGCCAGCAGCGGCACCTCGTACATGGTCCTGACGGTTGGCATATTGTCCGGCACCGGACCTGATACGCCGTGACGTTTCGGATCCGCAGGCTTGGCTGCACCCCGGACCGTGATACCAACACAGGCGGCGGCCGGCTCTATGTCCTTAAGGCGCAGGGCGCCTGTGCCGGTGATGGGTTTTCCGGTTCCGAGCCACTGAAGCAGCGCCGTGGCCCGCTGGATCAGCGGTAATCCGGACAACACCTCGAGAACCTGGTCCTCAGCCATTTCGGGTACGTCGATGATACCCGGTTCCAGATCGGCATCCTCCACGGTTTCGAAAAAGTCGGTGATTCCGGCCAGCTGTTCCGGAGAGCCCCTCCAGCGGTCCGTCTCGGTCAGGAAATCGATGTATGCGTGCACAGAGTCGACGACGAATACGGCGTCCTCTTCCTCGGCAGCGGCAACGAGTACGTCAGTGATGGCGATGGCCAGGGCGATCGGCTCGAACCCGGTCACGTCTGCCGCCGCCGTGCTGTCCATATACCGGCCCATGACCGCCTTGATGTCCACCAGGCATTCCAAAGCCGCAGTTGCTGCGCCGACTGAACCGTCGTCGAACCAGTCGACAAACGCCGGTGTAAGGGCATCGACCGCGCGGTCGGCGCGGAACGTGCTCAGGGATCTGGATCCGGAGCCCGAGGCGCCGTGGTTACCATTCTGGGCGGAGGTGCCCTTGCCCCGATGACGATTCTTGCTGTTCCTGCTCATGGTGGTTTCCCCGTCCGGATTTTGCCGTCATGTCGACGGTACTGACCCAACGGGCCTGACGCCAGGCCGCCGCGGGTTGTCGCCGCCACGGGATTGCCGCGGGGTCCGGGCCCACCGGCGTGGATCCCGACCGGTGGGATATCAGTGGACTGAATGTCGGTAGGAACTCGTGGCCGCACGGCCAAAGAAATTAAGATTCATTATTCAGCCGTTTTGCCGTACCCCCAGGTTGCCATCTGCCTCGTGGATTACGCCGTAGCGCGGAGGCAGCCGTTGTAGCACGATGTCCACTTGCGGCAGGCATGGAAGAGGAGCATCCTGAGGTGACCAACCCGAGGAGGGCCACGATGGCACCACGATTGATTGAAGTCCGCCAGCCGCGTCAGGATGACCTGATCGGAAACGAATTCGTGATCGCCGGCTTCGGCACCGGGTTTGAGGCAGTCGTCCTCTGGCGCGTCCTCGACGGCAACGGTCAACCCATAGGCAACGGCAACATCCAAGGCGCCGGCTCCATGGGCGTCATCCGGGATTTCGGAAACACGGTGGCGCTGGGAAATGCCCCGGCCCGTGGCGAACACGTGACACTGCAGGTCTTCGGCGACGATCCGTCCGGCATCCACCCGCCCGGACCCGACCTCAATATCGTCCGCGTCACGCTGTTCACTTCGTTGCAGGGCTTCAAGCTCTATGAAGTCAAAAGTGGTGACAACCTCACCAAGATCGCGCAGCAGGAGGGCCAGAACACCACTGTCAACGACATCTTCGAGGCAAATCGGGATCGCATTACCAACCCGAATCTTATCTTTCCCGGACAGGTTTTCCGGATCCCATTGCTCGCCTGAATGCGGGCTTCAGCGCTTCATCGATCCTGACACCCGTGAAAGGGGAACATCGTGTTAAGAAATCATCGCGAGCCGTGCTGCAGTATTGCTCCACCGGATCTGCTGGCACGGCTTGCCATCGAAGGGGATCCCAACCAGCGGGAGGCAGCGGTCCGGGCCCTAGCCACCTCTGCTGCCATCCGCTCACAGCGGGCCGTGTTGGGCCACCTCGATCGCCAGCTGAATTTGAACATCGGGAAGATGCTCGGCTTCGGCATCACGCCGGACCGCCGGCTGACGATCTACGACAACCAGAAGAAGGGTAGGCCCTTCCTCCCCGGTGTCCGCATGCGGGGATGGGGAGAACCACCTGCGGAGGATCAGGCGGTGAACCAGGCCTACGATGGCAGCTCGGCAACCTATGAGTTCTACCGCGATGTCCTGCAGCGCAACTCCCTGGATGGATCCGGAATGGAACTCGTTTCGTCCGTCCATTATGGGGTCGCTTTTGATAATGCCTTCTGGGACGGCGGGCAGATGGTCTACGGTGACGGGAGCGGCCGGATTTTCCAGGTCGGTGGCCTGACCCGGGCCGTGGACGTTATCGCCCACGAACTGACGCATGGTGTCACGGAGCACACGGCCGGGCTCGTTTACAGTAAACAGTCCGGGGCGCTGAATGAGTCGTTTTCGGACGTCTTCGGCTCGCTCGTCAAGCAGTACAGCCTGAAGCAGACGGCAGCCGACGCCGACTGGCTCATCGGCGAGGGAATCCTGGTTCCCCAGCTGGGTGCGGCCCTGCGCTCGATGAGCAAACCGGGCACGGCCTACACGGGCGATCGGCAGCCCGGACACATGGACAACTACGTGGACCTGCCGGATGACAATGACCCCCGGAACGACAACGGCGGCGTACACATCAACTCGGGCATCCCCAACCACGCCTTCTATCTGGCGGCAACGGCACTCGGCGGTTCCGCCTGGGAGAAGGCCGGAAAAATCTGGTACACGACGCTGACCACACACCTGCGCCCCAACACGCAATTCAACGAGGCAGCCTTGGCCACCGTCGCCGTCGCCGGCGACCTGTTCAGTTCCATGGAGCAAACGGCCGTCAGGAATGCCTGGCAGGAGGTCGGGGTTCTTTCATGAAACTGACAGTCCGCCGCGGGGGTGGCATCGCGGGCATCGTAGCCCGGACCGAGCTTGACGCGGACGCGCTACCATCCCCGGACGCGGAGACCTTTACGGCTGAAGTCAACCGCGCGGGGATGCGGGAACGGCCCGATCCTCCCGCCTCCAGCCGCCGGCCGGATTCCCAGCTCTACGAAATTTCCCTGGAGGAGACGGCACAACCATTTAGCCTCCATTACACTGACGAGTCGCTGCCCGAGGACGTCCGCAGGCTCCTTGCCTGGGTTGATGGGCGCCCCGAGCGCATTGAATCCATCGAACGGTAGGTTCCTCGAAGTCGCAGGGCCGTGATTCCTGCAGAGTCCTGACTCATTCCGGCAGATTTTCATGTAGGCACAGAATGTTGCCGTCCGGATCGGTGAACCAGGCAGCCTTTTCCGATCCGAGAATACACACATGGTCTGTGGTTTTCAGATCCGGCAGATCGTAGTCTTCAAACGTCACGCCGCGCGTGGCGAGGTCACGGATCGCGGCTGTGATGTCGTGGACCTCGAAGCTGACCGCGGTATGCCCGGAAGGCTTTGCGGCCGGATCTTCCAGAAGCGCCAACGTCGCAGATCCCTCGAGGCCGAAAATCAGGTTTCCATCGGCCGCTTTCCCGCGGAATTCCAAGCCGAGGGATTCCTCGTAATATTTCCGTGCGCGGTCCCCGACCGCGATCGGAAGGATGGTTGTTGCCGGGCTTGATGAAAGAGACATTGCGGCCGCCGTCATGGGTGGGATGTGGACCATAATTCTACGCTTGCCGGAGGCAGAACGCACCGGTACGGACAGGAAGTTGCCCTCGCCACAGATCCTCTGGTCAACGGCTGCAGCCCCGGTTGTTGCGACTCTTGAACTGGTTGGCGGCATCGCCCTGATCATCGGCCTTTTGGCCCGTCCGATCGCCGCCCTCCTGACCCTGGACATGATCGCTGAACTGGCTCAGGTGCACGCGGGATCCGGCGTCTTCGCGGCCACCGGCGGCTTTGAGCTCGTCCTGCTGCTGGGCGCAGCAGCGCTGGCCATCGCGTTGCCGGGCGCCGGGCGTTTCGCCGCGGACCGTGTCCTGTTTGCCGGCAGGAGCCCGGTCCTGAGCTCTCTGGCATAAATCGGCCGGTGTTCCGCCGCAACCGCTTGACGCACCGACCACAGGGCCTTCCGTTTTTGAGGGGAAGGCCCCGCGGTGGGCGCGTCGGCCGGCTCAGCTCTCCGGTATCCAGACCGGCGCTGTGACCCCGGCTCCCGTGAGAACGTCGCAGCGGACGAGCTGGGTGCCGATCCGGGTGAGCGGACAATACGGCGCAATCAGCGCCGGCGCCGATCCGGTCGGTGTTCCGGCGTCCTGTTGAGCGAATGCCGGGGCGGGAACGACGGCGGTAATAAGCAGGGCGGTGACGGCAAGTGCCGTCCACCGTGGCGCTTGATGTGAAACATACATGGTCTTGCCTTCCAATCGATGTGAACCTGATATCTCCACCTTGCTCCCGGTGCCGGCCCCTATACATCGGGCATTCCCCCTCAGAAATTCGCCGAAAACCCTGAGATTCCGAGGCACTCCGGCCGCAGTGGTGCGAAACTTAGGATGTGGCCGAACTGGTAGAGGCGATTGGCCCGGACCTCGTTGGGCGGGCGAAGGAGCTGGGTGCAATCGGCGCGTTTCTGGACCGCGCCGCTGCCGGCGCGGCAGGCACACTTGTGGTCTACGGTGATGCGGGCGTGGGGAAAACGGCCCTGGTGCAGCGCACCTGCATGTCCGGCGGATCTGGAGCCTGGATCTTCGCCGGAGCCTGCCTGCCCTTGGCCTCGATGACCGTCCCGTTTCTTGCGCTGCGATCGGCTTTCCGCGGAGCACCCCGGATCGATGGCGTCGTGCACCCCTCGCTGCGGACATCCGACGGTTCGCCCCACGATGTTCCGGTCATGATTGACGGCTGGCTTGAGGAGCTCTGCCTGCTCCGTCCGGTGGTGCTGGTGATCGATGACCTGCAGTGGGCGGATCAAAGCACCTTGGATGTGCTGATGTACCTCATCGCGGGACCGGCCGACCGGCGCTTGGCCGTCGTAGCGACCATGCGCAGCGGCGAGGTCGGCGAAGGGCATCCGCTGCAGCGTTGGCTTGCCGACATCCGGCGTCTGCCCCGGATCCTCTGGATAATGCTTGGCCCCCTCGACCGACTCGACACCGAGGGCCAGCTCACCGGTCTGCTCGGTACTCCCCCGCACCGGTCCCTTGTGCACGACGTCTTCACGCACACTGCGGGCAACGCCTACCTCAATGACCTTCTCGTTGCGGGCCTTCGACCGGACGCACGCCACCTGCCGGCGCAGCTTCCGTCAGATTTGAAAGCCGCGGTTCTTCGGTCATGGCGCGGACTGACGCCCGGAACCCGAGAGCTCACCCAGATCATGGCTGTCGGCGGCAGGCCAATCCGCGCGCAGGATCTTGCCGCCGTCGTCCCGGACGCCGCGATGCCCGGCGGCGTCCTGGCGATGCTCCGCGAGGCAGCCGATACAGGAACCGTGGACATCGCTCCGGCGGGAACATATTGGTTCCACCATCCGCTGATCGCCGAGGCCCTCGAGCAGGGACTGTCCACAGACGAGCGCCAGCGCTGGCATGCAGCCTTTGCAGCCCACTACGAGCACCGGCTGGCAGTCGAGCCGACACCGGATTTCGAGTCAATGGTAGCGCTGGCGGACCATCACCACTACGCCGGTCATACCGACGACGCCTATCGGTGGGCCCTCCGCGCTTCCGCCTCGGCGGGCGCAGTGGGCGGGGTTACAGAGATGCTCCGCTTACTCCGGCGGGCCGTCGAGTTGCGCGGCAAGCTGCCGGATGCGGATGAAAGTCCGCAGGACTTGTGGTCCAGGCTGCGGATCGCAGCCGAAGAGACCGGATCCTATGAGGAGGAATTGGAGGCAGTCGAGGCGCTGCTGGCCGGGATCGACGTCGCCGCCCGGCCACTGGATGCATCCGAACTGCTGGTTAGGCGCACACACCTGCTTTTTTCCACGGGGCGTGCGTTCATGTCGGTCAGCGACATGCGCGAGGCAGTCCGGCTCGCCGCCGTCGAGCCGAAAAGCTGGCAGTACGGCCTCGCGCTGGCTGAACTCGCCCACGCCGGTTTGTGGCAGAACGATCCCGACGCCGAAAGCCACGCCGAGCAGGCGCTCGCCGTGGCCCGGGCGGCCGGCAACCCGCGTGCGCTGTCCTATGCATTATCGGCGAAGGCCATGGTCGCGGTTATCGGTGAGCGCGCCGATGAGGGGCGGGATTTTGCCACCGAAGCGCTGGCTGCTGCGGTTCAGGCGCGCGATTACTGGGCCTTCGTCCATGCCACGTTGTGGCAGGCAAATGCCCAGGAAACCTGGACGAGCGAGCTGTATGCCAACCTATTGCGCACAGGCAGGCAGAAACTGGCCGTCCTCGGAGCGCCGCACGGGTACATCGCGAAGCTGGCCGCCGACGAGGCGGGCAGTTACCTCGCCATCGGCCATTGGCGGGAGTGCCTGCAGGCACTTCGGATAGCGCTCGGCTCCGATCCCGGGACGATGGGCGACGTCAGCGCCCGGCTGACCGCCGCCCGTCTTGCCGCGTGGCAAGGCAGGCATGCCGAGGCGCAGGCACACCTCGCGCGCGCTGAAGAGCTGTACGCACAAAATTCCGAGTTCCTGAACCTTGATTTCGATGCCATCCGCGCCGAGGTGTACGTTGCGGCCGGCAACCCGGAGGTGGCCTACGACGCGGCGATGACGGGGGCCACGTCAGCGGGTACGTCTCCAACAATGTGCGAATGGCTGGTTCCGCTCGCGGCGCGTGCCCTCGCTGACAGGATCCAGCTGGCCAGAGACGCCGGCAATCCCACCTCCGTGCTCATGGCACGCGTCGATGACTTGGTGCAGCAGTTCCCTGCTGCGATCCGGGACTTCGGCGGTCGCACCGAACTGTACGACCTGCAGATTACCGCGTTCAACCTGCTGTACACCGCTGAAGTGGGCCGTGCCCGGCGAAGCGCCGGCAACGGTTTGGACTGGGGCCGGACGGCCGATGCCTGCCAGGCTGCGTCACTCCTATGGGAGACGGCATACGCCTGTTGGCGCGCTGCGGAATCATTGCTTCTGCACGGACACACGCAACGTGGGCCGGCCGCATCCTACCTCCGGCGTGGGCTGGCCCTCGCCGGGGACCTCCAGGCCGGACCAATCCAGGCACGGCTGAGAGAGCTCGCCGACCGTGCCCGGATCCCGATTTCCGAACCGGCCGATGGAACGCCGCAGGCCGCGTATGGGGAGCTGCCCGGGCTGACGCCGCGCGAGAGGGAGATCCTTGAATATGTCATCGCCGGGCGCACCTACGGTGAAATTGCCCGGGCCCTGGTGATCAGCGAGAAAACCGTCAGCTCGCACATCTCGAACCTGCTGCGGAAGACGGGTGCCTCCAATCGGTTGGATCTTTCCCGGCTCGCGACCCAATGGCCCGCAGGTTCATAGCTGTCGTTCCAGGGAAACCGATAGCGCCGGCGGTGCAGCGAGTGTCTGGAAGACAACGCAGTACCGTTCGGTTAGGCGCATCAACGCGGCCATCTTTTCCTCGTCCGCACCGGACACCAGGTCAAAGCGCAACCTGATCTCACGGAATCCAACCGGTGCCAGCCTGTCAACCGCAAGTGTGCCGCGGAAATCCAGGTCGCCCTCGGCGTGCACCGTACCCGAGACGTCGATGCCCAGTGATGACGCAACTGCTCCGAGAGTCACGCCCGCACAGGCAACGAGAGCCTGCAGCAACATGTCCCCGGAGCAGGCCGACAAACCGTCGCCGCCGGTTGCCGGATGAAGGCCGGCTTTCACCAATGCTTGTCCCGTCTGCACCGAACAGCTCACCCCCGCCCCGAGATCACCGTCCGCCCTAAGCGTCACCAGCGCGGACACCGGATCCTCGCGGTAGCGTTGCTTTAACGGTTCCTGGACGGTATGTAAATCATCAATGGTCATGGCTTCAACTTCTCCTTGCATCGTCATGTGCTCGTTACTACCCGGCGGAACGGCCCCACAATCCGTGCTCCAGCGCGAACAGGGTAGCTCCGACACGGTTTCCCGCGCCGATCTTCAGGTAGATATGTTCCACATGGTTGCCCGCGGTTTTCGGTGCAATGTATAGGGTGTCGGCTATTTCACGGTTGTTCAGCCCGCGGCAAAGCAGCCTGAGCACCTCCGCCTCCCGGCCGGTCAGGCCGCACGGCAGGAGCCGCCGTCGTCGTCGTGCCTCCTGCCCAGCGGCGACAAGGACGGCGTCAGCAGCCTCCTCCTCCAGCCGGCCCGCACCAGCCTCCGCTCGAAGCCGCGTCCCTGCCTCCAGCGGCGTCAGCGCCGGGCGGTGCGGACGCGGTTCCAGATAGGTCTGATAGGCATCCGCTGCGGCGAGAATCCGCTGGCTTGGATCCAGGGCGGCACCGCCGCGCCCGCGCGGATAGCCGGATCCGTCGATGCGTTCATGGTGCGCCCCGGCCACTTCCGCGACGCGGCTCATGCCGGGCACGCGGCCGAGAATCCTCTCACTCAGGTAGGGGTACATCTGCAGCCGCTCCCGCTCCACATAGGACAGCGGAGATGTCTTGTCCCAGACACTGTTGGAGACACCCATCCGTCCCAGATCGTGGACCCAGCCAGCACGGCGGAGAACCCCGATCTCCTCGGCCTTCAAGCCGTACTCCCGGGCCGTTTCAGCCGCCAGTGCGGCGACGCCCCTGGAATGGCCGACCGTATGGGGGGACTTGAGGTCGGCGAAATCACCGATCGCCATCAGAACCGAGTCCAGCTCCTGGCCCGTCAGCACGGCGTCGTCCGGGGCCGCGGCCAGTGCGGCCGGCCACGGATCAATTTCCATCAGATCCTTCGTCAGCTCGCGGGCCTGCGCACAGAAGAGGTCTGCCAATTCCGGATCAAACTGCGTACCGCGGCGCTTCCTGACCATCGTCATGGCCGCGTCAACACCGCCGGTGCGCAGGAAAACCTCGGCCGTATCCGCCAGCTGCGTTACGCGCATCTCGAGCGGGATTTCGACGCCGGCCCGGCCGGCCGGGAGCCCCTTGCCATCCCAGCGTTCGAAGGTATGACTCAAGATTCCGGCCATGCTCTCATCCAGCCCGACCTTGTTGGCCAGCTGGCCGGCCGAGGTGCAATGGGACCGGATCAATGTCCGGACCACCGTGGGCGCCGTTACCGCGAACCTGGACCTGAGTCCGGCTCTTTGCAAAGCAGGCAGCCCGGAACCCGTGCGACGCAGCATCAGGGAGAACATCGGCAGCCCATGGGAATCAATCATGTAATAGTCGGCGCGGAAACCAATATCGTCACCGAAAAGCGCGGCCAGCTCAAAAGAATCCGCGTGGCAGCCGATCCAGGCCAACAGATTTGCATAGTAGATTCTCCCGCGGCCGGCCTGGCCGATGCCGGCCCGATCCGCGATCCGTAGGCCCAACAAGGTAGCCCGCAGCATATGTTCCATCGGCTGCCCGAGCCCCAGATCGATGGCCAGGGACAACGCCGCAAGAATTTCGGAGCGGCGCGGAGCTGCTGCACCGTCCCATAGGTCCGATCCCGCAGGCCGAGCGGCCTTGGGATTCCGGCCCGGGCGGCCTGACCCTAACGGTGGTTCCGTCACAGTTCCCAGTATATGGCTGGGCCGCTCCGCCGCCCCCAGGATTGTCCGGCGATCAGGATTTTCCGGCGATCAGCAAATTTCAGGGCGGTCAGGCGGCAACGTTTTCGTTGCCTCCGAGTGGTTCCAGTAAGGCGGCGCGAAGGACCTCGCTGAGACCGGGCGGGACGTCGACATCAACGGCCAGTGCCTGCAGCACCCGGCTGAGGTAGTTACGGGCCGCGGCGGCAAGTGCGATGTCTATAATCTCCCTGTCGCTGAAGCCGACGTCGCGCAGGTGAACGCTGTCGGCGTCGGTCATGGCGGCGGAATCGGTACTGAGCTTCTGTGCGAATTCCATCATGGCGACTTCGGCCTCGGGAAGACCGGCATCGTGGTAGTCGCGTGCGATCCGCACCAATTCCTCTTCGTCAATGAATTTCAAAGACTTGTTGCCGTGGGCCAGCCGGCAGTGCCTGGATCCGATGCCCTGTGCAGCGGCGAGCGTCACAAGCTCGAAGCGGCGCATGCCCATTGGTCCGGCGATGGCGCCCTGCAAAGCCTTCCATGCGGCCAGCGCTTCGGGATGCACGCTCAAAACCTTGGTGTGGCTCGGAACGTAGCCCAGGAATTTCATGTCCTCGGCGTATATCCCGGCTGTCCTGCCGGTGGCGTGGGCCTCCGAGACAGTTTCGATGATGCTCATGGCGTACTACCTTCGCTCTGTTTAGACGATCTATTCTTTGCCGCGACGGGGCGCGGACGGATTCTGCGGGTCAGTAACAAAACGTCACCACTGGGTCCTCGCCGATCCAGTTCCACAGCTGGACGGTACCTCCGGCTTCGGCATTGGCCATGAAGCCCGACCTGTCGACCCTGCGCGAATCCAGGCAGATAGGACAGACCAGATATCTGCCTCCGGACTTTTCGTAGCGCTCCAGGAGGGCAGTCAGGGGCGGGCAACCATCGCACGCAACAATGTGCGCGAACCCCTGAAGCACCAGCCGCACGGCTTCCTTGGTGAGGAACATCAGGGTCTCCCTGCCCTGTTCCGCGGCGCCCACGGCCACCAAAAACGCGACTGTGACACGCTCTGGGTCTTCCAGCCCGGTCATCAGACTTATAACTGCCTTGTTCATGATGATCTCTTTTCCGCTATATCTTCCGGTGGCTGAACCGCAACGGTGCCATCCGTCGCCGTGGAGGGGAATGTGACGCCAAGGTCGGCGACGAACAGGCCGCGCTGCGGAAGCCAGAAATCGCCGAGGTGTTCCTGCTGCGCCAACGGACCAGGCCGCCCCGCGTCGGTGCCGTCAATGCTGGCGCACGCGGACCGGACGATCCAAACACGCAGCGGCCGTGCCCGGAAGGATTGGCCATTGGGGACCACGCCGGAAAACCTCATCTTGCCGGCGTGCAGTAACGGACCGACCATCATTCCCATCGTGCGGAGCACGCGCTCATTGCGCCAGAGTTGTGCGGGCATCCGCAGGGCTAATGCGCTGACGGCGCTGGAGGTCCGCGAACTTGCCAGCTCGATCCGCCAATCCAGCACGGCGGGAATGCGGATGGTGGCGGAGGACGGGCTGTTCCACCTGACGGTGATCTCTGCGGTTATCGCCGCGCTCAGGGCGGATCCAAAATACCGGGCGCAGCTCAGGTGCGGCGGGGCGTCGGCATACACCGTCCATTGTTGGTCGGGGCTGCGCATCCATACCGCGCGGTAGCCCGGGCCGATCGAGCTGGCGGGAAAATCCCGGAAGGCCAGATAGTAGCCGGAGCTAAACGGCATTCCAAGGACCGCATATCCGGCGAACCGTTCTGCGGTGTCAGCGGGCAATTCCGCCAAGGATTCTGTCTCCTCGGCGTATGTCTGTGGCTGCTGCGTGGTCATTTCGTTCTCCTCTGCGCTATGCAGAGATCGTATGGCCGCGGGCGAACATGCGGCATGGGGCGAACGCCCCAATTCTTGCTCCGATTTTCCGCAGCCAACTCGGGCCGCTGCGGGCTGAAAGCGCGGGATCGCCGTGCACAGTGCACGGATTGGTTCGCTGCCTCGCGCTGAAACCGGCCGGGTCGGCCCAGACTGTGCGCCCGAAGCAGTTATGTTTCGCCGCCGTCAATGATGGGTGCGTTCCAGCGGAACACATCCTGCTGCTCCAGCGGAACAGGGCATCCACGAGCATCGACGCGTGCCGAGCCACGGGCCAGTCAGGGACAAATCAAACCGGCCAGACCCAGAACCTCCGGTTCGTCGGCGGTGAGGGCTGCAAGGGTTTTGGCGGGACAGAGCGCTTCCGCCGACAAGGTGTCACGTTGCGTTGGCGCCGTTGCGTCCTGCCAGTCGATCGGGTAGGCCTAGTAGACGCTCTCGAGACCAGCCGTGATCCGGCCCGGCAGCACCGACCGATCGGGGACGGCAAAGGGTATGCGCGTTACGGATCCGACGTTTTGCCCGGACAAGGAGCTGTGCCATCGCGGGCGCCGGAACCGCACACGCGCGGGCAATCCGATCGGACTGGAACCCTAGCATCTTCTGCAGCATCAGCGGCGTGCGGATGGTCGGATCGATGGCGAGGTGCGCGCATACGAACATCAGAGCCAGACGCCTGTCGGGGATAGCATCCACATCGGGACCATCCGACGGCTTTCCCATTCAATGCGTCATCGATCGGGATGCCGGTGCGGTGGGTGGCCGAGCAGTAATGGTCACGTTGCCGGTTCTGGGCGACGGTGAGCAGCCAGGTTTCCGGATGGTCCGGGACACCCCTCTCCGGCCATAACATGACTGTTCAAACGTGACGCTGAGGCGCTGACGGAACTTCTGGCTGTTGCCATGAGCCGTTAGACAGTGACCGTGCCGTGGTCAGGGTACTTCGTCTCAATGAAGTCCGGAGCCGCGACCGTGGACGCGTCAGCCTTGGCGTCCGGAGTGTTGTGAAGGCTTTGTGCTGTGAATCCGATGTGTTGTGCATCTGGTCACGTGTGATTGTGAGCGTGATGCCTGTTCGGCCATATCCGGCTACTGCTCGGAGGGCGTGGCTCTCGCGGGAGAACGGAGGGGGTGAAATACGGGCTATGTTTTGTTGGCGGTGATGATGGTGCGGGCGAGGGTGCGGGCGTCTTTGAGGTCGTTGAAGTAGGTGT
>CAJDTL010000076.1_pt1 | contig 14744 bp, 6 predicted proteins | sample 7389871 | NCBI WGS metagenome assembly CAJDTL01 (sample SAMEA7055650, study PRJEB34461) | soil metagenome | biome: terrestrial ecosystem; feature: Peninsula; material: soil | place: Antarctica | collected 2016 | reverse complement strand
CCGGCCTGCTGTGTACCGGCGGCGGAAACCTGGGCCAAGACAGTAGCTCCTCGTCGAATAGGGCATGTTAATGATTCCTAATTGTCCCACGCCGGACCAAGGAGGCGGGAGGGACTACGACGTCTAATTCCCGGGTACCGGCGGCAAATCCAGGTCCAATGAGTACATCACGTCCCCCGGCGTACAGGCGTCCGCGTTGGGGTTCCTTCCGAAGACGGGCCCGCAGATGTACTGCAGCGTCATTTTGTTACCGCTGACTGTTCCCAGTAAATGCGACGGGTGCGAGGAATGGAACAGCGATCCGGCTGTCTCGTAGGCCTTCGCGGATGTAGGGAATTTCACTTCCTCCACTCCCCCTCCGCCATCGATAAGATAGGTGACCCCGTTCCGGGGTGCCATCACTTCCGCACCGTGGAGATGGTGGCCGATGTAAAGCCGCAGCTTCGAGTACTTGCCGTGGAGGGAGTCCATAGCCGTGTTCAGTTCTGCACGCAGCGGAAGCTCGGCTGAAATACTGCTCACGACCGGCCGATGGGCCACAATGACGATCATGCGGATATTTGGATCATCCTGCGCAGCATGCATGATCGGGTCACTGGCCGCTTGGGCATCGGCCACGGACTTGGGCTCGCCCCCTTCGGGCCAGAGGAAGAAGCGGATGCCGCCGGCGTCAAACCAGCCCCAGTCATTTCCCTGGCACGAGTTCCCGGTGCCCGGGGCCACCGCCGGGCATCCCGGGTGGGTGAGGCGGGTTGCCGTGTCACTGCTCAGCACCTGTGCATTGGGCATGGTCAGCCGGCCCTTGTAGTTGGCCAACCTGTCCTGCGGTGTCCCTTTGGGCGCCGGCGGACTGGTTGTCCCGCCGTACTCATGATTTCCCCAGGCAAATTCCATCGCGGCGGTAGTGGAGACGGGTTTGATGTCCTGGAAGAACTGGTGAACCGAGCCAACCCCGCATTTGTTCGCATAGCTGATGTCGCCTCCGTGCGTGACAAAATCCGGATGCTCGTCAGCTATTTGCTGCCAATGGTCGGCCAGCCACGGCGTGGCACATTCGGGTCCAGCGGCGGGGTCTTTGAAGGTTGTGCCCGTATCACCGATGTCAACCCATTTGAAGTCGCCCGTGGGGGCGGTTTTGAATGTGTGATCCGCGCCGTTCCCGATTTTGTAGTGGTAGAGCGTGCCGGCGGTGAGTCCGTCAATTTTGACTTCCCAGAAGGGTCCCGTGATATCGACGGGCGTGATAGTTGGAGCGGCCGCTGTTGCGGAACGGCCGTACGTGGAGTCCGTGCCGAAGAAGATCATTGAGTCCGCTCCCCGCCAATGAACGAACACGGAACCGGGCTGGTCGCCGAAGTTAACGACGATTTCGTCCACGGCGTCCGTGGCCGCAGCGGATGGTCTCACCATGCTGACCGCCACGATAATCACGGCAATCAGCATGGCGATCGCCACAAACGACAGGAGCTTTCGAGAGAGCCTTAGATGAAACATGAGACCTGCTTCTTTGGACTGATTCTGGTCCTACGGATGACAGAGGAGCGAATCTCCTATCGCCTGTAGCGTATCCATGCCTGCCTGCGAGGCTTTCGCAGCATCGGCAGCGTCCCCTGATTCGAAGGCAGCATAAGAGGTGCTCCACTGCCGGCGGACCACGCTGATATTTTCAACCACCGGCTGGTAGGCGTCGTCCGTTGCTGCCAGGATCTCGACGCTTCCGGATAGCTCGTCCAAGCCCATGAGCAGCATCTCAAATCCGGACGGGCCCGATTTTAGCCCCGCCTGCTGATAGGCGGCCAGGGTGTTCTTAAGCTCCACACAGCTGCCGACCGATCGTGCCGGCAGGACCTGGACGTCGGTGCCGGCCGGTGCAGCGTCCGAGGCAGTCCCGGACGGAGCGGCCGGGTCAACCGGAGCGGCCGGGTCAGCCGACGGCCCGGGCACCGCGCTGGCCGTGCCCGTTGCCTCAGCTCCGGCAACGGATGGCGAATCGGCCATCCCTGCTGTTGCAGGTGCGGCTGAGCTGGGACTCCCGGTTTCCGCAAGTCGGTCTCCCGTCCCGGCTGCCACCCCGGCCCACACTGCCACTCCGATCACCATGGCGATGACGACAGCGATGGCAGAAACCCAATATTGACGTTTCAAATGTCGTTTCATGACGGATCTCCAATTCGATGTTCCATGCCCCAACCCTTAGGATCCGGGGCGGAGGACTATAGACCATGTAGCGGTCTTTGCGGACGCGGTCTGGGTCGTGCCGGTGATCTGGCCGGCCGTTCCGCCAGCCAACGGGCCGCTGTCGCCCAGGGCCGACGTAATCCGGCCATTTCCGGCGCCGATGGTCGTGGACCTGATGGTCACACCGTTGGCAACCGTCCAACCATCGTCGACGTTACCCTTATCCGCCCAGTAGGAAACCAGAATGCTTCCTCCCGTGGCCACGGGCACCTGTGGCGTCACGTGCGCGGTCCCCATGGTGGTGTCGATCGCGGAGGCGGAGGCTGCAATCCAGTCCGGCCCCGTCACCCCCTGGTAGGCAACTAGCTGCAGCGACGACTTCACGATCATCCCCATCGGCACCGAAACCTGCTTCCCCGCATCTCCGGCCTGGGCGACCTTGGACCACAGCAGGGTCTGGATGGTCTCCCCGGACTTCGAATCGACCAGCTGCCAGCCGGTCACACCCGACGGTGCGCCCACCATCGCCTCGGCCACGTTCACCGTTGCGATCAGCAGTAGACCGTCGCCGGCCCTCACAGCCGCCGGGACAGTGAGGACAGGAGAGACGCTGTTGACGTTTGTCTGTGTCGCGGCCCGGAAGGACACCGGTGCAGCAGGCGGCGCCGTAAGCGTCACCGGCTTGGACAATGTTCCTGTCCCGCCGTTGTTATCGGTCACCGTCAGCGTCACCGAGTAGTTCCCCGCTGCACCGTAGGTGTGCGACGGGGTGGCACCCGTGGCAATCCCGCCGTCGCCGAACGTCCAATCGTATGAGGCAATGGTGCCGTCTGGATCGGCGGAGGCTGAACCATCAACGTTAACGGTCAAGCCAGACACCGCGGCGGAGAACGATGCTGCCGGGAGCTGGTTCATGGGAGCCGCCGCAACCGTGACCTGCACCGTCACAGCGCCCGTGGCACCCTTGTTGTCGGTCACCGTCAGCGTTACCGGAAACGTACCCGGTGTCGTGTACGTGTGCGAGGGTGCGACCCCTGTTGCCGTCCCACCATCCCCAAACGTCCAGGCAAACGAATCCACTGTGCCGTCCGAATCCGTCGAGGCGGACCCATCCACCGCAATGCTCAGGTTGGTCACCTTCGGCGTAAACGAAGCCACCGGAGGAGCGTTGCCGGCAGGCGCTGCTCCGGCGCTGAGGACAATGGACCAGAGCGCGGTTTTAGCGGACCCGATGACGGCCGTGCCGGTAATCTGCCCGGCCGTTCCCACCGGCAGCGGGCCGCTGTCCCCCAAGGCGGACGTGATCCGGCCATTACCGCTACCGCTGGTCGTGGACCTGATGGTCACACCATTGGCAACGGTCCAGCCATCATCGGCGTTCGTCTTATCCGCCCAGTAGGAAAGCAGCGTGCTTCCCGCCGTGGTCACCGGCACCTGCGGCGTCACGTGTGCGGTCCCCAGGGTCGTATCAATGGCGGACGCGGAAGCGTCGATCCAGTTCGATCCTGTCACTCCCTGATAGGCCACCAGCTGCAGCGAGGTTTTCACAATCATCCCCAGTGGCACCGTAACCGTCTTGCCTGCATCCCCTGCCTGGGCAACCTTTGACCACAACAGGGTCTGGATGGACCCGCCCGACTTCGAATCGACCAGCTGCCAGCCGGTTACACCCGACGGCGCTCCCACCGTTGGCTCGGCTGCGTTCATCGTTGCGATCAGCAGCAGACCGTCACCGGGCTGCACACCGGCCGGAACCGTGAGTGCCGGAGAGGCGCTGCTGACGTTGGACTGTGCAGCGGCCCGGAAGGAAACCGCTGCCGCAGCCGGCGGCGCGGAGACGGTTACCGGTTGGGTCAGTGTTCCCGTGCCGCCGGCGTTGTCTTTCACGGTGAGGGTCACCGTGTAATCCCCGGCCGTGGCGTACGTGTGCGACGGCGTGGCACCGGTGGCAGAGCCGCCATCACCAAACGCCCAGGTGTAGGAGGCAATGGTGCCGTCAGGATCAGCGGAGGCCGACCCGTCTACCTTCACCGTCAGACCCGACACCGTGGAGGAGAACGACGCCACCGGCAGCTGGTTCGCCGGAGCCGCAGCAACGGTGACCTGCGCCGTCGTCGTACCCGTGGCGCCCCGGTTATCGGTCACCGTCAGCGTCACGGTATACGCCCCTGCTGCCGCGTAGCTGTGAGAGGGTGTAATCCCTGTTGCCGTCCCGCCATCCCCGAAGGCCCAGGCATAGGAATCCACTGTGCCGTCGGGGTCGGCGGAGCCGGATCCATCCAACTGGACGTCGAGGTTGGTCACGGTGGAGGTGAAGGCAGCCGTCGGGGGCGTATTGACTACCGGCGCGCTCACACTCACCGTGTGGCTCACTGCCGCAGTGGCAGCCTTGTCGTCTGTGACAGTCAGTGTCACGTCGTAGTTCCCCGTTGCCGTATAATTGTGCGTCGCCGTTGTGCCGGTCGCCGTACCGCCATCACCGAATGTCCATGCGTAGGAGATGACGGATCCGTCAGCGTCTGAGGAGGAAGAGCCGTCCACCTGCACCTGGAGACCGTTCACGCTCGAGATAAACGCAGCCACCGGCGGCACATTCACTGGCGCCGTCGTAACACTCACCTGCCGGGCCAAGACGGCCGTGGCCCCCTTGTCATCGGTGACGGTGAGCGTGACGCTGTAACTGCCAGCAGCGGCGTAAGTGTGCTGCGCAGCGGCACCGATGGCGGTGGCCCCGTCACCGAAGGTCCAGGCGTAGGAAGCAACCACGCCATCAGAATCCGAAGAGCCGGACCCGTCGACCTGCACATCAAGGTTGTTCACCACCGAGGTGAATGCAGCCACCGGCGGCACGTTCACTACCGGCGCTGTGGCAGTCACCTGATGCGTGACCGTTCCTGTGCCACCCTGGTCATCCGTGACCGTCAACGTGATCGTGTAATCCCCGGGAGTTGTGTAGTTGTGCTGCGCGGTCGCTCCGATGGCAGTGGAACCGTCCCCGAAGGTCCAGGCGTAGGAGGCAACCGTGCCATCGGAGTCAGTTGATCCGGTGGCATCGACCTGGACAGCGAGGTTTGTCACGGCGGTTGTGAACGCCGCAACCGGCGGGGCATTGACTACCGGCCCCTTCACCGTTACCGGCTTCGCCACGGTGCCCGTTGCTCCCTTGTTGTCCGTGACCGTCAGCGTTACGGTGTAGTCCCCGGCAGCCGCATAGCTATGCGACGCCGTCGCTCCGTTCGCAGTTCCGCCGTCACCAAAGTTCCAGGCGTAGGAGGTGACCGTGCCATCGGAGTCCGTTGATCCGGTCGCGTCCACCTGTACATCGAGGCTGGCCACTGCTGCGGTGAAAGCCGCAGTCGGCGGCACGTTCACGGCTGCCGCAGCGGAGCCGAGCTGGAAATGCTGCCCAACGGTATCGGCGCTGAGTGCGTATCCGTACACGGCAGCCTCATCGATGGTGCCGGCAAAGTAGGGGCTGTTGGTCCCACCCCACGTCGTGTCGGCTCCAACCCGCCAGTAGCCGGTGTAGCTCTCGCCGTTCGTGTCGGCGCGTTGGCCGACCAGTGCTCCGTCAACGTAGAGGAACATGCCGGCCGAATCCTGGGTCGCGACCACGTGGTGCCAGGTCCCGTTGTTGTACGCCTGTGCTGTTGCTATCGTCGCGGTGTAGCCCGGGTACGTGCCAAAGATCAGGGTGCCGTCATTTTTCATGTAAACCATCCGGTCGTGCTGGCCGGACAGTCCCGTAGCCTCATGGCCAAAGCCGATCAGCGTTCCGCCGGCCTGGCTGGTGGTTTTGAACCATAACTCCGTGCTAAATGCGCCAGGTCCGGGAAAGCTGGTGCTGCTGGCCACAAATCCGCTGGAACCGTCAAAGGTGGCGGCCGTATCCGGAGTTGCTTGGACCGCGCCGGCGGCACCGAGGGTGCTGGTGCCAAGGTAGTTGCCCGTGTTCCCCAGTCCACTCGCATCCGCAGCTACTGTGCCCGTGCTCTCGCCCAGGCGCCAGAAGAGATCGGGTGAGTCGGCGAACACGCGCTTCCCATAGTCATCCGCCGGCGCCTGTACTGTCGCTTGGACACCGGCCCGGACTATCTGAACCGAAGAGGCAGCCAGACCGCGGCTGTTGGTCACCGTGAGCCGGACCGAATACGTCCCTTTGGCTGCGTAGGTGTGCGACGCCGTGGCACCGGTGGCGGTTGACCCATCTCCGAACTGCCAGCTGTAGGAGCTAATGGTGCCGTTGGCCCCGCTGGACGCCGAGCCGTCGACCCTGAGGTCGAGATTGCTGACCGTGGGGGTGAATTTGGCCACCGGCATCTGGTCAGCAGGTGGGACGGCCGATCCGAGCTGGTAGTGGCGCGCAACCGCCGTCGGGCTCAGAGCGTAACCGTAGACGGCGGCTTCGTCGAGGACGCCATTGAAGTACGCACTGCTCGCGCCGGGCCAGGAGGAATCTCCACCGACGCGCCAGTACCCGGTGTAGTTCTGCGCACCCGCCTCCGTGTTCTGGCCGGTCAGTGCGCCGTCGACATACAGCCGCATGCCGGCAGCACCCTGGCTGGCGATGACGTGGTGCCATTTACCGTCGTTATAGGCCAGCGGCGTGTCCACAGTCGCCACGTAACCCGGATAGGCTCCGAAGGTCAGGGTCCCGTTATCCTTCATGTAGACCTTACGGTCATGGTTGCTGGATTTTCCGGTCTGTGCGTTGCCGAACGAGATCAGGCTACCGCCACGTTGCGTAGTGGTTTTGAACCAGATTTCGGTGCTGTATGGTCCGGGACTAGCAAACGTGGATTGGCTGGAGACGAGCCCGTTAGAACCGCCGAAGGACGTTGCAGTGTCTGCCAGTGCGGGCAGGGCACCGGGCTGTCCCTTCGTCAGGCCACCACTGTAGTTACCCGGGTTGCCGGAGGGCCCGGAATCTGCCGCGGTGGTGCCGGTGGTTTCGCCCAGCCGCCAGAACAGATCCGGCTGCGCGTTGAAGACCTCCGCCCCATAGGCGTCCGCCGGAACCGTCGGTCCCGTCGCGGCACTGGCCTCGGCAATCCGCACCACATGGCTGGAGACCGCGGTCGCATTGGCGCTGTTGCTGACCGTGAGCGTGACCGTGTAGGTCCCGAAGTTGGCGTAACCGTGTGCCGCGGCGCTTCCCGTTGCGGTCGTGCCATCGCCAAAGTCCCAGGTGTAAGACGTTAATGATCCGGTCGACGTGGTGGAGGCTGTACCGTCGACGGTCAGGTTCCTGCCGGAAAGCTTGGAACTGAAGACGGATGCCGGACTCTGCGCCGGCGGCGGCGTCGGCTTCGTTGCGGCGAAGACAAACGCGTCACGGCCCTGCCAGCTGAGTCCATCGATGGACGGACCCGAAACCAGGACATTTGAACCTTCGGAGGGCAGCGCGGTCGTGGCGTTCCAGTCCCATCTGGTCAGCGCGCCGGACTTGTCACCGACGTAAAGCTTGCTCCCGTCCAGCAGCAGCGACCGGGCATTGCGCCAGTTCAGGCCGGCCATGTTGCCGGTGGCCACGAACCGCTCGGCGCCGACAATATTGATCTGGGTGCCGAAATACCTGTAAAAGAGGCGGCTGTCATTATCCAGCGAGTAGTAGATCCGCGACGTCACCGGGTCGTAGAAGAGACCGGTCATGTGTGTCAGTTCGCCGGGGAAGTCAGTCAGGCCCCGGAGATCGATGACGGCTGCCGCTCCGAGCGTGTTGCCGTCGAACTTCTGAACCTGGAATGTCCCATCTTTGCGGGCGCTGTACAGGTTGCCGTCGATCATGAACAGGCCGGTAGCGGTACTCCAGTCCTGGCCCGTGGCGATGGCACTTGACGACCCGACGGCGTTGCCGTCGAAGGCCCGCCTAATGAGAGAGGCGGCGGGCAGGGCCGTCCCGCTGTCATCCGTGGTGGCGCCGGCCACATACACATCCGATGGCAGGGCGCCGGAATAGTCGGCTGGCAGAGGCGTTCCGCCCTTGATCGGCATGAAGGCCAGCCGGCCGTGGTACTGATACCCGGAAATCCTGTCGGTGTCGCTGCCGATCCACAATCCGGCATCCGTTGCCCAGAAATCGTACACGCCGTAACCCCGGGTACGGCCCGGATCCCAAGCGAGGGGCAGGCCATTGCGTGGATCGACTGCGGCCAGACCCATCCGCGCGATCGCGCCGGGCCCGACTGCGTCACCAATGAATGGATTGTTCAGCCGCCGCTGATGGCCGCCGACGTAGATCGCGGTGTCCGTGACGGCAACGCGGGTAATGGTGTCGCCACCGGTGTAGTCCACCCAGGTGGGCTGAAGCTGGTCTCCGGTGGCACCGATTTCCCAGCGCGCTATTCCGTCACACAAAGACCCTGCCCGGTAGGAGCCGGTGGTACCGATGACGAAGTACTTGCCGTCGCGGGAAATGGAGACATCGCGCATATAGCTGTCAAAGATCGGATTACAGACGGGTGCGTAGCGGTCGGTGGACCAGTTAGCCAGCGTGGTGGGCGAGGTGGTCAGATCCATCATGAAAACCTGCGGCCGGGACTGGCCGTTGATCGTGTTGAAATTTCCGATTCCCACCATCCGCGTGCCATCCGGAGTGATGTCGGCCCGATACAGGTTCAAGGTTCCTTCCTCACCTGCGCCGGCGGTGCCGCCGCCGGTCCGGGCACCGCTGGCTGTCAGCTGGACGCCTGGAATCAGTGCACCCGTCATCGGGTTCAGTGCCGCAAGCAACGCCTGGGGCTGCCCGGCGACATTCAGAAAGCGCCCCGTTACGTACAGCCGGTCACCGCGGACGAGCACCTGATTAATGCGTCCGTCGAACGCGGGCGGGGAAAATGACCTGTCAAGGGCGCCGGTGAACACGTTGAGCTTGGCGATGCCGCGCGCCGTAACCCCGTTAACGCTGGAAAATGAGCCGACGATCCACACCGTGCTTCCGTCCCCGGTGGCCTGGACGCCCATGATCTCGCCATTGACCGCCGGATTAAGTGCGGTGATATCGCCGGCCGGGTTGGTAAAGGCGAAGATGTTCTGCCGTGCGATCGTTGTGGTATCCGCCTGCGTGCGGACGCTGCTGAAGTTTCCGACCGAAACCATCAGGTTCCCTACCTGGGCAAACCCGGAAACATAACCATCCAGGACATGCGGCGTCCATCGCACCGGGTTATCGCTGACGACGACGGATTGCTGCCCGGGCTGTACGGCCGAGGCCGGAGCCTGGGCAAACGGCGCAACCGTCATGAATGTTGAGCAGAGTGCCAACGCCACCACTGACCAGAGCCAGCGAATGCCCACGGTGCGAAACGCCCGCTGGCGGTAGGGCGGGCGGGAATTTTGTTCGTTGAGAGACCGACGCACGTTTTCCAACTTTCCGTAAAAATCCACACCGATTGGGTCTGCTCACTTCGGGAAGTTTCGAAGTGTGCCGGCCGGCACCGGTGTTAGCTAATTACGAGAAGTATGTCTGGGCCATAATATTTTGAGAACAGGTAATTTCGTCATGCATCAAGTGGTGACGGTGCAGGTACTCGAAACGGTCGTCTGCCGGACCCCGGCTCTATCAAGAGTCGACAGCCCGGGCCGAGGTTACGTCTGTCGTCCCGTGAACTCCTCACGAAAACGCAGACGGACCTTGACGAGCAACTGAAGAAGGAGCCGCCGTCGCCCATTTTCCCGCAGGGGCATGCCGTAACCGGTGACCAAGGGCAGCCGCAATAGGTTAACGGGGAAGAGCCTACTGACGCCAGGAGAGGCTTATGCCGGCTGCTTCCTCCAGCTGACGGTCGAAGGGCTCAAAGTAGTTCGTCAGGCGCTCCCGCAACCGCAACTCCAAGGGCTCCCGCGGCTGGGCGTTCCACGCAACCACCTTCTCAGGCTGCCATAACGGTAGTCCTAGCCAGCGCTGGATCTCTTCGAACTCCTGGTGCGGCCGGGCGAAGAACCTGTCTGCGTCGACCAGATGCAGGCGGTCCTTGCCGACGGCTGTATGGATCCTGGCTACCTGCTCCGAATAGCGGCTGCGGCCCAGATACGCATGGTGCCGGTGGGCGTAGCTCTGATAGCCGGGATCGTTCCGCATTTTTTCCACTTCGCCGTCCAACCGCTCCGGCTCCAGTTCCAACGCCCGCTCAAACGTCTCTGATTCGAATCCACGGTTCAGCTCATGGCGGTGCGCTGAGTAGGCCCGGTCCACCGGCTCCCGCAGCATCATCAGCAGTTTCACCCCGGGGAGGTCCTCGGTAAGCCGTTGGATCGCCAGCGGATGATGGGAATAGTAACCGCTGCTTTCAAATGTCATGCGCGAAGCCCCGGCTGGTCGGCTGCCGCCCAACGGGGCGAGGGGAAAGTGCCCACGGTACCAGCGCGGACCCCGGTCATAGTTCAGGTCAAAATAGCCAATGCCCTTGGAGACAGTTGGCCGGATCACCGAAGGATGTTCCGAGAGCATGCGGTAAAGGGTGGTGGTGCCGCTTCGCTGCGCGCCAATGATAATGAAAGACGGCAGCATGCGCAGTCCCGAGGTAACGGTTCCGGTAGCCTCCATGGCCGCCCGGGCCGCCTTCGTGGCGCCGGGCGGTAATTTCCCGTTGGCAAAGCGTGACAACTCACGAAGACCTCTAGACATGTACTGCCCTTTCCCACTGCATCGTGAGCCGGTCAAGCGTACTTAACATTAGCCGGCTCTTCTGATCAATGCTCTCTCCCCCTGGCCCCTGGGCACCCAGCAGGTACCTGAGGGAAATAGAGGCAACGTAGGCGGCAACGACGACGGCGTCCTCCGAGCTTTTGTCCGCCAGTGCCGGTGCGCCTTGTTCCAGCCCGTCGAAGACGGTTTGCAAGGTGGTGCCGGCCGTCCGCAGATGCCTGTTCAGCGCGTAGTGCACCCGGTCCATACCCGTCGGTACTCCCAGCTCGAACCGTTCCCAGTCCCAGAGCTGGAGCCTATGGCTGCGTTGCGCCATGTTCCACGGGCTGAAGTCCCCGTGCCAGGCTCCGACGTCAACAAGCCGGTCCAGGAATTGGGAATCCAGCCGGTCCAGGCAGCTGCCGTACAGGGTCCGGATTTCCTCATCCAGCAGAAGCGGATAGTCCGCCCGTAACGCCGTCCACATGGGCGTTTGTGCCAAGTTGGCCTGCGGCTGGCGGAAAGCGGCGGCAAGTTCGTCCACTGCGCGTCCGCGAAGCCTTGCCAGTCCCGGCCCCCTGGACATGGGGCGGGTGTCCAGTGCGGTCATGACCAGAACCGTCATACCGTTCCACTGGCTCATGTCGATCAGCGACGGAAGTTCCAGGCTGGAGAACTGCTGGGTGCCCAATACCTTGAGAGACTCCGCTTCCCGCATGACGTGACCACTCGCCGTGGCCGAATCCCCCACTTTGACGAACGCGAGGCTGCGGCCCTTGGCGTCGAAGACCTGGAGCACGGGTTTACGGTTGGCCCGCGCCGGGCCAACGCTCACGCTGACACTCACGGTTTGGGAAAATACGGCTTCGAGGTGGGACATCAAGCTCGCGCTACCGGACGACTCCAACTGCACCCGGTCACGCAGCAGCAGGCTGGCCGCTCCGGCCCGCAGGCCCATCGCCAGACCCCACCGCTGCAGCGTCTCGCGCGGCGAGATAGCCGCGCTGTAACGGCGCATCGAGGCAGCTGCCGCGCGCGCATTTCCGGCCGGAATCAGAATGCGCGGCGCCGCGGCGTTGGGAACCACCAGGAAACCCGGGGAAGAGTTCCCCTCTCCTCGGGCTTCCCGGCGTTGGCGGGCGACTTGCACCTGTTGTGACTTAGGCCACAAGTCACGCAACGTGTCGAGCAGAGGCTGCATCGGCGTGTCTGACTGATCCATGCATACCCCGCTCTGACCGCTGATTTACGGTCGTTGGTTTAGTGCCAGAGTCTAGCGTTACTTACCGGCTTTGGCACTCTTCAAGATGTCTGCGAACTGGCTGACCTTTCCGGGGTCCGTAATGGGCCATGAAGCACCGTTCGAGTTCAACGACGTATTGAAATAAGTGAATGCCACGCCGCCGAATTTAGCCATGTCCGAGTAAGAACGCGCCAGCCACTTCGGATCCTGACGCGCCGCGGCGTCGGTTTCACCCGTTTCCGCGATGCCCCAGGCAGTCTTGTGCTTTTGGGCGAAGGCCTGCATCTGCGGGTAGAATTCGGTGGCAAAGTTGTCCATCTTAGTGTTCGTCTTGCCGTTTTTGACGGTGCCATACCAGTTGTAGGGGTCCAGGCCTACAAGATCAACCAATCCGTCACCTGGCCACAGCGCATCCAACGAAAACTGCGGATCGCCGTAAAACTGGTGCCAACCGGTGACAATCATGGTGAACGCCACATTTTTGCTGCCGCTGTGCACGATGGGAGCAAGACGCTGCTGCATCTTGACCCAGTCAGCGATGTTGCCGTCACCCTCCGGCTCGTGGTGGAAGGCAATCCATACCGGCCCGTTGAGCTTTGCAAGCTTTGCCGTCAGATCCTTCGCCCAGGCATCACCCTTGCCCGCGGCCATATCACTCCAGCTGTAGGGAAGCTTAAAGCTGATCCAGGGAAGCCGCCCTGCTGCGATGTCTGCCGCGGCCGTTGCCACAGCCTTGTCGACCTTGCCGCCGTCCCAGTAGGTCCGGCGGATCTGCAAGGTGCCACCAACGCTTTTTTCAAAGGCCGCGGGATCCGTATTTCCGCCTACGGCTGCGCCGACAAGGACTCCGCAGGAGGGAATGCCAATGGCCGACGCCAGACAGCCGGTTTGATTCGGGGTGGCGGCTACTGGCGGAGCGGGCTGATTAGCGGGGGGCTGTCCTGCCGTGTGCTGTTGCGCGGGGGGCTGATTCCTGGCGGGTTGATCCACAACGGGCTGCCCTCCGGGAACTTCCGTCATAGAAACATCATCAATCAGCAGTTTTGCCGTGACCGGAACGTCCCACCCAAGAACATTCAGATCCAGCGTTGCCCCGGCCGCGGCTGTGGTCATGTTCAGTGTTACGTGCTTCCAAGCATCAGTGCTGGCCTGGAAGGTGCTAGCGTGCGTTGTCGTGACGGAATTCAACGTTTCACGCACGCGCAATTGTCCGGTGATCTGTGTGTCAACTGCCTTGACCCAAGCGCTGACCGCATAGCTAGTGGACGCGGCCGCGTTGGTGACCGTGTTGGTGACGTCATTGGCCACCACTGATCCAGGCGCGGTGGTCCCCAGCTCCAGCGCCTTACCGTTATGCCCGCCGGGTACAGACTTTAGCTGCTGAATGGCCGGGTCATTGGTCCGCCAGCCATCGGTTCCGGCCTCAAAGCCGCCGTTATGGGTCAGCTCCGGTGCGGCAGGACTGGCCTCTGCGGCGAAAGCGGCCGAACTCAGGTTAGTGGCTGCGCCTATCAGGGCCAGCGTAAGACCCACTGCACCGGCGGTACGCCGGAGGGTTAGTCTCCTGGCGCTTACATCGGGACTGATTTTCGCAGTCGCCGGCGGACACGGAGCATCATCTTTAGTTATCAGAAACATAAAACCTCTGACCCACTTCGGGCCGGGACGGTGGCGAGCTGTGAGAACAGCTGTCGCCGTACTTAAAATTCTCGGGCCCTCAGACAGTACCCGCAACCAGCCCCATTTGTCACGTTTCGGTAACGCTGGGCCGCCGGACAGCCAATCGATCAGACGCCGCAAACCATGGGTGCGGCGGTGCAGTGAAGCACTAAAATCACCCGCAACCCAAGGCCCACCCGTGAGTACCAGGCTCATGGGGTCGCCACCACCCCTCCGGGCCACCGCCACGATTTTCCGGCGCGCAGTGCACGACAGGCGTGAGGCGCCTGCAGACACAACCACTGATAGCCAGGCACCGACCGAAACCGGCCCGCTGACGCGAAAGATGAAATCAAAATGCTCCCCAGCTAACGAAAGGATTCTCTGCGCACGCTTCAGACCTTTTGCAGACGAAACTCCTCGATTACCCCGGAAATAAATATGGAGTCTCTGGCACGCATTTTATACGTTGAGAGCCGCTTATTCTGCATCATCGAAACAAATTCGGCAATCGCATAACGGAGCCCGTCCCCGGCAAATGGAAAATTATAGTGCTGATTTTGGCTAGGATCTTCGAAACTAACGTAAATGTCTGTCGTGTTCCACCAGGGTGCCGGTATATAAATACTGCCACGTGTGCCCGTAATAGTCAGGTGACTTTCACTCTTGACACCGAGGCCGACTGTGACAGATGAAATAGCATGCTCGAACCGCAGATTGATCCGGCTGAACTCATCCACACCTCCGTCCGGTGCCATGTACGTATCAATGCTGGATTTCTCCGGAACGGCATCGAGTATTTTCGATATCGCCAGCAGCGGAGTACTCGCAAGTTCGGTGACGCTGCCCCCAAACGGTGACGTCAGCTCACGGGCGGGGCTTTCCGTTAACCGGGTGTATGTCGCGTCCACGCACTTGATGGTGCCGATGACTCCGCTGCGCGCGAGCGCAACGAGTCGAATGAAGCCGGGGCAGAACGCCGTCGGGATAGCCTCCAGAAGTACCTTCCCGCGTTTCGAAGCCAACTCATACAAAAAC
>CAJDTL010000077.1_pt1 | contig 14814 bp, 12 predicted proteins | sample 7389871 | NCBI WGS metagenome assembly CAJDTL01 (sample SAMEA7055650, study PRJEB34461) | soil metagenome | biome: terrestrial ecosystem; feature: Peninsula; material: soil | place: Antarctica | collected 2016 | reverse complement strand
GCAGTATGTCGCTGAACCTGGCCACCCTGCTTGCCCGGCAGGGCCATTAACCGGCAGGGCCGGTAGAAGGCAGGCGATTCAACCGTCAGACCGTTAGCCGGCACCGCGCCCGCAGGCACCACGCCCCTTGGGGGGGGGTAACGGAGGAGGGGCGGTGCCTGCGGATGCGTTTTGACCCGGCACCGAGTGTCGGGCCGCCGTCGTCCTCACGACTGTGGCCCGACAGCTGCCGCCCGCCCTCCTGCGACCCGCCCGTCGCCGCCCCGCCTTCCTGCCGCCTGCCCTCCTGCCGTCGGCCGCCGCGCCCCGGTGTCATCTTCTGCACCGGCACCGGGGATCTGGCTAGGATGGAGATAGCTAACGCCAGTGTCACGGCGGAGCACGCCTTTCCACGGTTCTTCAGAAGGAGTCAGCATGCCCATTGCAACCCCGGACAATTATGCCGAAATGATTGACCGCGCCAAGGCCGGCGGCTTCGCCTACCCGGCGGTCAATGTCACATCGTCGCAGACTCTGAACGCGGCACTGCAGGGATTTGCCGACGCCGGCAGCGACGGCATCATCCAGGTTTCCACCGGCGGGGCCGCGTACTGGTCCGGCGCCGTGGCGAAGGACATGGTCGCCGGCTCACTTGGGTTCGCAGCGTTCGCACGCGAGGTGGCGAAGAACTACCCGGTCAACGTGGCACTGCACACCGATCACTGTCCCAAGGACAAGCTGGACGGCTTTGTGCTGCCTCTGCTGGCTGCCTCCGAGGCCGCGGTGAAGGCCGGCAAGGACCCGATCTTCAACTCGCACATGTGGGACGGCTCCGCCGAAACGCTGGAGGAGAACCTACGCATCGGCCGCGATCTGCTGGCCCGCACCTCGGCCGCGCACATCATTCTCGAGGTCGAGATCGGCGCCGTCGGCGGCGAGGAAGACGGCGTGGAGAACGCCATCAACGAGAAGCTCTACTCCACGGTCGCGGACGGCCTGGCCACGGTTGAAGCGCTGGGCGCCGGTGAGCACGGCCGCTACATCACCGCCCTGACCTTCGGCAATGTTCATGGCGTGTACAAGCCCGGCGGCGTGAAGCTGCGCCCGGAGATTCTCAAGGAGATCCAGGAGCAGGTCGGCGCGAAGCTGGGCAGGGACAAGCCGTTTGACCTGGTCTTCCACGGCGGCTCCGGCTCCAGTCAGCAGGAAATCAAGGACGCTGTCTCCTACGGCGTCATCAAGATGAACATCGACACGGACACGCAGTACGCGTACACGCGTCCGGTGGCCGACCACATGCTCAAGAATTACGACGGCGTGCTGAAGGTCGACGGCGAGGTCGGCAACAAGAAGACCTACGACCCGCGGGTTTGGGGTGCGGCGGCCGAAAAGGGTCTGGCGGCGCGCGTGGTGGTGGGCGCCCAGGAACTCGGCTCCGCCGGCAAGACGTTCTAATGTCTGACGAATTCCGCAGGAACCTGCTGGGCCCCGAGCCGACGCTGCTGCCGGGCGAGCCGGACATTGAATCCAGGCTCGCGGCAGGAGACGAGGCCGTGGATCTGGCAGCCACACACCCGACGTCGTCACTGCTGTGGGCAATTATGGCAGATGAGGCCTATGCGGAGGGCCGGATCATCGAGTCCTACGCGTATGCACGGACCGGTTACCACCGCGGGCTTGATGCGCTGCGGAAGGCGGGCTGGCGCGGAACCGGCCCCGTCCCGTTCGAGCACGAGGGCAATCGAGGCTTCCTCCGGGCGCTCTATGCGCTCGGCCGTGCGGCCGGAGCCATCGGCGAAACCGACGAGGCGCAGCGGATCTCCACCTTCCTCAACGATTCCGACCCGCTCGCCGCGGCCGCGATCGAAAAGTAGCGGTACAGGGAGGCCGGCGGAGCGACGCCGCACGGTTTCAAATCCATCGACTGAGCAGCAGATGTCCTTTTCCGGCCCCAAAGGGACATCTGCTGCTCAGTCGATGAGGGGTGGTTGCCGGTTGAGGCTAGTTGCGGACCATGCTCAGGCGCCAGACATCCGGCCCGTTCTCCACATAATCCACCTGGTATGCCCCGGGCGCGCGCTGGGTCAACTGGGCCAGCAGCGGCAGCGGGTTGTGGTTGGCGATCAGCAGGATGCCGCGCCCGGAGGTGAGACCGTCCAGCGCGCCAAAGATGGTGGCGTGGCGGATGGCATGCGGAATGACCCGGGTGTCCAGTTCGGACAGGCCCGGCTCGTCATGTCCGCCGCAGGCGCAGCCCCCGTGTCCGGGCGCCGCGGCCGGCGCGTCGTTCGGGTCTGCCGCGGCGGCTGGTTCATCGACGGTTTCAGGCGGCAGGACGGCAGCCAGATCGACGCCCGGGTTCTGTGCGAGGGCCGGCACAATGAGCTCGGCGGCCTGGTCCAGGAACGCCGACGCCGCTTCCTGCAGGCGGGCACCGGCGCTGACCATCTGCAGCGGATCTTCCTGCCCCTCCAGCGTCGTTACCGCCTCCGCCAGGCGGGCACTGTGCCCCGCGGCCAGCGTAGCCAGCACGGCTGCACCGGCGTCGGCGGTCTTCCCGACCGTGATCTTCCCGAGCGCCCCGGCGAGGGCCGATGCCAGCGGCAGGATGTCCCTTTCTGCAAAGCCCACCAGCTTGGCCTGATCGGCCGCTGCCAGTTCCGAACCGGCGGCGTTGGCGGCTGAAAAGACCAGGTTGGCGGAGAGGATCCGCAGCGTTCCGGCCGCTTCAGCCAGACGTGTCCGGGCCGTTTCCAGCGCGGCGGCCTCGGTTTGGGACGATGCGAGAATAACACTATTCACGGCAGACACCTTTCACACGGCGTTCGAATGGAGATTGTCCGCTTATATTACTACAATTAATTCCGTGGAAAATAATACCGCCAATCAACCGCTGCGTGGGCCGAAACCGGGCGGCACGGAGCCCGTCGCGCCGATGTCCAGGGCCCGCGCAGCGGTGTTGGACCGGCTGCGCGGCACGGCCGGAACCGTCACCGTCGAGACGTTGGCGAAGGAAACCGGCCAGCACACCAACACGATCCGAGAACATCTGGAAGCGCTGGTGGCCGGCGGATTTGCCGCCCGGACGACGGCGCCGCGCACCGGCCGCGGCCGGCCCGCCTGGCTGTACTCGGCCCCCATCGCTGCGGTGCGGCCCGGTGGGTATGCGGCCCTGGCTGCGGCTTTGGTCGAACACATTGCCTCGACAAGTTCCGACCCCGCCGCGGCCGGCGAGAACGCCGGCCGCCAATGGGCGCACGCGCTGGAGGGCGGGGAGCGTGCCGCGGGGCACGAAACGCATCCGCGCCGGTCGAGGGCCGTGCGGCGGCACGTCGTTGAGCAGCTCCAACGGGCCGGATTTGGGGTGGAGGCCAATGCCGCCGCCACCGAGCTGAACCTGACGAGCTGCCCCATTCTGGAAGCTGCCCGGAAAAACCCGGACGTGGTGTGTGCCGTGCATCTGGGCCTGGTCCGCGGGCTCGCGGAAAATTCCAACGTGCCGCAGGACGGCATCAGGCTGACGCCGTTCGCAGCCCCCGGCGCCTGCACCCTGCAGCTGCCGCACGACGCCGGGAAAGCGCGCCAGTGAGCTCCGCAACCGGCCGTCCGGGCGCTGCCGACAGGAAACCGTCCGGCCGGCAGACCCCGCAGATCAGGCAGACCCGGCAGACCCGGTTGCTGCGCAAACCGGCCTTTCGGATGTTGTTCCTCCTGCCCGCCGGCGCGGCCCTGCTGGTCGGACTGAACGCGGGGTTGCAGCTGCTGGGCGTCCAGCCGCCCGTTCCGGCCGACAGGTTTCCGCAGATCCACGGCATGCTGTTGGTCCTGGGTTTCGTGGGAACCGTGATCGCCCTGGAACGCACCGTCGCCCTGGGCAAAGCGGCGGGATACCTTTCCCCGGCGTTGCTGGGATTGGGTGGGATCCTGATGTTCACGGCCCTGCCGCTGTGGATCGGGCAGGTCTTATTATTGGCCGGCACGATGGCCATGACCATCGTGTACATTCCATTGTGGCGGCGCCAGCGGGATTCCGTGGTGTTGATCCAAATTCTTGGCGCCGTGGCGGCCGTTGGCGGCGCAGGACTGTGGCTTCGGCTGCCCGATGTGGCCGTGCTGCTGCCGTTCCTGATCAGCTTCGTGGTCCTGACCATCGCGGGGGAACGGCTGGAACTGGCGCGCATCGGAATCGCCAGCCGACGTGCCGAGCCGCTGCTGGTGGGACTGTCCTTCCTGCTCCTCTCGGCCACCGTCACCACGATCCTCTGGCCGGGACTCGGATACCCGCTGTATGGTCTCGTCCTGCTGGCCCTTGTCGGCTGGCTTGGCGGCTACGACGTGGCCAGGAAGACCATCCGCTCCACCAGGCTGCCGCGGTACATTGCCGCCTGCCTGCTGGCTGGCTATGGCTGGTTGGCGCTTGCCGCCGTCGTGCTGTGCCTGCAGGCCAGCGGTCCGACCGGTGCCGCCTACGACGCCGTCGTCCACTCGGTGTTTCTGGGCTACACCATCTCGATGATCATGGCGCACGCCCCGGTGATCCTGCCCGCTGTGCTGCGCAAACCGCTGCCGTACACGCCGGCGTTCTGGCTGCCGGTCGGGCTCCTGCACTTTTCGCTGCTGATCCGGGTGGGCATTGGCGACGGTGCCGGTGTCCACGATGCCTGGGTGAGCGGCGGCGTGCTCAATGTGGCGGCCGTGCTGCTGTTCGCCGTCGTCGCCGTGTGGTCCGCCGTCAGCGCGTCCAGGTCCGCGGTAGGTCCGGCGCTGCCGCCTGGACCGGCCGGACACACCCCCGCCTCCGCATCGAAAGCGACCAAGTGAACATCAACATGAGCGGCCCAACCGGGCCGGGCCGCCCCACCGGGCCGGGCCGGGCCACCGGGCCGGGCCACGGCACGGGCCTCCCCGGCCTGAACCGGGCGGGTTGGCACCTGCGCGCAAACGCCCCGGCCATGGCCTGGCTGTTGGCCCTGGTCGCCGTGGTGCTCTTCCACCGCAACATCGCCGACGCCGGCTGGCTGATGGTGCACCTGCTCCTGCTGGGCGCCATCACGAACTCGATCCTGGTCTGGAGCTGGCACTTCGCCGAGGCATTGCTGCGCGGGCCGTCACTGGACAAGTCCGGTCTGGTGCTGCGTTTGGTGGCGCTGAACGTTGGCGTGGTGGCGGTGGTCGTCTCGGTCCTCGGCAATTGGTGGCCGCTGACCCTGACCGGAAGCGTCCTGGTCGGCACGGTGGCGGCGGCCCATGCCGTGGCCCTCTGGCTGCGCGCACGGGCGGCCCTGCCGTCACGGTTCGGCGCCACCGTCAGGTACTACATTGCCGCGGCCCTGTTGTTGCCCATCGGGGCGGGCGCGGGCGCCGCGCTCGCGTACGGACTCGGCGGTGAGGCCCATGCCCGGCTGCTGCTGGTGCACCTGAGCGTCAACGTGCTCGGTTTTGTGGGGTTAACCGTGCTGGGCACTCTCATCACGTTGTTTCCCACCATGTTGCACACCCGGGTGGCCGACGGCGCCGATGCCGTCGCGCGTAAAGCTTTGGTGCCGCTGTTGGCCGGCGTCCTGATCACCGCCTCGGGTGCCGCGGTCGGCGTCGTGCTGCTGGGCTTCTTGGGCCTGCTGGTGTATCTGGGCGGTGTGGTCTACGTCTGTATTCCAATCGTCCGCGAATGCCGGGCCAAACCGCCGGTCACGTTTGCCCCGTTGTCCGCGCTTGCCGCCTTAGCGTGGCTGCTGGTGTCCCTGGTGTGGCTGGCCGGCTTGGTGGCGACGGCGCCGGGGTGGATTGGGCTGCACGAGTCCATCCAGGCCGTGGTCCCGGTGCTGGCGGCCGGGTTCGCCGCCCAGATCCTGGGTGCCGCCCTGACCTACCTGATCCCGGTGGTGCTCGGCGGTGGGCCCGCCAGGGTCAGGCACCGGGTCACCATCCTGGACATGGCCGCCTGGTTCCGGCTGGTCCTGACCAACGCCGGGCTGCTGCTGTGCCTGCTGCCGGTGCCCAGCCTGGTCCGGGTCGGGACATCATTCCTGGTCCTGATCGGGCTGGCCTGGTTCCTGCCGCTGCTGGTCATGGCCCTGGTCACGAAGCCGAAAACCCCGGCCACCGCGGGGCCCCCGGCTGCCGTTGCGACGCCGACGCGGACGCCGGCCGCACCCTCCAACGCGACGTCCGGACGGATCCCGGCCGCATCCTTTGACCCGGCCCCGGGCCGGCGGCTGGGCATGGCAGCGACCGGGCTGGCCGTCGTCGTGCTGACCGTTCTGGCGGGCGTCGCGGCCGATCCGTCGGCGGTACCGGGCCTGGCCACCGCCACTGCGCAGTCCAGCACCGCCGCCATTGCCGCAACCGGTCACACCACCACGGTGAAGGTGTCGATGAAGGACATGCGGTTCCATCCCAGCACGGTGGACGTGCCGGTCGGTGACGAACTCGTCATCGAACTGACCAACGCGGACTCGATGGTGCACGACCTGGTCACTGCCGGCGGCGCGGAGTCCGGACGCTTGTACCCCGGCAACAGCACAACCGTCGATATGGGGCTGATTGGCGCCAACATCGACGGCTGGTGCAGCGTCGCCGGGCACAAGCAGCAGGGCATGGTGTTTAATGTCGTGGCGACCGGAATTAAGCCCTCAGCGGCCGCCACGGCGCCGTCCCCTGATGCGGCCGCGATGCCGGGGATGGCCGGAATGGATCATACCGGCGCGATGGATCACACCGGCGCGCCGGCCACAGCACCAGCGTCCAGCGCGGCCGGACTGCTGGACTTCGTGAAGGATCCCGGCGCCGCCTTGACTGCCCACAATGCCGTTCTGCCGCCGATTGGCGCCGGTACCGTCCATGACGTCGTCATGAAGGCCACCGACCAGGACGTGGAGGTGGCGCCCGGCGTCAGGCAAACACTGTGGACGTACAACGGCAGCACGCCCGGGCCGACTTTGCACGGAAGAGTCGGCGATACGTTCAAGGTTACGCTCACCAATAACGGCACCCTGGGCCACTCCATCGACTTCCACGCCGGGGCGCTCGCTCCGGACGCGCCCATGCGCACCATCAATCCCGGCGAGACGCTGACGTACACATTCACCGCCACGAAGGCCGGGATCTGGCTGTACCACTGCAGCACCATGCCGATGAGCCTGCACATCGCGAACGGCATGTTCGGCGCCGTCGTCATTGACCCGCCCAACCTCCCCCCGGTGGACAAGGAATACGTGCTCACCCAATCGGAGCTGTATCTGGGACCCCAGGACGGCATCGCGGACTCCGTGAAGATCAAGGCCGACGCGCCGGACGCCGTCGTGTTCAACGGCTACGCCAACCAGTACGATTTTCGCCCGCTGACGGCCACGGTGGGCGAGAAGGTGCGGATCTGGGTGCTGGCGGCCGGGCCCAACCGTGGGACCTCCTTCCACGTGGTCGGTGGGCAGTTCGACACGGTCTGGTCCGAGGGACGCTACCTCATTGACGGCACGGACCCGGCAGCCGGATCGCAGGCGCTGGCGCTTTCACCGGCGCAGGGCGGTTTCGTGGAGTTGGAATTCCCGGAGGCCGGCAACTACCCATTCGTTTCGCACTCTATGGTCGACGCCGAACGCGGCGCGCACGGGGTGTTCAAGGTGGCCGGCAAGTAGCGGGACCGCTCTCGCCCCCCCCGGCCCCACTCAACCCATCGACTGAGCAGCAGATGTCCCTTTCAGGCCCCAAAGCGACACCTGCTGCTCAGTCGATGACGGTTCGACGCTGGCCAGGTTTCCTGACGCCGTCGGACATCAACCGAAAGACCGGATGGCCGTTCCGGAACCGATGTCGGCTAAACTTGGCGGGTAAGAGCCCCGAACTCCGACACCCGAAACGGCCGGTGGATTCCGCCGGCCGTTGGCGTGCCTGCGTGTGTGGGGCATTCTGATGCGTGGCGCACGGACGGTTGCCCAGCAGGGCCGACGGTCGGGCGTCCAACTGATGGGGGAGGATCCCATGCCCGCAATCGTAATCGTCGGAGCCCAGTGGGGCGACGAAGGCAAAGGCAAGGCAACCGATCTGCTTGGCGGCCGCGTTGACTACGTGGTCAAGCCGAACGGCGGCAACAACGCCGGCCATACCGTCGTCGTCGGCGGTGAGAAGTATGAGCTCAAACTCCTTCCTGCCGGCATTCTGAGCCCCAACGCCGTGCCGATCATCGGCAACGGCTGCGTGGTGAATCTGGAGGCGCTGTTTGAGGAGATTGACGGTCTGCAGGCGCGAGGCGCGGACACGTCCAAACTCCGGATTTCCGCCAACGCCCACTTGGTGGCCCCGTACCATCAGGTGCTGGACAAGGTCACCGAGCGGTTCCTGGGCAAGCGGGCCATCGGCACCACCGGCCGCGGCATCGGACCGGCGTACATGGACAAGGTGGCCCGGCTGGGTATCCGGGTCCAGGATGTGTTTGACGCCTCGATTCTGCGGCAGAAGGTGGAGGGGTCGCTGCAGCAGAAGAACGAGCTGCTGGTCAAGGTCTACAACCGCCGTGCGATCAGCATTGATGAGACGGTCGAGTACTTCCTCGGCTTCGCCGAACGGCTGCGGCCGCTGATCGTCGACTCGGAATACGTACTCAATAAGGCGCTCGACGACGACAAGGTTGTCTTGATGGAGGGAGGCCAGGCCACTTTCCTGGACGTGGACCACGGCACTTATCCCTTCGTGACGTCCTCCAACCCGACGGCGGGCGGCGCCTCCGTGGGATCCGGAATCGGACCGACGCGGATCAACCGTGCGGTTGGCATTATCAAGGCCTATACGACGCGGGTGGGTGCGGGTCCGTTTCCCACGGAGTTGTTCGACGAAATGGGCGAGTATCTGCAGAAGACCGGCGGGGAATTCGGAGTCAACACCGGACGCCCGCGCCGCTGCGGCTGGTACGACGCGGTGCTGGCACGTTACGCCTCGCGGGTGAACGGTTTCACCGATTACTTTGTCACCAAACTGGACGTGCTCACCGGGATCGCGCAGATCCCGGTCTGCGTGGCCTACGACATCGATGGCGTGCGTTTTGATGAGATGCCCATGACCCAGACGGATTTCCATCACGCCAGGCCCATCTTCGAGTACTTCGAGGGTTGGACCGAGGACATCACCGGCGCGCGGACCCTGGCGGATCTTCCGGAGAACGCGCAGCGGTACGTGCGGTCCCTGGAATCGATGTCCGGGACCCGGTTCTCCGCCATCGGCGTGGGACCGGACCGGGAGCAGACCATCGTGATCCGCGATCTGATCAAGGGCTGATCGGCTGGACCCGAAAATGACGGCGGTCCCTTTGCGATGACGTTCCACTCCGGCGTCATTAGCGGCGACCGCCGTCATTTATGGCTGGGGTGCCCTTATCCGCCGGCCGGGCGACGGCTAGGCTGGGGACGACGGCAACTAGTACAGGAGCGGCAATGAAAGTCAGCGTAGGTCAGTTCCATCCGGGCGGCGACGTCGCGGGAAACCTCCTCATCATGCGCCGGCTCGCTGCCGGTGCCCGGGATGGCGGTTCGGCGCTGATCGTGTTCCCGGAGGAATCCATGTTTTCGGTGGGACGGGTAGAGGGGGACTTCACGGCCGCCGTGGACGCCCAGTGGACCTCGTTCGTGCAGGGGATCTCACTGATCGCCAGCAACGTCGGCATCGCCGTCATTGCCGGTGGTTACGAGTCCAGCGGCGAGCAGCGTCCTTTCAACACCCTGGTCGCTATAGACAGTGACGGCCGGATCCTCGAAACGTACCGGAAACTGCACCTCTACGATGCCTTCTCCTACCAGGAATCGCAGTGGATCAAGCCGGGCGACGGCGGCCTGAAGATCGTGTCGATCGGCGGCCTGCGGGTAGGAATCATGACCTGTTACGACCTCCGTTTTCCCGAACTGGCGCGCGCCCTTGCGGTGCAGGGGGCCGACCTGATCTGCGTGTCCGCCGCCTGGTTCAAGGGCGAACACAAGATCGATCATTGGGAGACCCTGCTCAAGGCCCGCGCCATCGAGAATACCTGCTGGGTGGCAGCAGCAGGGACATCCAGCACGCACTGCATCGGTCATTCCGTCATCCTGGATCCGATGGGCGTCCCGCAGGATTTCCTCAATGACGAGGAGGAAGGGATCGCCACCGCCGTGGTCACCCGGAAGCGCATTGACGAGGTCCGTGAGTTCCTGCCGGTGCTGGCGAACCGTCGGTTGACGAGCAGCTATGAGATTGTTCCCGGCCCCGCTCCCGGCCCCGCGGATAACGTTGCAGATGATGGAACCATAAACCATTGACGGGCCCCGGGCGCGTCGCTAGTCTCAGGGATAGGGGAGGATTCGATGAAGGATAATCAGATTACCGAGGGGCTGGCGCCGCTGGTGCCCATTGGCCTGGATGACATTCCGCTCGACGGCGAGTGGCTCGAACCCCCGTTCAACGATGACGGATCCGGCCGTGCCGTCATATTCAACGACGGCGACTTCCAGTTTGTGGCCGTGGACCGCGATACCGGGGCGGTCTACTGTGTCTGTGAAGACGATGAATGCCTGATGGCTTCCTCGCTGGCCCAGCTGGTCGAAATTGCCACCCTGTGGGGTGCCATTGACCGGGACTCTTTGGGCCCGGAAGATGACGACGCCGATTTCGCCCGGGTGGCGATCGACTTTGAAACCCGGCTGAAAAAGATCGATCCAGCCGCGTCCCGGCCCAACGAGTTCTGGTCGCTCTACGCCGAGGAACTAAGCAACACCGGCTGACTGCCCGGGCGTCAGGCCCTCGGGCGTCAGGCCGTGAGCTGGCGCTTCGATGAGATGACGCCGGTGTCGAAGCCGGCGAGCCCCAGACCGCCGTGAAAGCGGGCATGTTCGATCTTGACGCAGCGGTCCATGACCACCTGCAGTCCGGCGGTCTCCGCCACGCGTGCCACGTCCTCATGCCAGGAACCCAGCTGCAGCCAGAGCGTCTTGGCGCCGGCGGCAATGCTCTCCTGCAGAACGCCGGGCAGATCGTCGTGCTTGCGGAATACTTCCACCAGATCGGGGGCCTCGGGGAGGTCGGCCAGCGACGCATACGTCGGCTGGCCGAGAATCGTCTTGACCACCGGATTGACGAAGTAGAGCCTGTACCGGCTGGAGGACTGCAGGTACGTGGCCACGAAATAGGAGGCCCGGGAGGGCTTGTCCGAGGCTCCCACAATGGCGATGGACGTGGTGTTGCGCAGAATTTTCAGCCGCTCCGCGGCGGAAGGGCCTTCCCAGCTCCGGGCAGGTGCTGCGCCACTCGTGCCGTTGCCGCTCGTGCCGTTACCGGTCGTGCCGTTACCGGTCGGGCCGTTACCGGCCGTGCCGTTGCCGGACGGGCCGGCGCTGATCGAACCGGTCGGGATCGAGCTCATGCGCGTGCTCCGATCGTAGGGGTCTGGACAAGCTCGGCCGGCGGTGACACAGACTCGGCCAGTGCGGACGCAGTAGCGCCCGGCGTGGTCTGGGAGGTGGCCAGCGCCTGGTCCAGATCCCACAGAATGTCCTCAGGATCCTCCAGCCCGACGGAAATCCGGACCAGATCCTCCGGTACCCCGGCGGCAGCCAGCTTTTCGGCCGAAAGCTGCTGGTGCGTCGTCGAGCCGGGATGGATGACGAGCGTGCGGGAGTCGCCGACGTTGGCCAGATGGCTGGCAAGCTGCAGCGCTTCGATGAAGCGCTTCCCGGCTTTCCGGCCGCCCCTGACCCCGAACGAGAAGACCGAACCGGCGCCCAGCGGCAGGTATTTACGGCTGCGTTCGTAGTGCGGATGGGACGGCAGCCCGGCGTAACTGACATAGCTGACGCGCCCGTCCGCCTCCAGCCACGCCGCCACGCGCTTGGCATTGGCCAGATGTTCGTCCATCCGCTGCGGCAGCGTCTCCACTCCCTGCAGCAGCTGGAAGGCCGACTGCGCGGAGAGGGAGGGCCCGATGTCGCGCAGCTGCTCGGAGCGCAGTTTGGTCAGGAACCCGTACTCGCCGAAGTTCCCCCACCAGGACACGTTGCCGTAGGACTCCACGGGCTCGGTCATCTGCGGGAAGTTGCCGTTCCCCCAGTTGAACCGCCCGCTTTCGACGACGACGCCGCCCAGGGTGGTGCCGTGGCCGCCGAGGAACTTCGTGGCCGAATGGATCACGATGTCCGCGCCGTGCTCGAAGGGCCGGATCAGGTATGGCGTGCTCAGCGTGGCATCGACGATCAGGGGAACGCCGGCGTCGTGGGCCACCTTCGCCAGCCCCTCGAGGTCGGCCACCTCACCGGAGGGGTTGGCGACAATTTCGGTGTAGATGGCCTTCGTGTTCGGCCGGACGGCGGCGGCAAAGTCCGCGGCGTCGGTCCCGGGAACGAAGGTGGTGTCCACGCCGAAGCGGCGCAGCGTCACGTCCAGTTGGGTAATGGTGCCGCCGTACAGCTGGGAGGACGCGACAATGTGATCACCCGCCCCGGTCAGTGCGGCGAAGGTGATGAACTCGGCGGCCATCCCGGAGGAGGTGGCCACCGCACCGATGCCGCCCTCCAGCGACGCGATCCGTTCCTCGAAGGCGGCGACCGTGGGGTTGCCGATACGCGAGTAAATATTGCCGTATTTCTGCAGCGCGAAGAGGTTGGCGGCGTCGTCGGTGTCCTTAAAGACGAAGGAGGTCGTCTGATAGATCGGCACGGCCCGGGCACCGTGCGTGGCGTCCGGGGTCCCGCCGGCGTGCAGGGCACGGGTACGGAAGCCGAATTTCCGCTCGCTCATCGGATCTGGGCGCCTTCGGCTGTTGGCGCGGCGTCCGCCGGGTGGAATTCGACGCCGTTCCCGGCCGCCAGCTCGGCCTCCAGCGAGCGGACGATCGGCATGACGTCGCGCCCGAACGACTGCACTTCCTCCTGGACGTGCAGGTAGCAGGTCAGCAGCAGGTTCACGCCGATTTTCTTGTACTCAACAATCCGTTCGGCAATCTGCTCCGGCGTACCAATCAGGCCGGTTTTGAAGCCGTCATTGTACTGGATCAGATCCTCGTAGCTGGAATCCGCCCACATGCCCTTGCCGTCTGAGGTGGCCGCGCCGGCCTCCTGGACCGAGGCCCTGAAGCCTTCGACGGCGGGCCGGTGCGCCTTCGCCACGATCTCCCGCAGGGTCTCCCTGGCCTCCTTTTCGGTCTCGCGGGCAATCACAAATCCATTCAGCCCGAAGCGCGGGGTGCGTCCGGCCGGGGCTGCGGCGGCCCGCACCCCGGCAATGTTTTCCGTGAACCCGGCCAGGTCCTTGCCATTGGAGAAGTACCAGTCCGCCACCCTGCCGGCCGTAGCCTGCGCCGCGGTGGAGTTTCCACCGAAGAATATCTCCGGGTGCGCACGCCCGGGAATGTCCAGCGGGGCCGGATTGAGGGTGAAATCCTTGATGTTGTAATACTTGCCCGCTTGGGAGTAATTCTGCTCGGTCCACAGGCCGCGCAGCACCCGGATGAATTCCTCCGTGCGGACATAGCGCTCATCGTGGTCCAACCAGTCCAGCCCGAAGTTCACGAACTCGTCCTTGAGCCAGCCGGAGACGATGTTCACGGCGGCCCGGCCGTTGGAGAGATGGTCCGCGGTGATGATGAATTTGGCCAGCACGCCGGGCTGCCACATGCCCGGATGAACGGCGGCGATGACCTTGAGCCGCTCGGTGGCGCCGAGCAGTGCCAGCGAGAAACTGGTCGCTTCGTGCTGTTTATCGGCCCCATAGGACGCCGCGTAACGGGCCTGGGTGAGTGCGTACTCGAAGCCGGCATTCTCCGCGGTCCGGGCCAGCTTCTTGTTGTACTCAAAATCCCAGCCGGTGCGCTGCTCGATGGTGGAAACCACCAGACCGCCGGAGACGTTCGGGACCCAATAAGCGAATTTGAGGGGGGTCGACAGGTCAATTGCGTTCACGATAGATCCTTCCATCGGTCCTGGCGGTAGCACCCTCATGCCGGCGCAGGATGGCGTCGGCCAGGGTTGCTGCGGCGTCAATGAGCCAGATCTCTCGGCCGCTCGGGATGGTCGCCTCAGATTCTTCCGGTCCGACGACGGCGGCGCCAAGTTTGTTGCGCCACGTTGCGTTTGGCTGTGACCGCCGTGGGCGCGGGCCCGGTCGTGACCATCCACCCGTTACCGGGGGCTACCTCTTGTGTTCAGCCACGGCCTCGGTGATCGGACCGATCTTCCGCCCAGGCATGGGCACGCAGCTCTTCCGCGACCTCGGTGGTTGTCCACGGTGTGCCGGCGCCGTCTGGACCCCCAGCGGCCCCGGCATCCGGGCCACCACGAAGGCGGCTATGGCGTGTCCGGTCCTGGGATCGGCGACCGGGCTGACGCCCGCCTCGATCACCCAGGGATGCGATACCAGCGCGGATTCGATCTCGATGGTGGACAGCCTGTCGCCGGAGATATTGATGATGTCATCCAGCCGTCCCAGGATCCAGGTGTCGCCGTCGGCGTCGCACCGGGCACCGTCACCGGCCCGGCGGCACGGTACTGCCGCCGTCGTCGACGATCCGCGTGCTGACACCGGGCAGCGCACGGCTTGCGCAGCCGGGCTTAAACAAGGAATCGTGCTGGCGCGGGGAAAGTATGGTGGCACCCGTTTCGGACTGCCACCAGGTGTCGATCATGGGCACCTCGCCGCGGCCGAGATGTTCGTGGAACCAGTGCCAGGCTTCCGGGTTGGTGGCCTCACCGACGGTACCGAGCAGTCGGATCGAGGAGGGATCATAGTGCGCAGGGACGCCGTCCGGGAACCAGCCCATCAGCGCGCGGATCAGCGTGGGCGCGGTGTAGTAGCTGGTGACCCGGTAGCGTTCGATGATTTCGAAGTGCC
>CAJDTL010000072.1_pt1 | contig 15325 bp, 15 predicted proteins | sample 7389871 | NCBI WGS metagenome assembly CAJDTL01 (sample SAMEA7055650, study PRJEB34461) | soil metagenome | biome: terrestrial ecosystem; feature: Peninsula; material: soil | place: Antarctica | collected 2016 | reverse complement strand
ACCACCTCAAAGACGACCCCGGCACCGGCTGGACCGTGACCCAACCATCCCCGGGCGTCTTCATCCACACCTCCCCCACCGGCCGCGTCTACCCCATCAACCCCGACCCACCACCCTTCTAGACAAGGGGGCGGATCCGCTGGTCAGCCAGCGGGAACGGTTTCGTCCTCCAGGAACCGGGGTTTGCAGGCGAAAAAAGCGCCGGTGACGAGCAGGACCAACGTGGCAAAGAGGAATAGAAACGGAATCAGCCAGCTTCCCGTTCCTTCGTGCAGCAGACCAAAGAACAGCGGTCCGGTACACGCCAGCGCATAGCCGGCTCCCTGACTGAAGCCGGATAGGGCGCCGGCACCGGTGCGGGTGCGGGTGCGGTGGTTGATCAACAGCAGCGACAGCGGGAAGGTCCCCGGGCCCATCCCGGCGAGCACCACCCACAGCCAGGTTCCGGTGCCAGGAGTCAGCAGCAGCCCCAGATATCCGATCACAAAGCAGCCCAGGAAAACCACGACGAGCGGAAACGGGTTCTTCATTCTCGAAGCAACGAGTGGCACCAGCAGGCTCAGCGGCAGGCCGACGGCGGCGAACAGAGCGAGCATGCTGCCCGCCTCGGCTCTGCCGAGTCCCGCGTCGGTCAGAATCCCCGGCAGCCAGGCGAACAGGGCGTACGTGTTCAGCGAGGTGCAGCCGAACATCAGCGTCAGCCCTATGGCCAGGGGCGAACGCCAGGGACGGATTTTGACCGTCTTGACGGTGCCCGCGGATCCCCGCGGTACTGTGCTGTCCGGGGCCGCGAGGGTCGGGTCGGAGGAAACCGATACAGCGGCAGCGCCCTGCGCCACCCGATCTTGTCTGTGCGCGATGAGCATCACCACCCACGGCACGGCTGCCAGAACATTGACACCGGACCAGAGCGACAGGGAAAACTGCCAGCCCGCGGCGTCCGCCACCGGCACGGCCAGCTGGGCGGGCAAAGCAGTGCCCGCGCTCAGCAGGGTGACATACAGCGCCGTCATCAGGCCGATCCGGTCGGGAAAATACTGTTTGACCAGCGGTGGCAGCAGTACGTTTCCTGCACCCATCCCGGCCAGGGCAATCACGGAAAAGAACAAAAACAATCCGGTGCTGGGAACCAGTACCCGGCAGATCTGGCCGACGACGGCGACCAGCATGGCAATAACTGTCAGCCGTTCCAGGCTGGCCCATTTGATCACGTATGGCGTCAGGAAGCCGAACACCGCGAAGGCCGCCGTGGGCAGCATACCCAGTACACCGATCACGGACGCATTCAGCGGCAGATCGTGGTCGATCGTTGACACCAGAGGCGGGACAACCGTCACGGCAGTGCGAAGCGTCAGCGCAACCAGCAATATCCCGGCCATTACCAGCCAACGGGAGCGAATTCCTTTGTTTACCACGCCCTAGACGTTACCCGGGATCCGCGCCTGTCCCTTGCGGCCAACTGTCCGGAAGACGCCGTCGTCCGTGTTCCTATGCCCCCTTCTCACCTGATAAGCTATTTAAGTTCCCGCAGGTGGCCCATGGTCATCTTGCCTTCGTAGCTCAGGGGATAGAGCGTCCGCCTCCGGAGCGGAAGGTCGTAGGTTCGAATCCTATCGAGGGCACAGCAGAAGTACGCAGCGAAAATATCCCCGCCAGGTCACTGAACCGGCGGGGTTTTTCGTGCAACCCCCAGTAGGCAGCCGATGGCGGGGCGGCCCATAAACTAGAGGCACCATGACTTTAACAATCCAGTACCCGCCCGAGCTGCCCGTCTCGGAACGCCGCGAGGATCTGATGGCGGCCATTGCGGCCAATCAGGTGACCATCATCGCCGGTGAGACAGGATCCGGAAAGACCACGCAGATCCCCAAAATGTGCCTGGAGCTGGGGCTGGCGGAGAAGGGCCTGATCGGGCACACCCAGCCGCGGCGGCTCGCTGCGCGGACGGTTGCCGAACGGATCGCGAGCGAACTCGACGTCGAGCTGGGTGCGGAGGTCGGTTTCCAGGTCCGCTTCACCGGGCATGTGGGGCCGAAGACCAAAATCAAGCTGATGACGGACGGGATCCTGCTGGCAGAAATCCAGCGGGACCGGCTACTGCGCCGCTATTCGGCCATCATCATCGACGAGGCGCACGAGCGCAGCCTCAACATCGACTTCATTCTCGGCTACCTCAAGCAGATTCTGCCCAAGCGTCCGGACCTGAAGATCATCATCACCTCGGCCACCATTGATCCGCAGCGGTTCGCCGAGCACTTTGCCACGGCGGCGGGCCCGGCTCCGATTGTCGAGGTGTCCGGGCGCACCTATCCGGTGGAGATCCGGTACCGTCCGCTGAGCGGTCCGGTGCCGGAGGACGACGACGGCGACACTCCCGAGGAGGACCGCGACCCGCTGGATGCCGTCTGCGACGCGGTCGACGAACTGGCGAAGGAAGCGCCCGGGGACGTGCTGATCTTCTTCTCCGGGGAGCGCGAGATCCGCGACGCTGCCGAGGCCCTGCGCGGTCGTGTTCAGTCCGCCCGAGCGAACCCCGGGCTGCGGGACACGGAAATCCTGCCGCTTTTTGCCCGGCTCTCGCTGGCCGAGCAGCATGCTGTCTTCACGCCAGGGAGGGGCCGGCGGCGCATTGTGCTGGCCACCAACGTCGCGGAAACGTCGTTGACGGTGCCGGGGATCAAGTACGTCATCGATCCGGGGACGGCACGGATCTCACGTTATTCGCATCGCACCAAGGTCCAGCGGCTGCCGATTGAACGGGTGTCCCAGGCCTCCGCTAGCCAGCGCTCCGGCCGTTGCGGACGCGTGTCCGACGGCATCTGCATCCGGCTGTACTCCGAGGAGGATTTCACCTCCCGCCGGGAGTTCACCGACCCGGAGATCCTGCGCACCAACCTGGCCGCCGTCATTTTGCAGATGACCTCCATGGGGGTGGCCCAGGGGCCAAAGGATGTCGCGGATTTCCCGTTTGTGGAACCGCCGGATTCCAAGGCCATTGCCGACGGTGTCACGCTGCTGCGCGAACTCGGTGCGGTCAACGCCCAAGGTGCCATCACCGCCGTCGGACGCCAGCTTGCCCAGCTTCCGGTTGACCCCCGGCTGGGCCGGATGATCGTGGAGGCGGGCAAGCGCGGCTGCGCCCGTGAGGTGATGATCCTCGCCGCCGCCCTGACGATTCAGGATCCGCGTGAACGCCCGCAGGCGGAAAGCGGCAAGCAGCAGCTGGCCGCCGAGAAGCACAAGCGCTTTGCCGATGAGAACTCGGACTTCACCGGCTTTTTGAATCTTTGGCAGTACCTGCAGAACAAGCAGGCGGAACTGTCCTCCACAGCGTTCCGCCGGCTCTGCAAGGCCGAATTCATCAATTACCTGCGCATCCGCGAGTGGCAGGACCTCTTTGCCCAGCTGCGCCAGCTGGCCAAGCCGCTCGGGATCACCTTGAGCCCAGGCGAAGTGGACGCCGTCGGCAGGGACACCGATATCCACATGAGCCTGCTGACCGGGCTGCTCAGCCATATCGGACTCTACGATCAGCGCAAACGCGAATACGCCGGTGCGCGCGGATCCCGCTTTGCCATCTTCCCGGGCTCGGCCCTGTTCAAGAAGTCTCCGGATTGGGTGATGGCGGCAGAACTGGTGGAGACATCCCGGCTGTGGGCGCGGGTGGCGGCGAAATTTGATCCGCTCTGGGCCGAGCAGGTAGCCCCGGATCTGGTGAAACGCAGTTTCAGCGAACCGCACTGGTCCAAGAAAATGGGCTCCGTGATGGCGCACGAAAAGGTCACGCTCTATGGTGTGCCGATCGTGCCGCAGCGCCGGATCAATTACGGACGGATCGATCCCGAACTCAGCCGTGAGCTGTTCATCCGGCATGCGCTGGTGGAGGGCGACTGGAACAGCCACCACAAATTCTTCCACCGTAACCAGGCTCTGCTGGCAGAGGTGGAGGAACTGGAAACCCGGATGAGGCGCCGGGATCTTCGCGTTGATGACGAGACGCTTTTTGCCTTTTACGACGAACGCATCGGCTCCGACGTGGTGTCCGAACGGCATTTTGACAAGTGGTGGAAGACCACGCGGGCGGACCATCCAAACCTGTTGGACTTCGATCCCGATGTGGTGATGGCCGACGACGCCGACGGACTTGACGAGACGGCGTTCCCTAAGCTCTGGCACCAGGACGGCTTCGAATTCCCGTTGTCGTATGAGTTCCACCCGACGGCGCCCGGCTCTGCGCCCAATCCGTCCGACGGTGTGACCGTGCAGGTACCGGTTCTGTTCCTGAATCAGCTCACCGACGCCGGGTTCCGCTGGCAGATCCCGGGGCTGCGCGCGGAGCTGGTCACTGCCCTGATCAAGTCGCTGCCCAAGGCGATCCGGAAAAATTTCATCCCCGCTCCTGACGTCGCCCGCGCCGCCACCGCGGCACTTGCAGCAGATTTCGATCCGTCCACGGACGCTTTGGAGCCGTCCCTTGAGCTGGCCCTGCGGCGGCTCAAGGGCCACGTCATCCCGCCCGGATCGTGGAACTGGGACACAGTTCCGGTGCATCTGCGGATGACGTTCCAGGTCGTGGACCACAACGGCAGGATCCTCGACGAGGGCACGGATCTGGCCCGCCTGCAGGACGCGCTGGCCGGCGCCACCCGGCGTGCCATCGCCGAATCGCTCGGGGCAACACCGAATACGACGCGCGGCGATGCCACCTCCGGAAACGGCGCCGGTCATCGACAAAGCGGGGCCGACACCGGCCGGGATACCCGGCAGGGCTTGCGAGGTCAGGGAGCCGATGGGGAGAAACGAGCGCGCGAAGATGCCGCCACCGGGACAGGCATCCAGGAGCGGTACGGTCTCACCGAATGGTCCATTGGCACACTCAGCCGCGACGTCAGGCGGCTGATCAACGGCCACACCGTCACCGGCTACCCCGCGCTCGTCGATGAAGGGGTCAGCGTGGGTCTGCGCATTTTCCAGACCGAGCCGGAACAGCTCACCGCGATGCGCGGCGGCGTCATCAAGCTGCTGGCTCTGCGGGTCCCTTCCCCGGACCGGTACGTGCTGGAGCATCTGAGCAACAACGAAAAGCTCACCTTCAGCCAGAACCCGCACGGCAGCGTTTCCTCGCTCATTGCCGACTGCACGCTGGCCGCGGTGGACAAGCTGACGCCGGAGGCCCTGCCCTGGTCCTCGGGGGAGTTCGAGGCGCTTTACGAGGTGGTGCGCGCGGAACTGATCGACACGGTCTTCACCGTGACCGCCGTCGTCGAACGCATTCTCGCGAGCGCGCGCCGGATCGAAAAACAGTTCAACGGCAACACCAGCCTGACGCTGATTTCCGCGCTGAACGACATCAAGACCCAGCTGGAGCTGCTCGTCTATCCGGGCTTCGTGGCGCGCACCGGTTACGCGCAGCTGAGCAAGCTGCCGCGCTATCTGAACGCCATTGAGCGGCGGCTGGAAAAGCTCCCCGGCAACGTCCAGCGTGACGGGCTGAACATGGCGATCGTGCAGCGCCTTGAGGATGAGTACGACGACGCCGTGTCGGCCTTGGTGCCCGGCCGCGGCGCTGTTGGGGGTGCTGTTGGAGGCGCTGTTGGGGGTGCCGGCGGGCAGAGCCGGCTGCCCGATGCCGCGCTGGGGCAGGTGCGTTGGATGATCGAAGAGCTCCGCGTGAGCTTGTTCGCCGTCGAGCTCGGGACGGCGTATTCGGTGTCCGAGAAGCGCATTCGAGTGGCCCTGAACCGGGCCCTGGCACCGGTGTGACGGCGGTCCGCATGCATATCGAACTGCCGCCGCCGGTCCTGGACGCCGGGCCGGTGCGGCTGCTGCGGATCGGGGCGGCGGACGCGGCCCTGGAACGGGCGTTGTCCTGCTGCGAGGATGTGGTGGCGTGGACGTTCTACCCGCCACGGCTTACCGAGGAGCAGGCCAGCAGGCGGATTAGGCGGGCCCAGGAATCAGCTGCGGTCGGCGAGAGCGCCCGGTATGTACTGGAGGTCCAGGGGGATGCCGTGGGAACGGTGGGGATCAAGAACACCGCCGACGCGCCGGAAATCTTCTACGCACTGCTGCCCTCAGGCCGTGGACGCGGCACGGCGACTTCCGCCGTTCTCGCCCTCGCCTGTTGGGCCCTGTCGGCCGGCGCGCCCTATGCCGCCTTGTGGACGCAGGCCGGCAACCGGGCCAGCGAGCGTGTCGCCGAGCGCGCCGGATTCTTCTGCGCTGATCCCCTCGCGGACGATACCGCCCAACCGGATTTCCCCGGACCCCGGTTGTGGACCCGCTTTCCCGACTAGATTCCGCCCCGTCACCCTCACCCCCTCACCTCATCCCCGTCACCCATCATCGATGTCGCATTTCGCGCCCATGTTGGTGCCAGACATGGGCGCGAAATGCGATATCGATGGGAAGGTGTGGCAATGGGGAGAGGGATGGCGATGGACGAGATCGGCGAATGCGGTCAGTCTTCCGGGACGAACTCCCCGTGCCCGGCATCGCGCAGCGCCGCCCGCAGTTTCTGCGCATTGACGTCCAGGACGGCCGGGTCCGGGGCGTTGTCCACCCGGCTGAAATTGAAGTCCGCCATCGAATACGCCGGGAAAACATGGACGTGCAGGTGTTCCACTTCGAAGCCGGCAATGACCAGCCCGGCACGCTCCGCCCCGAACGCCTGAACCTGCGCCTGGCCGATCGTCTGCGCCACCGCGGTGAGACCGGCCAGCAGCGGCGCCGGAGCATCGGTCCAGCGGTCGATTTCCTGCCGCGGCACCACCAGGGTGTGCCCGTCAGTGAGGGGGCCGATCGTCAGAAACGCCACCAGATGATCGTCCTTCCAGACGAAGCGCCCGGGAATCTCGCCGGCGATGATCCGGCTGAACAGTGTTGCCATGATGTGTCCTTAAGGGGTCGAAGTATCCACGACAGAACGGTACGTCAGGTAGCCGGCGACCATCCGGTCGTAGGTACTCATTCCTCCACCCTATCGCCGGGCGCAGGCCGCGCCGCGGCACCCGGCGCTGCGCCGGTGGCGACCGGCAGGTCAGGGTGGTTGGACCAGGCCGACCAGGAACCGGGAAAAAGGGCAGCCCGGATGCCGGCGATCTCCAGGGCGGCGATCTCGTGCGCGGCGGTGACTCCGGAACCGCAGTAGACGGCAACGGCGGACGACGGCGTCACCCCCAAAGCGGCGAAGCGCGCCGCCAGCTCGTCGGCCGGAAGAAAGCGCATATCAGTGGACAGGTTTGCGGAGGTCGGTGCGCTCACGGCTCCGGGGACGTGACCGGCCCGCGGATCCACAGGCTCGGTTTCACCGCGGTACCGCTCCCCTGCCCGTGCGTCCAGCAAGATACCCGAGGACGGCCACCGCGCCACCTGCGCCAGGACTCCGTCCGCCGCCACCACGGGCATTGCGCCCGAGGACAACCGGACGTGGCCGGGCGGGGATTGTTCGTCGCCGTCGACCAGCGGATACCCTGCGGCCCGCCACGCACCAAGACCGCCGTCGAGCAGCGCGACCGTTGTGAATCCGGCGTCCCGCAGCAGCCACCAGAGCCGCGCAGCCGAGGTGTTGCCGCCGTCGTCGTATGCAATAACAGTGTCGCCGTCATTGATCCCCCAGCGCCGCGCAGCGTCGGCGAAAGCCTGTGCCTGCGGCAGCGGATGGCGGCCCTGCCGAGGACTGGCGTGGCCGGCCAGCTCGGTTTCCAGATCCACAAAGACCGCTCCCGGGATGTGGGCGTTCCGGTACCGCGCGCCGCCGTCGGCGTTTCCCAGCGTCCAGCGCACATCGAGCAGGACCGTGCGCTGACCGGAGGACATCCTGTCCCAGAGAGTGGATACGTCCATCAGTGTTTCCATCAGATCTCCTACTTGAAATTGCTGCCACCTGAAAATACTGCCGTGCCCGCCCTGGGATGTCAGAGCCAGTTCTTGCGTTTAAACACCGTATACAGACCCACCGACAGCAGGAGCATCACCACCACGGCCACCACCACGCCCCACTGGGTATCGACGCCCGGATACGGAACATTCATCCCATAAAAGCCCGTAATGGCCGTGGGCACCGCAATAATAGCCGCCCAGCTGGTCACTTTTTTCATGATCACGTTCATGTTGTTGCCCTGAATGGTCAGGTAGGTCTGCAGCACGTTGTTGACCATATCGCGGGCGGATTCCGTCCAGTCCACGGCCCGGAGCACGTGATCATAGACATCTTGGAAATACGGCAGCAGCTCCGGATGCGCCGGGGCATCCCCGCCGCCGTTCTGGCCTCCGTGCTGGCCGCCGTTTTGTGGCGCCGACTCGTGGCGGAGCACGCCGCTGAGTACCTCCCGCATGGGGACGAGCACGCGACGCAGCCCGGTCAGCTCCTTGTGTAACCGGAAACTGCGGAGTTGGACGTCCTGCGGCCGGTGGGCAAAGAGCAGCGAGCCCAGGTCATCGGCCGAGGCATCGAACGCCTCCGCGGTCTCCAGTTGCTTGTCCACCAGATAGTCCAGCAGACTGTAGACCAGGAATCCCGAGCCGCTGTGGCAGATGTCGGCATTTTCGTCCGCCCGGCGGAGCACCTCCTCGGCGTCGAAACCGTTGCCCTCGGGAACCACGACCACCATGTTGCCGGTGATGAAGGCAGACACCTCCGTGGTGTGCAGCCTCGGATCGGCGGCCTGCCCGGGGTCATTGTCCGGGTCCTCCCCCGCGTCTTCGTCAGGGCCACGTCCCGCGGCCGGGGCTGACGCCGATGATGCCGACGCAGATGATGCCAATGCCTCGCCGGGACCGTCGCGGACGTCGGTGACGTAGGCATTGAGGAAGAAATGGTCGCCGTACGTTTCCAATTTGGGCCGCTGCCGCGTCCCGAGCACATCCTCGATGGCGAGCTTGTGGAATCCGAGCTGCTCCCGCAGTGCTTCTATGATGGTCCGGTCCGGAGAATCCACGTCAACCCAGACTGTCGCCTCCGGGTCCTTCGCGAGTTGCCCAAGCTGGTCAACCTCGATCTTTTCCTCCGTGGCCCGGCCGTTGCGGTAGACCCTGATTCGTAGCATCCGTCCACTCTAACCGCGGCGTCACGCCCCTGCGCCCGGCGGCCTGCGCCGGTGCATTAAGGGCGTGTGCATTAAGCTGGCGTCATGCAAACAGTCAGCAGTACTTCCGCGCGCCTTTGGGCCGACGACGCCCTGCGTCTGATCATGGCCGAAAACAACCGCTCCGCGGACACGCATCTGCACGCCGTCCCGCTGCCGGAGTCCTGGGGCGTGCAGCTGTACCTCAAGGACGAGTCAACCCACCACTCCGGCAGCCTCAAACACCGGCTGGCCCGCTCCCTGTTCCTCTTCGGACTGGTCAACGGCTGGATCACCGAGGGCACCACCATCGTGGAGGCCAGTTCGGGCAGCACCGCCGTCTCGGAGGCATACTTCGCACGGATGCTGGGATTGCCGTTCATCGCGGTGATGGCACGCACCACCAGCCCGGAGAAGGTCGCGCTGATAGAACAGTCCGGCGGCCGGTGCCATTTCGTCGACCGCGCCGACCACGTCTACGGCATCGCTTCGGGGCTTGCCGCCGACTGCGGAGGCCACTACATGGACCAGTTCACGTACGCCGAGCGGGCCACCGATTGGCGCGGCAACAACAACATCGCGGAATCCATCTTCGGGCAGCTGGCCATGGAGCAGCACCCGGTGCCGCGCTGGATCGTCGTCGGCGCCGGCACGGGCGGTACCAGCGCCACCATTGGCCGCTATCTGCGCTACAGCCGGCATGCCACGTCTCTGGCCGTGGTGGACCCGGAGAATTCCGCCTTCTATCCGGCCTGGCGGACCGGCGACACCGCCCACACCACGGGCATGCCCTCGCGCATCGAAGGTATTGGCCGTTCCCGGATGGAACCCAGCTTTGTCCCGTCCGTGATTGACCATATGATCCAGGTCCCGGACGCGGCCTCGGTGGCCGCCATGATGCATCTGCGCAGGCTCACCGGGCTGCATGCCGGGCCCTCCACGGGAACCAATCTGTGGGGCGTCTGGCAGCTGATTGCGCAGATGATCGCCGACGGCGAGCGCGGCAGCGTCGTCTCCCTGATGTGCGACGGCGGCGAGAGGTATGAGGGCAGCTACAACGATCCGGCGTGGCTGGCCGAAAAAGGACTGGAGCCCGGCTCCCATACCGCAACGATCGAGCGGTTCTTCGACACCGGCCGCTGGGACGCCTGACTATCTCATCCGGAGTGCGCTTAAGGGGTGTCGAAAGGGTGTTCTGGCTGATCATCTCGTGGCGTTCCACGCTTCCACGGGCGTCAGCCGTGCTAGGGATTGGTGTTCGCGTTCGGTGTTGTAATATGCGAGCTGCGAGACTGCCGAGTGGTCCGTGGGCGTGTGCCCGGGCACTGCAGCCGTGGACAGCGAAATCCCCGCCGACCTCATCGGCGCCACCATCAACGCACTCAGTTCGCCTGCTGACAAGGATCTCGACATCTGACCCTGAGCCCGGTAGTGGATCGCACTACGGGACGTTGATCAGACTTAATCTCTCGAAGGTGCAGCTACTTCAATTGTGTTGGTCTCCTGGAATCAGTTACCGCCAACCTCCCAACACGAGAGCTGCGTGCACGGCTTTCCGAAGTCATCGGTCGCGCGATGTGATGGTCCCGAACGCGTAGGTATCACTCGTAACGGGAAGCTCTCGGCGGTGGTGTCAGTGTGGATGACCTTCAGTTGCTTGAGCAGTTGAAATGGCACAGGACGTAGCCGCTTATCGCGAGGCCAAAGCCGAGGACGACGGCGCTCGGTTGAGCCTTGCTGAGATGCGGAGCGAATTGCACGGATGAGCTACGCCGTCGAATTTACGACAGCCGCAGCCCGTCCGATCAGGAAGAACCAGCTTGGCGAATCTGGGTCGGAGACTATCGCGTGATCTATGACGTCTACGATGACGACCTCATCATCACAGTGGTCCGTGCGGCTCATCGTCGCGAGGTGTACCGCTAACGGAAGCGATGCCGCACCGCAAGCCGATCGGTCTCCGGGAATCCTCGTCTGAGTGTGGTCGAGGATGGCCTCTGACATGAAAATAAGGTTTTCGGTCCACACGGCGGAGCGAAGCGCCCCTGAAAAACTAATGAGGCAACGTCTCGGGGAATCGGAAATTTGCTGAACTGTGAGAGGTCGGCGCTGCTTGCGGCCGCGTTCACGAACGGTCCGGCCGAACTCATTGATTTCCTCATCCCGCTGTGGGCGGGAAGAGCACTCGGTGCGGGGCTTGCCGATTCCACGGCCATCGCCTTCGCGGCCGCGGTCCTCGGCGGCGTTGGAGGAGCGTTGCTGTGGGTCTCACTTCGGGCCACCATCAGGGAGCGCCTCGACTCGAATTCCGGAGTTTTTTTCCGCCTGATGTCGGTTCAGGAGACAGGCGCATGGGTGGCCTTCGTCGCGGGCCTCCCTTTACTGCACGAACCGTACCGCGCTGGCCGGACTATTGTACAAGTTCAGTCCGGTCAGGGAACCCTCACCGGGACGCCTCACCATTCTGAAGCGGACCCCCTACTGGTGTGGCCATCCGTCGACGGGGCGGCCGAGGAAGGCTACGAGTCGATCGATGGACGGTGCATCGTCGGAGACGGGCTGGGCAACGCCGAACCGGCCGGTGCGCGGCTGTCCAGAGAGTTGGGTCCGAACGAAGATTAACGCCTGCTCGGCCAGATCCTCAGGTAGCTCAGCGCGTTGGTCGGTGGCGTGGGCAAGGTCCCAGCCGTGAGCAAGCAGATCGTAGATGCGTATCTGAACCCGCTCCGCGCCAGTGGCGGTGCCGAGCGGTCCTTCGTATGTCCGCTTGAGGACTCCGGGCCGATCGAATGCAGCCTGCATGGCCGCGCCGGAGTCGAGGTATGCACCGGCAGGGTCATCTCCCAGGGGGTCCGTGCCGCGCTGGGGTGGCGCTTGGTCGCTCATGAGGGCGGCGAAGACCAGATTCATGCCGACCAGATGCGTGACCAGGTCGTGCACTGTCCAGTCGGTACAGGGAGTTGGCGCTGTCCACTGCTCGTGTTGAATCCCGCCGATCAGGTGACCGACGGACCGCAGTGCACGGGCAAGCTGCTCGACATATGGTTGTGGCAGGGATATCAAGGGTTCCCCCCGTGCTCCATAGTGGCTGGATCCGCCAGACCAGGACATGAGTTCCGCAGTCGTTGATCCAACAGGCCTATTTTGGACTGCTCTCAGTTTACTGCCAGCAAATGTCAATAAGGGAACGGCTTGCGGAACGGCAGGACGAACCTATGGTGTGATTCTCCGGGCAGCGGCGAGGCCTATTCGTCGACACGCTCCCGCAGGTAGCCGCCGAACCGGGAACGGTGAATCTCAGCACGCCGCGGCCAGCGGCTTCGATGAATCCCTTTTCGATGAGGTTCTCTCAGGTCGGGGACAAATCGTTGCTCGACAGGCCAAGGACCGAAGCGATGCCGCTTCGCAAAACATCGCCATCGCCGAGATCTGCCATCGCGCTCATGAACGCGCGTTCAACGGGCACCAAACCGGCATGTCACAAGGGAAAACGGCTCGTTGACCCGCTGAACAGCCCCCAATAATCCCCGATCCTCTGAAACTCAAGCAAGGCTGAAAACCATGACGGCTCTGACACACGTCCTTCGACAGCCTCGACGCTTTCGCCGCGTCGGTCTTCTGGAGCGAAGTGCTCGGCTTCGTCGAAGACCCTGACGACCCGAACAAGCCCGGCGACGAGGAGTGCATGATTTTCTCCACCGACGGAGGCCAGCGACTGCCGTTCATCGAGGTCTCGGATGCCAAGCAGGTTAAGAATCGCGTGCACTTGGACCTGAAACAGGCTGACGGCACCCGGGACCAGGAACTCAAGAGCCTGCTGGAGCTGGGAGCCAGCGAGGTTGCCGATCGACGCCGTGCGGATGGATCGGGGTGGGTCGTGCTCGCCGACCCGGAGGGCAACGAATTCTGCATTCTGCGCAGTGACGCGGAGCGCGCGTCGGCGTGATCACCCACGGCCGGGCCGACGATGACGGCTCCCGTGTGCGCCTCGCTGACTTGCGACGCGCGACCCCCAGTTCGCCAGAAACAGCCAACGCGAGACGGCCCGTAGGCGGAACACCAAAGGGCCGACTTCCGCGGACGCTTCAGGCCAGGACGTTGGGTTGGTCGACGAGCCACAGCCACGTGCCGTTCAGTTGACGGTGGGCCACTTCCGCGGTGGCGCCGTTCGGGATACGTGTGGATGTCAAGGCCAAGTCGCCATTGCGCAGGGCAGGTCGTTGGTCACCGGCAGTGAACGTGGGCCCGTCAGCGAGCAACTCTTCATAGAATTGACGGATAGCCCGGTGACCTGTCGCCACCTGACCGACTCTGGTCGCCATCACCGCGCCGGGTTCGTAGAGAGCCACCAACCCGTCGACGTCTCCGGCATTGGCCCGCTCGACGAAGTACCGGCTCAGGTCCTCAGGCTGCACGGCACTCGCGCGCTCTGCTGCGACGTTCATTTGTAGAACCTCTCAATCGTGGCCGGGAGTCCTACTCCTATTACATGAGCGATCATGCCACGTGCCGCCGACAGTCACCCCGTTAATCGCCCGCAAGCCGAAGGCCTGCTGCTTCCAGTCCACCCCGAAAGGCGGGTTCGATAGGCGGTAGTCGAACCTTCGGAGCCGCGGATGACCTCAAGCGCATCCTTGAATGGACGCCCAATTGGGACCAGTCTTTCATTCTGCGACCGGGGAGATGTGTGCTCCCCCGTCCTGTGTGCGCCTCAACGCCCATCTGTGTCCAAGCTCGGTTAGTCGTAGATGACCGCAAGGCCCCGGCGCTCCAGGTCGGCGAGGCCGTCTCGCATAGTCTGCAACTGATCGGGCGAATGCTTCACCCAGTCCACCAATTCGCCGACGACCTTCACCGGCTCCCGGCTGCGATAGGACCGGGTCGGGTTGCCGGGAAACTTCTTGTCCGTCACGTTGGGATCGTCCTCAAGGGTACCCATCGGTTCCACGATGTAGATCCGGCCAGGGCCCTCGCCCGCCGCAAGTTCAGCACCCCACGTTGCGGCATCCACAGTTGCCGTCACGTAGACGTGGTTCGCTGTCCGCCCGCCGCCGAAATTCGAACGGCGTCCGGGCACCACAAGATCGCCCACCACGAGGTTCGCTTTCGTCCCGTGAAACAGCGCCCCCGACTCGTGGACTTCGAACGGTTTCGGAGCGCTCATCGTACATACCCCCAACATATTCCGGAACTTAGCGCAGTCGAGCACGTGGGCGTTATCCACTACCCTGCACCCGACGATGACTCACCGACTTGCGAGAATAGCAATGTGCTGACCCAAGAAGAGCAGACAGCGGCGGCGTCCGCAAGGGGAACGCTGAGCGGTCGCTTTTGTGGGTGGGTTCGCTGTGGCAGGATTCAGGTCAGCCCCGTGGAAGGGTAACCATGGACGCGGCTAAACCAAGCTGAAAGGCCCTTAGCGTGCCTGGGATCAGCAGGTATGTGATCGTCATCGAGAGCAACGCGAACCCTGCGCCGAGACGAGAACGTGGGTCCATTGTCTGCGCATCGGCCGAAGTAGCAAGCCCAAGACCAGCGCCGCCGGCGTGCCGATGAGCACGGCGACTATGAAGCTGACCAGTAGCACCACGCCCCACAGGCTGAAGGCCAGAGAGGTTTGCGAAGAAAAAGAATCAACGATGGCGACCACTAGGGAAATGATGAACCATACTGCGAAGGCCACCAGCCAGCCTTTGATGAACGCATAAGGCCCCAACGAGACCCGGTGATGCGCCGGGCGTGACTTTTCTGAGAAGCGTTGGTGGAGGATCGCTTCGTTGCCGGGCCAGGCAAATCTGGACTTATCTTTTTGCTTGCGCATAATCACACGCTAAACCCATGTGATGCCCCAAAATGGATCGACCAGCGAGACACGGCGTCCAGGGTCCCGGTTCGTTGCAGACTGCATTTTATCTTGACCGCCTGCCTTGGGCCGGGCAATGCGGAAGTCCTGAAACATGTGTTGATTATTTGTCTGTGTCGCGCTCCATCATCACTGGCAGAGTGCGCGCAGATATCGCCTGCACGAGACGCTGAGCAACGAGCAATAGTGGGTACAGGGTGCGCCATGGTTGCTGTGAGGCTTCGCGTGTGAGTGAGCGGATGGTGAGACGGGCCTCTTGGCCCTGACGATGGACGATAAACGCTTCCTCGCCGGAAACTGGATGCCCTGGCAGGGTGCGGTAGGCGAACCCGACGCGGTCAGCTTCTTCAACGACGGACACGACTTCCACAGGCTCAATGACAGTCATGCCCCACAG
>CAJDTL010000075.1_pt1 | contig 15344 bp, 11 predicted proteins | sample 7389871 | NCBI WGS metagenome assembly CAJDTL01 (sample SAMEA7055650, study PRJEB34461) | soil metagenome | biome: terrestrial ecosystem; feature: Peninsula; material: soil | place: Antarctica | collected 2016 | reverse complement strand
CCCCGGTACCGGGGCTGCGCAGGATGGACTCCTGCGCGGTACCCGCGTCCACGGCTGCGCGGCTTGCCCCGCGGTAACGGAGGCAACTGCCGGTGGCCGGCCAAGCGAGCCCCGGTACCGCCCCGACACCGGTCGGTTCGATTGGCGCGCTGGCATGGTTCACCGCAGAAACGGCACTGCACACCGGCCCGGTTCCGGCGATTGTGCTGGAGCCGTGGGAGGGCCTGAACGTCACATCGGTGCTGACCGCCGGCGGCCGTGAACCGCTGAAACTTTCGACATGGCTCTGCAGAGCGGCCCTGCGAATTGGTTATTCATTGTCCAGGCTGGCCGGTGAGCGCCTGCACCGTTCGCTGCGCCGGCTGGAACTTATGTGGTTCGGCGAGCCCCAGCAACAAGGCTGGGCCGAGGCGGCAGGACTGCTTCGCCAGCCGCAGGCGGCAGCGGTTATGCGGCAGGCGGCCGAGGCACAGCGCGGGCGGCGGGAGGCAGCTCCGGCGGCATAACAGAGTCGCCCGCAACAGCATCGTCTCCGGCGTCCGCGTCGCCCGCAACAGCATCGTCCCCGGCGTCCGCGGCGCCCCCGGCGCCCCCGGCGCCCCCGGCGCCCCCGGCGGCGGCTACCGCGCCGACGGAGCCTTCCGGTCCGGCAGGTGATTCCAGCGAGACGGTTTCCGGCGCATAGGGCGTTTCCAACTCGACGGGCGTTTCCGGCGCCGTGGGCTTTTCCAGCGAAATGGGCGTTTCCAACTCGACGGGCGATTCCGGCGCCGTGGGCTTTTCCGGCGCATTGGGCGTTTGCAACTCGACGGGCGAATCCAGCCCTTCCGGGCTTTCCGGCACAGCCGGGACCGCGGCGTCCACCAGCAGCGCAGCCGCAGCGTCGTACGATGCCTCGTCCGATGCGTCGGCGCCGCCGTCGACCGACACTGCTTCGCCGCCGTCGACCGACACTGCTTCGCCGCCGTGGTCGGCTGTCACCGGTTCCTCACCCAGCCCCAAAACGGACGGCACAACCTCGCGCAGCTGCGCCAGGGAAATGGCCCCGGCCCGCACCACGCGCAGAATGTCCGCGGTCGCGTCAACGATGGTCGACGGCAGCGGGTCGGTGCCCTCGGTGGGCCGGAAACCCGCCTCCAGATAGACCTCCACAGATTCGGCCAGCTGGGTCCTCGCTTCCGACGCTGTCTGCGCGGCGGCCTGACCGGTACGATTGGCCGACGAAACCGCCAGCGGCCCGGTAATGGTCAGCAGATCCAGGGCAATCTTGTCGTCCGGCATCCGCAGCGCAACCGTGCCCAGCGTTTCGCCCAGATCCCAGGTCAGGGACGGCTGAGAATGGAAAATCAAGGTGAGCCCGCCGGGCCAAAAGTGCTCCGCGAGCCTGCGGGCATCGTCGGAAACGTCCGTCGCCAGGCCATCCATGGTGTTCAGCCGCGGAATCAGCACCGGCGGCGGCATGGAGCGGCCGCGGCCCTTCGCCGCCAACAGCGTGGCGACCGCCTGTGGAGAAAACGCATCCGCCGCAATGCCATAGACCGTGTCCGTCGGCATGACAACAACCTGTTTGGCGGCGATCGCCTTCTGCGCGTGGGCCAGCCCCTCCGCGCGCTGATCATCGGAGGTGCAGTTATAGGTGGTGGTACTCACGTCGCCATTCTTTCATCATCGCTTTCATCTCCAGCACCGGTACCGGTATGCGCACTCCGCACACCGCTGGTAGCGCGGTCCCGGCCGTTGAGGTCACGGTGCGTGCGGATGTCAAGCCAGCAGCCGGACGCCAGCAGCAGGGAGGCCATCTGCTCCGCCTGGACCTCGGCGTGTTCCATGACGAAGTATCCACCCGGTTTGAGCAGTCGCTGCGCTGCGGCGGCGGCGGCAGCGGGGAGTTCCATGCCGTCCTCACCGCCGCCGTAGAGGGCCAGCCGCGGGTCATGGTTGGCCACCTCGGGCTCGCGGGGAACCGCACCGGCAGGGATGTACGGCGGGTTGGACACCACCACGTCACACAGACCGTTGAGCTCCGGGAAGGCGGTGCGCAGATCCCCCTGGATCAGGGTTACCGGTAGGCGGGCCAAGTTGCGCTCCGCGAAGACGTACGCTTCGGTACTCAGTTCGACGGCGTACACGCGGGCCCGCGGGACCTCGTATGCCAGCGACCCGGCGATGGCTCCGGATCCGGTACCAAGATCCACCGCCACTGGTGCGGTCTCCATGCCCTGCACGTCTGGCACGCCTGGCACGCTTGGCGCGCCCCACAGCTGTGGCGCGCTTGGCGCGTCTGGCAGCTGAGGGAGCAGCTCCACCAGCCGGTCCACGGCAAGCTGCACCACGGATTCCGTCTCCGGCCGCGGGATGAACACTCCCGGCCCCACGGCGAGTTCGAGGTAGCGGAAGTACGCCGTGCCGGTCAGATGCTGCAATGGAACCCGCAGGGCCCGTTGCCCGACCAGCGCAGCATAACCGTCCGGCACGGGCGCATCCCCCAGCAGCAGGGCGCGCAGCCGTCCCAGGCCCACGCCGAGCAGATGATCCGCCAGCAGTTCGGCGTCAACCCGGGGAGACGGAACTCCTGCGGCACTGAGTTCAGTGGTGGCCTCGGCGACCGCCTGGGCCAGCGTGCGCTGCCGAATATCGGCCCTTGCCGGCGCCCCGGCTGCTGATTCCGTCCGTCGGCTGTCGTTAGGCGGAAGCTCCGGGGCGTCATGTTCCCGGGGATCCTCGTTGTCCGCCGGCATTTACTCGCCGATGGCGTCCAGCCGCGCCTGCTCGTCCATCTCGATGGCGGACTGCACCACCGGTTCCAGGTCGCCGTTCATGACCTGGTCGAGGTTGTATGCCTTGTACCCGGTCCGGTGGTCCGCGATGCGGTTTTCCGGATAGTTGTAGGTGCGGATCCGTTCGGACCGGTCCATCGTCCTGATCTGGGACTTGCGCACGGCAGAGTTTTCGGCGTCGATGATGGCCTGCTGGTGGGCCAGGATGCGGGCCCGCAGCACGCGCATGCCGGCCTCACGGTTCTGCAGCTGGGACTTCTCGTTCTGCATCGCCACCACAATCCCGGTGGGCAGGTGGGTAATGCGGACGGCGGAGTCCGTGGTGTTGACGGATTGGCCGCCGGGGCCGGAGGACCGGTAGACATCGATCTTGAGATCATTCTGGCTGATCGCAACCTCCTCCGGCTCGTCGACCTCGGGCAGCACCAGCACACCGGCGGCCGACGTGTGGATGCGGCCCTGTGACTCCGTGACGGGGACCCGCTGGACCCGGTGCACGCCGCCCTCAAATTTGAGCCGCGCAAAAACGCCTTCAGCCGGGTCATTCGACCGGCCCTTGACCGCAATCGAAATGTCCTTGTAACCGCCCAGATCGGACTCGGTCGCGGAAATGATTTCGGTCTTCCAGCCCCGGTGCTCCGCGTAACGGGTATACATCCGGACCAGATCCGCGGCAAACAGGGCCGACTCGTCGCCGCCCTCGCCGGCCTTGACCTCAAGAATCACATCCCGACCATCATCGGGATCACGCGGGATCAGCAGCCGGCGCAGCTTCTCCTGGGCGGCCCGCAGCGACTCCTCCAGGACGGGGACCTCCGCGGCAAACTCCGCATCCTCCGCAGCCATTTCCTTCGCGGCGGCCAGATCGTCGGTGAGCGTCTCCACCTGATGGTAGCCCTCGACAATTCCGCTCAGCTCGGCGTAGCGGCGCCCCAGCTTCCGTGCAAGACCCTGATCGGCGTGCACGGCGGGATCACTCAGGCGCAGCTGGAGCTCCGCGTGCTCATCCAAAAGCCCTTGGATGGATTCAAACATTTCACAACCTCTTCCGACTTACACATAAGTCTAATGACGACGACGGACCAGGATCTCCACGCGGCCGCGGGCGGCCTTGGTCGATCACCGGCACCGCAACGCGAAGGGGCGGGGCCGCGCAAAATGCGCGGACCCACCCCTTCAAGGTAACTACTTGTCGTCGTCGGACTTTACGCCCAGCGTCGTCTTCTGAACCTGCATCAGGAACTCCACATTGGAGCCCGTCTCACGGATCTTCGACGTCAACAGCTCAAGCGACTGCTGCGTCTCCAGACCCGAGAGGACCCGGCGCAGCTTCCACATGATCTTGACCTCGTCCGGAGACAACAGATTCTCCTCGCGGCGCGTGCCGGAGGCGTTCACGTCCACGGCCGGGAAGATGCGCTTGTCCGCCAGCTGGCGGGACAGCCGCAGTTCCATGTTGCCGGTGCCCTTGAACTCCTCGAAGATGACCTCATCGGCCTTGGAACCGGTCTCCACCAGTGCCGTGGCCAGAATGGTCAGCGAGCCGCCGTTTTCGATATTGCGGGCCGCACCGAAGAAGCGCTTCGGCGGGTACAGCGCGGCCGCGTCGACACCACCGGAGAGAATACGACCAGAGGAAGGAGCGGAGTTGTTGTACGCGCGGCCCAGTCGGGTCATCGAGTCCAGCAGCACCACCACGTCCATGCCCATTTCCACCAGGCGCTTGGCGCGCTCGATGGACAGCTCGGCAACCTGTGTGTGGTCCGCAGCGGGGCGGTCGAAGGTAGAGGCAATGACCTCACCCTTGACGGTGCGCTGCATGTCCGTGACTTCTTCCGGGCGTTCGTCCACCAACACCATCATGAGGTGGACCTCAGGATTGTTAATCGTGATGGCATTGGCGATTGCCTGCAGGATGAGCGTCTTTCCGGCCTTGGGCGGGGAGACGATCAGTCCGCGCTGACCCTTGCCGATCGGGGCCACCAGGTCAATGACACGGGGACCGATCTTCTTGGGGTCAGTTTCCAGGCGAAGTCGCTCGGAGGGGTACAGCGGAACCAGCTTGGAGAATTCCACGCGGTCCTTGAGTTCCTCGGGCGTCTTGCCGTTCACACTGGTCACGCGGACCAGGGCGTTGAACTTCTGGCGGGCGCTCGTTCCCGTGTTCTGGCTCCGATCCTCGCCGTCGCGCGGTGCCCGGATAGCGCCGACGACGGCGTCACCCTTACGCAGGTTGTACTTCTTTACCTGCGCGAGGGAGACATACACATCGTTGGAGCCGGGCAGGTAGCCGGAGGTCCGCACGAACGCGTAGCTGTCGAGCAGGTCCAAGATGCCGGCGACGGGCAGCAGCACGTCGTCCTCAGTCACCTCAACATCGTCGAAGTCCGGTCCCTGGCTGCGGCCGCGGCGACGCTCATTGCGGTCATTGCGGTCATTGCGGTCCCGGAAACGGTCGTTGCGCGGGTTGCCGTCCTGACCGCCGGAACGGTCATTGCGGTCCCGACGGGTGCGGCGGTTGCGGCCGTTGCGCGATCCGTCCTCGTCATCGTTGCGCTGGTCGCTGCGGGTGTTGTCGCTGCGCTGCTCATTGCGGGCGTTGTCGCTGCGCTGGTCGCTGCGGGTGTTCTCGGTGCGGTCATTACGGCCGGTGCGCTGATTGCGCTGGCCATCCTGGCCGTCCTGGCTGCGCTGGCCGCGCTGGCCGCGCTGGCCATCCTGACCAGTCTCGGTGCGCTGGTTAGGCTGGTCCGTGCCCTCGGTGGAATCGGCGGCAGCGTTATCCTGCTGACGCGCCGGCTCCTCGGTGCTGGCCTGCGATGCGCTGTTCTGGCCCTCGGAATGTGCATCGTTGCGGGGCTCGCCGTTGCGGCGGTTGCGCGTGCGCGGCGGACGACGGTTGCCGTCGTGCTGTGCAGCGTCCGTGCCCTGTGCCCCGTCAGTGCCCTGTGCCCCGTCAGTGCCCTGTGCCCCGTCAGTGCCCTGTGCGCCGTCAGTTCCCTGTGCGCCGTCCGCATCCTGAACGGACTCGCCGCGCTGCGTCGCGCCGTCGTGCTGTGCCCCGCGTGCGTTCGCTGCCCGTCCGCCGGACCGGCCGTTGGACGCCTTGCCGTTCGATGCGCTGCCGTTCGATGCGCTGTCGCCTGCGGCGGAGTCGGCCCGTACAGCCGGCTCGGCTGCGGCGCCGGCCTGCTCGGTCCCGGTGGAGGAGGCAATAACGCCATCGCTCACGGCGCGGCGGCTGCGGCCACGGCCACGGGCCGGGCGCTCTGCCGCGGTCTCGGTCTGCGCGTCGGAAGCGGCTTCGCTCACGTTTGCGGTCCGGGTCTCTGCCTGCTCGGCAACGGCGGGCGCCTGCTGATTCTGCGCCGTCCCGTTCCGGCTGCTGCGTGTGCCGGCGCGCTTGGCAGGCTCACTCTCGGATGCGCCGGCGGCATCGGCAACTGCGGGCTTCGTGGCGCGGTCCGCCACGGAGGAGCCCCGCTGATGGTCCGAAATCGCGGATACAAGGTCGCCCTTGCGCATCCGTGAACCGCCGGTGATGCCGAGCTGACCGGCAAGTGCCTGAAGTTGTGCCAGCTTTAGGCCGGCCAGTCCGCTGCTCTTGGCCGGTGCTGCTTCGGCTGAATTGACGGTATCGCTCAAACCTGCGGTCAGGCTTGTGGTGTCTGTCACGAAGGATCCTTCCCCCTCGAGGGCGATCTGCTTTGAGATCGCGGTGAATGGTCCCGGACCATCGCCAAAGGCGCTTAAAGCACCCCGGACTGTGCGGTCTGGGCTCCGTCCCCTGTCACCGTAGATAGCGGCAAGGGCGGTTAGTGGAACACCTTCGGGCTGAAATCGTTTTCCCGGTAGCCGGCTGGTGATATACAGAGTGGCTCTGTGGTATCCACGACAGGCCTTTGAAGGTGGCATCGGTAAACACTCGGTATTTATGCAGCTAATTGATGCATATTTCCGCTAGGCGGTTCCTACCGCCGATGCAATTCTACTTTAGCACCCTCGGAGTCAACATTGAGCCTTAGAACACGCCAGATACCGGCGGAAGAATCGGCCTCATCCGCTGTCGTCGTGTCGGCCGTGCCAAAACCGGCGATGAAGTCCGCTGCCCGCTGCGCCGCCGCGGCTCCGTCGGCCAGCGTCATCACCGTCGGGCCGGCCCCGGAGATGAAGGCGGCGAAGCCTTCGGCACGCAGGGCATCCATCAGCTCGGCGCTGCCGGCCATTGCCTGGGCACGGAACCGCTGGTGCAGGAAGTCCTCGGTGCCGGCCAGCAGCAGGGCGGGCTCATCCTTGAGCGCGTGGATCAGCAGCGCCGCCCGCCCGGAGTTGGCAGCCGCGCTCTGGTGCGGGATCGACGCCGGCAGCATGGCGCGCGCGGTTTCGGTGGAAAGTTCGACGGCGGGCACCGCGGCGACGGGGATGACCCGCGGCGACGGGGTAACGCGGGCGGACCGATAGACCTCCCCTTCCTGCCAGGAGATCGCTACGGCTCCGAAGATGGCGGGCGCCACATTATCCGGATGCCCCTCCAGCTCCGAGGCAAGCTGCAGCACCCATTGCCTGTCCTGCTGGTCGGCCGCCGGCACCAGCGCGTTGGCCGCGGTGATGGCCGCGACAATCGCCGAGGCGGAGGAGCCGAGTCCGCGGCCGTGCGGCAGGACATTGTGTGCGGTGATCTTCAGCCCGCCGCGGCGGAAACCCAGCCGGGCGAAGGCCGCATCCATGGCCCGTACGGCCAGGTGCGAGGCATCGCGCGGCAGCTCGGCGGCACCCTCGCCGCCGAGCTCAAAGACCAACCGGCGCTGACCCGGAAGGCCCGTTTCGTCGTCGAGCGTTTCCACGGTCAGGGAGTCGTAGAGCGACACCGCCAGGCCAAGGCTGTCAAAGCCCGGGCCAAGGTTGGCGGTTGTCGCGGGCACCCGGACGGTGACCCGTTGACCGGCGCCGATGATCGTCCGGGCTGCTGCGGATACGTGATCCGCAACCATGCTACGCAGCGCCATCTTCGAGCCCGAGCGCGGCGGCGACCGTGACGACGTCGAACGCCACACGCTGCGGCTCCACGGAGCTTCCGTCCGCATTCTTCAGAGCCCAGTCGGGATCCTTCAGGCCGTGGCCGGTGACCGTGATGACAATCGTTTTCCCTGACGGCACCTCGCCCGCGGCAAACTTCTTCAGGATCCCCGCGACCCCGGCAGCGGAGGCAGGCTCCACAAAGACGCCCTCCTTGGCAGAGAGCCAGCGGTGCGCGTGCAGGATCTGCTCGTCCGTGACGGAATCGATCAGGCCACCGGACTCGTCCCGGGCCGCAATGGCAAGATCCCAGGACGCGGGATTTCCGATCCGGATGGCCGTGGCGATGGTGTCCGGCTCCGTGATCGGGTGTCCGACCACGAACGGAGCAGCGCCTGCCGCCTGGAAGCCCCACATGATCGGGGTCTTGGTTGAGACGGCCGGAAGCGTTCCCGCAGTGGCGGATTCGTAGGGCGCACAGTACTCCTTGTAGCCTTTCCAATACGCGCTGATGTTGCCCGCGTTGCCGACCGGAAGAACATGGATGTCCGGGGCATCCCCGAGACTGTCCACCACTTCAAAGGCACCGGTCTTCTGGCCCTCGATCCGGGCTGGATTGACCGAGTTGACCAGGAACACCGGGTAGGAGTCGGCCAGCTTGCGGGCCACATCCAGACAATTGTCAAAGTTGCCGTCCACCTGCAGCAAGGTGGCGCCGTGGGCGACGGCCTGGCTGAGCTTGCCCATCGAGATCTTCCCCGCCGGGACCAGCACCGCACAGGTCAGGCCCGCCGCCGTCGCATACGCGGCCGCCGACGCCGAGGTATTCCCGGTGGACGCACAGACCACTGCCTTGGCACCGGCCGCAACCGCGGCCGTCATCGCCATGGTCATGCCGCGGTCCTTAAAACTGCCGGTCGGGTTCATTCCCTCGACCTTGAGGTACACCTGCGAGCGGGTCAGCGCGGAGAGCGCCTGGGCGTAGACCAGCGGCGTGCCGCCCTCCCCCAGCGTGATCACCCGGGTGCTCTCTGTTACCGGCAAACGCTCCGCATATTCACGGATCACTCCGCGCCATTGGTGAGCCATCAGACTCCCTCCACCCTTAGTACGCTCGTTACTGAATTAATGATGTCCAGCTGCTTAATGGCCCGGACGGTGGCCGCCAGCGCGGCCTCGGACGCGCGGTGTGTCACGATCCGCAGTTCGGCGGATCCGGGCGTGAGGCCCGGGACCTCCCGGTGGATCGTCTGGCGCATCGTCTCGATGGAGACCTGGTGCTCGGCGAACAGCTGCGCGATCCGGGCCAGCACACCGGGCTGGTCGGCGACGTCGAGCCCGATGGAGTACCTGGTGCTCACCGCTTCAATGCCCAGTGCCGGCACATGGCCGGTGGTGGTTTCGGTCCGGCCGGGGCCGCCCAGCACCAGGCGGCGGGCGGCGGAAACGACGTCGCCCAGCACGGCCGACGCCGTCGGGGTTCCACCCGCGCCCTGGCCGTAGAACATCAGCTCGCCGGCGGACTCGGCCTCGATGAAGACCGCGTTGAAGGCACCGCGCACAGCGGCCAGCGGGTGTTCGCGCGGCAGCAGCGTCGGGTGCACCCGCACACTCACACCTTCGGCGCCGCCGTCGGCCTCGGACGCCGTCAGTTTCTCCGCGATGGCCAGCAGCTTGATGACAAACCCGGCGTCCTTGGCAGCGGCGATGTCCGCGGCCGTGACCGAGCTGATTCCCTGGCAGTTCACGTTTTCCAGAGCAAAACGGGTATGGAAGGACAGGGAGGCCAGAATCGCGGCCTTCGCGGCCGCATCATGGCCCTCGACGTCGGCCGTCGGGTCCGCCTCGGCGTAGCCCAACCGCTGGGCCTCCTTCAGCGCGTCGTCGAACTGTGCGCCGGTGGAGTCCATCTGGTCAAGGATGAAGTTGGTGGTGCCGTTGACAATCCCCAGCACGCGGGTGATCTTGTCACCGGACAGGCTGTCGCGGATGGGGCGCAGAATCGGAATGGCCCCAGCGACGGCCGCCTCGTAGGACAGCTCGACGCCGGCGGCGTCGGCCTTCTCATACAACGTCGGTCCGTCGGCGGCCAGCAGCGCCTTGTTTCCCGTGACCACGCACGCTCCGTGCTCGATGGCACTCAGGATCAGGGTCCTGGCCGGTTCGATCCCGCCCAGCAGCTCAATAACGATATCGGCCGCCTTCACTAGGGACGCTGCGTCCGTGGTGAACAGCTCATGCGGCAGCTCGGCGTCGCGCGGTGCATCGACGGCGCGGACCGCGATTCCGGACAGTTCCAGCCGCGCGCCGGTGCGGGCGGCCAGCGTGTCCGCGTCTTCGAGCAGGAGGCGCGCCACCTGCGAGCCGACGTTGCCGCAGCCCAATAGGGCGACCTTAAGTGTCTTCACGTTCTGTGCCTGCACCTTCGGCGATAGTTGGGTTGTGGGCTGTGTTGTTGAGGACTGTGTTGTTGAGGATTGTGGTGTTGAGGATTGTGGTGTTGAGTGCGCGCCGGGGCGCAGGGACATGTCGAGCTCGGTCAAGGTATTAGGCCCCTAAATCGCGTGCCAGTAGATCGTCTTCTGTTTCTCCGCGCACTATCAGTCGGGCGGCACCGTCCCGGACCGCCACCACCGGCGGCCGCGGAACATAGTTGTAGTTGCTGGCCAGTGCCCAGCAGTAGGCGCCGGTCCCGGGAACTGCGAGCAGATCCCCCGCCGCGACGTCATCGGGCAGATATACATCTCTAACAACAATGTCCCCGCTCTCGCAATGTTTGCCCACCACGCGGGACAGCACCGGGGCCGCCGTCGAACTGCGGCCGGCCAGAATGGCCGAATAATCCGCGTCGTAGAGCACCGGGCGGGCGTTGTCGCTCATACCGCCGTCCACCGACACATAACGGCGCGGCCGCGTAACCTGCGCGGGCGGAGTTTGTGTTCCCGGGCCGGCTGCGGCAGCATCGGGCAGCTCGACGTTGACGGTCTTCAGCGTGCCCGTCTCGTACAGCGTGAACGTGGTGCTGCCCACGATGGCACGGCCCGGTTCAATCGAGATCCGCGGTGCGGTAATGCCCAGTTCGCCGCAGGTTTTTCGAACCACCGCCGCCATGGCCTGTGCAATTTCCGCGGCCGGGCGAGGGGCGTCCGCAGCCGTGTAGGCGATGCCGTAGCCGCCGCCCAGGTCCAGTTCCGGCAAGGTGATGGCGTATTTGGCCTGCATCCTGGCCAGGAATGTCAGCAGCCGCTCCGCGGCGAGCTCAAAGCCTTCCGGCTCAAAGATCTGCGACCCGATGTGGCAGTGCAGCCCGAGCAGCTCGATTCCCGGCGCCCCGGCCGCCAGCGCCACGGCCCGTTCGGCAGCACTCACTGCATCTGAGGTGCCGTTGGGGCCGTTTCCGGCTTTTTGTCCCATCGCGCGCACCTCAGATTCGTGGGAATCTGCGGCCATGGAGAGGCCGAACTTCTGGTCCTCGTGGGCCGTGGCGATGAATTCGTGCGTGTGGGCATGCACCCCGGGGGTCAGCCGCAGCAGCACCCTCGCACGCTCGCCCCGGCCGCCGGCGATGGCCGCGACCCGCTCCAGCTCGGCGAGGCTGTCCACCACGATACGGCCCAGTTTCATGTCCAGCGCACGGTTAATCTCGGCGTCGGACTTGTTATTGCCGTGCAGTCCCAGCTTCTCCCCGCTCAGCCCGGCCCGTGCCGCCACGGCCAGCTCACCGCCGGAGCAGGTATCCAGGCGCAGGCCCTCGCTGTCCACCCAGCGGGCAATTTCGATGCTCAGGAACGCCTTGCCAGCGTAATAGACGTCGACCCCGCCGCAGACATCGGCGAAGGCGGCGTCAAAGGAGTCCTTGAAATCCCGGGCACGCCTGCGGAAGTCCCATTCGGAGACCACAAAGAGCGGTGTGCCGAATTTTTCCTTCAATTCTGCCGCGGTGACCCCCGCAACGGTCAGCTGACCATCTCGGCCGCGAACGGCGTCGTGCGCCCACAGCACCGGCGTGATCTCATTGACGTCGGCCGGGTACGGCAGCCACGACGGCGCCAGCTCCGACCCGGACGCGGCAGGAGGCACGGCCGGCTTTACGGTTGTCTCCGGGTTCCCTGCCGCCGTCGAATGCCCCGATGTTTTCTCAGCCATGGCCGGTTACATCCGCTCCGGCGCCGAGACACCAAGCAGGCCCAGGCCGTTGGCCAGCACCTGTTCCGTGGCGTCATTGAGCCATAGCCGCGTGCGGTTTACGTCGGTGATTTCCGCATCCCCCACCGGCGTGACGCGGCAGGCGTCATACCAGCGGTGGTACGAGCCCGCGATGACCTCCAGGTGCCGGGCCACCCGGTGCGGCTCGCGGAACCGCGCCGAGTCCGCGACGACGGATGGGTAGGCGCCCAGCTGGGCGAGGAGCTCGGACTCCGTCGCATGGTTGAGTGCGCCGGCGTCGAACGCCGTCCGCTGCACAGCGGCTGCGGCGGCGTTCCGGGCCACGGCGCTGGTGCGGGCGTGCGCGTACTGGACATAGAAAACCGGGTTCTCGTTGGTGTTCTTCTGCAGCACCTCGGGCTCCAGCGACATGGGGGAATTGGCCGGCGACCGGCCCAGCGAGTAGCGCAGCGCGTCGGCGCCGAGCCAGTTCAGCAGATCCCGCAGCTCCACAATGTTACCGGCGCGCTTGGACAGCCGAGCCCCGTTGACGGAAACCATCTGGCCGATCAGCACCTCGATGTTGATGTCAGGATCATCCCCTGCACAGGCGGCGATCGCCTTCAGCCGGCCGATGTACCCGTGGTGGTCGGCGCCCAGCAGATAGATTTTCTCGGTGAAACCGCGGTCCTTCTTCGACAGGTAGTACGCGGCGTCCGCGGCGAAATACGTCGGCTCGCCGTTGGCCCGGATCAGCACACGGTCCTTGTCGTCACCGAAATCGGTGGTGCGCAGCCAGACGGCACCGTCCTCGTCAAAGACGTGGCCCTGTGCGCGCAACCTCTCAACGGCAGCCTCAATCGCGCCGTTGTGCAGATTCTGCTCGGCAAAGTAGACGTCGAAGGCCACGCCGAAATCGGCCAGCGTTTCCCGGATATCGGCCATCTGCGCCTGGTACGCGGCGGCGCGCACGACCGGCAGCGCCGCCTCGTCGGTCAGCTCGCGGATGTCCGGATGCGCGGTGAGCACCTGCTTGGCCAGATCGTCAATGTAGCGGCCGGGGTAGCCGCCCTCCGGCGTCGGCTTTCTCTGGATGGATGCCAGCACCGAGGCGCCGAAATTGTTCATCTGGGAGCCCGCATCGTTGATGTAGTACTCCTTGGTCACCTGCGCACCGCTCGCTGCCAGCACACGGGCAATAGAATCGCCGACGGCGGCCCAACGGGTGTGCGCGAGGTGCAGCGGACCGGTGGGGTTGGCCGAGACGAACTCCATATTAATCACGTGGCCGGCCAAGGCATCGTTCATGCCGTAGTTCCGTCCGGCCTCAACGATGATCTTTGCCAGCGCGCCGGCAGCGGCCGCCTCCACCGTGATGTTCAGGAATCCCGGGCCGGCAATCTCGACTTTTTCCACGCCCGCAATGTCCGCCAGCCGGGTGCTCAGAATCTCGGCGACCTTCCGCGGCGGAACGCCCGCGGGCTTGGCCAGCTGCAGGGCGATGCTGGTGGCCCAATCGCCGTGCTCCCGGCTCTTCGGACGCTCTACCCGCACCTCATCGGGAACCGCCCCGGCCGGAACGGCGAGATCACCGGCGTCGACGGCGGCTTTGAGGCAGGCGGTAATGGCGGCGGAAAGTTCTTCAGGAGTCACCTGACAATCATAGGGTCGGCCGTGCTGGCGCCCGTAATCGTCTCCGTTGCGGGCGAGGCGGACCGGACGGACGGCGGACCGGACCGACGGCGGACCGGACCGACGGCGGACCGGCGGTGGTCGCGCAAATTCATCGAATATCCTTTCGGGCTCCCTATAGAAATTCCTCATGTTACCGAATACAATAAGGTATGGCACTGGAAGGCATGTTGGAACTGATCATCGAGGGAAGCCTCGCAGATCTACACTGCCCCGCCACGACCAAGCCGGCCCGGCTGGAAAACCTGCTACGGGACCTCGCACTTAGCAATATCGAACGGCACGGCGGCACCGAACACGAAGCCATGGAACCCCGGCTGATTGCCGGTGCCCTGATGTCCGTTGACCCGGAAACGCTCGGTGCCGACCAGCAGTTGGAGTATTTCACCGCGTGCCAGCGCCTGATTTCCTGGACTCAGGCCCGTCAGATTCGCGCTCTCGCGGGCTTTGCCGACCAACGCCCACCGATTTCCGGGGAAACGCCGAGACAACGACATCCGGAAACGTCCAAGTGGGCCGCCGCGGAAGTCGGTGCGGCGCTGGGCATTGGCCGCCTCAGCGCGGAAATGAAACTCGGTCAGGCCCAGGATCTGGTCACATTTCTGCCGGGCATGCTCGCCTCTCATGAAGACGGCGCACTCGACCAGCGTCAACTACGCGCCGTCGTCGACGGACTACTCACGACCCCCACAGAAATCTGGCCCGCTGTCGAATCGGTTGTCCTCCCCCTCGCGCCGTCTATGACGCCGCGGGCACTGGAGAAATACGTGCGGGAGACAGCGGAGAAACTCGACCCGGAACCCCTCGCCGTCCGGCACGAACGCGCCCGCGCCACGCGTGACGTATGGTTCTTCGCCAATCCCGACGGGATGGCCGAAATCGGTGCCCGCCTTCCCGCCGCTACGGCACGACGGTACTTCGAGACCATCCATGCCTGGGCCCTGCACGCGAAAAACGAAGGGGAACCCTCCACCGGCAGCACGCCGTCGGGGAAACCCTCCCGGGCAATCAATGAATACCGCGCCGACGTCTTCATGGACCTCGTCGACCGTGCACTGGACCCCGACATCCTGGACCCCGACACCCTGGACCCCGACACCCAAGACCCCGACACCCAAGACCCCGACACCCAAGACCCCGATGCCCCCGCCCGCGAGGGCGGCAACGACGGCACGGAGACGACAGGGAACACGGAAACGACCGGAAGCACCGGTGGACGACCGGAAGCACCGGTGGCCGGGCCCGGAAGACCCCCCGCTACGCCCCCGCGCAGATCGCCGTCACCGTCCCCGTCCTGACCCTGATGGGACTGGACGAACGGCCCGCCAGCCTCGACGGCTACGGCCCCATCCCGGCCGAAACGGCCCGTGAACTCGCCGCCCAGGCCACCTCCTGGCTCCGGATCCTCACCCACCCCGAAACCGGCACCATTTTATCCATCGGCCGCACCGGCTACGCGCCGGCGGCAGACCTGCGGCGCTGGATCATCAACCGGGACAAGACCTGCCGGGGCATCGGCTGTAACAAACCCGCCCGGCTATGTGACATTGACCACACCACCCCCTACTTTAGGCAGACCTACGCCCCCGATGGCACACCCCTGCCCCTGGGCGAGACCAGCGACACCAACCTGGGCCCGTTCTGCGAATACGACCACCACCTCAAAGACGACCCCGGCACCGGCTGGACCGTGACCCAACCATCCCCGGGCGT
>CAJDTL010000071.1_pt1 | contig 15377 bp, 13 predicted proteins | sample 7389871 | NCBI WGS metagenome assembly CAJDTL01 (sample SAMEA7055650, study PRJEB34461) | soil metagenome | biome: terrestrial ecosystem; feature: Peninsula; material: soil | place: Antarctica | collected 2016 | reverse complement strand
ACACCTACTTCAACGACCTCAAAGACGCCCGCACCCTCGCCCGCACCATCATCACCGCCAACAAAACATAGCCCGTATTTCACCCCCTCCGTTCTCCCGAGAGCCACGCCTTTGGAGCAGTAGCCGGATATGGCCGAACAAGCGTCACGCACACAATCACACGTGACCAGATGCACAACACATCAGAACTCGCCTCAGTTCTTAGAGATTGCGCCGATAGTTGGCCAAATATCGCTGGGACACCCGCCCTAGGCGCCGACCCTAACCTGTTGACGCAACCTCTAAGCCGCGTAGATTTGGCGGCGCCGGCTAAGCCGCACGGACTAAGCCGCGCAGATTAGGCCGGTCTGGTTAGGCGGTGTGTACGGTGATCGTGTGGTAGCCTGTAGCTCCGTCTGGCACCACTTGGGAGACCTGATCGGTCTGTGGTTCGCCGCCGCCGTCGAACGCCCTTACCTGCAGCTCATGCTGGCCGGCGCCGGGACTCAACCGGACTGTCCACTGTACCCAGGTGTCTTTGGAAATGCCGCCGCCGAGCACCGCGTCCTGCCAGTTCCCGCGGTCTACCCGGACCTGGACCTTGGAAATACCCTTGTGCGGAGCCCACGCGACACCTCCGACGGCCATCGTATCCGTCTTCAGCGAAGTGCCGTCGCGCGGCGTGTCGATCCTGGACTCCGTCTTAATGGGGCCGTGGTCCGACCAGCCCCGCATGGACCAATAGGCCTTCTCGTCCGCAAACCGCGTGACCTTCAGGCTGGTGACCCACTTGGTGCCGGAGACAAATCCGTACAGGCCCGGCACGACCAGCCGGGCGGGAAAGCCGTGTTCCTGCGGCAGCGGCTCGCCGTTCATTCCAACGGCGATGATCGCGTTGCGCGCATCCGTCATGGCCTCCAGCGGGGTGCCAGCGGTGAACCCGTCCGTGCTGCGGGAGAGGACCATGTCCGCACCAGGCTGAACGCCGGCGAGTGCGAGCAGTTCACGCACCGGCCATCCCAGCCATTTCGCGTTGCCCACCAGATCGCCGCCTACCTCATTGGAAACGCAGGCAAGGGTGGTGTAATTCTCAATCAGCGGCTTCGCCAGCAGCGTCTTCAGGTCGATTTCCACCTCGTGGTCGACCATCCCGGTGACCGTCAGTTTCCAGCTGTCCGGGTTCACGGAAGGGACCACCAGGGCCGTATCGATCCGGTAAAAGTCGGCGTTGGGGGTCACGAGCGGGACAATACCCGGAAGTGCCAGGGCAGCTGCGGGCGGAATGGGCGCCGCCGGGGTGAACGGTGCCGGCAGCACCAGGTTGGCTCGGGCCTGGGCGATGCCGATGGTCGTGGAACGCACCACAGTGGCTGCGAATCCGGCGACTACGGCCACGGCCGTGCCGACGCCGATGGACTGGAGGAACTTGCGCCGCCCTGGAGTTGATGGACCGGCGGCGATGGCTGTCGAACCCGGCAGCGCATCGCACGGCATCCATTCCAGCAGCCGGTTCCGGAAGGCCGTGAGGAAGACGATCGCCAGCCCCGCCGCGACCAGCGGCGGTGCGATGGCCGCCGTCGTGCTCTGCGCACGGGTGAGCACGGCAACGACGCCGATGATGCCAAAGACGGCGAAGCCGGCCAGACCTGTGAACTTGCGGCGGAGCTCCACAATCCCGCCCAGCGCGGCCAGCGCCGCAATGACCAGGCACATGGCCAGCAGGAACGCGAGCTTGTCCGAGGTGCCGAACAGCGAAATGGCCCAGTCCTTCACCCCGGGCGGCATCGCATCGATCGCCACCCCACCGACCGCGGTGATCGGTGAGAGCGACGGGCTGACGGCCGCGGCGGTCAGCTCGCCCGCGGCCACGCCCAGGGCTCCCGAGACCAGGCCGCAGGCCCCGGCCCACAGCGTCAGCCGCCGCCGGCCGGTCCGGCTCGTCCGGCCGGTGTCTCCCAGTCCCCCGGTGCCGGAGGGGCCGCCCGGGGTTCCGTGGCCACCGCCGTCTCCCCATCCGCCCGCATCTCCCGGCGGCCCGCCGTGCCCGGTTGGCCCGGATCTGGTGCGGATGCTCATTATGGATCTCCTTGGCTGACTGTCGCAATGTCGTCGTCCGCACCCATTTCCAGGCCCAGGATCCGGTCGCCCTCGGTACCCAGCGCGTCCCCGGCCACAAGAATGCAGCGGTTGCCCTCCTCGGCGGGTCCGGCGGAAAACTGCGGACTGTTCACTCTCCCAGCATAGGTTCGCCCCGCCCCTTCGGCAGAGGTGCAGGGGCCCGGATGCGCATTTGTCCCCGTTCCGTAAGGATTTCGCCGGGCACGAACGGTGGCCATGCTCCTACGCTCAAAGGGTGAAGGAAAAGCCCTTGATCAATGAAGCCCCCGTATCCCGGGGCGGTGCCGCGGTCCGTAGTCCGGGCGGTGCGGCCGTCGACGTCGTCCTGCCGTGCCTGCCTCAGCGAGGCTGCGGCCCTGGCCGTCGTGCTGGCGGCGACCGCCGGCTACGTCGCCTTCCGTGACTGTGACGGCTCGCTGGACCCCGGCCGGCTGACCCGGCTACTGGTGCCCGTCCGGACCTGAGAGGCGGACCTGGTGCTCGGTGCCGGGGACCCTTTGAAGGGTTCGTGGCCCCTACATGCCCAGGATGCCATACCCACCGGATTCTCGGCTGGCGGCTGCGCTGGCTGACCGGCACTCCGCTCACCGACATGGGGCCGATGCCCGTTGTCCGGCGCCTTGACTTGCTGGACCGCGGCCTGCAGGACCGACGTAGCGGCTATCCGCTGGAAACGGTCCTCAACACCCACGTGCGGTCTTCGGGGTGGCCCGTCCGACCGGCATGCGTCCGGGGCTGTTGGCCTGTTCCCTGGCAGCCGCCGTGGCCGCCCTGGCAGGAAGCAACGGCCCCATGATCGTCCTGGGCAGTGGATTGGGTCAGCGACCTGGTTCCACAACTGGCCTACGGAGTGGTCACCGCCGCCGCGTTGCAAGGGCCCGATCCTGCACCTTTTTCGGCCGGAGACAGTGTGGACGCCATCATTGATCCGAGGCCTGTCCGCCGTCCTCTCAGCGAGGATACGCTCAGGCACGCGCTTCGCGGCACGATCTTGCGGACCATTGACGCCAGGAAACTCTGGGTGGAGACACCCGGTGGAATCCGCCCGACCGGGGGTGTGGTTTCGGCGCGGTGTGCCCCCTGGCATCATCGCAAAGAGTCTCCGGCGCAGCGACGGCCAAGGGCGCCGACCCATTCGGGCAAACTGCCGGCCTCATCGGCCGGCGGTCAGGAGTGGGGCGAGTTCGTCAAGGGTGCTGATGGTGATGTCGGGTGGTGTGAAATATGCGGGGTAGGGGGTGCCGGTACGGTTGATCCACGCTGTGCGCATGCCGGCATGCGCGGCGCCATGGATGTCCCAGGGGTGGACGGCGGTGAGCAGCATGCGGGCCGTTTCCAACCCGCAGGTTTGTGCGGCGTAGTCGTAAGCGCCACGGAGCGGTTTCCAGCCGGGGCCGTCCTCGACGGAGAGCAGCCTTTCGAAGTCCCCCAGGATGCCGGCGTCGCTGAGCAGCTTTTCTGCCACACGGGTCGAACCGTTGGTGAGGGTAGTCAACCGGAATCCGGCGGCCTTAAGGGCGCGCACCCCGCCCGCTGCGTCCGGATGAAGGGTCAGGGCTGCGAAGCCTTCCATGATGTGGTTGACGGCTTCGTCGATGGTGCGGTTCAAGGGCAGGTCCGTCAGTGTTACGCGCAATGATTCGGCGCCTATCACGGCAAACTTTTCACCGCCGCCGGCGGCAGCCAGGGCGAATCCGTCCCGCAGAAGCCCTGCGAACCACACTTTGGCCAGCAACGCCGGGGCTCCGGTCTGAGCGAACCGGTCCGCCATGGGTGACATGTCCGAGAGTGTTTCATTGACATCAAAAACAATCACGGCTACTGGATCGTTCATGAACGGCTCCATTATCTGTTCGGGTGGGAGAATCGGATATCTGTTCGGGTGAGAGAATCGGAATTTGGCCGGCTGTCCAGATCACATGCTGCGGTGGTAGCGTGTGGCGGCTTCCGTCTGCGGTCACCGTGGCCACGGAGTAGCACGCCGGGACATTCCAGGCTCCAATTCGTTCTCACGCCCGGCGCCGGTCCGTTCGCTCCAGACTGCGCCGGCGAGTCTGGACTGTCAAGCCTGCCCAGATGCCCGGGTGTCGGGCATCGGGCATCGGGCGTCGGAGGCTATGGACTTGCCCTTGGTCTGCCAAGGATCGATAAAGGCGTGCACCGGTACCGTCCAGCGGTATCCCCGACGCGCCCCTTCGGGCCGGTTTGGTACGCACATCGTAAGGATTACCTCCTTCCCCGCCCGGCGCCGCTCTGATGAAATGGACGTATGCGAAGGTTTCTTGGTTGGCTGCTGGGTAAGATCTTTGGGTGGCTGCAGGGCAGTTTCACTTCAACGCTGCATTCCCCGCGGACGGCCGTGGTGGTGGGCCGGCTACTCGGAGTAGCCTTTGTGACCTGCTTTTTCACCGGGTTGTACTCCCACTTCCTGCAGGACCCGTTACCGTGGCAACCGGTGCTGGCCAGACCGACCTGGCTCTACCGTCTCAGCCAGGGCACGCATGTGGTCACCGGTATTGCCTGCATTCCGCTCCTGCTGGCGAAGTTGTGGACGGTCTATCCGAAGCTCTTCAGCTGGCCGGTGATCACCGGGGTCAAGAGCGCGGTCGAGAGGGCATCGATTGCTCTCTTCGTCGCCAGCTCCGTGCTCGAACTGGGAATGGGTCTGCTTAACGTTTATAAATGGTATCCGTGGCCGTTCAGTTTCCGCGAGGTGCACTTCTGGTTGGCCTGGATTATCGTTGGGTCGCTGGTCATCCATATCGGGGTGAAACTGCCCCTGATCCACGCGCACTGGCGGGCCTCCCGTCCCGCCACGGCCGTCGAGCACGAAGTGCTAACCTCGCGCCGCGGCTTCGTGGGCGCGATTGTCGCCGCGGCGGCGGTTCTGACCGTGACCACCGTCGGTCAGGCGATACCCGCCCTGGGCCCCGTCGATCTGTTCGCGCCGCGCCGCCCGGGGGAAGGCCCCGCCGCACTGCCGGTGAACCGGACGGCCGCGGAGGCGAAGATCCACGCACCCGCCACGGACCCCGCATGGGCCCTGAAGGTCATCAATAAGGACCTCACGCGCATGTTCACCCTGGCCGAGCTCCGTGCGATGCCGCAAACCGAGGTGGTTCTGCCGATCGCCTGTGTTGAGGGTTGGAGCCAAAACGCGCGCTGGGGCGGTGTTCGCGTCCGGGAGCTTCTGGCCATGGTGGGGGCCGATCCCCGGCAAGCGGCCGAGGTCCGTTCCCTGGAAACCGAGGGCGCCTACACCGGGGCCCAGGTACCGCGCGAGTACGCGTGGGATGAGCTGACCCTCATCGCCCTGGACATCAATGGTCAGCCCTTGGACCTTGAACACGGCTACCCGGCACGCCTGATCGCCCCCAACCGACCCGGTGTGCTGCAGACAAAGTGGCTATCCAGCCTGGAGGTACGGTAGGGATGACCGATTTGAGAAAGTCCCGGATCCTCCTCATAGTCCTTGGCCTCCTGCCCCTGGCCTGGGGCATCTACGGGATTGCGACGAGGGTGCCGCCGGGCCAGATCGTGGGGATCATAGTGTGGCTGGCCGGCAGCGTGATCCTTCATGACGGTCTATTCGTACCGGCCCTGCTCATCATGGGAGCCCTCACGGTATTTCTTGCCCGGAAACTCTCACGGGCCGGAAGGTACCTGATCCGTCTGGCCCTCATCATCGGCGGAGTCGTCCTGCTCGTTGTAATGCCACTGATCTATACGGCGCCCCGCACCGGAACGCCCACCGCGTTGACCCTGCCCTACACGCTGAATTTGCTGGGGTTCCTCCTGGGCCTTGCGGCCGCGACCACCGCCGGTGTCGTGATCGCCGAACACCGGCAACGCAAGCGAAACACCACAGGGACCCAAACCCCTGTGCGCCGCCCCGAGCGGCCGCGCCCCTGACAGCGGTGCGGGATAGGTCAGGTATGTCGGGCACGCGTAACCGAAACGTCCGGTCCCGGCATCCGCCTGACCTACTGAGATATCCGTCTCGCCGATGCCGCTTGCCCTCGGCGATACCCTCGTTGGCGATTTTGTGGGCTAAATGCTTGAACTTCTCGAGCGCCGCCTTTTCCTGCTCAAGGTTCCGGCGTGGTCCAGAGAGTCGTGTTCCATGGTCAGGGCGGAATCTCATGAGAACTTCTCCGTGACATAGGGGTGCCGCACACGCCAGCGAAATTCCACCCGGCTCCTTGACCCCCACCATTCCGTGACCGGAAATCCACAGTCTTGAACGAAGTTTCCATGCACGCTTATTCTTGTTGCGGCACGCATCCTAGCCCAAATCCGCAGCGTGATTGCGGATATCGGATAGAACCTGGCGCCTCCGGCACCCCTTCCAGACCTTACGAAAGCCGAACGGTGCGCCGTTCCGGCTCCCGCTGACGCCCGTGACGGTGCAGGATCGGTATGTGAGCGAAACACCGGATGGACGGGGCGGCGGCAACTCGGTGCTGCGTCAGTGGCTGCTCCCACTGGCCCTGCTCTTCGGGCTCGCCGCCGTCATCTTCTGGACCGTAACCCAGGACGCTGGGGCGGAATGGGTTTCTCCGGTCGGCACCCTGGCGGCGTGGGCCATCTTTGTTCCCACCGCGGTGGCGGTCCGCCGGATTCCCGCCCGCCGTGCGGCCGCCGTCGTCGTCCTCGGATCACTGCTGCTGGGCGGTGCGGCCATATCCGCAGCGCCGGCCACAAGCAACGACGCGGCCCGGTATGCCTGGGACGGGATTGTCCAAACGGCGGGCGTTTCCCCGTACCATTACGTTCCCGCCGATGAGGCGCTGCAGCGGCTGCGGCCGGAGTGGCTGTTCCAGCCGGCGGCCGCGGACGGCAGTTGCACGGCAAGGCTGTTCCCCAGCGGAACGGAGGCCACCACGGCCGTTCCCGGCGGCGCGCCGCTGTGCACGGCGATCAACCGGCCGCACGTGCCCACCGTTTACCCAGCCTTGGCGGAGATCTATTTCCTGGCGGTCCGGCTGGTTCCGGGCGTCGGGGCAGGCCTGCTGGCGTTCCAGCTGGCGGGCTTCGCCCTCAGCCTGGCCGTGACCGTGCTGCTGCTGCGCTTCCTGCGCCGAACCGGCCGGCCCCTGCACCAGGCGGTCTGGTGGGCCTGGTCTCCGCTGGTGCTCTTCGAGGCCATCAACAACGCGCACGTTGACGTCCTCGGGGCCGCGCTGCTCACGGCCGCAGTGCTGCTGCTGGTGCGCGGCCGGGCGCTGTCTTCCGGTGCGGCCTTCGGTGCCGCTGTCGCCGCCAAGCTGATCCCCGCGATCGCTGCACCGGCGCTGCTGTACCGGCGGCCGCTGCGCTTTGTGCTGGCGGCGGTGGGCTCGTTCACCGTACTCTACCTGCCGTATCTGCTGGCCAGCGGCTGGGCCGTGATCGGCTTCCTGCCGGGTTACCTGACGGAGGAGGGCTACCGGAGCAAGAACAGTCCGCGCTTCACGCTGCTGCGACTGGTGCTGCCGCAGAGTTGGGCCGTGCCGGCCGGCGTTCTGCTGCTGGCGGCGCTGGCCGTGTACGTCTGGCGCCGGGTGGATCCGGAACGGCCGTGGGACAAGCAGGTGCTGATGATCGGCGGCACGCTCCTGATCGCCAGTCCCAGCTACCCCTGGTATGCGCTTCTGCTCCTGCCCTTCGTCGTGCTGAGCCGGCGCTATGAATTCCTCACCATTCCCCCGGTGCTGGCGATGATGTATTTCACCGGGGCCCAGCCCTATGGGCAACTCGTGGCGAGGCTGGGACTGGTTGCCGCCGTCGTCGTTATTGCCGGAACCAAGTGGTATCGCAGTCGGCAGGCCGCGCGGCAGGCGGCGGTCGGTGCTGCGGAAGAAGCCGGTCCACGCCGAACTTCGTCGGCTCCGGAATGATCACCGTACACAGCCAGCGGACCAGCACGACGACGGCTGCCTCACCTTTCTGCCGCGCTCTGGCGGTCGAGCACATTGGATCGACAGCTGTTCCCGGTTAGCAGCGAAACCCATTATTGATATCCTGTTCGCCGTTCCGGAGGTAGCGGCCGAACCAGCGTATGTGAGCCCGCTGGAGCCCGCCGGAGCGCGCTGGTCTCGTTCCTTGAGTTTGAGAGCCCGGGCATCGTATGCTGCGGACATCGTTGAAGGACGTCCATCTGCACGTGTTCGGTCGAGACAACGATGAGGTGCAAAGATACCCCAGCAGCCGACAATGAACCCGCCTGGCCACCGAATCCTGCCCACGCATCAGGCAATCCTGACCCGAGGTGGTGCCCGCACGGTCCGGGTGGCGTAGCGTTGAGGTATGAGTGTTGACAATGTCCACGCAACGCATGGCCGCGTGCCTTTGGGTATGCCCCAGGTCACGGCCCCTGCCCGGGTCCCGGTCGAGGCTGTGGACCCGACCGCAAGGCCGCTCGGTCAGGGCGGACTGTTTGACAGATACGGACGCCGGGCGACTGACATGCGCCTTTCCCTGACCGACAAATGCAACCTGCGCTGCAGCTACTGCATGCCCGCCGAGGGCCTGGCCTGGCTGTCCAAGAACCAGGTCATGACCGCAGAGGAGATCCTGCGGATAGTTCGCATCGGGGTTGACCGGCTCGGTGTCCGTGAACTGCGGCTGACCGGTGGCGAACCGCTGGTCCGGGCGGACCTGGTGGGCATCATCGCCGGGCTGCGCCAGGCCCATCCCCAGCTGCCGATCTCCCTGACCACCAATGGTGTGGGTCTGGCGAAGAAGGCGCAGGCCCTCAAGAACGCCGGGCTGACCAGGATCAACATTTCGCTGGATTCGCTGCATCCGGACACGTTTGCCCAGCTGACCCGCCGGCCGTTCCTGGATCAGGTGCTGGCCGGAGTGGAGGCTGCAGCCGCGGCCGGGTTAGGGGCCATCAAGATCAATGCCGTGCTGATGCGCGGCATCAACGACCAGGGCGCCGCGGAGCTGCTGGGATGGGCGCTGGCAGGGGGCTATGAACTGCGCTTCATCGAGCAGATGCCCCTGGACGCGGACCACGGCTGGACCCGGGCGAACATGATCACGGCCGCGGAAATCCGGCAGCTGCTCGCCGCGGAATTCGATCTTTCCCCGGACCCGCGCGAGCGTGACGGCGCGCCGGCGGAGCGCTTTGAGGTGCGCCGGCACGGCTCCGCGGAGCTGCTGGGCACGGTCGGCATCATCGCCTCCGTCACGGAACCCTTCTGCTCGGACTGCAAGCGGACCCGGATCACGGCCGAGGGTAAGGTGATGAGCTGCCTGTTCTCGCGCGTCGAAGTGGACCTGCTGGCGCTGCTGCGCGCCGGTGATACCGCGGCCGACGACGACGCCATCGCCACCCGCTGGCAGGAGGCCATGTGGGCCAAGCCAAAGGCGCACGGTATGGACCATGTGGGCCTTGGCGCGGCCGATTTTGTGCAGCCGGACCGCAGCATGAGCGCGATCGGCGGATAAATGCTGATCCGCTATTTTGCGGCGGCCCAGGCCGCCACCGGTATGAACGAGGAGACGCTCCTGCACGCCGGGCCGATCAGCATCAATGATTTACGGGAACAGCTCACCGCCCTGCACCCCATTTCCGCGTCGGAGCATACGCCGCCGTTGGGGGAACTGCTGACGCGGTGCAGTTTTCTGCGCAATGAGGTTGCGGTCCGGGACCTCGCGGCCGACCTGGACCCGGAAGACGTCGTCGATGTTCTGCCGCCCTTCGCCGGCGGCTAAACTCTGAGCGCAGAGTTCTGCGCACCGTTGGGTACCGGGCCTGCGCGCGATGCATTCCGGCGCCTTCCAACGAGCCAGCGCTGCGCAGCTTCCGCCGGGACGTCCGGACGACAGGCAGGCCGGTCAGAGGCCGAAGGTCTCGGATTCTTCGAAGGGTCCGACGACGGTGATGGTCCGGGGTGCGGCTGCGAGTTCGCGCGCCAGCGTCCGGACCTGCCCGGCCGTGACCATGCCAACGCGGGACAGTGTCTCGTCGATGTCCAGGAATTCGCCGGAAACCAGCTCCGAGCGGCCCAACCGGGACATCCGCGAACCGGTGTCCTCCAGCGCCAGCACAATGCCGCCGGACAGCTGCCCGATGGCCTTGGTCAGCTCGTCGTCCGTGATTCCGTCCGCCGCCAGCTTTTCCAGTTCAGCGTTCAGCAGGCCGATCACCTGGCCCACCTTCGCCGGGGCACAGCCGGCGTACATGCCGAAGTATCCGGCGTCGGCGTAGCCGGAGGCGAAAGAATACGTGGAGTAGACCAGACCGCGCTTTTCCCGGATTTCCTGAAAGAGTCTGGAGGACATGCCGCCGCCCAGCACGGCATTGAGGACACTCATTTCAAATCGGCGCTCGTCCTGGGCGACAATGCTCGGGCAGCCCAGAATGATGTTTGCCTGTTCCACCTGGCGCTTGACCACGTGCAGGCCCGCGGTTCCGGAAATGACCACCGGCTCACTTGAGCGGCGCGGGGTGGGGGCGGCGTCGTCGTCCATCTCCCAGCCGGCTGCGCGCAGTGCGCTGAGCACCTGGCTGCAGATCTCGTCGTGGTCCAGCCCACCCGCGGCAGTGATAACCAGCTCGTCGGGGCGGTAATAGCGCTGGTAATGCGCCCACACGGACTCGCGCGACACGGCGCGGATCGCATCCGGGGTGCCGCCGATCGGACGGCCAAGTGCATGGGCGCCCAGGACCGCGGCAACAAAGTTTTCATGGGCGACGTCGGTCGGGTCATCGCTGTCCATCGCAATTTCCTCGAGAATGACGTCGCGTTCCTGCTCCAGCTCAGCAGGGTCCAGCACGGCACCGGTGATCATGTCCGCGATCACATCGATGGCCATCGGCAGATCCGTATCCAGCACCCTGGCGTAGTAGCAGGTGCTTTCCTTGGCGGTCGCCGCGTTGGACTCCCCGCCCACCTCGTCAAAGGCCGACGCGATTTCCAGCGCTGTGCGGCGCCGGGTGCCCTTGAACAGCAGATGTTCGAGGAAATGGGTCGAGCCGTGCTGGCCCTCGGCTTCATCCCGAGAGCCAACACCGACCCAAAACCCTATTGTCGCGCTCCGCTGGGCGGGCATGGTCTCGGTGAGGACGCGCACTCCCCCGGGCAGGACGGACCGGCGTACAACCGGACCGCCAGTCTCGCCCGAGATGATTGCGGAATCCTGGCCGGCGGTGCCGGCGGCCGACGTGAGCGGCAATAAGGTAAACGCCATGAATTACTCAGCAGCGCTTTCTGCAGCCACGGAAGCATCCTCGGCCACGACGGGCGAGAGGGAGAGCTTTCCGCGGTCATCGATCTTGGTGATTTCCACCTGGATCTTCTGGCCAACGGAGACAACGTCATCGACGTTGTCCACGCGCTTGCCGCCGGCGAGCTGGCGCAGCTCGGAGATGTGCAGCAGGCCGTCCTTGCCCGGTGTCAGGGAAATGAACGCCCCGAAGGTGGTCGTCTTCACGACGGTACCCAGGTATCGCTCGCCGATTTCCGGGATCTGCGGGTTGGCGATGGCGTTGATCGCAGAGCGGGCGGCATCGGCGGATGGACCATTGGTCGCGCCGATGTAGACGGTGCCGTCATCCTCGATGGAGATGTCGGCGCCGGTGTCCTCCTGGATCTGGTTGATCATTTTGCCCTTCGGCCCAATGACCTCGCCGATCTTGTCAACCGGGATCTTGACCGCGATGACGCGGGGCGCGAACTCGGAGAGCTCGTCCGGTACGTCGATCGCAGCGTTGAGCACGCCCAGGATGTGCAGGCGAGCTTCGCGGGCTTGCTTCAGGGCCGCGCTGAGCACCGATGCCGGGATACCGTCGAGCTTGGTGTCCAGCTGGATGGCGGTGACGAACTCAGAAGTTCCGGCAACCTTGAAGTCCATGTCGCCGAAAGCATCTTCGGCGCCCAGAATGTCGGTCATCGCCGCGTAGCGGGTCTGGCCGTCAACCTGGTCGGACACAAGGCCCATGGCGATACCGGCAACCGGTGCCTTCAGCGGCACACCGGCGTTGAGCAGCGACAGCGTCGAGGCGCAGACCGAACCCATCGAGGTGGAGCCGTTGGAGCTGAGGGCTTCGGATACCTGGCGGATCGCGTACGGGAACTCTTCACGCGAGGGCAGCACCGGGATCAGGGCGCGCTCGGCGAGAGCACCATGACCGATTTCGCGGCGCTTGGGCGAACCCACGCGGCCGGTTTCTCCGGTGGAGTACGGCGGGAAGTTGTAGTTGTGCATGTAGCGCTTGCGCGTGACCGGAGACAGCGAGTCGATCTGCTGTTCCATCTTGAGCATGTTCAAGGTGGTGACGCCCAGAATCTGGGTTTCACCGCGTTCGAAGATTGCCGAACCGTGAACGCGCGGCAGGACCTCAACCTCGGCGGTGAGCTGGCGGATGTCCGTCAGGCCGCGGCCGTCGATGCGGATCTGGTCCTTGAGGATGCGCTGGCGCACGACCTGCTTGGTCACGGAGCGGAAGGCTGCGGAAAGTTCCTTTTCGCGTCCCTCGAACTGACCGGAGAGCGAGCTGAGAACCTCGTCCTTGAGCGCGTCGGAGGCGTTGTCGCGTTCCTGCTTGTCGGCGATCTGGAAGACTGCGGACAACTTGGCTGCCGCCGCGGTCTCCACGGCCGCAAACGTGTCGTCCTGGTAGTCCAGGAAGACCGGGAACTCGACGATCGGCTTGGCGGCGCGTGCTGCCAGGTCAGCCTGTGCCTCGCAAAGTGCCTTGATGAACGGCTTTGCCGCTTCCAGGCCCTCGGAAACAATGTCCTCGGTCGGGGCGGTGGCGCCCTCTTCCTTGATCAGCTTCCAGGAGTTGTCCGTGGCTTCGGCTTCGACCATCATGATCGCGACGTCGCCATCGGCGGTGACCTTACCGGCAACCACCATGTTGAACACGGCCCTGGCCAGCTCGGAGTGCTTCGGGAATGCGACCCACTGGTCTTCGATCAGAGCGACGCGGACGCCGCCGATCGGGCCGGAGAACGGCAGACCGGAGAGCTGCGTGGACATCGAGGAGGCGTTGATGGCGACCACGTCGTACAGCACGTCCGGGTTGATCGCCAGCACGGTAACCACAATCTGCACCTCGTTGCGCAGACCCTTGACGAAGGCCGGACGCAGCGGACGGTCCATCAGGCGGCAGGCCAGGATGGCTTCCGTCGAGGGACGGCCTTCACGGCGGAAGAACGAGCCCGGGATGCGCCCGGCGGCATACATGCGCTCTTCAACATCGACCGTCAGCGGGAAAAAGTCGAAACCTTCACGCGGGTGCTTGCCGGCCGTCGTCGCGGAGAGCAGTGCGGTGTCTTCGTCGATGTAGACCATCGCGGCACCGGCGGCCTGCTGGGCCAGCCGACCGGTCTCGAAGCGGATGACGCGCTTGCCGTAGCGGCCGTTGTCAATGACGGCTTCTGAATACTGAATTTCGGGACCCTCCATAGAGAGTCACCTCCGTTTCCTGTAGGTGTGTTGCAGTGCGGCAGGGGGCAACCAACATCATCCCAAGCACCCCACCGTCTTTAGCTGTGGGACCTGTACAACACCCGGTCTTCGATCGAGATCCACGGGCGCCGACCGAAAGAATGGCCGGCCGCTCCCGGAGATCACTACCGAGGACCGCGAATGCGCGACGCCGGTTGGCTCCTGATTAATTTATTGCGTGAGGTATTGCCGGATTAATACCGGCAAAGGCGGCCCTTCCGAAACAGGAAGGGGCCGCCTCACGGTCATGCTATCGACGCAGGCCGAGGCGCTCGATGAGCGTACGGTAGCGCGAGATGTCGGTATCGTGCAGGTACGTCAGAAGACGACGACGACGACCGACCAGTCCCATCAGACCACGACGGGTGTGGTGGTCATGCTTGTGCTCCTTGAGGTGCTCGGTCAGGTCAAGGATGCGCTTGGAGAGCATCGCGACCTGGACCTCCGGCGAACCGGTGTCACCCTCGCTGGTGGCGTAAGCCTTCATGATTTCTTGCTTTACAGCGGCGTCTAATGCCACAGGTACTCCTTGTGTTGTGCCGTGAGGCCCGGAGCAGCACGGCGCTGCCGGGTGCGTCCTGATGCGAACCCGCCTCTGCGCCTTGCGGTGCAGGAACCTGCCGGATCAGGACAGAATCCAGCCGCCACGGACTGCAGCCGGATCCAACCTTTCCAGTTTACTCTGCCGGGTTGACTCTGTCGAAAGGACGGGGTCGAACGCACGCGGGGACGGCACTGGCCTGTTCCCAACTGGCCAGCAGTTGTGGCGCCAATGTGTCGCCATTGGAGCCGTAAGTGCTGGCTAGTTGGGGCTGGCGGGGCGGGCGGCGGCCAGAATGTCCCGTGTCTCTTCCACGTCCAGACGCATTTGATCCACCAGAGCCTCGGGACCGGTATATGCCACCATGCCGCGGAGCCTGGCCACAAATTCGACGACGACGTCCTGGCCGTAAAGGTCAAACGCCTCTACCGGTTCCTGGGGACGGTCGATCACATAGGCTTCGACCTGCCGGCTGACGCCCACGAAGGTGGGATTCGAGCCGATCGAGACCGCTGCCGGCCGGCGTGTGCCGGCAGCGTCCGTCATCCAGCCGGCATACACGCCGTCGGCGGGAATATAGCCAACGGCGTCATCGGAAAGGTTGGCCGTCGGAAATCCCAAGGCGCGTCCGCGGGCCGCGCCGTGCACGACCTCACCGCGCATATGGTGCGGACGCCCCAGCACCTCGGCGGCGGTGCCCACGTCGCCCCTGGCCAGCGCCTCGCGCACCCAGGTCGACGAGCAGCGCCGATCCGCCCCGAACTCATCCACGACGTCGACGTCGAAACCAAGCCCTTTGCCCAGCTGCTGCATGGTGCCCAGGTCACCGGAATTACCGCGTCCGAAGCGGACATCGTGGCCGATGACCACGGCGGTGGCGCCCAGTGTGTCGACAAACACGGACCGGACAAATTCCTCCGGGGTCTGCGCGGCAAGGGCCAATGAGTACGGCATGACCAGGACCGCGTCCAGACCGCAGGCTGCCATGGTCTGCAGCCGATCGGCCAGCCCCATCAGCTGCTCGGGGGCGGTGTCCGGGCGGTGCACCTTCGCAGGATGCGGATCAAAGGTGATGGCCACCGCGCTGGCCCCGCGGGCGCGGGCGGAAGCCACCAACGCGGACAGCACATGCTGATGCCCGCGGTGCACGCCGTCAAAGTTTCCCAGTGTCACCACCGATGGTCCGTACCCGGCGGGAACCTCGTGAAGACCGTTCCAGAAGTGCACCATCACCCTCGTCCCTTTGCCGTGCGCATGCACCGGCGTCGTAATTATCCGGCCCGCAGGGGCC
>CAJDTL010000087.1_pt1 | contig 15400 bp, 19 predicted proteins | sample 7389871 | NCBI WGS metagenome assembly CAJDTL01 (sample SAMEA7055650, study PRJEB34461) | soil metagenome | biome: terrestrial ecosystem; feature: Peninsula; material: soil | place: Antarctica | collected 2016 | reverse complement strand
GGCTGCGCCGTCGGCAGAACGCAACGCGATGGGAAATGCGTTACGCCGATATCGGCATGACGCCACCAAACACCAGTGGCGAGTTCTGTTGTCCACATTTGGGCAGTTTCGGAGGCAACCAGGGGGCGCTTTCCACCGGCCGCCACGGACAGAGAACTACTGGTCATTGACAGGTGAATTGTGAATTCCCACATCCGGTTCATGATGGCCGACCGCGGACCGCTGAACCCCGACGCGTCCCTTCCCGCGCAGTGGCTGATCTGCGAACGGCCACTCAACGAGGAATCCGCCGCCACCCTCGGATAAATGGGGGCCGTCGAAGACCGACGCCGATCAGAATCTGCGTCACCGGCACCGGCCCGATACTCCACGGCCCGTAGGATCCGGAGCTACGTCCGGGCGTAAGCCATCTGTAGAGCGCCGATATCGAGCTTCTTCATCTCCAGCATGGCCTTTATGGCGCGCTGCGATCCTTCCGGATCAGCTCCCCCGATCAGCTGCGGGAATGATCTGCCAGAACAGGCCGAATTTGTCCTTCACCCAGCCGCACGGTCCCTGCTCGCCGCCGGCGGAGAGGCTGTCCCAGAATCCGTCGACCTCTTCCTGCGTTTCACAGCTGACCTGGAACGATACGGCTTCGCTGAACTTGAACTCCGGACCGCCGTTGAGGGCCACGAACTCCTGCCCCTCAAGTTCAAAGTTCACGGTCATTGCCTGCCCTTCGGGCCCGGGACCGGCCGCGCCGTAACGGGTAACGTTCAGCATCTTTGAATTACTGAAAATCGACGTATAGAACTGCACGGCCTCTTCTCCCTGGGTTGGCAAACCATAAACACGGCGTGATCTTTTGCATGATGTTTTTCCGTCCTTCTTTTGTTCCGTTCCATCCGGGCTTCGTTGCTTCCATCCAGTGTGGCGCCCGCGGAGAGGAAAGAAAATACGTTGGAACGACGGCGGCCCGCCGGTTTGCGCCGTCGATGGCAGCCGGTGCAGCTAGCGAGCCGATAGCTGCCGCGGTCCGGTGCCGCGGCCGACCGGGTAATGTAGGAATTACGGCGCAGCAGACAGCGGCCAAATGCAGTGTTTCGGCCGCACCGGAGAACACCGAAGGGACGGATCCCGGCGTGAGCATTGATGAAACTTTCCCTGCAGGCACAGCATCCACGGTCTACCTGCCAAATCATATTCTCGACAGCAAAGACGTCGAGGAGTTCCTTGACGTCTTTGCCGGATTTTCCGCCCGGAAACTCTCTCCGGCCGGCGGCGAAGTGTTCTGCGGTGTTACCCTGCTGCGCCGCAAGCGTCCCAGCACGGTTGCCAGCAGCGGGCAGCGGGCCCGCGAGATGGACGAGATCCAATACAACTACGGCGACGGTCCGTGTCTTGCCGCGGCGCGCGAACAAGCCACGATCCATGTTCGTGATGTCCGGCTGGAACGCCGCTGGCCGGACTATATTGAGGCCGTTCGTCGGTATGGTATCCGTTCGATCCTGGCGGTGCCTTTCGCTCTCGGAAGCGCAGCCAGCGCTGCCTTGAATCTTTATTCGGAGGGCGCCGGCTCCTTCAACCCGGCTGCCATCAGTCTCGCCGAAAACTACGCGGTTCAGACCGCCGCCGCACTGCGGCTGATGGTGCGTTTGGCCGAGCGCGACGATGCCGTCACCGACCTCAAGTCGGCCATGGAGTCCCGGACGACGATCGACGTCGCCGTCGGCATCATCATGGGTCAGAGCCGCTGCAGCCAGGAGAAGGCCGTCCGCACGCTGCAGACCGCCTCCAGTAACCGCAACATCAAACTCCGCGAACTGGCGGCCACGATCGTCGGTTCGGTGGGGCAAGGCGGCACCAGTACACATTTCGATACTTAGGCACGGTATTTAGGCACGGCACGAACCCTTGAGTCAGCTGCGGATACGAAGCCTTCGGGCGGGGCGGATGCCGAACTTTTCCCGCCGCACGCCCAGGTCTTTGACGTCGGTTGGTCCCAGGGACAGATAACCGTTTCCAGACGCGGTGCTCGGTAAGCAGCTCGCTCACTTTCGGCACCACCTCACCCGGATCGCCAAGCACGATCCCTGCCGCGGCTTCGTCGAGGCCGGCCGTGGCCAGAACCGCTGCGGCGCTGCCCCACCCGCCGATGGCCTTCGCATGGCGGAAGGCTTCGGTGACCATAATGAGGATCCGTGGATCCACGCTTCCCGCGGGTCCCTGGTTGCCGGCCTTGGCGTCCTTACCTTGCGCGTCACCGTGCCCGTCAGCCGCGGGTCCCGATGGTGGATCCACGCTTCCCGCGGGTCCCTGGTTGCCGGCCTTGGCGTCCTTACCTTGCGCGTCACCGTGCCCGTCAGCCGCGGGTCCCGATGCTGCCGATGCTGCCGATGCAGCCAGCAGAATTGCGTCAAACTCGGTTCACCGGGCCGTCAGACAAATCCGCCGCACCGGCTCTTCGGTGCTGCCGAGGGTATCTCCGACCGGAGCCATGATCAGCGGCACCATGCCCGAGGCCGCGATGGCGTCCCGCGCCGAGAGCACCGCGGTGGCGTCGCTGCCGTCGTCGGTCAGGATGCCGATCACACGTCCGTCCGTCGGCCATTTCCGTCCAAGCTGCGATAGCGCAAGAGGGATGCATCGATGTTCGCCAGTGATTTCAACTGGCGCTCCCGGATCGCGGTTTCATAGCATTTTCCGAGTTCGAAGGTGTAGGCCCCAATGACGTGATCCTGTTCCACGTCGGTCAGGCTGCGGTAGAAAAGAGTGGCCTGGCTGTAGTGGTCGTCAAAAGTTGCCGCCGCCTCACGGACCTTCACGCCGGCGGCAACGGCCTGCGGAATATCGATGAACGCGGCCTCCTGCGCTCCGGCATGGAACGGACAGCCGCCATCAAGCGAGTTCGAGTGGTAAGGGGCGACGCCGGCGTAATCGGCGCTTTGGTGCATCCCGTCGCGGAGCATATCGTTGACCGGTGCCTGCGGCCTGTTAATCGGAATCTGGCCAAAATTCGGCCCGCCCAGGCGGCTGATCTGGGTGTCCAGATAGGAAAAGAGCCGGGCCTGCAGCAGCGGATCATTGGTCACGTCGATCCCAGGCACCAGATGCCCGGGTGGAATGCCACCTGCTCGGTTTCGGCAAAGTAGTTCTTCGGATTGGCGTTCAGCGTCATCAGCCCCAGTGGCTGGACCGGCGCGAGTTCCTCCGGAATGAATTTCGTGGGATCCAGCAGATCAATCCCCTCAAACATTTCGTCCTCGGTATCCGGCAGGACCTGGACACCCAGCTCCCAGGCCGGGAACGCGCCGGATTCGATCGCGTCCGCGAGATCGCGCCGGTGAAAGTCCGGATCCATTCCGTTGATCATCAGCGCCTCCTCCCAGACCAAGGAGTGCACACCGAGACGGGGCTTCCAGTGGAACTTCACCAAGGACGCGCTGCCCTCCTCGTTGATCAGCCGGAAGGTATGGATGCCGAAGCCTTCCATGGTGCGGAAGGAACGGGGAATGCCGCGGTCCGCCATGAACCACAGCGTGTGGGCCTGGGCCTCGGTATGGAGGGACACGAAATCCCAGAACGTGTCATGGGCGCTCTGGGCCTGTGGGATTTCCCGGTCCGGCTGCGGCTTGACGGAATGCACCACGTCGGGGAACTTGATGCCGTCCTGGATGAAGAACACCGGGATGTTGTTCCCCACCAGGTCAAAGGTCCCCTCGTCCGTGTAGAACTTGGTGGCAAATCCCCTGGTGCCCCGCACCGTATCGGCGGAACCGCGGGACCCGGCCACTGTGGAAAACCGGACAAAAACCGGTGTCTGCACGTCCTTGACCAGGAATCCCGCCCACGTAATACCCGCTCCCGTCCCGTATGAACGGAACACGCAATGGGCGCCCGCTCCCCGGGCGTGCACCACCCGCTCCGGAATCCGTTCATGGTCGAAGTGCATGATCTTCTCGCGCAGGTGGTGGTCCTGAAGCAGGGTCGGCCCACGAGTACCCGCCTTGAGCGAATGATCCGTGTCACCGATCCGTACGCCTTGGGCCGTGGTGAGGTAAGCGCCCGATTGGGACCTCGAACCAACCGGCTCCCCCGTCGGGGTGCCCGTCGGGGACACCATTTCCGGTCCGCGCTGATCCGGCTTGGGCGGCAGCGGGCTGTGCGGCTCGGTCTGCTCCAGGACCTTGGGCGGCTCCGCCGACGGCGCGCCGGGAATGGGCTTCTGGGATGCGGACATATTTCCTCCTCAATGCGTACTTCGCAGTGCATCGCGGTCCGGACGTACATCTGCTGCTGGATGCGGCGGTTATGATCAGGCTGCTTATCACCCTACGGCCCGATGCCTTGGACATTCAAGGCCTCGGGCCCTCGAATGACTGCGGTGGCGGTGCTCGTGCTGTGGGCGGCGAGGAAGAGGGCGAGGCCCCGGGAACCAGGTCCTGCACATCAACTTGACGCCAATGCCGCCTGTCCCGGATGCTTTGGGAAGTCAGTGACCGCATCCGTTCCAACGTTAGTAGGCCTCCATGAGCGTGAAGCTCAAACTTTCCGGCTCGGCAGCCATTGTGATCGCCGGTGCGATGGCCCTGACGGGATGCACAACAGCATCCCAGCAGGGCACTGCCGTTTCCTCGGCAAACTCCACCTTCGACGCGTCCACCGTGCAAAAGGACGACTCACTCGCCGCTGCGGTGCCGCAGTCCATCCGCGACAAGGGCAAGCTGGTTGTTGGCTCGGACACGTCCTACGCACCGGCCGAATTTCTGGGCGGTTCGAACGGCCAAACCCCCATTGGCTACGACGTAGATCTTTCCAAGGCCATGGGCGCTTTGCTGGGTCTGAAAGTCGACGTCCGGAGCGCCGATTTCACGACCATTATTCCGTCCCTGGGTACCAAGTACGACCTGGGCGTGTCCTCGTTCTTCATTACCGCCGAGCGCAAGACGGCCGCAAATTTTGTCAGCAGCATTGCGGCCGGAACGCAGTGGGCGGTCCAAAAGGGCAACCCGAAAAAATTCAGCCTCGATGATATCTGCGGCCGCAGCATCGCCGTCCAAACCGGTTCCTTCCAGGAGACCGAGGATCTGGCCGGCCGCAATAAAAAATGTGCCGACGCGGGCAAGCCGGCCATCAATATCGTCAGCCTGAAAAACCAGACAGATGTGACCACGCGACTGGTGGCGGGAAGCGTGGACGCCATGCCGGCCGGGTCCATCAGCATTGCTTACGCCGTGTCGCAGACACACGGACAGCTGGAAGCATTCGGCGATGTCTATCAGGCCTCGCCGGTAGGGATTGCCGTCGCCAAGGACGATCTTCCACTGGCCGACGTGATCAGCAAGGCGATGAACACGCTCATTCAGAACGGCGACTATAAGAAGATCCTCGACCAGTGGGGCGTGGCCAGCATCGCCATCCCCACGTCAGAGGTCAATCCGGCCGTCGAAAAATAGGGTGCAGTAAAAAATGGGGCGCAATAAATAGGTGTCGTAAATAATCAGCATCCAAATTTACGACGACGGCCGGTGACTTTCGCGCCGAAGTCACCGGCCGTCGTCGTACCTTTCAGTCCCTTTCGTTCTTTCAGTTCAAGCAGGCGGAGCCGACTGCTAATGGCACCCACACGGACACAGAGCCGCCGGGCCGCCGCGCCGGGCTTTGCCACCGTCCAGGAGCTGTCATGAAACTTCCCCTGCACCTGGGGAAGCTGCATCGGGCCGAGGCCACTCTTGCCCGTTCCTACCGACAGGTCGCCGACGGCCATGGCGCCGAACCCGACGTCCATTGTCTCTGCCTGACCTTGGCCGCGCAATGCAAACGGCAGGAGCAGGCGCTGCAGCCCGTCGTCGACCGTTACGGTGAGGTGACCGGCGACGACGAACCGGAACGGCTGCATGCCGACGGCCTGACCGAAACCCGCAGCGGCGCCGTCGGGCTGCTCCGGGACCTGCAGGATCTGTATTTACTGGCCAATCTGGTCGACATCACCTGGACCATGATCAAACAGGCCGCGCCGCAGGCCCTGATCGCGGCCGAATAACTCCCGCCCGGGAAACCAGGATGCCTGCCGGTTCTGCAGTTAATCAGGCTCCTTAGTAGTTGACCGGCGGCGAGCTGCGGACCACAGTTAATGGCATCACCAGTGTCGCGGCCGTACGGAGGATTCAGATGGGCACGGATAAGGCGGAATCCAGCACCAGCGAAGCCGAAACGGCGCCTGCGCCCGACGATGGCAGGAAACCCGATTCGCCGACGGAAGTCTCCAAACCCGCCTGGGTCTATATTGCAAAAAAGACCCTGCGGGAATTCACTAAGGACCAGTGCCCGGATCTTGCTGCCGGACTGACCTATTACGGGGTCCTCGCGGTTTTCCCCGCCCTGCTCGCCCTGGTTTCGCTGCTGGGGATTGTGGGGCAGGCCGAGAAGACCACCGCGGCCGCGCTGGAGATTATCCAGAAATTCGCCCCCGGCTCCACGGTCGACATGATTAAGGGTCCGCTCACTGCGCTCACCCATTCGTCCGGGGCCGGATTCGCGCTGGTCGGTGGGATTCTGATTGCCCTGTGGTCCGCATCCGGCTACGTTAGTGCCTTCGGTCGGGCCATGAACCGGATCTACGAGATTGACGAGGGCCGGCCGTTCTGGAAACTGCGCCCCATGATGCTTGCCGTGACGGCGCTGGCCATCGTGCTGGTGGCACTGATGGGACTCATGCTGGTCCTTTCCGGTCCGATCGCCCAGGCGGTGGGAAATGCCATCGGCCTCGGGGATACCGCCGTGCTGGTGTGGAACATTGTTAAATGGCCGGTGCTCGTCTTCCTGGTCATCGTCGTCATCGCGATTCTGTATTACGCCACGCCGAACGTCCAGCAGCCGAAGTTCCGCTGGACGAGCCTGGGCTCGGTGATCAGCCTGATCATCTTCGCGCTCGCCTCGCTCGGCTTTGCTTTTTACGTGGCCAACTTCAGCCACTATGACAAAACCTACGGCACCATCGGTGGCGCAATCGTCGCCCTGCTCTGGCTCTGGATTCTCAATATGTCGCTGCTCTTCGGAGCGGAGTTCGACGCCGAGGTCGAGCGCGGCAGGGAGCTGCAGGCCGGCATTGAGGCGGAGGAGTCAATCCAGCTGCCTCCCCGGGACACCCGGGGAAGCGAGAAGAAGGAGGCAAAAGCGGCCGACGACGTTGCCCGCGGCCGCGCGCTGCGCGAGTCCGAATCGCCGCAGAAGCAGGACGACGACGAGGGGAAGACGACAGCGGGGCACGGCGGTAAGGACGAATAATTGAAAATTCCGTTCCGGACCTTGTTTCAATAAGTACCCTTAGGGTTAGCATTTGGACTAGGCGCGGAACGGCGTCGACGTCTTTCGCTGAACTTCCACCCCGCCGTTCACCGCCCGCCGCCGGCAACGAAGCCAGGAACGGGGCCCAGGAAGCAGGACGGCAGGCCAAGAATCTGGTCGCGGAGCTCGGCGACGATCTTAAGTCCCAGGCGGGTGCTCAACAGCAAAAGGTCGCCGCCGGGCTGCGTTCCATTAGCGACGAGCTGAGGGGCATGGCGGACAACAACCCGCAGGAGAGCGGAACCGCCACGCACTGGGTCCACGAGGCGGCCCGCAGCACCGGCGACGCCGCCGGATGGCTGGACCAACGGGATCCTGGCTCCCTGCTGGATGAGGTGAAGCGCTTTGCCCGACGCCGTCCTGGGATGTTTCTGGCCGTCGCGGCGGGCGCGGGGCTGCTCGCGGGGCGGATGACCCGCGGACTGGCCGGCGGCGCCGGCGATTCGTCCGTCGGACGGTCGCAGGACGGCAGAAACTCCCGCTCCGATACAACCGCGCCCCCGGCCCCCAGCGTCGCGCCGCCCGAAGCCGTCAAGGTTCCCCCGACCGCGGAATTCCATCTGGCCTCGGGGAATCCGGCCGGTCCATCGGCCCCGGGAACGGCCGATGCCGGGTTGTATGAATCGTCCGCGCCGATTGAGACGTACGCGGATGACGATGCCACCATCGGTTACGACCCGGCATCCGGCGGAGTTCCGCCGACGGTTTATCCGCCGCTTCCCGACGGCACCGAGAGGCGGCTGCCATGACCGATCCGATGGACACCTATGCGGAACCGCCGGAGACCGCCGAAAGTAAGGCCGCATCGACGTCGCTGGGCGATCTGCTCGGCGAGGTCAGCGCGGACATTTCCACCCTGCTGAGGCAGGAGGTGGAACTCGCCAAGGCCGAACTGCGCGAGTCGGCTACCCGGGCGGGAAAGGGCGCCGGAATGTTTGCCGGCGCCTCCGAGGCCGCACGGTTCTTCCTGCTCTTCCTCTCCGTCGCGCTGTGGGCCATGCTGGCAGTTCCGCTCGGAGCGGCATGGTCCGCGTTGATCGTGGCCGTTATCTGGGCCATCATTGCCGTCATTCTTGCTCTCGTCGGCAAACGCGAGCTGTCAGCCATCCGCGGGCTCCCCCGCACCACCGAAACCGTTCAAGAAATTCCCGCGGCGCTGAAGCCCGGAAAGGACTAGTCATGAGCCAGTCACCAGAGGAAATCCGCCGTGAAATCGATGACACGCGCGGTAGTTTAAGCACGGATGTCGACGCGATGGCCGACAAGGTCAATCCTGCCAACGTGGCCCACCGTCAAACGGAGAAAGTCCGCGGCGCGCTCCGTCAGACCAAGGAAAGGATCATGGGGTCTGCCGACGAGGCGTTGGACCCTACGCAGCAGTCGGCTCATGACAGCGCCGGCACGGCGCGTTCGGTGCCGGACAAAATCAGCTCACAGACCCAGGGTAATCCCTTGGCCGCGGGGCTGATTGCCTTCGGCGCCGGTTGGCTGCTGTCCGCGTTGATTCCGGCCAGCGATACCGAAAAGCAGTTGGCGTCGAAGGCCAAGGACAAGGCCCAGCCGCTGATCGACGAGGTCACCGACGCGGCGAAACAGGTCGCGGACGACATGCAGGAGCCGGCCCGGAACGCCGTGGAAGACCTCAAGGGCACTGCCCAGGACTCGGCCGAAACGGTCAAATCGGAAGCTGCCTCCTCCGCAGCCGATGTGGGGGACCGCGCCCAGGAAGCACGCGACAAGCTGCAGTCCAGCTAGCAGCCAGAGGCTCCGGCTGACGCGTCAGCGGCAGTTGGAGAGGCTGCGGCTGACGCGCCAGCGGCAGTTGGAGAGGCTGCGACGCGCTGGCGGGAGTTCCCTGGCTAATTGGGGTGAGACTTGTCTACGTGCTGGTCAGGGACTGTTTTGGTGGGGGTTGGGTGTATGACCTAACTTTTGGGGGCCCCTTGGTGAGGTTGAAGATCTCGGTGAGTTGGTCCTGGGTGGGTGTGCTCTCGGTGAGCATGCGCCGGGCTTTGGGACGGCCGCCGGTGGATGCGTAGATAAGGACGGTTTACTGGATGCCGGCGAGCCGGTCGAGCGGTTCGCGGACGGAGAGGTGGAGACGGGCATGACCGGCGTGGCGGCGCATGAGGTGCGCTATCTGCAGGGCGAGCACGCAGGTGAAGCTGTGCACCCGGATGTTGTGCCACTCTGCTCCGGTAGCCGGCTGCGGGAGCTGACCAGCACGCTCCGCACATATTAGGGGCCATGAGCGAAAACAAGGTATTGATTGACGGCGCATCCGAATGCTACGACGAGCGGTGGCACGAGCGCCTGACCGCCCGCCCGGGGAGTTTTTGGACGTCTCCGGTGAATACACGCGCAGCGGCTGGGAGTTCAAGGTATGGGCTCCGGATGACAGCGGATTCCCTTCCTGACCGATGGCCTTCCTGCAACGCCCCGATCGGGACAGTGACCCGGCCGTGTCCATCACCGTTCCGGACGGCACACTCTTCACCGACCTCAAGTTGGCCTGAAATGCTGCATCCCATGATCACGGCCAAAACAAGCTGCGGTCAGACCGGGTTCCCCGTTGACGGTCTTCTACAGCTGACCGTCCAGCCGAATGGCGAGGTGACAATTGACCTTGCCGGCAAGGGCATCGAGGTGGAACGGGATATGCGCCGATCGACCATCTGCCGCGAACAGGCCCGCGCCATGCTGATCGCCACCAAAGTGCATGCCGGGCCCGCCTCTGACCATGTCCGGGGAGGAAGCGTTTCGCTTCCGCACACATCAGAGGTATGGAACCTCTCCCGCTTTTCCGGACGTTGCACGGCTCGCGCCTCTACGGGCTCCACCATGCCGCCAGCGATTACGACTGGTTCGAAGTATACGATCGGCTGCCGGGGTGCCATCAGGCCAACCAGCGGATCCAACGCGGAAACGACACAGTGAAAGCCGGTTTGAGTCGTTTTATGCAGATGGCCGCGGACTGCGCCCGTCAGGCTCTGGAAGCCATGTTCGCCCCAACGACGCAGTGGCAGTCGACCTGATCCGCGCCATGCGCCGCGGTTACCGGCCCAATACAGCAACGGACGCCGGGGTGTGCGCCCGGACCATCAAAGCTTTCGCCCTGGCAGTCAATGCGAAACGCACCCGGCATGCCCTGAGGCTGCGCCATGACCTCGATCAGCTCCTGCAACGTGGTCGGTTCGACCGGCGCAGTTTCGCCAAGACTCTACAGCGCTGACCAGGCACGGTGAGCTGGCCCGGTGCGTCCGCACACAGGACATTTGAGCGGCCGTTTCGACGGCTGGGCAGACCTGTCCGGACAGTCGGTAGAGGAAAGCCTAGACGAACTCGCAGCGGCGATCGACATCGACCGAACCGACGAGTTCTCCTTGGACTCAGATGACTTCCCGAAGGTCTGCCTGGCCGATTCTGTCTCCGAGGATGGCAGCTGTTGCGGTGCCTGCGGCTTCGAGCTGAACGCTGACATCTCCCTGCGGTGAGACCGGTGCCCCTCTCCGCGCACATGAAGTCCATGGCGAACTCCCGGGCCGCTCTATCCGCCGCCCGGCTGGATGGTGCCGGCGAACGCGCGGACATCTTTGGCGACGTAACAGCCGACTGTTCGCATGACCTTCCGGAGCTGGCCGAGGCGTGGCGTGAAGGCGCCGGCGACATGCGCGACGGGACGGAGCAGCCGACTCTCCAACAACCCTAGGAGATTGAGGACACCATGACAACCACGAACCGCGACAATGTACTGTGGCTCGATTTCGAGACCACCGGGCTGATGAATGATCCGGACACCGTTACCCTGGAAGCTGCCGCCATTATCAGCGATGGTGGGTTGAGCGAACTCGCGACTTTCGATTCCCGCGTCATTGACGCCGAGGAAAACTTCGTCCGGGCCATGTCAACGATGAGCGACTTCATCCGGCGAATGCACGGCGACACCGGGTTGCTCGACCGGATCGCTGCCGGCCAGTCGCAGCCGCTGGTTGACGTCGATCAAGCATTGAAGTAGGTCGCTGCCACGTATTTCCCGGCCAAGGGGACATCCTTCCGGACGGCGCCAAGTACCGCGTCATTGTCATTGGCGGCAATTCGGTGAAGGTCGACTTGACGTCATCGAGAAGTTCTTCCCGGACGCCCGCTCAAACATGGGCTACAGGGTCATAGACATTTCCGGCGGCGGCGAACTGATGCGCCACTGGAACCGACCAGCGTGGGACGCCATGCCGCCCAAGCTCATCGACCACACGGCGCTGACCGATATCCGTGAAGGGGTCAAGGAGCTTCGCTACTACCGCGAGCACGGGTCAACTACCCCCGGAAACTCCAGCTGGCAGCCAGAGGCTCCGGCTGCCGCGCCAGCGGAAGTTGGAGAGGCTGCGACGCGCTAGAGTCCGCGCGCCGTACGGGGCGCAGCCGGGCACCTACGGTCGCCATTTGCTGTGCATACTGGTAAAACGCCGGGGGTGGCAGAATACTGGGGATCGACAGTCATAACGACGCTCAAGGAGAACACATGGACAGCAACCAGCGTTCCGAAGCCACGACGGACGACGACGTGCTGGCCGCCTACCTGCACACGCACCTGCTGGCGGCGTCCTCCGGTGAGCGATTGTTCGAACAAGCGGTGAAGGCATGTAAGGGAACCGCCCGCGAGGCAACACTGGCACGGATGACGGCGGATGTGGCCGAGGACAAGGCATCATTGGAATCCATCAGCCATCAATTACGCCTGCACATGCCGGTTTACAAGGAGGCCGTTGCCTGGGTCGGTGCGCAGGCCTCCAGATTGGGTCCGCTGAACCCGCTGCACCACCGCGGGGGTCTGATCGGTCAGCTGGAATTGGAGGCGCTGATAAGCGCAGTGACCAGCAAGTCGCTGCTCTGGAAGACGCTGCTCACCGTCGCCGAGGACGACCAGCGTATAGAGAAGGATCATATTGGAACCCTGCTGAAGCGGGCGCAGGGACAGATGGCCGATCTTGAGGAGATGCTCCGGGCTACGATCCCGGAACGTTTCCGGGCCTCGAACCGCTGACTGGTCCCTGCACCGCTGCCACGAGCGAAGCAAAGCGCCGGTTGGCGGGCAGATCGTCGATCAGTACAACCCTCCCCTCCGGGCCGGCCAGCGGGATTCGCCAGTTCGGATATTCATCGTGGGTGCCGGGCTGGTTCTGCGTCCGCCGCTCGCCGACGGCGTCGACTAAGGCAACTCCGAGCAGCGACGACGGGGTCGCAGCAGTGAAGGCATACAGCGCCTCGACGGTCCGCTGTACCGCGGCTTCATCCGGATGGGCCGGCTGCCCGTCGGTGTGTGCTGCACCGGCATCCGGCCCCTCCGCCGGCAGCAAGCCCCGGGCACGCAGCAACGCAAAGACGGCTCCCTGCGCGGCAGCGTCCGCCGCGCGCTCCTGATCCACCGGTCGGCTCAGCAGCCCCAGCGAGTCCCGCAGCGCTACATGTTCACCCGCCAGATATCCTGCCGTCGGCGGCAGATCGTGGGTATTGACGCTGGTCAGGCAGGCCTGCCGGTATTTCTCCGGCGGCAACGGCGCCCCGTGCTCACTTTCGAACCACAGGATGGACGTGCCAAAGATCCCGCGCTCGGTCAGGTAGTCCCGGACCCAGGGTTCAAAAACGCCCAGATCCTCGCCGATCACGACCGCCCCGGCGCGCTGGGCCTCCAACGCGAGAATCCCGATCAACGCTTCATGGTTGTAATAGACATACGCTCCCTCATCCGGGCCCGCTCCAGCCGGAATCCACCAGAGCCGGAACAATCCCAAAATATGATCCACGCGGATGCCACCGGCGTGCCGAAGGATGGTCCGGAGCATGTCCCGGTAAGGTGCGTAGCCGGCTTCTTCCAGCCGGGCCGGATGCCATGGCGGTTGAGACCAGTTCTGGCCCTGCTGGTTGAACATGTCCGGCGGCGCACCCACGGTGACCCCGCGGACCAGCACCCCGCTGAGGGTCCAGGCGTCGGCTCCCGCAGCATCCACCCCCACGGCCAGGTCATGCACGATGCCGATGCCCATCCCCGCGCTCTTCGCCGCACGCTGCGCCGTCTGAAGCTGCTGATCGCAGATCCACTGCAGCCACCGGTAAAAACCAATCCGCTCCGCCAATTCTTCGCGCTGCGACCCGGCGTAGGCGGTCCGCGGATTGGCGAGCCGACCCGCCCAGTCAGGCGCATCCGCGGGAATCCTTTCGGCCAGGGCGCACCAGAGCGCGAAATCGTCCAGGCCCTGCCCGTGGAACGCCAGGAACGTCTGGAAATCTCGGGCCCGCGCCGGACTGAGTTCGACCGCATAAATGTGTTCCAGCGCGGTGAGCTTGGCCGCATACGTGGCATCGCGGTCCAGCATGCCCGGTTCAAGGTTGGCCGGATGAAGCTGCCCGGCCAGCGACTCGACCTCGGCTCTGGGCCGGGCGGTGAGGTAGCCGTACTCCGGGACGTCCTCAACCCGGATGTACAACGGATGAAAGAAGCGCCGGGTGCTGGGCAGGTAGGGCGACGGCTCCACCGGAGGCACCGGCCCACCGGCGTGCAGCGGGTTGACCAGCACGAAGCCTGCACCGTGCTGCGCTCCGGATATCACCGCCAGCTCCGTTAGATCCGCGAAGTCGCCGATCCCCCAGGACCGCGATGAGCGCACGGAATACAACTGCGCCATCAGACCCCAGCTGCGGTGCCCGGCCAGTTCCGCCGTCGTGCCCAGTTGCTGCGGGGTGATCACCAGAGCACATTCGGCCCTGACGCCGTCGTTCTGCGCATGCAGCACATGCCAGCCCAGCGGCAGGTCCTCCGGCACCGCGAAGGTGGCCCGTCCGGTCAGGACGCCGTCAATCTCCCGGGGCTCCACCCAGTCGTCGCGCTGCAGCACCTCGCGGCGGCCGCCGCCCTCGGCAGTAATCCAGACGCTGACCTCGCTGCCGTGCCTGACGTGGACGGGGACGTGGAATTCCTGCCCTTCCCGAAGAACGACGACGGGCGGCAGCAACCGCCGCCACGGCGCCTGTTCCTGTGCATACAGGGAGCTGCGGATTTCCTCCGGCGTATCCGCCGCAACGCCAAGTGCAGCGAGAATGCGGCGCAGGGTCTCGGCGCCGACCTGCTTCTCCGTGCCGTCCCAGGCCCGCAGGGACGTGCCCACGCCGTGCGCCTGGGCCAGCTCCAGCAAATCCTGCGGAACTGCGGCCTGCCGAACGGCCGCCGGCAGAGCTGCGGGCGGTGGGGCCGCGACCTGCGCAGCAGCGGGCAGTGGAGCTGCTGTCTGCGGAGCTACTGAGGTGGGGTTGTCCGATGAATCAGCCATGGCCCTACTCTATGTCCATGGCTCCATGGCGCCGGGTCCACGGCTTCATGGGTCCGGGGCCACGGCCGGGGCGTTCTGCGCGGCGGCAGGCGCGGCGGAAGCGCAGGAAGCGTCACGCGTCAGGCTGGGAGCTAACGCTGCGCAGCTTGCTCTGGGACCCTGCCACCCCGCGCATAGAGTAGGACTACGAGCCTCGACGAAAGGAACCGTTATGTCACGCATCGTCATCATCGGAGGACACGGCAGGATCGCCCTGGAACTTGCCCGGATTCTCACGGCTGCCGGACACGAGGTCAGTTCACTGTTCCGCAACCCGGCGCACAGTGACGAGGTCGCCGCGACGGGTGCCACCCCCGTCGTCGCCGACATCGAAAACCTTTCAACCGGCCAGCTCACGGACAAGCTCACCGGGCACGACGCCGTTGTCTTCTCCGCCGGCGCAGGCGGCGGTTCGGCGGCGCGGACCTACGCGGTGGACCGCGACGCAGCGATCCGGTCCATGAATGCCGCACGGGACGCCAGCATACAGCGCTATGTTATGGTGTCCTATTTCGGTGCCGGGCCGGACCACGGCGTGCCCGAGGACAACAGCTTCTTCGCGTATGCCCAGGCCAAGGCCGCCGCCGACAGCTACCTGCGGGGCACCGATCTGGCATGGACCATTCTGGCTCCCAGCACCCTGACTCTGGCCGAGGGCACCGGACGAATCGAAACCGGGCCGGAGCTCCAGGGCACGGAGGTACCGCGCC
>CAJDTL010000074.1_pt1 | contig 15408 bp, 12 predicted proteins | sample 7389871 | NCBI WGS metagenome assembly CAJDTL01 (sample SAMEA7055650, study PRJEB34461) | soil metagenome | biome: terrestrial ecosystem; feature: Peninsula; material: soil | place: Antarctica | collected 2016 | reverse complement strand
GCGGCGCCGGCAGTACTGCCGATCGCCAGTTCGCGCCCGCTGGCACGCGCTTGGACGACGGCGGCCGACCCGCCTGCCGCTGTGGCAACCACGGTGCCGTCGCCGGTGCCGGTGGGGGTGAGCGCGCGGGCACGTGCTCGCAGCGGGATGGACATCCCGTAGGTCTGTGTCCTGGGATCGACGGGTTGCACACCGGACGGTGCGGAACCGCCCCCGAATGCGGATACGGTCACGGAAGCGGACCCGCCAACCGAAGCTGAACCGGCCACGGAAGCGGAACCGCCCGCAGCGGTGGAAATGACCGCCGAAGCGGAACCGCCCGCAGGGGTCGAAGGCAACGCACCGGCGGCAGCGGTGCCAGTGGGGACGTCGAACGCTGCCCTGGCTGATGCGACCTGCAGGGCGGCCTGGGCGGACAGCACGGTGTTCAAGGATGCGGCGACGCCGCCACCGGCGGCAAGGGCAAATCCCGCTGCCGTCTGCTCGGACGCAGCGATTCCCGCCCCCGCCCCGAATCCTGCTCCGGCACTGAACCCCGCTCCGGCACCCGCACCAAAGCCCGCACCGAATCCCGCACCGAATCCCGCCGAGGCGCTGACACCGGCGCTGAATCCGGCTCCGACACCAAATCCGGCGCCGATCCCCGCACCGGCGCTCAGGCCCAGGGCCGCGCCCAACGAGGCGGTACCGCCCAGCTGGACTCCGGCGGCAAAACCGGCGGACATGCCGATTCCCGCGGCAACCGAGAGCCCGGCGCTGAGCTGGACCTGGGCGCCGGCCGCCAGGGACAGCGGGCTGTCCAGCCCTTCCATGGCGGCCCGCCAGGTTGCCGGGTCCGCGCCCTGCCGGGCGAGCAGCTGCTGCAGGCTTTCCCCACCCTGGGCGACGGCGGCACTGGTCGGATTCGGTGCCGGCCGTGCTCCCGGCCCGGTGCTGGCATTGGCGCCGCCGGGGGGCGTGGCCGTCTGGGCGTCGCGGACGCCGGGCCCGGTGAAGTTCGCCTCCCAGCGGGGGTCCTGTTCGGTGATGGTGACGGAAACCTTGGCCCGCAGGGGCCGGCCCTCGGGCGAGAAGTAGTCCAGATCCTCGGTCAGGGCGTTGACGATGCCGCTGAAATGGAAGGTACCCCAGATGAACCGGATGGGTGGGGGAGGCTCCTTGGGGGTATCCGGATTTGGCTCCACGAATTGGCGGATCTGGAGTGTTTTGGTGCGCACGTCCACCGCGCTACCTGATTTGTCACCCTCGGAGGTGTCATATTCCAGGTCGAACGTCAGGGTCGCGGACTGCGTGGAGGGGTTCTGCCGGGCTTGCGTGCGGGTAGTGGAGCCGCCCTTGTCGACATTGTTCTGCCGCGAAATCTTCAACGAGGTTGGATTGAACTGCACCGCAAAAGAAGATGCTCCTTTTTCCGGTGCAACCGTGGAGTGCGCGTTCGGGCCCTTCCCCTCGGTTTTCTCAAGCCGGACCAGAATGGCTTTGGCCAATTCGGCGCTCATGGGATCAGCCCCAACCTGAGACCCTCGTGCGCAATGTGGAGCTCTTCGACGGCTATCTCGCCGGTCTTGGCGTTCAGCGTGGGGCCCGCGACCTTCAGTGGCAGGCCTCGCTCGAAGATCCACCGGGCCAACGGCCGCAGTCCCGTGCCGTCATCCAGCCTGATCTCGCCGTCATAGCGGGCCACCGGCAGGGCACCACTGACCATGGACGTCAGCCAGTGCCAGAACTCGTTGTTGACCTCTCCGCTGCCGCCGGCGAGCATGCCCCGCTTGAGGACCAGCGGCGAAAGCTTGACGCGCCCGACCCGGCGGACCACGCCGTCGTTCCGGCCGCCTTCCAGAAATTCGCGCACGTCCGCCTCCAGCACGAGCCCGCTGCATTCGGCGAAGCCGCCGTCCACGCAGATTGCCGGAACCTTCGTACCCGGCGCGCTGGGCGTCAGGGTTACGTGAAACCTGAAGGTCTGAAGCAGCTCAGGCATTGCCGCTCTCCTGCCCCGGGCCGGTCACGAGCACCAAGCCGTCCACGTCCTGCGAAATCCGCAGCACCAGATACTCCAGCGGGAACGCGGGGGCAACGCCGACCTCGGCGACCAGCCGTCCCAGTCCCTGCGACTGCGGCGGGTTGAGTCCGTCGTCGCTCTGCACAAAGAAAGACTCCGCCTCCGTGCCGCCGGCAAACGCCCCGCGCCGGCGCTGGCCCCGGAGGAACTCGGTCAGCATGCGCTGCAGCGTGGCCCGCAGTTGGGGTGTATTGGGTTCAAAGACCAGCCACTGCGCCTGCCGTTCCAGCGTCAGTGCCAGCATGGTCATCAGTCTGCGGACGCTGAGCTGGATGTACTCCGGATCGGTGGACAGAGTGCGGGCGGCTGTCAGCCGGAGGCCGTCCCTTTCCTGCCGATAGACGTTGATGCCCTGCAGGTGCAGGGCATCGTGCGCGGCGTCGGTGACGACGTCGGCGCCGAGCACCGCGCCGACCGCAAGGGCGTTGGCCGGTCCCCACGGCAGACCGAGCCGGCGTTCGCGGGCGGCGATGATACCGGCGGCAAAGGACGACGGCGGCACCTGGACCAGGGCGGGACGTCCTGGTCCGACCCGGGGGACGCCGAGCCAGGGAAAGTAGGCGGCGGCGTAGCTGCTGTCGAAAGCGGTACGCCAGTCGTGGATCTGCCGCTGCGACAAACCGGCCGGCACATCCAGCAGCGCCACGAAGCGGTGCCGCAGCGCCGCCACCTCCACCAGCCGGGACTGCCGTTGCAGTATTTCGGCCAGGTCCGCGGGGTCGCGGGCATCGAGGCCCGGCGGCACGTCGGCGGCGGGGGCGTAGTCCGGATCCTGTTGTGCCATGCCGGCACGTCCGCAGCCATCCGCGGCACCCCAGCCATCCGCGGCACCGCAGGGGCCGGGGCAACAGCCGGGGTCGGCGGCGGCACAGTACGGGTGGGGGTCACAGTTCGGGATGGGTTCACGGCACGGACGGGTGGCAGCGGGTGCGGGCGGACCGGGCGCGGGCACGTCGGCGGACGGCGGAGCCGAGCGCCAGTACAGGTCAGGCACGCACAGCAGACCGATCCGGGATTCGCGGCCCATGGCATCCACACCGCGGTGGCAGGATTCATCCAGCGGATCCTGGTCCGCCGGACCGTCGTCAAAGAAACTGCCGAAGGCTATTCCCGGACTGCGGTCCGAGCCCGGATGGATCCGTTCCACGACGGCATCATTAAGCCGTGGATCAGGCAGCGGGTCCGGTCCGCCCCAGTCCCCGGCAGCCCGCAGCAGCACGGACTCGGCGGCCAGCACCTCCGGCACAAACCGCGGGTGCCCCCGCCTGAAGCCCAACCCGGTCAACCGTTCGCCGCCGCGCAAGGTGGCGGCCGTTTCGGCGACCTCAAGCACCCCGGTGACGACGTCAACGCCCAGCCGGCTGCCGGCCGGCGCGTACGGGCTGGACTGTTTTTCCAGCCCGCTACCGGATTCGGCAGTCGGATCCGATGGTGGCCCCAGCCGGCTGCCGGCCTGCGCGGTCAGTATCCCCGGCCCGCTGTCGTCCGGGCCGTCCGGGCCGGACAGGGTTGCTGATGCTGTCTCCAGCACGGCGGACCGGCCAGCGGTGCGCGGGTCCGTCCGGCGTTCGCCCGCCAGCCAGGCCAGACCTGCCGGTCCGGGCGGGTCCAGCGGCCGCAGGCGCAGCAGGGACCACGGCGCAAGTGCCGCCCCGGCTGGCAGCCTGAGTCCGCCGTCGTCGTCCAGGCTGCTGTCAAAGGACTGCAGCACCTCGAAACCGAAGCGGATCCGCAGCCCGTCGGCCCACGTTCCCTCGCCGGCGGCGGCCAGCCCGGGGCCGGCAGTGTCCAACCCACCCGTTTCCAACCCGCCTGTATCCAACCCGCCTGTGCCAGATTTCCCGGTGCCGATCCGGAACCTCGCGGTGGCCGACTCGGCGTCGCCTCCGGGCCAGTCCGGCGGGGGAGCGACGCGCAGCACCCACGCGCGCTCCCCGCCCTGGGCGAAGAATGCCTGCACGGCATAGGGCAGCAGCCGGTCCGGCATCTGGGGCGGCCGTTCAAAGGCGCCGAAGTTCCGGACAAAGTCGGACCAACTCTGCACCGGCACCGGCGTATCCACCGGCCCGCGGAGGGCGACGCCGACAAATCCGGTCTCATCCAGGCGCACCGGTTCGAAGCCCGGCTCCCGCTGCGCCTCGCGGGCGCCCAGCGGGTAAATGCCAGGTCGGCCCAGCTGCAGCCCGGCGGTCATGTGGACTGGTATTCAATGCTTTCGGCGACCAGGTGCAGCTCCTCCATGGCTACCTCACCGCCCCCCTTGCCGGTCAGGCTGGGGCCTACCCATTTCTTGGGCTGCGCATCGTGCAGGACCCAGCTGCAGACGGCCGTGCGGCGCTCGTCCAGCAGCGTGATGGTGACGGTCCGATGCTGGATTTCACCCCGGCTGGTGGCCTGCAGCCAACTGAACAGGCGCAGATCACCGATCACGCCCCGTTTAAGCGTCACATCATCGACGCTGTTGACGTTGGGCACCTTGCGGACATGGTTGTCCGCGTCATTGCCGTTGCGGTACTCGGAGTATTTGATTTCATTGCCGAGCCCGCTCACATCGGAGAACCCGCCGACAATGAGTTCTTCACCGCCGGCGTCACCGAGCTTGACCCTGAAGTTGAACGCTCCATAGGGATTGTTTCGAATTGCCATGACTCACCTCACCTCAGCCCTGCTGGGCGTCCGCGGTCCACTGACCGATGCGGAAGATAACGAATTCTGCCGGATAGGTTGGGGCGACCCCGATGAGACAGATCAGCCGGCCGTTGTCCAGGTCGTTCTGCGCCATCGTGGTCCGGTCGCAGCGCACAAAGAACGCTTCCTCCGGTTTGGTGCCCATCAGGGCGCCGGTACGCCAGACCACCAGGAGGAAATCCTCGATGGACTGCCGGATCGACGCCCAGAGCCGTTCGTTATTCGGCTCGAAGACCGCCCACTGGGTGGACTTATCAATGGAGTGCTCAAGGTAGATGAACAGCCGTCGCACGTTGACGTACTTCCACTCCGGATCGGAACTGACGGTGCGCGCCCCCCAGACCCGGTTGGCCCGGCCCTCGAAGAACCGCAAGGCGTTGATGCCCTCCGGATTCAGCACTGCCTGCCGGTCATAGGTGACATTCTGGACAAACTTGGTGATGCCCAGGATCACCTCGTTCGCGGGTGCCTTGTGAACGCCGCGCTGCACGTCATTGCGGGCGTAGATGCCGGCGGTGAAGCCCGACGGCGGCAGGTCCAGATGCGCCGGTGCGGCGCTGGGATCCACCCTGACCGTGGGATCCACGATCTCCACCCACGGGTAGTACAGGGCGGCGTAGGTGGAATCGAATTGCGACCGGAACGTGCGGACCTGCGACAGCGACTGATCTGCCGGCGGGTCGATGATGCCGATCCGGTAGGCGCGCGGCGCCTCGCAATGCGCGATGAGGTCGTCCACGGCCGTCTTGTGGTCGGCCTCGGACAGCCCGACGGCGTTCGGCGAGGCCACGATGGCGATGTCCTCCACCTCCATCAGCGCCTCGAGGCCGGTCGCGGCGAGATTCACGTCATCCGGGTCGGCTTTTTCACCCTTGATGACCTCCGCGCTCAGGGCCGCACCTTCCGTGCCTGCGGTCAGATATTTGGGCTGGCTCAGGGCCAGCAGTGCCGTCAGCAGGTCCGCGGGCGACGGCGGCGCACTGGACAGGTCCAGCCAGACCAGGCTGGACTCATCGGTGGGGTCAGCAGCCTGCAGCACCTTGGCGATGGACCGCGGATGGGTGGTGCCCAGCTCAAGTCCGGGATACACATCGATCCGGCGTCCCCAGACGACGGTCACGGTGACGGTCAGGTGGCTGGCCCGCGTGCCGTCCGCCGGGACGGGCGTTGCGGTGCCCGTCGCGGGATCAGTGAGCGTCTGGTTTCCGGTGCCGTCGCTGCCCACGATCCGGAGGTTTCCGGCGGCGGGGGCATTCGGCTTGCCGGTCTTGGGATCGGTTCCCGGCGGAATCTCCCCGCTGCCGGTGAAGAGTTCCACGACGGTGGCCGGGCCCAGACCCTGCAGCACGCCGGGTTTTGCGGGTGCACCCGCCGCAACCGGGGCCGCACCGATGAGGACGTTCTTGCTGCGCTGCAGGCTGACCTTGACGTTGAAATCGTTGCCCGCGACCCCGGGCCAGCGCGCCCGCCAGGTGGCGACGGGCGCCGCCGCGGGTGGCCCGCCGGGCGGGACAGCGGGTGCGACGGGAATGGGTAGTGTGGCGAAGTTTTTCGTCAGGTCAATGGCGTTGCCTGCGAGCGCGAACGGAAAGACCCGGGCAACGTAGAGCCGCTGGCCGCCGTTGCCGAAGAACGCCCGGGCAGCAAACGCCAGATAATTCCTTTGATCTGCCAAACCGACGTTGTCGAGGCCACCAAAGGCGCGCTCAAATTCCGTGAAACTCGTGACCAGCGTTGGCTGCGGCGTCATCGGTAACGGATCCGAGCCCGGCGGGGTGAGGTAATACGGGGTGGGACCGTAGCGGGTAAGGCCGGCCATGCCGAACGTGGACGTGGCCACCCCTTCGATGGACTTGGACCGGAAGCTGGTTTCCTCGAGGTATACACCAGGAGTCAGGTATTCGGGCATGTTGACCTCCTAGGTCAGGCTTGAGGGTTGAATGAAACGTCGTCCGGCAGCAAGAGTTCGGTACCGATGGGAACCGTTTGCTGCGCCGGCTGAAGGGAGGGCACATAGCCCGGCGGTGGGCTGACGCCGCGGAGCACCCCGTTGTCCAGATCCTGTGGAAGCGGCGGCGCGGAGGAACGGGGCACGTCCTCCACCACCAGGTCCGAACAGCGGTCATGGTCATCGACCGGTCCCGGCGTCTTCGGGGCCGTGGCCAGCAGGTCCAGCACGACGGCGTCCTGGAGCGGATTCTGGTCCGGATCGGTGACAACGAGCAGGAATTCGCCGCGGTCGTCCGCGTGGGCGCGCCCGGCGATCCTGCCGGTCGGCCCGGTTGCCGCGACGCGCGCCCAACGGACGGGTTTGCCGTGCTGTGCCACCCGGCCGCGGATGAGGGTGGTGCCGCGGGGAAACGCATAGGCCGAGCCGGGCCACAGCCATACCCGGAGCACCCGTGAGGCGACCGGAATGTACGGACCCGCAGCGGCGTCCTCGACCGCCGCAAGCGGCCAGAGGTGTACGGAGAAACGGCGCGGGACGTAGCGCCGCAGCGGATCATCGATCCGCACCACAAATTGTGCGGGAACCGGCGGCTGATACCGGAGTTTGAACCGCCCCATCCCGGATCCCTCAAGATCGGAACAGGGCCACGCTGGCTCCGGGTGGCGTGGCCGAAGCCGTTCGGGTACCTGCCGGCCGACGCGGACCCGGGCCGGGACAGTGGTTCCGGTGATGGAGTCAAAACACTCGACCCCCAACGCCAATTGGTGCAGCACGGTCGCCGTGCCGATCACGGTCAGGATATCCATGGCAGCCCCACCTCGGTCCGCGCCGCCACGGTGGCGACCCGTTCGCCGTCGGGCTCCAGCCGTCCGTCGATGCAGATCACCCGGGCGACGTAGGGCAGCGACAGCCGATAGTCGGTGCTCAGGGCCTGAAAGGCCTCGCTCATGGAGTCCAAGGCGAGGTCATCGCAGACTATCTGCACCGCATCGCCGGCCGCCCACTCCCCGCTTGGCTCAAGCAGCGGACCGGTGAGAATACTCTCGCTCTCCAGCGTTTGGGCCGCCAGGCCAAGGAATCTCAGCTCATCCTCGACGTTGGGCGCCCACGCCGCAATAAGGAAATGCATGCGCAGCGGCAGGCGGGGGATGCCGTCGATGCTGCCCACCGCGGACCAGCCGGGCCGGGTCTCCCGGTCCACGCTGACCCGGTAGCAGTACACGGAGATGGCCGGCTGGTGGACGAGCTGTCCCGAATTGGTCTTCATGGTCTTGAGTTCATTGGTGCTGGCCAGGAAAGCGTCCAGCGAAGCGGCTCCGGGCACCGCGTGGAAGCGCCTGTTGAGCAATGCCACGATGCTCAATCCGGCGGCGGCGAGGGCCTGATATCCAGCCATGGGCCCATCATCACCGGTCCGGCGTCACCGGCCCGTCGCACCCTGCTCCGCGGCATCCCGCGGAACGCAGCCGTGACCGCGCAGTGACACCGGCGCCGGAAACTTAAGAGCGCGGCTGGCGACGTACCAGCGGGCCGGGATGAAGGGAACCGACGATGAACACCGAGAACGATGGGGAGCAACGGGAAGAGGTCAGCTCCGAAAAAGCCGAGACCGACGGTCCGGGCTGCGATCCGAAGCTGATTGATGATGTGCAGTGCCGGATGATGGGCATCGCCAAAGAGGCGGAGTACAACGCCCCATTGAAGGATGCGCTGGACAAGGCGAAAACCGACTATGAACTGACGCGCAAGTCGTACCGGCAGGCACGACAAGACGTGCAGATGAAGGTTCAGGACCTTCGGCACGCCGTCAAACAACTGACGGAGCGGGTCAGATGCAAGATCGAGCAGGAACGGGTGGTACGGAACATTGACCGGGCATTTCGGCATGTTGTGGCCGACCTGGCCAAGTGCCAGCCCGACCTCGGTTGTTGCTGCTCGGAGGCGGACTGCGACTTTGAACTGGACATCAGCGGAATTTCCTACGATGAGCTGGTGAAGCGGATCGACAAGTACCAGAAGCGAACGGACACGGCCAGTAAGTGCTTTACAGATCTGGTGGGCGAGCCGGCCGCGTTGCAGCTCCGGGTTGCTGCCTGCAAGGACCTCGTCGATAAGGTCAACGCCGCATTGCTCGCGGACCAGGCGACCACAGACCTGAAAATGGTCTATGCGCAAGCTCTTGTCGCGGAACGCGAAGTCGACCGTGTCTGGATTGGCTTTGCCGACGTCCACGAATTCGTCGAGTGCCTGTGTTGCGCGCTGAATTGCTGGACCAACGGCTGCGGAGCGGTCTCCAGGCTCAAGGGCGCACAGGCCGTGTGGGACTGCAAGCGCAAGGCCGCAGACGACCACTGCCTGCGTTTGCAGACCAACACCGTTGACGAAATAGTCGCCATCTATGACAAGAACTGTGCCGATGAGCGGCCCTGTGATACGGACAAGGACCGGCACGAGAGGCATGAGGAGCACGAAGAACGCGAGGAACGCGAGGAACGGAAAGAGCGGGAGGAACGGAAAGAGCGGGAGGAACGGAAAGAGCGGGAGGGACGTGAGGAACACGAAGAGCGGGAAGAGCGGGAGGAACGGGAGGAACGCGAAACGCACGAGCGGCGGGAGGGCCATGAGCACCACGGCGAGCCGGACTGGTACGAGCGGCATGGCGGGCGCGGGCGCTAAGGATGGGACGCGTCGCCGGACCGCCTGAGGAACCCGTGGACAGAGGAACCCGGGACGGCACGTCGAACGTCGGCTCGTTTGTGACGCTGTGGTGACATTCGTCACATTATGGTTCTCCTACGTGTTCATCCCATAAGGAGGGCTTTGATGCGATGGCAAGCACCCAACTCAGTGAGCCTCCCCGGCTCGACCTCGGTGAGCCTTCCCGGCTCGACTCTCTCGCGATTTGCCTACTTGGCGGCCCCTACGTCATCCAGGCCGGGCACCGCATCGCCGTGCCTGAAGGCAGCAAAAAGCTTCTCGTGTTCGTAGCGCTTCACGACGGGCGTGTCGATAGGCGCCACGCGGCCGGAACATTGTGGCCCTACGTCTCGGATGACCGGGCGTCGGGAAACCTCAGATCCGCATTGTGGCGCCTTAAAGGAGCAGGGATTGGCGTACTTGAAGCGGACAAGGTTTTCATTGCGTTGCGGGACGAGACGAGCATCGATATTTATGTCCTGCGCGATTGGGCAGGCCGCGTCATCGGCGGCACCGCGCAAAGCACGGATCTGGTACTGCCCGCGTGGAGCCTTGAGGCGCTCGATCTCCTCCCCGGCTGGTACGACGATTGGGTTATCTTCGAGCGCGAACGCCTCCGCCAGCGCCTCCTGCATGGCCTCGAGGCCCTGTGCTGCCAGCTGATCCGGCTGGAGCGCTACGCTGAGGCGGTCGAGGTTGCCATGGAAGCCGTCGACATCGACCCATTGCGGGAAAGCGCCCAAAGAGCACTGGTGGAAGCGCATCTGGCCGAGGGCAATATCGTCGAGGCGCGCCGAATCTACAAGGCGTACGGTTGCCTCGTGGCCCAGGAACTCGGTGTTTCGCCCGGCAGCAAAATCCGTGGTCTGATCGAAAAGACGGAACCGGCACGGGTCAGAACTGCTGACACCTACCGAAGGTGAAACGTACCAGGGTCCGGCCTGGGAACAACGAATTCTGAGAACAGGGAATACAGCGAACGGCTGGGCACCGCGTTTAGCTGCTGCGCATAAAGTCTTCGGCAGATATCGAACTGGCGCAGCGCTTCGGCGGTATTCCCTTCCGCCAGATGCGCGCAAATTACGGCGCGATGCGCGCTCTCGCGCAGGGGGTCAACGCTGACGGCCGCCAGCGCCGCCTCGACGGCCGGACCGAAAAGCCGTTCCCGGACCAATTGCGCGGACAGGGATTCAAGGGAATGTAACCGCATTTGCCTGATCCGTTCGCGGTCGACGACCAGCCACTCATCGTCCCAATCCGGCAGCAGATCCGCGCCGAACAGGGAAATTTCGGGGTGGGCCGGAACACCCGGGGAGTCCGCGGCACCCGGGACACCCGGGACAGCGGGGGAGCCCGCGTCACCGCGGGCGAGGGCGGCGGTTGCACTATACAGATCCCAGACATCCACCCGCACGCCACGCGCCAGCTCCAGCCGCCCATGATCCTCGTCCAGCAAAAGCAATCGGCCGCCGGCAAGCCTCCACATGGCCGTTCGTAGGCGGCCGGAGGCATGCGCGGTGCTGGCCTCGGGCCACAATGTTCCCCAGATCCGGGCTCTGGACAAACTGCCCCTCAGTGCCAGGAGGGCGATCAGCTTTTGCGTGCTCCCGGCCGGTACCGCCAGGTCGCTGTCGCTAGAGGACAGGCGCCAGCTGCCGAGGAGCTGGACACGTGCTTCCCGGGGTAGTGAACCTGCACTGCTGCTCATGGGGCCGCCCGCTGTCGTGAGGTCCCATTCTGGGACCGGACACCGGGGGCTGTCCAGTCCTTTCGTCGGTATTACGGCCCGAAGGCTAGGTTGGGGGCATGGGAAAACAAGATGCCGCGTCCCGGGCGGAGGACATCCGCCTGACGGCCCGAGTCCGCGGTGTCGTGCAGGGAGTCGGTTTCAGATACCTCACGGCGCGCCGGGCGCAGGATCTGCAATTGACCGGTACGGCCGCGAACATGAACGACGGATCCGTTGAGATTATTGCCGAGGGACCGCCGGGCGCGGCAGCGGAACTTCTGGCGTGGCTGCAGTCCGGCGGCCCGCCCGGGCAGGTGGAGGACGTGGCGGCCACGTACTCTGATGCCACCGGATCGTTCAGGAATTTCCGTACCGGTTAATCCGTACGGGTTAACCTGCGGCAGAGCTAGTATTGACTCACAATGCAGGCCGCGCCGGAAACAGACGCCTCCATACCTTGGGGGCAAGGAGTTACCGGTGACACGGAAGGCAGGGAGACCGGCCATGATCATCGTCTACGCGGGTGCGCAGGCCGACGAAACCGGGCGGTCGGAACCCCGGCTGCCGCCCGGGGCGGAAGGTGACTTACTGACGCGGGTCCGCGGTCTCCTGCATTCCCTCAAGCCGCGCCTGCTCATCGGCGCCGCAGCTTCCGGAAGTGACATCATCATCGCGGAGACGGCCCGGATGGAGCAGATCGAAGTCAGACTGTCCCTGCCGTTCGGCGTCGAGGACTTCCGCGAATCCAGCGTCCTCATCCGGGGCGAACGTTGGGGATTGCGGTTTGATCGGTTGCTCGATGGGATTGGGCCTGCCGGGATCGGTGTGGGCCAGGACATGCCGGGAACGGAGTCCGTGTACCTGAGGCACAACGCGGTTCTGCTGGAGGAGGCGACCGCTCTGGCCCACGCCGACGAGCGGATCTGGGTCTTGCTGGTCAGGCGGCCGCCGGATCCGGCAAGTCCCAGCGTCACCGATGACCTCGCTGCCCGCGCCGAGGCCTACGGGCTGCTGACCCTGGATCTGGATCCGGTCGCGCTGCGGCCGCGCGGCTTCGTGGCGATGCCGTACGGCACCCGGTTCGACCCGGTGACGCGGCGAAAATATGACTGCGACTCGGTCTTTCACAGGATCTACCGGCCGCTGCTGGAAGATCTGGACGTGGACTGGACCCGGTCGGACCTGGAAACCGACAGCGGCATCATCCATGTGGGCATGATCGATCAGCTGGCCAACAGCGAGCTCGTGATCGCCGATCTGGGCACCAACAATTTCAACGTCGCGTATGAGCTGGGAATCCGCCATGTCCTGGCGCGGGCATCCACGGTGCTGGTCTATCCGGAACTGCTGGAGAGCCGGAACAAGGTGATTCCCTTTGATATCGGTTTCATCCGGATCCACCACTTTTCCCGGGGTCTGCAGCTGACCGATCTCGAGGCAGAGCGGGCCATCCGGTCGCTGCGTCCGGTACTGTCACACGTGCTGGGCAGCCGCAGCGGGGACAGCCCGGTGCATGAGTGGTTTGAGCTCGACGACGTGCGCGGTCCTTTCCGGCGCAGGTCCGGGCTGGACGGCTCGATGGCGGCGGAACTTCGGCTGCGCCAGGAACTGGAGGCAGCGCTGCGCTCGGCCTCCCTGGAGCCAGTCCGCAGGGTGGCTGCGCATCTGGACACCGAGACGGAGCTGGCCGAGTCCGCCCGGTCCGGCCTGCGGCTGCAGCTGGGCAACCGGTTCCTGCGCGAGGCAGCCTACGCGGAGGCTCTGGAGCAGTGCGCCAAGTCAGAACCGCCGGCGGAGAGCCCGCTGCGCCGGACCTGGCTGCAGAAAACGGCGATGGCGCACCGCCGCATCGCGGAGGCCAGCCCGGATCCCGCGCAGCGTGCCGCGCACAATGTCGCGGCCCGGAGGGTGCTCTCCGCTGCCATCCAGGAGGGCTACGACGATTCGGAAACGTACGGCATCCTGGGTGGCCTGACCAAGCGCAGCCTGCAGGAGCTGGCACCGCAGAGCGGCGCGCTGGAGACCGACGGCCGGTTTGGCCTCATGCTCGACTTCTACCGCAAGGGCTTCGAGAAGGATCCGGCCTACTACACCGGCGTCAACCTGGTGATGGCCCTGCGGCTGGCCCTCCGCCGAGGCGGCCTGGGCGAAGATTCAGCATTGCTGAGGCAGCAGCTGGACGAGGCCCTGACAGTGTCGAAGTTCATGGTCCGACTGGCGCTGGAGGCAGATCCGGCCGACCCTTGGGCGCTGATGACCCAGGCCGAGCTGCTGCTGCATATGAGTGCGCTCAAGGGCACCAACGCTCTTTCCGCGCTCCGGGCCTACAGCCGCGCCGCGGCAGTGGCGGCCCCGGACCAGCTGGAGTCCGCCCGCTACCAACTACAGTTTCTGCAGCGCTGGGAGGGCCGGTCCGAGGCCCTCGCCCAGATCCAGCAGGTCCTTCGAATGCAGGGCCCGGACCAAGCTGCATCAGAACCAGCAACTCAGGACCGAACGTCAGAGGTAATGTGATGGCACCTGCCGCAGAAACCGCATCCCGCGGCCAGCTCAACGTCTTCGTCTCCTACGCACGCGCGGACAAAGATACGGTGGCGGCCTTCGTCGACGACATCCAGGCGTTGTGCAATGTGTGGGTTGACCGCAAATTGGACGGCGGCCAGAGCTGGTGGGACGAGATCCTTCGCCAGATCCGGGGCTGTGACGCGATGGTGCTGGCGGTCTCCCCGGCGCTGTCCGATTCCGAGGCCGCCGAACGGGAACGCCGGTACGCCGTGCAGCTGGGAAAGCCGATCCTGCCGATCCTCCTGGTTCCCATGGACAGGGAATTTGCGCCCGGCGACATTGCCCGCCTGCAGATTATTGACTACACCACAGCGAACCGGCAGGCCGCATTCCAGTTTGCCGGCGCACTGCACCGCCTTCCGGCCACCCCTGCTCTGCCGGATCCACTGCCTGAGCCGCCGCTAGTACCGATTTCGTACATGGTCACGCTGGCGGAAAAAGTGCATGCGGCGAAGACACTGGATGAGCAAAACAGTGTGATCTCGGAGCTGAGAACCGCGATGCACAGACCGGCCCAGCGGGACATGACGCTGCGGCTGCTCAAACAATTCGAGGAACACCCGGACATCTTCCACAGTGTGGGCCGCCAGATTGAAGAGCTCCTCGGGAAGGAAAACAGCCGCGAAAGCACCGGCTGGGAAAGCACCGGCCAGCAGCGGAGGGCACCGCAGGAACCCAACGAGCCGTCCGTTCAGCAGCCCTTTGTACAGCAACGCCCGACGCAGCAAGGCCCCACACAGCAGCAGCCCTTTGTACAGCAACGCGCGACGCAGCAAGGCCCGACACAGCAGCAGCCCTTTGTACAGCAACGCCCGATACAGCAAGGCCCGATACAGCAAGGCCCGATACAGCAAGGCCCGACACAGCAGCAGCCGGTGTACCAAGCCCAGCAGGGATTACCGGGGAATTTCCAGTCGGGCCCGCGGGCCAAGGTCTCCATACCCTGGACCTTGGCCATCATCGCCACGGTCCTGGAAGTTCTGATCCTCGGCGGACTCGGCACCATTGCCGTCATCCTATGCGCTCGGGCGGCTGCGAACCGCACAGCCGGCCAGTTGGACCAAAGCGCGCAGAAGGCCCTGATAGCCAAGGTACTGGCCTGGATTGGCATTGCCTTCGGCGTCCTGTTCTGGTCGTTGGCTGTCATCGGCTCGATGTCCAGCTACAGGTCGCACGGGTACTGAGCGGCCGCACCATGGCGGCTGTGGCTTCGGGCGGGGTCTTTATCAGTTACCGCAGGGAGGATACCGGACATGTGGCCGGGCGGTTGGCGGACGTGCTGATCGCGCGCTACGGACATCCCAAGGTCTTCATCGACGTTGAATCCATTGAACCGGGACATGACTTTGTCGACGATATCAACCACGCCATCAGCGGCTGCGCGGTGCTGCTCGCTCTGATCGGCAAGCAGTGGATCACCATCACGGACGGCAAGGGACGGCGCAGGCTGGAGAACCCGCGGGACTATGTGGTGCTGGAGATCGCCGACGCCCTGCATCGCGGAATCAAGGTGATCCCCGTGCTGGTGGACGGAGTGCCCATGCCGGACGCCGATCTGATGCCGCCCGGACTGCAGACGCTGGGCCAGCGCAACGCCGTCCGTTTAGACTATGAGACTTTCCGCTCGGACACGGAAGGGCTGATCCAGGTCCTGCGGCTGCCCTCCAAGGGGGAGATCTCCCGGCGGACCCTGTTCAAATGGGTGGCAGGCGGCTC
>CAJDTL010000069.1_pt1 | contig 15988 bp, 15 predicted proteins | sample 7389871 | NCBI WGS metagenome assembly CAJDTL01 (sample SAMEA7055650, study PRJEB34461) | soil metagenome | biome: terrestrial ecosystem; feature: Peninsula; material: soil | place: Antarctica | collected 2016 | reverse complement strand
GCGAGCGACGAGGCTGCGAGCGACGAGGCAGCGAGCGACGACAGTAGTAAGTCGGACGCGGCAGACCACGCGAACACGGACTCAGCGATGCCCGGGATGGACATGGGCGCCTCGAGCATGGATATGGACATGGAGCTGCCGGGCGGCCTGCCGATGGCGGACCGCGGCGCCGACCGCGATGGGCTAAAGCTTGATCAATTGCATGTGGTCCTGGGACCGGCTCTGCCGGATTGGCCCGCGGGGTTGGTGGTCCGGCTGGTCCTGCAGGGCGATATTGCTCAAAGTGCGGAGATCTCCATGCTGGACGCCGATGCGGGCGGCCGGCCGAACTTCTGCTTCTGGGCGGATGTACTCGGCGGGGCGGGGCAATCGGAGCAACCCGGGCGCCTCGAACTGGTCCGCGCGGCCGCGTCCGCGGATTCGCTGCAGCGGTTCCTGAACGTGGCCGGATGGCAATCCGCTGCCCGGACGGGACGGTGGCTGCGCGATGAACTGCTGGATGCTGCTGTGACAAATTCTCCTTCGACTGGCACTGCGGCTCTGCAGCGCTCGCTGATTCCCCGATATAAGCGCTGGCTGCGCACGGTGAGGCGTTCGCAGGTGTTGCGCTGGTCAACGGCTGGTCTGGGACAACTGGATCTGGAGCAACTGGATCTGGAGCAGCTAAACGATCGCGTTTCGACAGGTTTGGCCAGCGATGTCACCGCGCGCGTGCTGCGCTGGGTGGATGACATTTCCGTTGTCCTCGATCCCGCGTCCTGGCCCGTCCACGACGCGGGTCTGGCCAGCCGCGCCGCGACCGCCAGTGCTGCCTTGGCCGCCCTGCCGCATATGCTCGTCGGTCAGGAGTTGGCGACCGTCCGTCTGATTGTCGCCTCCCTTGATCCGGACATCGAAGCACTGTTGGCACAGAAAGCGGCGCCGAGGCAGTCGCATGACTAGCGCGCTGCTGTGGAGCATCATCGTCGGCTTCGTCGTCCTGGGCGTGCTGTCCTACGCGGCTGCAGCCTTGTCCGCTGCAATGAGCGCCCGCGAAAGTGGAACGTCGGCGGCAGTGGCGCTGACGCTGCCCGGCCGGGAGACGGCCCGGCTGCTGATCCGCCAGCGCAGCGTCACTCCCGGCGCTGACACCCTGCTCGCCAGGATCGGCACCGGGCTGCTGCCGCTGGCTGCGCTGATGTCCGTCCTGGTGATCCCGCTGGGACAGCATGCCATCAGTGATCTGTCCGTCGGCGTGGTCTGGTTCAACGCCATGGAGGTCCTGGCCTGGGCCGCGGTGTGGATGGTTGGCTGGGGGTCCAATTCCAGCTGGGGCCTGGTGGGAGCCAACCGTTTCCTGGCACAGGGGTTGGCCTACGAACTCCCGCATATGTTCGCGTTGATCACGGCTGCCGTCGGCGCCGGGTCGCTGCGCGTCAGCGACATTGCCGCGGTGCAGGGACAACCCGGGCACCTGTGGTTCGTGGTGTACATGCCCGCGGCGTTCCTGGTTTTCCTGCTCTCGGCCCTGGGGTTTGCCTTCTGGGGTCCGTTCAATCAGCCGATCGGCAGGGAGATCGTCGGCGGGGCGGCAGCCGAATCATCCGGAATCGACAGGTTACTGCTCCTCGCCGGCAGGTACCTGCTGCTGACGGCTGGCGCCGCCATGGCCGTTCCGCTGTTCCTGGGCGGCGGTGCCGGCCCGCTGCTGCCGGCCTGGGCCTGGATCCTGTTCAAGACGGTAGCGGTCCTGGCGGTTCTGGTCTGGACCGGCCACCGAGTGCCGGCGGTGCGGATGGAGCGTTTCACCGAGATCAGCTGGCTGGTGCTGTTGCCGCTGACGATTCTCCAGGCGCTGGCCGTATCGATTCTTGTACTTGTCGGATGGATCTGAGGAGGCAACATTGCAGACGGTAATTTTCCTGATCTGCGCCGTCGGGGCGGTGGGCGCTAGCATCGCGGTGTTCCGGGTGGACTCTATGGCGCGGGCCACCCTTGCACTGCTGGCATCCTTTATTTTCGCGGCCGTCCCAATCCTGCTGCTGGGCCTTTCCTACCTCGGGATACTGGTGGTTCTGATGATGGTGATGGAAATGATGATCATGGCCGTCTTCATGGTCATGTACATGATGAACCCGGCCGGACTCATGCCGATGAAAATGGTCCATAACAACAAAATGTCGCTTGTCATAGCGGCGGCGGTCTTCGTCCTGCTCGCAGCCGGGGCCCTCTTCACCCGCTGGCCCTCCGGAACGGCGGAGACGGCGGTTTCAGGATCGACGACGCCGGCCGGCAGGTCGGCGGCTGATCCGACCCTCGCGCTCGGGCTGGACCTGATGGGTCCACACATGCTGGTGATGATCGTCATCGGACTGGCGCTGTTCGCGACGATGGTCGCCGTCGTCGTGCTCTCTACCCATCGCGGCCGTTATGACAGGTTCGGCGATGATCTTCAGCGCAGACCGGCCGACGACCCGGTGCGGGGAGGGCTGGGAAAATGACGCTGCAGCTGTTCCTCCTCCTGGCCGCGGCCCTGTTCGCCGTGGGCCTTTACGGACTGCTGAGCCAGCAGTCCATCGTGATGATCTTGATGGGGCTCGAGCTCGCCATCAACGGCATCATCGTCGCCGCCGCCGCATTCTGGTTCTTCGCCACGTCCGGACGCCCCGACGGGCAGGTCCTGGTGTTGGTTGCCATCAGCGCAATGGCGGTTGAAATGGCCATGGGGTTTGCCATCACCACTGCCATTTTCCGCGCCCGCGATGTGGACCTGGCGGATTCCGCCTCGGATCTGGCGGGATAACCGGCATGGTCCTGTGGCTGCTGATTCTTCTTCCCGCGCTGGCCGGCGGAATCCTGCTGATATTCGGACGGAAGGCCGACGGCGCCGCAGCGCCCGTGTCAGTGCTGGTCGCCGTTGTGCTGCTCGGGCTTGCCGTGGCCGCGGCGCTCCTGCGGCCCGCCGTCGAAGCGCCGGCGCTCGAAGGCATCCCGGCGGCTCTGGCCGTCGATGGGCTCGCCGCCGCGGCGGTGGTGACGGTGACGGGCATCTTCCTGGCCGTGGTCATCTTCGCCGGCGCTGACCTCGGACCCACCGAGGCAAGAGCCCGATTTTTCGGGCTCATGCTGCTGTTCGGTGCCGCCATGCTCATGACGGTCACCTCGACTGGGATTCTGACGCTGCTCGGCTCGTGGGAACTGATGGGTGCCATTTCGTATGCGCTGATCGGATACTGGTGGCCGGACGCCGAACGGGTCAGATCCGCGACCTTGGCGTTTGTCACCACCAGGGCGGCGGACCTGGGCATGTATCTGGCCGCCGGTGCGGCGTTGGCCGGTGGCCCAGTGAGTGGAGCGGTTGGCGGCACAGCTGCTGGCACAATCGGACTCCGGCTCGATTCCCTCGCCGGCATGCCGAGCGGCTGGCGGGATGCTGCCGTGGCCGGCTTGGCCCTGGCCGCACTGGGGAAGTCCGCGCAACTGCCCTTTAGTTTCTGGCTCTCGCACGCCATGGCCGGCCCCTCCCCCGTTTCCGCTCTGTTGCATTCGGCCACCATGGTCGCAGCCGGCGGGTATCTGCTGCTGCGCATTGAGCCCGCGATGGCCGCCACCGGTTGGCTCGGGCCGGCGGTCGCGTGGGTGGGTGCGTTGACGGCCCTGCTGCTGGGCGCCGTCGCCTTTGCCCAGCGGGATCTTAAACAGCTGCTGGCCGCCTCCACGTGTTCGCAGATCGGCTTCATCGTGCTCGCCGCCGGCGCCGGAAGCGTGGCTGGCGGGGGCGCCCAATTCGTCGCGCACGCAGCCGTGAAGTCCCTGCTCTTCCTGGTAGCCGGGGCCTGGCTGACCGCGCTGGGAACCAAGGACCTGCTGGAGCTGCGCGGCGTTGCCCGCGGCTCTGCGAACGGGCCCGTCCTCGGATACCGAACCGCGGGAATCACCTTCACTGCCGGTGCCCTCGCCTTGGGCGGGCTGCCGCCGCTGTCCATCTGGGCCGCCAAGGACCAGATCCTTGCCGGGGTTCTGCGGGAATCCCCGGCGCTCTACATCGTGGGGCTCGCCGCGGCCGCCGTGAGCGCGGCCTACGCTGCCAAGGCGCTCGCCGTGGTCTGGGCAAAACCGGCCACGTCGGTTTCCGGCCGGGCAAAACCGGCAGCATCCGCTTCCGATGCCAGCCCGGCTGCCGCCGCCGGGAAACGCCGACAGCGCCTTCCTACCGCGGCACTGCTGCCCCTGCCCGTCCTCGCCACCGCGGCGGTCGTACTGGGCCTCTCCGGCATGCCCGCCATCTCGCGTTGGTGGCAGGACCTGCTGGGGCTGCCGGAGACCGGCGTCCCGGAGCCGTGGGAGCTGGCCGTCTCGGGAATATTGGCCCTCGCCGTCATCGGAGGTATTTACCGTCAGCAGACCGTGCGGCTGTCGAGAGAGAGCACGCTGTTGGGCGCTCCTGCGGGTAACCGGCTGAACGCTTGGCTCGGCGACTGGCTCGGCCTGGAACACGCGGCGTCGGTGCTCATCACCCGCCCGACCACGGCGCTGGCGGTTTCCCTGGCCCGGTTCGACGATCGGGTGTTGGCCCGCAGTGTCGACGCGGCGGCGGTGCTTGTCCTGAAAGCCGCTACGGGTGCCGATCTGCGCCTCGAGCACGGCATCAGCGCCGCCGTCGGCTCTCTCACCGGGACGGTCCGGCAGCTGGCCCGCTCCGCCCGCCGTCCACAGACCGGTCTCATTCACCAGTATTACGCGCAGGCCATCATTGCGCTGACCGTCCTTGCCGCCCTATTCGTCGTCCTGAGGTGACTGTGTTTTCTGAGGTGACCGTGTTAACGATCGTGGTCTTTCTTCCAGTCCTGGTCGGGGCCGGTCTGTTGCTGGTGCCTGAAGCACGACGGCGGCTGGTGGCCGGAATCTGGATCGCGACGACCGCCGTCGACCTCGCGTTATTCGTCGCGCTGTGGATCGGCTACGCGGCCGGCGGCGGCAGAAGCACCGGAGCGGGAGCCGTTGGCGGGACGGAAACCGGGACGAGGGCGATTGGCTATGAGACCAACGTTCCCTGGATGCCCACGCTCGGTTCCGGTTATCACGTGGGTGTGGACGGTCTGTCCCTGCCGCTGGCGGCCATGACGGCCCTGCTGTTTCTGGCCTGCGCCATTTACTCCGTGCGTCAGGACCACCGTCCCCGGGCCCATGCCGCGCTGTTTTTGTTCCTGCAGACCGTTTCGCTGGGTCTGTTCGTGTCCTTGGACCTGATTCTCTTCTTCGTCTTCTTCGACCTGTCCATCGTCGGCATGTACTTCATCATCGCCGTCTGGGGGCACGGGAACGCCGCCCGCTCTGCCCTGCAGTTCTTTCTCTACACGTTCATCGGCTCATTGGCCCTGCTGCTGGGCTTCATCGTGCTGTATCTGGCCAGTGACCCGCACACGTTCGACATCGTCGAACTCATCCGGCAGGATCCGCTGAAGAATGATCCATTGGTGGGCGGCCTGGCCCTGCTGACCATCAGCATCGGATTGGCCGTGAAGACGCCCACCGTGCCGTTCCATACCTGGCTGCCGCCCGCGCACACCGACGCCCCGGCGCCGGGATCCGTGATCCTGGCCGGCGTGCTGCTCAAAATGGGAGCCTACGGTTTTGTCCGCATCGCCATGCCGATTCTGCCGGGGCCGTGGCGCAGCTACGCGATGGTCTTTGTCATCGTCGGTGTGGTTTCGGTGCTCTACGGCGCACTGGTGGCCATGGCCCAGACCAACTTCAAGCGGATGGTGGCCTACACCTCGGTCAATCACATGGGCTACATCATCCTGGGACTCGGGGCTGCGGGGCTTGCAGCGGGAACCAACCCGCAGGCAGCCAATCTGGCCGTTACTGGCGCCGTAACCCAAATGGTCAGCCACGGACTCCTGACCGGAGCTCTGTTCCTGCTGGCCGGGGTGCTCTTTGCACGCGGCCACAGCTACGAAATGGCCGACTACGGAGGTCTCGCCGGGGCCGCTCCCCGGTTTGCCGCGCTGACCGCCGTCGCCGTCTTCGGCTCCCTGGGTCTGCCGGGTCTCTCCGGGTTCATCGCCGAGTTCCAGATCTTCACTGGGAGCCTGGGTGCGGCGCCCATGCCCACGGCGTTGGCTCTGCTGGGCATCCTGATCACCGCGGCTCTGTTGCTGCGGATGCTGGCCCAGGTGTTCCTCGGCCCCGAGCGGCAGCCCACGAGGCAGCCGCAGGAACGTGGCGCGTCAACTGCTCGAACGCGATACGATCTGCGTCCGCGGGAGCTGCTGTCCGTGGCTCCCCTGCTGGTGCTGGCCGTCGTCATCGGCGTCTTCCCGCGGTTTCTGCTGGATCTGATCGAACCTGCGGCGCACGCGCTGATCGCCCTTGTCGCGGCGGGGACACAGTGAACGGAATGCCCGCTGGGGACGCCATCAGTCTCACCGCTCTGGCACCGGAGATCATCATGGCGCTGGCCGCCGTCGTCATCCTGCTGCTGGGCAGCTGGCTCCCGCGGCGCCGGCAATATCTGTCCCGCTGGATGGCGCTAGCGGCCGTCATTGCCGCGCTGTTCCTGTCCGTGGCCCGGGCGGCGCAGCCTGCGGAAGTCACCGCGGCGGCAACCTTCACCATCGATTCATCCCTGAGTGTGGCCCGCATCGCGGTACTGGCCGGCACCGTCGTTGTCCTGGTGTTGGCCGGCGGAAGGTTCAGCGGCCATAAAAGGGAGTCTGAGTTTTACGTTCTGCTGCTGCTCGGGTCCCTCGGGACCTTGGTCCTGGCCGGCGCCAGCGACCTGCTGGTCCTGGGAGCGGGCTACCTGCTCGCCAGCATTCCGCTCTATGCCCTGGTGGGATTCGCCAAAGGCTCAGCCGGCACCGAGGCGATGCTCAAGTACTACCTGATGGGCGCACTGTTCGGCGTGCTGCTGCTGGTGGGAATCACGGTGTTATTCGGCGCCGGCGGGAGCACCTCCTATCCCGGCCTGGCCCGCGCCTTGCCCGGTGCACCCGCAGGCGCCGCCGCCGTCGGCCTGCTGGCAGTTGCCGCCGGGCTGCTGTTCAAAGCCGGTGCTGTGCCGGCCCATTTCTGGGTCCCGGACGCCATCGACGGCACCACCGGGCCGGCCGCCGCGTTCATTTCCACGATCCCCAAAATCGGCGCGCTCATTGCGCTTTTTCGGCTCAGCTCCCTGCCCGGCGTGCCCGTAGCCTGGCCGCTGATGCTGGCACTGCTGGCGGCATTAACCATGACGCTCGGCAATCTGGCCGCGTTCTTCCAGAGCACGGTGCTGCGGCTGCTCGCCTACTCCACCATCAGCCAGGTCGGCTACCTGCTGATGGTGACTGCCGCCGTCGGGCATTCGGATCTTGCGCTGCCCAGTCTGCTGTTCTATCTGCTCGGCTACACCTTCACCAATCTCGGCGCCTTTGCCGTCGTCTGCGTGCTCCCCGCGCTGCGCACCCTGGACGATTACCGTGGGTTGTTCCGGACGCACCGCTGGCTGGCTCTGAGCCTGATCGTCTGCCTGCTTGGACTGGTCGGCACACCCCCCACGGCCGTCTTCGTGGGCAAGCTCACCGCCTTCACCGCCGCGCTCGACGCCGGCCTCGGCTGGCTGGTGGTGCTCGCGCTGATCAATTCCGTGGCCAGCGTCTTTTACTACCTGCGCTGGATCTACCGGCTCTTCCAGCCGGGGCGCGGTCAGGCAACGGCGGACGACGGCGGCGCCGACTTGCCGGGGGACGGCGCCCCAGGCGCCGGTGCGGCGGCGATGAGTGCGGACATACAGGGTGCCACTCTAGTCGCCCCGCGGAGTGCCCGAATGGCGATAGTCTTGGGGATCCTCTCACTGCTGATGGGTTTGTCCGCGAACCCAGTACTCGCTTTTCTGCAGGTCAATCCGTTCCCGTAGCCGGGGCAGGGAGCCCCGGTCTGAAGCTTGACGCTCAGTTCTACTTCAGCCGGTTGGAGCATTCGCTGAGCTAAACCACTGGAGCCAACTGGACCCCTGCCGCGCGCGCTCACAACCGAAGCCGCTGGTCCCAAACGGGGAACAGTGTTTCCTCGGCGCCGATCGCGAGCAGACTGGCCAGGTGCACCGCGTCCGCGCCCCGCAGGTCAGGTTGACCAGCCAGTTGTCCGGCGTGAACGGTGACGAAAGCGGTCAACTCAACAGCGCTTGTCGCAGCCCAGTAGTCCTCCCATGCCTCTTCGGCGCGATGCTGATCGGCGGCGTCCAGACCATGGTCGCGCACGGCAGCGGCCAAGGCAGCGCGCACCTCAGGATAGGCGAACCTGCTGGACACGGCGGCATCGCAGCCGTCCCAGAGCGCTGCTGCGAGGTCGCTGCCACCCTCCTCGACAACCAGCTTGACGAAGGCGCTGCTGTCGAAATACGCGATCGTCACCGATCAACGACGCTGCTCGGCGACCAGGTCGGCCACTGAACCGCGTGCTTGTACCCGGTCGGCAGCACGTGCGGCAGGACGACCAGCACGAAGTGGCCTACTCAAAACCCCGCGCTGAGCGAGCTGGTCGAGCAAGGGTGCCGTGTCGACCGGTAGTAATCGGGCCACTGGAATGCCCCGGTCGGTGACGACCACCTCCTCGCCTGCCCGAGCCCGTCCGATCCAACTCGATAATTCTGCGCGCAATGTACTGATCGCTACGTACATATAGTCAAGTGTACAAGTCGTCGGATCAGATCTGTGCGGGCAGTGAAAGCCCCTGCCAGGGATGCTAGCGGTACAGATGACCAGCCGTCGAAGACGGTGGGCATGATCGCTGTCTTCTCGGCGTTTCTCTCACCTGGCTCCGTTTTTCACTTAGTAGTTCCATTCGCCGATGTAACGGTGTCCGCGATCGGTTCAGTGTCCGGACTGTCAAGCGGGGCTGCGGAGCGGTCTCTTCGGCGCAAAACCAGGAAGCCGGCGAGACCGGCCAGCAGGAGCAAACCGGAAACCCAGGTATTGACCCGCAGCCCAAGGATGGTGTTGGCGTAGTCGGAGCGGAGTAATTCGAAGATGAACCGACCGGATGTGTAGAAGACCACGTAGAGAGCAAATACTGATCCCGCGCCAAGCCGGTATCTCCTATCCAGGAACATCAGCAATGAGGCGGCCGCCAGGCACCACAACGACTCATACAAGAACGTGGGCTGGAAGTAGCCAAGCACCACGGGTGCCCCGGCCGCGTCCGTGACCGCACGGCCGGTGGCAAAATCCATCTGATGGATCTGCAATTTCCAGGGCAGCGCCGTCGCGTCGCCGTAAAGTTCGTTGTTGAACCAGTTGCCCCACCTGCCCAGGCCTTGGGCGATCAGCAAGCCAGGGGCAGCTGAGTCAATCAGGGCAGTAAAGGGCACGTTATGCCGGCGGCAGCCAAGGTACGCTCCGAGCAGTCCCAGGGCCACGGCTCCCCAGATACCCAGGCCGCCGTCCCAGATTTTGAACGCATCCCATGGATTCTTCCCCGGAAGGAAGTACAGCTCCGGGTCCGTGATGACGTGATAAATCCGGCCGCCCACGATGCCGAACGGAACAGCCCAGATGGCGATGTCCAAGACCACGCCGGGGCGGGCGCCCCGGGACGTGAGGCGACGGTCGGCGAGCCAGACCGCGAAGACGATCCCTGCCAGGATGCACAGAGCATAGAACCGGATCGTCAGGGGGCCAAGCTGGAAGGCATCGATGGTGGGTGAGGGGAAAAACAGCTCAGTAACTGCCGCAGAGTTCATGGTGGGCCCGTCTTAGATGGTGTAGGAGAAGACGCCCATCATGCCGCGTTCGGCATGGAAGGCATTGTGGCAGTGGGTGAGCCATTGGCCCGGGTTGTCCGCCTCGAACTGGACGGTGACGGTCTGCATTGGCCTGACGATGACGGTGTCCTTGCGTGCACCGTCATCGCCCACCTGAAATGTGTGGCCGTGGAGGTGCATCGGATGCCACATCATCGTGTCGTTGATGAACTTCACCTGGACGCGCTCTCCGATTTTCAGGTCAAAGGTGTTCTCAAACGGCTTTGCCATATCGAAGCGCTTCCCGTTGATTCCCCAGTCGTATTCGCCCATCCCGCCGGTCAGGTGCAGCTCGTAGACCCGGTCCGGCGCCTTCAACGGCAGGGTCACGGATGGGTCGGCCTTAAGCTGCCCACCGTCGACGACGACGCCGTCAAGTTGAGCGGGCAAGTCCGCCGCCGCGGGCGGCGTCCCGATGCCGTTGGCAACGAGTCCGTATGTCAGCTGGCCCTTGCCCTCGGCCAGCGCCAGGACAGGAGTGATTCCGTCCCGGACCGTCAAAAGCGCGTCGATCCGCTCCCCCATGCCCAGCACGACGGCGTCCACATCCCGGTGCGCGACGGGGAACCCATCAGTGTGCGTAAGGGTGAGTTTCTGCCCCGGGACACCGACGCGGTAGGCCGTATCCCCGGCGGCGTTGATGATGCGCAGCCGGATGACCTCACCGGGCTTAGCTGTCAGCGTTTCGGGCTGGGAAGGCGGCCTGCCGTTGAAGAGGTGGAAAGGAAACGTCACGTCTCCGGCATCCCCTCCCAAGAAGTCGCTGCGGGCCCCCATCAGCATGTGCCCCATATCCATCCCGCCCTGCCCCATGCCCCCGGACATCCCGGAGGTGCTCGTCCCCCCGGACATCCCGGACATACTCATGCCCTTGGACAGCTCCTGCAGCACATCATCGGGCGTGCCTGTGACGCCGTCGAGCCAGTCATCAAGGACAATGACCCAGTCCCTGCTGTACTGCAGCGGCTCCTTGGGGTCTTCGATGATCAAGGCGCCGTAGAGCGCCCGGGCCCGCTGCATTTCCACATGCGAGTGGTACCAGTACGTTCCCGGCTGGGGCACCTTGAAACTGTAGGTGAAGTCGGCACCGGCAGCGACGGGCTGCTGCGTGACGTTCTGGACGCCGTCGTCGTTGTTCCGCAGCGCCACACCGTGCCAGTGCACCGTCGTTGCGTCCGTAAGCCCGTTGGCGACTTTCGCTTCCAACAGATCTCCGACGCTTGCACGGATCAGCGGTGCCACGAGGGCTCCGTTGTAACCCCAGGTGGAGATCTCTTTACCGTCCAGACTGGTACTGAGCGCCGCCGGAGTAAGTTGCGCATTGACGGTCTTACCGGTGGAGGTGCGGCGCGACTCATACTCAGCGACCACTGGACTGTCGGGCATGATTCGCTGCGCCGCCGCGCCGGTGGACTGGGCGGGAGCGGCGTTGCCGGTGCAGGCGGCAAGCGCTGCAGCCGCGGTGGCGGCGACGGAGAGTCCAATGAACGTGCGGCGGTTGACCTGAGTGGTCATGGTAACCATTCCTTACTGATAATGAAGAGTTGGGAATTTCACACCGGAGTGAGGAACGTTCCGGAAAGGCCCTGTAATTGGTAGATCCACTGCATCCAAAGACCGCTCACCATGAGCAGCCCCAGCGCAATAAGCATGGACGCACCGGCGATATTAACAGCGCGAATGTGCCTGCGGACGTAGCCGAGGATTCGCGAGACCCAGTTGAGCCCCATCGCGACAAGGGCGAATGGAATGCCCAGTCCCAGGCAATAAACGAAGGCCAGCAGCGCGCCGCGCCAGGCGTTCCCGGAGCTGACGCTGAGGGTCAGAACAGCGCTGAGGGTAGGACCCATGCACGGCGTCCACCCAAGACCGAAAATAATGCCAAGAACCGGCGCCCCGGCCAATCCCGTGCGCCGGGTGAGGGAGAGCTTGCGTGTCTGCTGGAGCCAGGAGAATTTACCCAGCAGCACCAGACCCATGACGATCACGACGACGCCGAGGACCCGCATGAGCGGGTCCTGCCACCGGGTGAGCCACGACCCGACAGCACCGAAGGCCGCTCCGTAAAGGGTGAAGACCGCCCCGAAGCCCAGCACGAACAGGCCAACTCCCGCGAGAACGCGGCGCCTGTTCTTGGGCTGGCCCGGATCCGTGAGCCCGGAAACGTAACCGAGGTAGCCCGGGACGAGAGGCAGAATGCACGGCGACAAAAACGACACAATGCCAGCGATCAAGGCCAATGGCATCGCGATCAGCAGAGTTCCTGAGCTAACCGTTGTGGCGAAGAACTCTCCGACATTCATCGAGTTACCGGGAATCCGCCGGACGGAAGGCAGTTCCGCCGTCGGTGGAGACCTGGACGCCGATGCTGGTGGCAGCCCAGATCTGCGGCTTCCCCGTTTCTCCCTCGATGGCCGTGATCGCCTGCACCTGACCGCTGATTTGGCCGGTTTGGACCCAGCTCAGGCCCGCGTCGGCGGAAGCGTACACCGTGCCGTCCGGCGCGACCCCCACGGCCTCCGTAGTTGCTTTGTCCTTAGCAGTTGCAAAGGCCGCGTATTGCATAATCGGAGCCCCGGGATTCGGCTGCCACGTTTTGCCGCCGTCGGTGGAACGTTGCAGGCCCTGTTCCGTAGTGGCCAAAACGACAGTGCTGGCGGGGCTGCCTGCCAGCACTGCGGGGGTGAAGGACGACGGCGACGGAGTCCAGCCGACGCCATCGGCGCTGGTCAGCATGGTTCCGTCGTAGGCCACCAGGCCTGCCTTCGTGGAAGTCAGGGCATGGAAGTCCGATTGGCCCTGTCTGGAGACTGGTTTCCACGTCTTACCCGAGTCCTGGGATCTGAGAAGTCCTACCGGGTTGGGTAGGTCTGAGCCTTTCCCTGGGTGGCCGGAGGCATAGAATACCGCGGGATCGGCCGTAGCCGCGAACCCCATCAGGTCGATGGTGTCACTGATTTTGACGGAGGGTTGCTTGGTTGCGTCATACAGTCCGTCATGGGTGGCCAGCAGGACTTTCGACGTCACGGGGTCCACGGTAATGCCATGAACATGGGCAAAGGTGGTTGGCGTCGTGGACGCCGGCGCGGCTGTCGTGGATCCGCCGGAGCAGCCGGCAAGCAGCAGGGACATGGCTGTCAGCGTCGCAGGAACCAGCATCAACCGGCAGTGTGGGAAGATGGTGCGGGTTTTCACAGGGAACTCCAAAAAGGAACGAAGGTGGGCTGGCGGTGGCCCGAAATCCGGAACATCGCCAGTTATAGCGGCATATCCCCTATTTAGAGGGTGCCCAGGAGGTCCTGCATTTCCTTGATCTCCGATTCCTGGGTGGAGACGATGGACTTCGCGAGGGCAACGGCATCGGCGTTCTTACCGTCGATCACCTCGGTCTTAGCCATCTCCACTGCCCCTTCGTGATGGGTGACCATCTGCGAAAGGTACAGCTTCGCGGCCTCCGCGCCCTGCGCCGCGTCGAGCTTTTTCATCTCTTCATCGCTCATCGTGCCCGACATTCCCGACATGGCCTCCGGTTCCTTCCAGGCAGCAAGCCACCCGGTCATTGTCTCGATTTCGGGAGCCTGGGCCGCCTTGATTTTGGTTGCCAGGGCACTGACCCGCGGGTCGATGCCCTGCTTGGCCAGCAGCATATCGCTCATGTCCACGGCCTGAGAGTGGTGCGAAGTCATCATCTGGGCGAAGGTGGTGTCGGCAGAGTTGTACTCGGCGCCGGCCATCGTCGCGGACGCTGCCGCGCTCGTGCTGGCGGAGCCCGCCGAACTGCCGCCGTGATCCATGCCCGGCATACTGCCGCTGTCGGTGCCGGCGGAGCAGCCAGCGAGGGCGATCGCCGCGGCAACGGCCGCGGACGAAATGATCAGAAACTTCTTCATTGGTAAAGTCCTTCACTAAAAACTAGAGTCTCACTGGATAGCCGGCGCACGGTATCAGTGCGCGTCGATGAGGGCCGTCCGCATAGCGGCGGCCAGGTCATCGGTTTACGTTCGGCTAACGGAGAGCTGGCTTAGTGAAGGTCCATCGGGGATCCGCTCGACCGCGGTTAATGCCGGCGTTCGCCCAGACACAATATCGCCATACAGGTGGGTAACCGTCTGCGGCGCCGGGACAATGATGCCCGCCGGACCGAAGGTTGGTATGCAGGCATCATCCATGGCCATCGATCCGGGACAGACAGGTGAACAGCTACAGATGACAGGAACTTGTTCAACCGGCGCGTCCGGAACGGAAACCGTCACGGCATCAGCCGTCGCCGCGGAGGTTGTCATGGCTGCTGGAGCCATTGACTCCGCAGGTGTTCCGCCGATCACGTGCATACCCAGGATTCCCCCGGTTATACCCAGCACGACGATGAGCAAGCGTCCCCAGCGCAGGATGGATCGGATGCCTGGCAGTGTCATTGTGCTGCTCATGAATCCTTCCATATTCGCTGGGTTGCCAGCCATCTTACCGGCCACACTTGGGCCATGAAGAACTCAAGGAACAGGCTTAAGAGAAGGCGGTATGCACAGCTGGCAATTGACGCTAAAACAATACCCCGGTGGGGTATGTTCGTCAAGGCTGCACCGGCAGTGGCGCATTTCTGTGCAAATATCTATGTATGGATGCAGATAAACGGATATGCGGCCGGGAGCCGGACAGCCAATACGTCGAACTGGCCGTCGAGGTGTTCGCAATGCTCGCCGACGCAACGCGGGTACGAATAGTTCTCGCGCTGCGGGACGGTGAAATGCCCGTCAATCAGTTGGCCGAGATGGTTGGAAAATCTCCGGCAGCCGTGTCACAACACCTCGCGAAAATGCGCCTGGGACGCCTTGTTACCACCCGGCAGGACGGCACCCGGGTGTTCTACCGCTTGGAGAACGAGCACGCTCGCAAGCTCGTCACCGACGCCATCTTCCAGGCGGAGCACTCCCTTGGGGGAGTCCCCCGCCACCATCACGTCGAAAGTATGGACGCGTCATGAGCACTCACCCCACTGGCCACCATGTGCATTCTGACCAGCACGAGCACAGCCACAAAGACTCCCACAGCCATGGGCACGAACACGGCCATTCGCATGAGCATCCCACCGGGATCAACGGATTTTTCTATGGATTGTTCGTTCCGCACAGCCACGACGCCGCGGATTCCATCGATGATGCGCTAGAGGCCAGCGAGCAGGGCGTCCGCGCGGTCAAGATCAGTCTGTTCATGCTGCTCGGCACCACCATCCTGCAATTCATAGTGGTACTGTTCAGCGGCTCGGTGGCACTGCTGGCCGACACCATCCACAATTTCTCCGACGCCCTGACGGCGGTCCCGTTGTGGATCGCCTTCATCCTTGCCCGCCGCGCCGCGACCCGCCGCTACACCTACGGATTTGGCCGTGCCGAGGACCTGGCCGGGTTGTTCATCGTCGCCGTCGTCGCTCTCTCGGCCCTCATCGCTGGCTGGCAGTCCATCGACCGGCTCATCCATCCGCAAGTCTTGAACAATCTGGGATGGGTTGCGGCGGCGGGTGTGGTTGGCTTCGCCGGCAACGAGGCGGTTGCCATTTACCGCATCCGGATCGGACAGAAGATCGGCTCGGCGGCCCTGGTGGCGGACGGCGTGCATGCCAGAATCGACGGCTTCACTTCGCTCGCTGTCGTCGCCGGTGTCGTCGGCGTCTGGCTGGGTTTCCCCCTCGCCGACCCGATCGTCGGACTGCTGATTGCAGCGGCGATCATCGTTCTGCTCTGGGGGACGGTGCGTAGCATCGGCCGGCGCCTGATGGACGGAATTGAACCCGAGCTGCTGGACCGGGCGGAGTCAGCCCTGGCGGGCACCCCCGGTGTCCATTCCGTCCCCACGCTCCAGCTGCGGTGGATCGGACACCGGCTGCAGGGCAACGCCAGCCTCCAGATCAACGACACGACAATCTCGGCCGCCGAAGTGATAATCCTTCAGGCCCGGCACAGATTAAGCCATGCATTGCCCAATCTGGACCAGATGTCCCTCCAACCGGTCATCACACCGCTTGATCACCACCTCGACCATCAAACACCAACAAACGGATGAGCCGATTTGTCCCACTATCGGCACAGCCGGCGGGAAGCGGCTCTTCGGGACACCGGAAGCCAGCCCGCACAACTCTACGGCCGCGTCCTTCTGCCGCTCGAGCACCAGCCGCGGGCCGGCCAGGTGCAGGCGATCCCCCGGGGCGATGGCCGGATCACGCGAGTG
>CAJDTL010000067.1_pt1 | contig 16479 bp, 15 predicted proteins | sample 7389871 | NCBI WGS metagenome assembly CAJDTL01 (sample SAMEA7055650, study PRJEB34461) | soil metagenome | biome: terrestrial ecosystem; feature: Peninsula; material: soil | place: Antarctica | collected 2016 | reverse complement strand
GGAACATAACGTGGTTGTTATCAGCACCATAGGATCCGCGGCTGCCGCCAAGCCAAGTCGCCACGTTGTCCCGCACCCGCTGCGGCAGTGCGTCCCAAAGCTACGGCCGGCTGAAATGGAGCCCCAGGACGATGGCCGTCGCTTCAACCGTGGGCTGCCCATGATCCATCAGGGCCGGCCTGCGCTCGTCGGAGCCGGGAGCAGTTCCGGCATCCAGCGCCAGAAGATACCAGTCAACAATTCCGACGGCGCAGTCCCCGGCACTGTGAGGTTCTGCACCGCGGGGTCCGGCAGTGTCGCCGCCGGGCTGGTTCCCCTGATTACCTGCCAGGCGCAGCGCTGCCAACAGGAATGTGCGGGCGAACCCTTCAAGCTGGTCCGTGGCATCCTGCGCCGCGGCCCCACCCGAAGGTCCGCCAGAGGGAAAATCCACCCTGGCGTGCTGAGGGGAGGAAAAGCGCCGGGCCGCGGCGAGCAGGGAGTCTGCCACGGCTTCCCAGTGTGTCCTGGTCCATCCGGTGAAAGCGGATTGCCCGGTGTCCAGCGGGGAATAAGAATCCATGACGTATGCTTCGCTTCCCCCGGCGGCGCTTAGGCTGTCAGCGCCGACGCTGCGGCCGGCATGATTGCGGGCGAGCCGGCCAGGGCCGCGGCGCCGCCGTCTGCCGCCGATTCGTAGGCGGCCAGCACTACTTCCACAATGTGCCGGGCATGGGCCAGGCTGACAGCCGGCGTCCCCCCTGCCACCACGTTGGCAAAGTCCTGCAGCTGCAGCGTAAACCCGGTCTGGATATCCTCGGGGCCGGATTCATGCAGCACCGTAGTCTGCCCATCCCGGCGCAGATACGTGCCCCTGCGCGGGTCCGCCGTGATCAGCCCGCGTTCGCACACCACCGTCAGCTCATCCACGTTCCGCGGCATGTCGGAGACAATCCCGATGGACACTGCCACGCCGTTTGCCAGGCACAATTGCATGGTTCCGTCCGTTTCCACCGGAGCGCCGAACCGGTTCACAGTCGTGGCCCGAACGGATGCGGCAGGCGCTCCTCCGAACCAAAGGGACCGGTCCAGGCAATGTCCGCCGATGTTAATGAAAGCCCCACCGCCGGACATAGGCCTGTCAAAGAACCAGTCGGACCGGTGGCCGGGCCGGTAATCGGTGCTGCGGAAATCATGGATCATCTGCACCGCCCCCAGTTCTCCGGTGGCCAGCGCCCGTTCCACCGCAATCTTTTCCGGCAGGAAATGCTGGATCTGCCCCACTACCAGCTTCACTCCGGCAGCAGTGCAGACTGCCGCCATTTCGTCACAGTCCGCCAACGTAGTGGCCATCGGCTTTTCCACCAGAACGTCCACACCGGCCGCTGCGGCCGCCAGCACCATGTCCTTATGCAGGCCGTGCGGGGTATTCACTATCACCGCATCCACCAGACCACTGTCCAGCAGGCCGTGGTAATCGGCGTAGATGGCTGCCCCGTAGGGATCCGCCACGGCGGATGCGGTTCCGGTGAGCAGATCGCAGACGGCTTTCAGCTCCATTCCGGCTATCCGGGCTGCTGCCACCGCGTGAAAAGAGGCCACGGCTCCGGCCCCGATAATTCCTATGCGCATGATTTTCCTTCTGTTATCGCCAGCTCGGCACGGGTGCCCACGGCCGCCAGACGCGCCCCGCAGGATTCCCTGATGACAATTCGTGGGCGCAGCCGGATCTGGTGCAGAGGGCATTCCGCACCCTCGCTCAGCCTGCGCAGCAGCACCTCGGCAGCCAGCCGGCCGACGCGGTGCTTCGCCGGCGCGATAGCCGTCAGCGGAACTTCGGCCAGGTCGGCTAGCTCGTCGTCGTAGGAAACCAGGGCCAGGTCTTCCGGCACCCGCAGTCCCGCACGGCGTGCCGCGGACTCCAGCAGCGTGGCCTCGCGGTCGCCAAAGACCAGTGCCGCGGTGGCGCCCGTGGCCTGCAGCTGCTCCAGCAGGCCTGCGGCCGCGCCGTTCTCCCATTCGGATTTGGTGGCACTGATATGCAGAGGCGCAAAGCCCAGATCCTGGGCCGCGCGCAGATAACCGGCGACGACGGCGGCTTCCGTCGGGTTGGAACTGCGGGTCAGTAGGCCCACACTTGGGTGACCGAGCCGGTGAAGGTGCGCAACGCCGTCGTACGCTCCTCCCTGATGGTCCGAGCACACGTACTCCGTCCGGTCCGCCGGTCCGAGGTCCGTCAAGCTGCGTTCCAGCAGCACCACAGGCACGTCCAGACCCATCAGATGTGCCACCCGGGCATGCGGATCTTCAATGCCTATCAGGGTTGGCACCAGGATCAGTCCGTCCACTCCAGCGTCAATGAGGAACTCAATGCAGCCGTCCTCGCGCGCCGCGTCGTAGTTGTAGGTGGACAACTGAAGCCCCACCCCGGCGGTGGACAGCGCCGATTCGATGCCCTGCAGCACGCGCGGGTAGTAGAGCCGTGTGTCCGGCAGCAACACTCCCACGGTGTACCGGGCGCGGCGCCGGGGCTCACGGCGCTCGGCCACAAAACTCCCCGCACCCTGGCGCCGCACCACCAGCTCCTGCTGGACGAGCTCATCAAAGGCACGGCGCACAGTGGTCAAAGATAATCCGGTCTCCTCCGCCAGCTGCGCCTCTGTGGGCAACTTGGTGCCCACAGACCAGCTGCCGGCCAGGATCCCGCGCCGCAGCTCATCCGCCAGCTGCTGGAATTTCAGGTCCCGGGAATCGGTATTCCGGACGCGGTCGGATGCACGTGCTGTCATCAGGTCCTCCCTCGTCCACTAGTTCTGCCGCTCGGCCTGTCCGGATCATTGTGACCCGGAATTAAGAGAGTAATAAAGGAGTACCTGTGCAACATTTGGCAATTCCAATTCTGCTGCCCCGCTCCAGGCGGCCAAGCTATGGGCAAAAGAGGAGCGGGACAGCTTCGCAACGAGTTCAATCTTTCTTCAGTACTCATTGAATCCTATCTTTCGCGGCTGTGATAGTCGTCTCACTGGGCCGTATGCCGCGGCTCTCCAAGATCAAGAGGTGATTTGTATGGGCGCAGCAGCCCGCTACATCCGGCCCATGGCCATACTCGCTGGCGCGGTGCTGGCGCTCTCCGCCTGCGGAGGCGGAGCAGGCACTGCAGGCGCAGGCTCGGATTCCACCACCGGCGGTTCACTGACCTACTGGTCCATGTGGAAGGAAGGTGAACCGCAGCAGAAGGTCATTGCCAAGGCCGTCGCGGACTTCACTGCCCAGACCGGCACCGAGGTCAAGGTACAGTGGCAGGGCCGGTCCAACACTGAAAAACTGGTGCCCGCTCTGAACACCAACAACGTTCCGGACCTGGTGGACGGCCCCTACGCCAAGCTGGCGCCCGTACTGGGCAACACCGGCCAGGCCGCCCCGCTAACCAAGGCCTACGACACCACCGTGGACGGCAAAAAGGTTTCCGAGCTCATTCCAGCCAAATATCTGGCCACGTCCAACATTAAAGACAAGGACGGCAAGCCATGGATGCTGCCGTACAGCCTGAGCTCCGACGGAATCTGGTTCGATGCAGCTACCCACCCGGAGCTCGCTGCCAGTCCGCCAAAAACCTGGGATGATTTCACCTCGGTACTAAACAAGCTCAAGGCCAACGGTGAGACTCCGCTGGCCGCCGACGGGGACATTGCCGGGTACAACTCGCTGTGGTTTACCACCGCACTGATCCGTGCGGAAGGCCCCGGCTCCTTCTACAAGCTGGCCTCGGACAAATCCGGTGCCGGCTGGGACAGCCCGGCCGTACTGGCCGCAGCCAAGCGGGTGGAGAAGATTGTCAATGGCGGCTACCTGATCAACGGCTATGCCGCCAGCAAGTGGCCGGCGCAGCAACAACTGTGGGCCAGCGGCAAAGCCGCGTTAATGCTAAACGGTTCCTGGACACCGACCGAAACCGCCACCTACGCCAGCCCCGGCTTCCAGTACGCCTCCTTCCCCTTCCCTACCATCGACGGCAAGTCCACGTCACAGCGGGCTGACTTCGTAGGGTTCGCAGTGCCGGCCAAAGCCAAGAACCAGAACAAGGCACAGCAGCTTGCCACGTTCCTCCTGGGCAAGAAGTACCAGGATGCGTATGGCACCGATGCCAAGGTGCTTCCCATTCGTGCGGATGCTGCCATCTCCCCCGAGATGGCGTCCGTCAAGAAGGCCTTGGACGCCGCTCCTTCCGTTTACCTGCAGAACGACGGCGTGACCTACCCCGGCTTTGTGGAGAAGGTGTTCTGGCCCAAGAATGACCAGCTTTTTCTGGGCAAGACCTCCGCGGACGACTTTGTCAAGCAGATGAAGGACGCCCAGATCCAGTACTGGAAGGACAACGGCTGATGTCGCAGGTGGATGCCAACGCGGCAGTGGATACAGTGCTGCTGGCGGACGGGGCGAAGCCGGCCAAGGCGGCCAGACGTGAAGCCGGCAGCAGCATTGACCGTCAGCGTAAGAAGCTGCTGATCCCGTTCGTCGGTCCGGCCTTCATCCTCTACACCATTCTGTTTGTGGTTCCGTCCCTCGCAGCAGTGTGGATCAGCTTTCACAGCTGGTCGGGTTCGGGTCCGATGGAATTTGTTGGCGGGGAGAACTACGTCAGGGTTTTCAAAGACCCGCTGTTCCTGAAGTCCTTCGGCAATACGTTGCTGCTGCTGTTTGTGGTGGGCATCGCCATCTTTGTGCTGGCCTTCGCCATGTCGCTGGTGCTGCGGGACATGGCGGGCCGCAAGATAGTCCGTTCGGTAATCTTCTTCCCGCACCTGATCAACGCCCTCGTGTTCGGCGTGCTGGCCGGGTTCATCTTCAACCCCGGCGGAATTGTCAATACGCTGCTGGCACCGCTAGGCGTCAAGGAACCGCCTGCATGGCTGGCGCAGGAAAACATCTTTCCGCTGATCATGGTGACAATGGTGGCCACCACCACCGGTTACTACACCACGATCCTGATGGCAGGCGTGGACCGTATTCCGCCGTACTACTACGAGGACTGCGCCTTGGCCGGCGCAACCGCCTTTCAACGCCTGCGTTACGTGATCCTGCCGTTGACCTGGGATGTGTTTGGTACGTGTGCGGTGCTGTGGACCATCTCCTCGGTAAAGATCTTTGAAATCATCTGGGTCTTTGGCGGCAGCAGCGGAGCTGGCATTCCGCCTACCCAAAGCTGGACCACTGCCGTGTACACCTACGTCACCGCATTCTCCGGCCAGTCGACGCCGGCCTACGGTGCCGCGACGGCATCTGCAGTGATTTCACTGGCCCTGGTCTCCGTCCTGGTAGTGGTGCTGCGCCGCGCAATGCGCCGCGACGCCGTCGAATTTTAGGAGCAGCAATGTCTACTCTGAACAAACCCGCCTCCCGTACGACAATCCGCCACAAAACCAAGACTTCGGCCAGCGGACAATCCGGACCACCGAAGCGCCCGCGGAAAAGTGCCAGCGGCACCGCCAGCAGCCCTGCCCTGCGCGCGGATCGCAGCCCGCTGCGCACCGTCGGCATAGTGGTACTCTGGCTGATCGTGGCCCTGAGCATTGTGATGCTGTTGTGGATGCTGATGCAGGCCTTCCGGGACACCCGCTCCATCCTCAGCGATCCGTGGGGATTGCCGACATCACTGGCGCCGGATAACTTTGTCCGAGCCTGGACAGTGGGTGATTTTGCCACCGCCACCTTCAACAGCGTCATCACCACTGGGGTCTCGTCTCTGCTGACAGTGGCGTTCGCGGCTCCGGCGGCGTACTACCTCAGCCGGGTGGAAAGCCGGTTCACGCAGGGGTTGAGCATGTATTTCATTCTTGGCCTGGGCATCCCGGCCCAAGTGATCCTCATTCCCCTGTTCGTGATGCTGAACAAGGTCTACCTGACGGACAGCCTGATTGGATTGAATCTGGTCTACATCGGCGTGTCCATGCCATTCACTGTGTTTCTGCTGACGGCCTTTTTCCGCTCACTGCCGCTGGAAATGGAGGAGGCCGCGGCGCTGGACGGCGCTTCTGCGCTGCGGACCTTTGTGCGCATCACGCTGCCGCTGGCCAAGGGCGGAATCCTGACCGCCTTCGTGCTGGAAGTGATCTCGCATTGGAACGAAACGCTGCTGGCCCTGACCCTGATTCAGTCGACGGAGAAATACACGCTGCCGGTGGCTTTGATCTCATTCGTCCAGCAGCAGACGTACTCCGGTGCGGACTGGGGCGGACTCTTTGCCGGGCTGTGCATTGTGGTCCTGCCCATGCTGATCATCTACATCTGGCTGGGCCGGCGCCTCACTGAGGGCCTGACCCTGGGCATGGGTAAGTAAGCATCCGGAATGGAAACCACACGGACCCACCATCCCAACCTGTTGTTCATTATCTCCGACCAGTTCCGGGCCATGTGCCTTGAACCGGGAGGGGATCCGGCCCGGACACCGGCTCTGGACGGCCTGGCGGCTGACGGGGCAGTATTGACCAACGCGGTCAGCAATTACCCGGTGTGCAGCCCGCACCGGGCCATGCTAATCACCGGCCAGCCGCCGCAGGAAAACCACGTGACCCTCAACGTCAATTCCGGCACAGCACCGGCGGTGGGCCTGCGGCCCGGGGCGCCCAGCTGGGGCCAAGTATTTAAGGAGGCCGGCTACCGGACCGGGTACATCGGAAAATGGCACCTGCAGGCGCCGACGGCGGCAGATGCCGTCCACGGCAGCGGCCACTTGGAGGACGGCAGGTACTGGGACGCCTATTCACCGCCGGAGAGCCGGTTCGGCTTTGATTTCTGGCATTCCTACGGCTGCAATGATCTGCACCTGAGCCCTCATTACTGGGAGGGCGATGCGCCGCGGGAGCAGCGCATCAACGTCAACAAATGGTCCGCAGAGCATGAAACCGATGTAGCCCTGGAGTTCCTGGCCGGGACCGCGACCGGCAAGGAACCCTTCGCCCTCGCAGTCTCTTTCAATCCCCCACACCAGCCCTTCGACCACCTGCCGCCGGGCCACGCCACGGATTACGCCGACATGCCGGCAGAGCAGCTGCTCAACCGACCCAATGTAGACCTCACTAGTCCCGTGGGTCTGGAGGCGGCGGTTATTGCCCCGCTGTATTATGCGGCAGCGACTGCCATCGATGCACAGGTTGGCCGGCTGCTGGAAGCCTTAGCGGAACTGGATTTGGCACAGGACACGATTGTGGTCTTCACCTCGGACCACGGCCAGCAAATGGGCAGCCACGACCTGCTCTACAAGAACGTCCCGTACGAGGAATCCATGCGGCTGCCGTGCCTCATCCGCTGGCCGGGACACCTTGCCCCCGGCACGCAGCCGGCACTGTTCAGCTCGCTGGATATAGCACCCACCCTGCTGGGTCTTGCCGGCTTCACCGACCGGATTCCAGAGCAAATGCGGGGCACAAATCTCGCCCCGGTGCTGCTGGGCGCGGCGGAGCCGGACACGGAGGCTGTAGCCACCTATTACTGTTATCCGTTGCATCCCACCGACCAGGACATCCGCGGCCTGCGGACCAGCACCAACAAGTTCATCGCCCGGCTGCGCCCAGGCGCCGGGCTGGAAACAGAATGCTATGACCTGCGCCAGGATCCCTATGAGCTGGTGCCCGTGCTGGATCCAGATGTGAACAGTTTGTGGGCTGCCCGATTGGCTGCTGAGCTGCAAACCGCCGGGGACGATTGGATTGGACTCGCAGCCCTCAAGGAGCTGGCCAATGCCTGAGGGCCAGCCCAACATCCTGCTGATCATGGCTGATCAGTTCGCAGCGCACGTATTCAACAAGGAAACGGGAGAACATGAACACTTTTCCACCCCCGCATTGGACCGCCTCGCAGCAGACTCCGCCAGGTACACGCGCGCCTACACCAGCTTTCCGCTCTGCGTTCCGGCCCGCAGTTCCATGCTGACGGCAAAATATCCGCACCGGCTGGGGATCGATGGCAACGGGCGCGATTTCCCCTCAGACGCAGACCCGAACGCGGGCGAGCCCGGCCGTGGGCCACACAGCCTAGGGCGCTGGTTCGCCGAAAACGGCTTCGATTGTGCCTATGCCGGGAAATGGCACGCCCGGCAGGCCAGCGTGCAAGCCGCCGACGGTTTCACGCCCATCCACGACTTCGGTGACGAAGGACTGGTCGAATCCTGCACGCAGTGGCTCGCGACGCGCCGGCCCTCGAAGCCGTTTCTATTGGTCGCTTCCTTTGACGATCCGCACACCATCTGCGAGCACGCACGGCTGCAGCCACTCCCCTACGGCGACGTTTCGCCGTCGTCATTGCCTGACTGCCCTCCGCTACCGGAAAACTTCTCCCGTGCCCCGTTCGCCGCGCAGGCACCGCAGCAGGAATACGCTGCGGCTGCAGCCCGGTACGGCACGACGGCTTACACAGCCGAGGATTGGCGCCACTACCGCGATGTCTACGCACGGCTGGTGTCCAGGGTAGACGAACGGATTGGCACGCTGCTCAGCGCCGTGGATTCCGACCCCGGGAACACCATCGTCGCCTTCATTAGCGACCACGGCGACGGTGACTCCTCGCACGGCTGGAACCAAAAATCGGCCCTCTTCGAGGAATGTATCCGAGTCCCGTTCCTGCTGCGCGTTCCTGACCAGCCAGCCCGGCGCATCGACACCCCGGTCGCCGCGGTGCTGGGTCTGCTGCCCACCCTGTGTGAGGCGGCAGGCATAGCAGCGCCGCGTAGTCTGGACGGTTCGAGCGTGCTGGACCCGGACGCCCGCCCCGTGTTCATCGAAACCAAGTTCGACGGCGGCAGCGAACCTGCGACGACGGGCCGGGCAGTGATCCACGGCCGTTACAAATACGCCGTATATAACTGGGGCAAATGGCGTGAACAGCTCTTCGACATAGAGGCTGACCGCGGGGAACGACGGAACCTCGCCGTCGAAGCAAAGTTCGACGACGTACTGGAGCGGATGCGCTCGCTGCTGCTTCGCTGGTGCTTGGAAACCGTGGATACTGCCTTTCTGAAACAGCTGGTCAGGCCCGCGGCTGCCTCAGCGCAGCTGCGCCGGCAAATCTTCGAGGTACCGTACTAGCATTCCGCGGCACGTAACCTGCCCGGCGCGGTAGCCGTCACGGCGTGGGAACCGGCTCGCAATCAGCGAACCCTAAAGGTCCTGAACGCTGCGGGACAATAGACAGAATTCATTTCCTTCTGGATCTGCCAGCACCACCCAACTCACATCCGGAGCCTGGCCGACGTCGACCCGGCTGGCTCCCAGCGCAAGCAGCCTGTCCAACTCCTCGGACGTCGTCGTACCGTCCGCACGAAGGTCAAAGTGCAGGCGGTTTTTCCCGCCCTTGCCCTCCGGAACTTGAAGGACATCGATTGTTGGCCCGCTTCTGTCCATGGGTGCGATGCTGATGCCGCCGGGATCTTCGTCGGTTATCTTCCAGCCCAGCACGGCGCACCAGAAGTCGGCGACGTTCCATAGGTCTTGGGCATCAATGGCTATCGTGGCAAGTCGACTGGTCATGACTGTATTCTCAGCAGGTTTTCGTAGGGAAGCAAGAGTCTTCCCCCTAACGACCGCCGCCATTGCGCTTTCGTTGATCGACCAAGGCAGACCACGCCAGTTTTCGGTGGTCGATCAAGGGCGGCCGCAGCCGGGGGAGACTCCACAACCCAGCCCCGCGACCGGCCCCCCAACACTCCTGAAGATTCCTTATCCACAGACCCATATACTATTGCCTGTTCTAGTTCGCAGATCTATACTGAAGATATGTTCGATAGCAGTAGGACGGGTACCGGAAACAGCGAAGCAGCATACGCTCCGCCGGTACCCGCCCCCGCGCCGGCTCCTGCGTTCACCACGCCGGTGGGTGTGCCTGAGGAGGCTACCGACGGTACGGATTCCGGTCTCCATGCTGGGCGGGTGGATGAGGCCAGGATTCGGGGCTGGATCGCTGAACTGGCGCTGATGGATCCGGAGGATTTTGAGGACCGCGAACGGATCGGGCTGCTGCGGGCGGACGAAGAACTCAAATCTGCTTTGTGCGCGTCGCAGGCCCGGGTAGCGGCAGCCTTTGACGCCTCCCAACGCAGCCAGGAAAACACCGAGATACTGGAGAATGCTCCGATCCAGGGGGACATGCCCGGTGACAAGGCGGCGAGGCAGCTGGCCGACAAGCTGGCAAGGCAGCTGGCCGCTAAGCGGGCGGCGAAGCTCGCGGACAGCATCGGGGCCCAGATCGCTTTGGCAAGGTGGGAGTCCCCCAATAAAGGGAACCAGCTCCTCGGCCTCGCGAAAGTCTTGGTCACGGAGATGCCGCACACGTTCGCGGCCCTGGCTGCGGGGAAACTCAACGAATACCGAGCGATCCTCCTCGTGCGGGAAACCGCGTACCTGTCCCTGGACGACCGGAAAGCCGTGGATACCGAACTCGCCGCCGACACCGGGACGATGGCAGGGATGGGGTACAAGCGAGTCGCCGCCGAAGCGAAACGTGTCGCCTACCGGTTGGATCCACTCGCCGTGCTGGCCCGGAACGCGAAAGCCGTCAACGACCGGCACGTCAGCTGCCGGCCCGCCCCGGACGCCATGGTCCGCCTCTCCGCCCTCCTGCCCGTCGCCGAAGGAGTCGCCGTCTACGGCTCCCTGTCCCGCGAAGCGGACACCCTCCGCGCCGGCGGAGACAAACGCGGCCGCGGACAGATCATGGCCGACACCCTCATCCACCGTGCCACCGGAATCCCCTGCGGGATCAGTGGGGTGGAAATCCAACTCGTCATGACCGACCGGACCCTGTTCCAAGGCGACAGCGAACCAGCCCACCTCACCGGCTACGGGATAGTCCCCGCCCACTGGGCCAGAAATCTCATCCAGCACCACAAAAACGGTGCAGACGGGCCCGCGGCCAACACCAGTGCCGGTCCCGGCGCTGACACGAACGACAGACTTGCCGCGGCGTTGAAGGATCCCGCGTTCCGGGTCTGGATCCGCCGTCTCTACACCGCCCCCGGCACCGGGAACCTCGTCGGCATGGACTCCACAGAACGACTCTTCCCGCCGGGGCTACGCAGATTCATCATCGCCAGAGACCAAACCTGTAGAACCCCCTGGTGCGACGCACCGATCCGACACATCGACCACATCATCCCCCACCGCAACAAACAAAAAGACAGAAACGACGGAACCGGCGGAAACAACGGAAACGACGGGCGCGGCGGCGGCGGGGAGACCAGCGAACTCAACGGCCAAGGCCTCTGCGAACGCTGCAACTACCGGAAAGAAACCCCCGGCTGGACCTCCACCCCACAACCCGGACCGGCACCAGGCATCAAATCAGCGCCCGGCATTACACCAGCGCCCGAAGTTACATCAGCACCCGGAACAAGCCCAGCTACCGGAACGCCTCCACGGCACACCGTAGCGACCACCACACCCCTGGGCAACGTCTACACCTCCACAGCCCCCGCACTCCCCGGCACCATGCCGATGGGAGCCGGAGGAACTTGAAGCAGAGCGGCAACGGAGATTGCATAGACGGGAATGATCGCCGCCGTCGCCATCCAGCCCTACGGACCGGCCAGCAGTATCTTAAGCGGTCAGCACCAAGCGCCGCTTGATAATGCAATAGCCGGCCCGCTCGAACGCAGCCAGCATCGGTGCATTGTCCAAATCCGTAGTCCCTACAATCCGTTGGGCACCCGAAGCTGCGTGCACACGGGTGATTTCGCCCAGCAGCTCATGGATGTATCCGTGGCCGCGCTGGTCCGGATAGACCCCGACGTAGCTCACGCTCGCATCGTAGGCGGTGCGTGTCGGGATGATGAACCCGACGGGAGTCCCCGATGGTACAAACGCCAGTCGCCAGGCCACCCTCTCGCCCGGCAGGGAGAGATAGAATTCCAGATCGTCCTTCGCTTGTCCGTCCGGTCCCATGATGGCCAGATTTTTCTTGGTCTGGGCATCCAGACTACCTTCGGCCGCGCGGGCAAAGGCGGCTTTAAACTCCTGGTCAGTTCCCGTCCTGTAGTCCAAATCGTGTACGGGAACAGGCAGGACTGTCCCGGGAGTCCATTCGAAATTTACCCGCTCAATAAAACTCTCCAGCCCGGCGCATTCAGCGGCGCGTCGGTGCCACGCTACGGCTTCCATCGCCCTCGGGTCCTCGTGCCACCCAAAGGCAACGTCGATTGTGTAGTCGGGCAACGCCGTCGCCCCCGCTGCCCTGAAGGCAACATGCGCGGCTTTGAGCAACCCTGTAGCGAGCTCCTCGGGTTGTTTGACGCAAGGCTTCACCAGCAGACAATCAAGCGCAACAGGATGGTCCGCTCCGGAAGGTGCCCCCCAAATCGCCCGAGCAACTGGGGTTCCGTTGGCCTCTGCGATCCAAGTCCAATGATCGCGGTAGTTATTCGTTGCCAGTTCGCGCCGGTGCCGCGCGGCATCAATCCACCCCACGGGCTCGGCATTAGCGAAAGTCAAAATGGTGTCGAGGTCGGCACTGTTCGAAGATCGAAACATAGGAAAGCGTCCTTCACAAGAGAGTGGATGCGGTTCACACCCGGCTAAGCCAGGGGCCGGGACGGCGAGAGAAGCGCCGGAAAACGGATCATCACGACAAAACCTCTTTTCGCTTAGACATGTGGCCCCTCGACGCACCCTCTCGACATATACCCTATGGGGGTATACTCTTGAGCAGAGTTCAGGGAAGGAACCATCATGAGCGACACCACCACGAGCGAGACGGTCGACCAACACCTCGACCACGGCTATACCACTGACAAGGATGCGTACCTGCGCCGGCTAAAGCGGATTGAAGGGCAGGTCCGCGGAATCGCCCGCATGGTCGATGAGGACAAATACTGCATCGACATCCTCACTCAGGTGGCAGCCATCAACAAGGCGTTGCACGCGGTGAGCCTGGGCCTGATTGAAGATCACATCGCTCATTGCGTCGTGGGCGCGGCCCGCGAGTCGGACAGAGCCGGGGATCCGGAGATTGTTCAGGCAAAGGTCAAGGAAGCCACCGACGCGATCGGGCGGCTTTTGCGCTAGTAACCACCGCTACCGATAAGAAAGAATCATCATGAATCCCATTACCACTACCGTCAGCATTTCCGGTATGACATGCGGGCACTGCGTCTCGGCGGTCACAGAAGAACTCAGGTCCCTCAAGGGCGTCGAAGACGTCACCGTTGATTTAATGGCAGGGGGGATTTCTACCGCCACTGTGAGGTCTCATTTGACCATTTCGCCGGAGGAAATCGGCGAGGCGGTCGCCGAGGCCGGCTACCTCGTCGTCGCCAACGACGCCTAGCCAGCTGTTTCGTCTAGCCGTGAACGAGCCACCACTTCCGGAGGAATTGCCATGAGCACCGAAAAACTGCTGCACCAGCCGCTGACCCGGGTCATTGACCTGGATATCGAGGGCATGACGTGTGCCTCCTGTGTGAGCCGGGTGGAGCGCAAACTCGGAAAGCTCGACGGCGTGCGGGCGGCGGTGAATCTGCCGCTGGAGTCTGCGCGGGTGACCGTCCCTGAGGGCGTGACCGATCAACAGATCATCGACACCGTCAACGCCACGGGGTACAAGGCACGGCTGAAGGCCGGTGCCGGGAGCGGTATCGGAGCGTTTGGGGATGCCACGACGGGCAACGGCGACGAACAGACCGATCTCGGCCCGGCCGCGGCCGGCCCTGGTCGATCGGCGGAGGAATCCGCCGGCGGCGTGGCGGCACAATTACGGCCGCGGCTGATACTCGCCACGGTGCTCAGCGTGCCGGTTTTCCTGATTTCAATGTTCCCTCCTCTGCAGTTCCCCAACTGGGGCTGGATTGTTGGCCTGCTGGCCCTCCCGGTGGTGACATGGTCGGCCTGGTCATTTCACCGCGCTGCGGCCATCAACGCCCGGCACTTCTCCTCCACTATGGACACGCTGGTTTCCCTGGGCGTCATCGCGTCCTACCTGTTTTCTGCCGTCATGCTCGCTATAAACCCGGCCATGACCGCGCACCCCGGAATGGACGGCCACGCGGAACTGTATTTTGAGGTCGCCTCGATAGTTGTCACCTTCCTGCTCTTGGGCCGCTACCTGGAAGCGAAAGCCAAGGCGAAGGCCGGGGACGCACTCAAGGCACTGCTGAGCCTGGGTGCTAAAGATGCCACGGTGATCCGCGACGGCGCCGAGGTTAGCGTTCCAGCCGCAGAGCTCGTGGCAGAGGACATCTTTGTAGTCCGGCCGGGTGAAAAGATCGCCACCGACGGCATCGTCGTCGAGGGCAGATCCGCCGTGGACGCCTCCCTGATCACGGGGGAATCGATGCCGGTCGACGTGGACGTGGATGACACGGTCACCGGCGCCACCATTAATACGTCCGGCCGGCTGCTGGTCAAAGCCACCCGCGTGGGCAGCGAAACGACGCTGGCCCAAATGGGGCGGCTGGTCAGTCAGGCCCAATCCGGCAAGGCGCCCATCGCGCGGTTGGCGGACCGGATCAGTGCCGTCTTCGTACCGATCGTGCTCGGCCTCGCCATCCTGACATTTGTCCTGTGGCTGCTGCTCAGCGGCGACATCCAAAGCGCTTTCACCGCAGCCGTCGCCGTCCTGGTGATCGCCTGTCCCTGCGCCCTCGGCCTGGCCACGCCAGTCGGCCTGCTCACGGGGACCGGCCGCGGAGCGCAACTGGGCATTCTGATCAAGGGCCCGCAGGTTCTCGAAGACACCCGCACGGTCGATACCATTCTGTTGGACAAGACCGGCACCGTCACCCAAGGCAAACCCGCCGTCACCAGCATCGTGTCACTGGGCCGGCGCGGGGAAGCGGAGGTGCTGCGTTTGGCCGGATCCGTCGAGGCCGCCAGCGAACACCCGATCGCCCGCGCCATCGCGGCGGCAGCCGCGGAAGGACAGCCCGCGGGATCGGCAGCGGGCCGCGCCGCGGTGACCGGGTTCGAGTCGGCTCCCGGCGGCGGCGTCCGAGGCACGGTTGACGGGCACGTTGTTGTTGCCGGACGGGCAGGGTGGCTTGGCGAAAACGGGATCCCAACCACTGATGCCCAGCAGGAAACGCTGCTAAGTGCGGAGCTGACCGGCGCCACCGCCATCTGGGTGGCCGTGGACGGAACCCCGGAGGGCATCATCAGCCTTGCCGATACCATCAAGGACGGATCAGCGGCCGCCATTGCCAGGCTCAAGACGCTGGGCTTGCGGCCCATCCTGCTCACCGGAGACAACGCCGCCGCCGCAGCCCAAGTGGCCGCCGCCGTCGGCATCGCGCCGGAGGATGTCTATGCCCGGGTGCTGCCGGAAGGGAAGGTCGACGCCGTCAAACGCCTCCAGGCCGAAGGCGCCACTGTGGCGATGGCAGGCGACGGAGTCAATGACGCAGCAGCGCTTGCGCAGGCTGATCTGGGCATCGCCATGGGATCCGGCACGGATGTCGCGATCGAGGCAGCAGACCTGACCGTGATGGGCAACGACCTCGCACAAGTGGCACAGGCCATCGAGCTCTCCCGCAAAACCCTCGGCACCATCAAAACAAACCTTTTCTGGGCCTTCTTCTACAACGCCATTGGCATCCCGGTCGCCGCGCTGGGGCTGCTGAATCCGATGATCGCCGGCGCCGCCATGGCCGCCAGCTCGGTGCTGGTGGTCACCAATTCCTTGCGCCTGCGGCGGTTCGGCAAGTAAGACTGACAAGTACGAATGGCGCAGGCGCGCAGGGCCGCCGTGTGGAACCAGGACCGCATGGACCGACGACAAGGCGAAACCACCAAAGGGGACGAGATGGAATTCGGAGCAGCCCTGCTGGTCTTTGGCATCGCTGCGGTCATTATCCTGGCCGTTTGCGTGCTGTCGGCTACGGTCCGAGTGATCCGCCAGCCGCTTTCCCGGGAGCCATTCCTGTCCGGGATGGTTCCCGTCGAACACGCCGTGTCCCGCTTCCATGTGCGTTGGTACACGGTCGCGGTGCTCTTCCTGGCCTTCGATATGGAAATGGTTTTCATGTATCCCTGGGTGCTGGTGGTGGGGCGGATGGGTGCCGGAGCAGTGGTGGAAATGTTCGCCTTCCTTGCGGTGCTGTTTTCCGCAGTCGTTTACGCTTGGCGGGAAGGAGCGTTCCGGTGGAGCTGACCGCCCGGTTGCTCGCGCTCGGCGTTCCGCACCCTTTCGTGATCACTGCACCGGGTTTCACGGCGGTGCGCCAGGCAGTGGAGCAGCAAATCCGCGAGCGCGGTTGGCGAGAGGCGTTAAGCCCGGCCGATGCGGACATGCTGGTGCAGTGCGGAAACGGCAGCACCGAATTCACCGAGGCGATAGATCGGGTATGGCGCCAGTTGCCTGCACCGCGGACCCGCATGCTGATTGCTGTCCCGGAAGGGGCGACAAGCAGCCTGGACATGGCGGCCGCAGCCCTGCAGGACGTCGAAGGGCTCCGGCGTGCGGAAGCCAACCGGCCGGACGCCGCTGCGACAAACAGGGAAACCAACGGGGCTGCAAAAGACG
>CAJDTL010000065.1_pt1 | contig 16572 bp, 16 predicted proteins | sample 7389871 | NCBI WGS metagenome assembly CAJDTL01 (sample SAMEA7055650, study PRJEB34461) | soil metagenome | biome: terrestrial ecosystem; feature: Peninsula; material: soil | place: Antarctica | collected 2016 | reverse complement strand
CCATTTTTTGCCCATATCCCATCAGAGGCTAGAGCCGTAAAATTCCGCCCGCGGAATAACTGACTCCCGAATAGTACCGTCGCGTCCCGGAATTGCTAGTCTTGTAGGTGGATTCTGGGGGAGCACGGCCCCGGGAAAATAGCATCTCCAGCTGCCCGTCATGCTGGCGAAGACTCAGCATTCGAAGGAGCCCCGACAAAGCGTGTTTGTCAAGACATTCGGCTGGTCCATGGTGATTACGGTCGCTGCACTGGTTCTTGCCTTTATCTACGGCGGCCCCAGTGCCGTGGTTCTGTGTGCCATTCTCGGCGTCCTGGAAATAAGCCTGAGCTTCGATAATGCCGTTGTCAACGCCCGCATTCTTGAAAAGATGAGCGACTTCTGGCAGAAAATCTTCCTCACCGTCGGCATTCTGATTGCCGTTCTGGGCATGCGCATTCTGTTCCCGCTGTTGATCGTCGGCGTCACCGCCAAACTGAACCCTGTCCAGGCCATCGATCTGGCCCTGCAGAAGGGCGATATTCATACCCCGGGCACTTATGCTTATCTGCTGCATGACGCGCACCCGCAGATCGCGGCATTCGGCGGCATTTTCCTGCTCATGCTCTTCCTCGACTTCATGTTCGAGGACCGCGATATCCGGTGGCTATCATTCCTCGAAAAACCCCTCGCCTGGATCGGCAAACTCAATGGTGCCTCCCTCGTCGTCGGGCTCGTAGGGCTGGTCATCGCCAGCCAGTTCGCCGGCGACAAGCAGGGCGTGGTCCTGATCGCCGGGATTCTCGGGATGGTCACCTATTTCCTGGTGACAGGTCTCGGTTCGCTTTTTGAGGTCGACGACGAGAACGACGACGGCGAGATCAATCCGGACGAGGTGGCCACCATGGCCGAGAAGATTGCGCGCACCAAGGGTGGTGCGGGCAAGGCCGTCGGCCGGGCGGCATTCCTGCTCTTCCTGTACCTCGAAGTCATCGACGCTTCCTTCTCCTTCGACGGCGTCATCGGCGCCTTCGCCATTACCTCGGACCCGATCATCATCGCCTTGGGCCTGGGCCTGATCGGCGCCATCTTTGTCCGCTCGCTCACCGTGTATCTGGTCCGGCAGGGAACTCTCGATGAGTTCGTCTACCTCGACCACGGCGCACACTGGGCCATCGGTGCGCTGTCCGTGATCCTGCTGGTTACGATCGGCACGCAGATCAACGAAGTAATCACGGGCCTGATCGGCGTTGTCTTCATCCTCGCCGCGTTCCTGTCGTCCATCCGGCGGAACAAGCGGCTGGCCGGCACGGAAGATTTGAAAGAAGTTCACGTAAGTAACTGATTAGGAGATGTGAATCATGGGTTTGAGCTTGCAGAAGGGGCAGACGCTGTCGCTGACCAAGAACGACGGCGGCGCGCTGACTCGAGTGCGGATGGGACTGGGCTGGGACTCGGCAGCTCCGGTGAAGCGCGGAATTTTCGGGCGGGCCAAGACCACGGAAATTGATCTTGATGCCTCCGCGATCTTCTATGATGCCGCGGGCAAGGCCCTCGATGTCGTCTGGTTTAACCAGCTCGCCAGCAAGGACGGCTCCGCCAGGCACACTGGCGATAATCTCACGGGCGCCGGCGAAGGCGACGACGAGACCATTCTGGTGGACCTCGCCGCGGTTTCCCCCACAGTGGCCCAGATCGTCTTCGTGATCAGCAGCTACAGCCAGCAGACCTTCGATCAGGTGGAAAACGCCTTCTGCCGCCTCGTCGATGACTCCTCCGCCGGATCTCCCGAGGTGGCGCGCTACCAGTTGACCGATTCCGGTACGCATACGGCGATGATCATGGCCAAGGTTTCCAGGGACGGCGCCGGCTGGCAGTTCAAGGCTGTGGGTGAGCGCGCCCAGGGCCGCACCGCACAGGATCTTGTTGCTCCCGCGGCACGTTTTCTCTAACCGGCACGTTTTTTAAGACAACACAGAATGAGGACGGGACTTTTGACATGGCAGGTCTGACACTTTCCAAGGGCAGTAATCTTTCGCTGACAAAGGCCGATCCGGGGCTCAAGCGCGCCATGGTCGGTTTGGGGTGGGACCCACGAACCACCGCTGGCGAAGCGTTCGATCTGGACGCCTCGGCGCTGCTGATCGGTTCCAATGGGAAGGTGCGCTCACAGGATGACTTCATCTTCTACAACCAGTTGCAGGCCAAAGACGGCTCCGTGGTCCATCAGGGCGATAACCGCACCGGTGAAGGCGAGGGGGATGACGAGCAGATCCTGATCGACCTGAGCATTCTGGCCGCGGATGTTGAGCGCGTCGTCATTGTGGTCTCCATTGACGAGGCCGAGTCCCGCCGCCAGAACTTCGGTCAGGTGCGTGACGCATTCTGCCGGGTGGTAAATCAGGATTCGGACCAGGAGGTCGTCCGGTATGACCTCAGCGAAGATGCCGCGGCGGAGACATCGATGATCTTTGCAGAGATCTACCGCAGCGGTGCCGAATGGAAGTTCCGGGCGGTTGGCCAGGGTTACGCCACCGGGCTCCGCGGCATTGCCACCGATTTCGGGATTTCACTCGACTAAGAGACGGGGAATCCGCCGGTCTTCTTATCCAACGAATATTTCACTGAACTTGTAGTCCGCGACAATCTGCAATAACTATCCACAGGAGTGTTCTCATGGCAGGACTGACGCTTGAAAAAGGAAACAACCTCTCCTTGACCAAGGCCGATCCGGGCCTGGCGCAGGCAATGGTGGGTCTTGGCTGGGACCCCCGCACGACCAGCGGCGAGGCGTTTGACCTGGATGCCTCGGCGTTGCTGCTGGGTGCCAACGGGAAGGTCAGGTCCTCCGACGACTTCATTTTCTACAACCAGCCTCAGGCCAAGGACGGGTCGGTCATCCATAAGGGTGATAACCGTTCCGGCGAAGGCGCCGGCGACGACGAGCAGATCGCGATCGACTTGGCCTTGGTGTCGTCAAACGTCGAACGCGTGGTGATTGTCGTTTCCATCGACAAGGCCGAAGAGCGCAAGCAGAACTTTGGACAGGTCCGCAGTGCCTACTGCCGCGTGGTCAACGCAGCCAACGACCAGGAAATCGTCCGGTTCGATTTGAGCGAAGATGCGGCACCGGAGACCTCCATGGTCTTTGCAGAAATCTACCGCAACGGCTCAGACTGGAAATTCAAGGCCATCGGCCAGGGCTATGCGTCGGGTCTTGCCGGGATCGCCAATGACTTCGGTGTCTCTCTGGGCTAGATTTTTCCCTCACCCATGCTGCAACCATACTGCGGGTCCGTCCTCCGCCCGACAGGGCGGCTATGGTCCCGCAGCCACCAGAGAAGAACAGGCTGGCCAGACTTATGACATCACCCCTTACTCCCCCGGACACCACCGACACAGCGCTGGTGCTGCGCGCGCCGGATGCACCTGCCATCATTGAAGCCGCCGATGCCCCCGGCATGGTGCCGGTGCCGGCCGAACGCCAGGTTGAAATCCACCGGCAGGCCAAGGAGTTCGTCTCCGAGCTTTCCACGATGGACCCCCGCAGCCCGGAATTCACCACCAAGGTGGAGGGCATTTCCAAGCTCGCCGGCTCAGAAATGACACAGTCCAGCGGATACTCGTCCCGGCTACTGGAGCGCTCCTCGACTTCGGTTGCAGGCGCAAAGCGCAGCGGCAACAACGCCCAGGTTGCGGTCGCCGGCACTCTCGGCGAGCTGCGCACCACGGTGGAGGACCTCACGCCGAACCAGGCCGACCTGGGCGTGGGCCGTAAAATCCTCGGTTTCATCCCCGGCGGCAACAAACTCGCCAAGTATTTCCAGAAGTACGAGTCTGCCCAGACACAGCTGGACCACATCATCAAGGCCCTCATGTCGGGCCAGGATGAGCTGCTCAAGGACAATGCGGCGCTGGCGGGCGAAAAGGTGCAGCTGTGGGAAACCATGCAGTCACTAAGTGAATACGCCGTGTTTGCCAAGGCGCTCGATGCCGCCTGCGTGGAAAAGATTGACGCTACCCGCACCTCCGGTCGGATTGAGGAAGCCCAAAAGCTCGAGGCGGATGTGCTCTTCCCCATCCGCCAGCGGCACCAGGACATCCTGACGCAGCTGGCCGTTTCCGTGCAGGGCTACCTGGCCATGGACCTGATCCGGAAGAACAACCTTGAGCTCATTAAGGGCGTTGACCGGGCCCGCACCACCACCATTTCGGCCCTGCGCACCGCCGTGATCGTGGCCGAGGCGCTGGCGAACCAGAAGATGGTGCTGGACCAGATCGACGCCATCAACACCACCACGAACAACATGATCCTCAAGACATCCGAGATGCTCAAGGATCAGACGGTCCGGATCCATGAGCAGGCATCGAGTTCCGGGGTTAGTGTTGAAACACTGCAAAAGGCGTTCGACAACGTCTTTGCCACCATGGACGCGATCGATACCTTCCGCTCCACTGCGGCAAAGAATATGGAGGGTACCGTATCCGCTCTGGAGGCCGGGCTGGAAAAGGCCAAGCCTTATCTGGAGCGCACGCAGCAAAATCAGCGAGGCTGAGCCCTCGCATAATCGGCAACAGGCGGTGGAACGGTGATCGGCAAATTCGTTGGTTCGCTCTTCAAGAACCCTCCGGCAGCGGGGGTTGTTGAAGAGAGCCATCAGGCGGCGGTGGAAGCGGACGATGCACGCACGGCGCGCGCCTTGGATGAGCTGCTCACGCACGTCCGCGTCGCCGGCGCCGCCCTTCCGCCGCTGCTGTCCTCGCAGCTGCGGCAGATCGACGACCTGCTGCGCACCGTGATAGACGTCGTCGCCGAGCAGAACGCGTCCACCGAGCAGCGGGTTCTGTTGGACGCCATGATCTCCGACTACATCCCCACCCCGCTCCGTGCCTACCTCGCCATGACAGACGCAGACCGGGTGGAGGATTCCCGGGCCACCGGTCTCTTTGTTGAACAGCTGACAACGCTGGAAGCGACCATAAAGGACCTGCTGAACCAGATCCGTACCGGTGCCATCGCGGAGCTCTCCACCCACGGCCGGTTCCTCGCCGACAAGTTCGCCGAGCCGTCCCTCCGATTGGACGGTCAGTAGTGGCAACCCTCGTTCCCGGGGCCAATGCGGCCCTCACCGCGGAAAACCGTGGCCTGAGCAAGGTCCTGGTCGGGCTGGGCTGGGACACCATCCCCAGCCGCGGCCCGACGGCGGAGCTGGTCCCGATGGCGGTCATGTGCAACGCCTCCGGCACCGCCCTTTCCGGCGAGCACCTGGTCTTTTTCAACCAATTGGTCAGCGCCGACGGCTCGGTCAGCTTCGCCGGCACGGACGATCAGGAACAGATCGACGTCGATCTGGCGCTGGTGCCGGCCGAGGTCGCGAAGATCGCCTTCATCGTTTATGTGGACCCGGAGGTGCGCGGCCACGGCACCTTCTCCGCCGTCCGTTCGGCCTATATCCGTGTTGCCACCGCGGAGAACCGCGAACTCGTCCGCTTCGACGTTCCGCTCAGCAGCGACGACAACATCACGACGATGATGTTCGGTGAGCTTTACCGGCACCGTGAAGACTGGAAGTTCCGCGCACTGGGCCAGGGCTATACCACAGGGCTGGCCGGCGTGGCCAAGGACTTCCGGGTAGACGTCTAGCCGATGCCAGCGAAACCCTCACCCGTCCGAACGGACATCACGTACCTGCGGCGCCGGATCAAAAATACGTCCGCTCCGGCACAGCCGAACCCTGCTGTTCATAGTCCTGCTGTTCATAGTCCTGCTGTTCAGAGTCCTGCTGTGCAGAGTCCGACGGCGGCTGCCGGACGGAGCGCGACGGTCGGCTCCGGTGGCGCCGGGCTCAGCCTCAGCCGCCCGGCACCCGCGCGCACCTCCGGGTCCACCAGGGCGGCTGTCTCTCACGGCCTGGACCTCGGCCGTCCCGCAGCGCGGCGGTCCACGGCACAACCCGCCGCGCAGGCACACATCATGTCCCGTCCAGTGTCCGCGGCACCGACACCGGCCACTCCTGCCCGCCGCCGGATTAACTCCGTTGCAGCCCTGCTCTTTCCCGCCCCGGGCATCACCGAGGTCACGGAGCTGAACCTCCAGGTGCCCATGCTCCGGCTCAACGCCCGGCAGTCCGGCATTGGAACGCTGATCGTCACGGGCGCGTCGGCCATAACGTGGGAGAGTTCCGCACACACCACAGGCGCGCTCACGGCAGACGGCCACTTTGCCGGGACCCCCGTTGAAACGTCCGGCAACCGGCCGCTGGTGGGCTACTCGGGCCGGGACGCCCTGGTCACCTTGCGGCACATCCGCGAGCTGCGGCGGGCGCTCTTCATCGGTAGAGGCCCCGCGTCCCTCGGCGTGCAGATATTCGACGGCGCCAGCGTTAGCCTGCCGCCGCGCGACGGTCACCGGATGTTCATCCTCTCGTTACTTCGGGTGGATAACCTGATCGAAATGCGTGCGGAACCGGTACCCGCCGGGACCACCGACCAGGACATCTGGCACGAATTCGGATTCAGCATGACCCGCAGAGTCACCGTCCAAGGAAATCGGGGCAGCTAACCCTTCATGCGCCATTTCAACTTTCTCAGTGAACAGCAGGCTTCGCGGCTGTTCTATGCGCGCCCGCAGACCCTGACACTGGATTCCGCCCCGGGACTTCTGGCCGTCGCCCTGGGCGCTACGCTGTATTCGCCTGCAGATCGGCCGCAGCTTGCCAACGATATTGCAAAGCAGGCCACACGAGGCTGCCTGAGCATGGTGCTTTGCCTCGAAGACTCCATCGCCGACAGCGAAGTGCACGCGGCCGAAGACAACGTGGTCCGCACCTTGGAGCTGCTGCACCAGGAAACCGCGGATGGTGGGGCGGAATGCCCGGGGCCCGTGACGATGCCCTCCGGACACGTCGCGGGGCACTCCGGAACTGCCGCGGACCAGCCAATGCTCTTCATCAGGGTGCGTACACCCGAACAGATGGAGCGGCTTGCGCAGCGCTGCGGCGTCTCGCTGGACGTACTGGCCGGCTTCGTCATTCCGAAATTCGACAACGAGGCGGGCCGCGCCCGGCACTTCCTGGCCGCGCTGCACCGGGTACACGCCATCCACGCCCAGACAAGGAACTGTACACAGACAGGCACACGGCCGGGTACATCCACAGGTATACCAGCACGGACGCAGCCCGGGCCGGCGCGGCGGCTGCGGATCATGCCGATTCTGGAATCGCCTGTTGTGATCCACCGCGAGACCCGTTCCGCGGCGCTGGCAAATATCCGCTCCGTGCTGCAGGCACACCGGGAGGACATCCTGGCGGTCCGGATAGGCGCCACGGACATGTCCAGCGCCTTCGGACTGCGCAGATCCCGGGACTTGACGATTTATGATGTCAAAGTGGTCGCTTCGGTGATCGGCGACATTGTCAACGTGCTGGGGCGCCGCGAGGACGGTTTTGTCATCTCCGGCCCGGTCTGGGAACACTATGCCAACACCGAAAGGCTGCTCCGCCCCCTGCTTCGCGCCACGCCGTTTTCGGAGTCGAAGGATGAGGAGCTGCGGCAGCGGATTCTGCTGGCGAACCTGGACGGGCTGATGCGCGAAATCGCCCTGGATCAGGCCAATGGACTGCTCGGGAAAACGGTTATTCATCCCAGCCACGTGCCGCTGGTGCATGCGCTCTCCGTGATCAGCCACGAGGAATTTATCGATGCCGGGGAGATCGCGGGCAACAGCGGTGGCGGCGCTGCGGCGTCGCCCTACGGCAATAAGATGAACGAGATGAAGCCCCATCAGGCCTGGGCACAGCAGACCCTGCTCCGCGCCGCGGCCTTCGGGGTGGCCGCCCCGGATATAACTTTTGTGGATTTCCTGGAAGCGGGCATGACATGACGGGGGTCTGGACGGGCGGATACGTGCAGCAGGAACTGGGCGTTCGGATTGAGTCCGACGACGACAGCGTGATCCCGGTCCAGGACCTGGTGGGGCTTGCGCTACGCAGGAATCCCAAGCGCGCACACCTGCTCGTGTCGCGGGTGCTGGCCAAGCATGTGCCCACCGTTCCGGGCCTGGCCATTGCGGCCGGTGGGCTGCTCGGAGCACTGGTGGCCGTGCGGCTGGATCCGGCACCCGGTGCCGAGGCAGCAGTTCGGGCGGGTGCGGCGACAGTTTGTGCGGCCGCCGAAGCCCTGACCGGCATTCTGAACGACGACGGCGTCACGGCCTGCAGCGCGGACGACGGCGGCGGCACCGAGGCGCTGGCGGCACTTCGGCTGTCTTTGGCCGGGCTGAAAAGCAGCCATCCGGATGTTGTCACGATCGGTTACGCGGAAACTGCTACTGGCCTGGGCCGGCTGGTCGCGGAGAGCATCGGTTCGTACTACATCCATTCCACCCGCCATCTGGCCGCCGGCTCCCGGCCGGCCGCGGCCTTCGAGGAGGGCCATTCGCATGCCACCTCGCACCGACTGCTGCCGACCGACGGAGGCTGGCTGCAGCCAAGCGGCACCGTGGTCCTGGTCGACGACGAGCTCAGCACGGGGTCGACCATTATCAACACCATCCGCGAACTGCACGCACTCATGCCCCAAGCCGTATATGTCGTTTCCGCACTGGTGGACCTGCGCGGAACCGCGGACCGGTTGCGCTTCGATGAGCTGGCCGCGGACATCGGAGCCATGATCAGCGTGACCGCATTGGGCACCGGCAGGATTGCGCTGGGGCCGAACATTCTGGCGCGCTCCCGGGATCTTATCGACGCCCTGCCCGCATCGGCCCTGGTATCAGCAGAGGCAGGTGCCATCGCTTTCCTGTCCATCGGCACCGAAACGGTGGATCCCGTGCGGAGCGACAGATTCGGCAACCCTCCTCCACGGCAGGATCCTTCACCGCCCGATCCCTTAGGGCCGAATACCGAACCGGGCCAGGACGCGGCGACGGTCGTGGCGGCGCGCATCAGGGCGGTACTGGAAACGGTTCCCGCTGGCGAACTGCAGGACGGGATTCTGGTGCTGGGCACCGAGGAGTTCATTTCGCTGCCCCTGGCCGTCGCCGATGCATTGGACCGTACTCCCGGGCGAGCGGGGACTCCGGCACCGCCCGCAGTCAAATTTTCCACCACCACCCGCTCACCGATTGTGGCGCTCAACCGGGCCGATTATGCCGTGGCGAGCGCTGTCGGCTTCAATAGCCATGACGCCACGGACGACGGCCCGGGCCCCAGGTTCGCCTACAATCTTTCCCGCGACGGGAGCCGCTTCGGCGCCATCGTTTTGATGCCCGAGCCGGGGACCGATCCCGGCATGCTTTGTGGCCCAGGCAGTATCACCGAGTCCCTCCGCGCGGTCTGCCGCCACGTCGTCGTCGTGCTTCTTCCCGCTTTGCCCCCGACTGCCGCCGATTGGATCCCCGGACCCCATGTCCTTCACACCTGAACTGACCTTCAAGGCTGAGCTGCCCGCCCCGCTCACCGGGCCGGATTTCGGCTCCTACCCGGCCGAGGATGTCCGCTGGCTGCTCAAGGACCTCGGCGATGCCGTCCTGGAAGCACCGGCCGCGGAACGGGAACAGGCGATCCAGAGCGGCGCGGCCAATTACGCCGAATCGTTGCCGGTTGAATACACCCCGAGCGCCGAATACCAGGAGCTTTACCTGGACGCCCTGCGGCGCTCGGGCCGCCGGATCGCCGAAGCGGTGGGCATCGTGACGGACCTGGTCCTGGCGGCCCGCGGACAACGCCCGGTGCTGGTGTCGCTGGCCCGCGCCGGGACACCTGTGGGAATCCTGATGCGGCGCTGGGCCCGGGAAATCCGCGGCATCGACGTGCCGCACTACACGATGAGCATCGTGCGCGGCGTGGGTGCTGACGAAAACGCTCTGCGTTACCTGGCCGCGCACTATGACCCGGCCCGGATTATCTTCGTTGACGGATGGACCGGGAAGGGCGCGATTGCCCGCGAGCTCTCCATCGCCCTCCAGCGCTTTGTGCAGACGGACGGCGTCACCTTCAACGACGACCTTGCCGTGCTGGCGGATCCGGGACACTGTGTCGGCCTGTACGGAACCCGTGAGGATTACCTGATCCCGTCGGCCTGCCTGAACTCGACCGTGTCGGGTCTGGTGTCGCGCACCGTGTTCAACCGCGAACTGATCGGTCCGGACGATTTCCATGGCGCCAAGTTCTACACCGGACTGCGCGCCAGCGACGTCTCCGCCGAGTTCCTGGACACCGTCTGCGGCCACTTCGGCGACGTCGTGGACGCAGTGGACCGCGGCACGGCTCATGCCGCGGCCCAGCCGGCGTTGGACCGGGCGGCCAGCTGGGCGGGCTGGAACGCCGTCGAGCGCATCAGCGCCGAATACGGCATCGATAACGTCAACCTGGTCAAGCCGGGCGTGGGCGAGACCACGCGTGTGCTGCTGCGGCGGGTGCCGTGGAAGGTGCTGATCCGCCCCGAGGCGAGGGCCGAGGTGGCCCATGTGCTCCTGCTGGCCGAACAGCGCGGCGTGGAGATCGTGGAAGTCGCGGACCTGCCGTACAGCTGCGTGGGCCTGATCCATCCGCTCTTCACCAGCGGCGCCACCGGGACGGACGGCCGGGCGGTGACGGCCGCACCATGACAAATTCCCACCGGACCGGCACGTCCGGCCCGAGCGGCACGCCCGGCCCGAGCGGGGTTAACGGCCTTGCCGGCGCAGCCGGCTCCGCCACCTTGGTGGCCTGCGACCTGGACCGGACCCTGATCTATTCGCCCCGCGCGTTCTGGCTTAACGTGTCCGATGAGCAGGCGCCGCCGATCGTCGTCGTCGAGCTCTATCAGGGCATCCCGATTTCGTTCATGACCCGCACGGCCGAAACGCTGCTGCTGGCGCTTAAGGCGGCGGCCACGGTGGTGCCGGTCACCACCCGGACCGTGGCGCAATACCGGCGGGTCCGAATGGCCGGGCCGGAGCCGGAATACGCCGTGACCACCAACGGCGGCGTGCTGCTGCATCGTGGCGAACCGGATGCGCACTGGCGGGCGTCCATCGCGCGGCGAACGGCCGCGGAGTGCGCGCCGCTGCAGACGGTCGAAGCCCTGCTGGCGGACCACGCCTTCGCGCCCTGGATTTTGAAGCTGCGCCATGCGGAGGACCTGTTTGTCTATGCGATCGTGGACCGCGAAGCCATGCCGGATGACTTTGTCCGCGCTCTGGAGCAGAGCTGCCTGGCGCTGGGCTGGAGAGTGTCGCTGCAGGGCCGCAAGCTGTATTGCGTGCCGGCGCCGGTGACCAAGAGCAGCGCCGTCGCCGAGGTGCAGCGGCGCACCGGTGCCGGTACGGTGATTGCCGCCGGCGATTCGCTATTGGACCGGCAGATGCTGGATGAGGCGACCATCGCGTTCCGGCCGGCCCATGGGGAGCTGGACGACGGCGGCTACCGGAACGGTAATCTCACCGTCACCGATGCGCGGGGCATTCTGGCCGGTGAGGAACTGCTGCTGCGCATCGGCCGGCTGGTCCGTGCGCAGCAGCAGCTGTCCTCTCTGACGCCGCCCTACCTGACGTCCGGGTCGTACACCTGACTCGACTTCTCCAGCACCTGCCCCTTGAAGAAGGCCGGCTGCAGCTTGTACATGATGAACATCAGCACCACGCCCAGCAGCAGCACACCCATTCCGAGGATGAAGACCAGTCCCAGTCCGCCGACATTGGAGCCGGAGCCATAGGCCGGGTCCATCGAGTCATAGGCGGTCTTGAAGAACATGACCAGGAGGATTACGCCTCCCACCAGTGGGGCCAGGAATTTGAACAGGAACGATTTGACGCCATGGAATGCCTGGGCGCGGAAGTACCAGACACAGGCCAGTGCGGTGATGCCGTAGTAGAAACAGATCATCATGCCCAGGGCCGTGATGGTGTCCCACAGGGCGTTCTCGGAAACGGTGCGGGTGATGATGTAGAATGCGGCTGCGGCGATCGCCGACGCGATGGTCGCGTAGCTCGGTGACTTGTGCGCCGGGCTGATCCGGCCGAATTTCCTCGGCAGCGCGCGGTAGTGGCCCATGGACAGCAGCGTCCGGGCCGGCGACACGAAGGTGGACTGCAGCGAAGCGGCGGAGCTGCTCAGGATGGCCAGCGACATCAGAATCGCGAACGGACCCATCACCGGTCCCGCCAGCACCGCAAAGATGCTCGCCTGGTTGTCCGGATTACCCGCGCCCAGGCCGGTATCGCCCACCCCGGCAAACGCGAGCGTGGCCAGTGCAACGGTCATGTAAATGACCACGATCACCACCACCGTGACGGTGGCTGCCCGGCCCGGGGTCTTTTCCGGATTCTTCGTTTCCTCGTTCATGGTCAGGGTGACGTCCCAGCCCCAGTAAATGAAGATGGAGAGCGAAACTCCCGCGGCGAAGGCGGTAAACGAGCCCACGGCGAACGGGTTGAACCAGTCGGGCGTGATGGCGGTGGCGTCAAAAGCCGTCCCGTTGGCCACATGGCTGAACGCCGCGACGGCGAACCAGCCCAGTACCAGCAGCTGGAATCCGACCAGGACATATTGGAACGTCTTGGTTGTCTCCATGCCACGGTAGGAAATCCAGCAGGCGAGCGCGATGAAGACCAAGGTAGTGGCGATATTCAGCGGCAGGTTTGCGGACAGGCCCGCCAGGTCCGGATTGCCGGTCAGCTGGGCCAGCATCAGATAGAAAAAGTCGACGGCGACGGCGGCAAGGTTGGAGAGCACGATGATGGTCGCCGAGATCAGCCCCCAGCCGCCCATCCAGCCGATCCAGGGACCGAACGCGCGGCTGGCCCAGGTGAACGACGTGCCCGCATCCGGCATCGCGTTATTGAGCTCGCGGTAGCCAAGGGCCACCAGGATCATCGGGACGAATCCGACCAGGAAGATCGCCGGCAGATGCACTCCGACCTCGGCCACGGTAGGCCCCAGGGCCGCGGTGAGCGTATAGGCCGGGGCGATGCAGGAAACACCGATCACGACGGCGCCGATCAGGCCGACGGAACCGGCCTTCAGGCCCTTTTCGCTGAGGCCCTTCTCACTCGGACCCTTTCCACTCTGCCGTTTTTCACTCGGGCTTTCTTCACTCGGGCCCGTGTGTCCGGAATCGCTCTTGACTGCTTCGGCACTCATCGGTTCACCTCTTCTGATGCGACGGTAGCGGTGCTGCCGGGTGCGGCACCGTCAGGATCATGCGGGCGGCGGTAGCCGCGCGGCACCACGATCATCGGCACCGGCAGGCTCCGCAGAATCCTGCTCGCGGTGGAACCAAGGAACAGCGAGTTGTCCCGGGCCAGCCGGCTGGAACCGATCAGCAGGACTTCGCCGTCGTCCCAGTCCAAATGGGCAACCGCGTCCTCAATGGACCGCCCGTGCGCCACGGCAAGCTCAACGGCGACGCCGTGCCTGACCCGGCCGGCGGCGGCGGCGAGCCGTTGGTCTGCATGCGCCCGGGCCTGCTCGACCGCCTCAGGCGAGCCGCCGCCGTCGAGCGCCACCAGGGACACCAGGCGCAGCGGCAGCTTGCGCCGTCCGGCCGCCGCAGCGGCGACCTCAAGGACATCCTCGGCGCCGGCCCGCAGCCCGACCCCGCATGTGAGCCGCGTGATCGGATCCGTGCGTTCGTAGCCGTGCGGGGCCAACGCCACCGGTACCGTTGCCGCGTGCAGCAGCGTACTGCCAACGGGCCCGACCGTGAACCGCCTGAACAGACCGTGACTGCCTGCCCCAATCACCAGCAGACCGGCCTGCAGCTCCCGTGCCGCGGCGATCAGCGCCGCGGCCTCGGACTCGCCCTTGCGGAGATGGGCCTCTGCCCGGACGTCCAAGGGAACCATGGCCAGGGCCTCGTCGAGCCAGTGCTGCACCTGGTCATTGAGCATGCTGTCGTAGCCCGGAGCCGGTGGATGCACCACGTTGTACGGCGAATTCTCCGGAACCACCATGACCAGATCCAGCGAAGCGCCCTGGCGCCGGGCCAAGGCGATGGCCAGATGGACCGCATCGCGGCCCCTGTCATTGGCTGAATACCCTACTACGTAACGCATCTGCTGATCCTTACTGGCTGATTCTGAGCGGCCGATCCTGTGCGGCCGGCCGATATGGCTGGTTAACGCAGGCCGACGGGTTCGGCTTCGGACTCGGCCCCCGGGCGGGACTCAGCCGCCAGGATTCTGGCCGCGGTGTACTGACCCATCCGGACCGCTCCGTCCACGTGCTGGTACCCCTCGGCGGCCAGGTCGGAGGAGGACCAATGGATCGGCCCCACAGGCCTGAGCTGGTCGGCCCCGTAGCGGTGCAGACCTCCCAGGTCATAACTGGTGGCGTACGCGCCGCGGGTCCATTCCTCCGAGCCCCAGTCGGATTCGTAATACACCACCGGCTCCAGCGCCTTCTCGCCGAGGAAACCGGCCAGCGATGCGACAATCTGCCGTTTGCGCTCCTCGGGGCTGAGCGTGAAGGCGTAGTCGGCCTTCTCGTCGGAGATGAATCCGACCAGGGTGCCGCGGGGATCCTCATGGTTCGTATTGTCGTAAACCTCTTGGACCAGCGATGATGCGCTGAAGCCCGTGCCGGAAAGGCCGTCTTCGCGCCAGAACGGGGTCTCGTAGACGGCGTGGACCTTGATGACGAGCCCGAGGGATTGGTGCTGATGCATCTGGTGCTGCCGGCGGGGCAAGGGGGGTTCAAAGGAGACGCGGGAATACAGGTTCGGCGGCACGGCCATGATGGCATAGCGGGCCGTGACCGTGGCCGCGTCCGATACGGCGGTGACCGAGTAGCCCGCGGCGCCGTCCGCGCCCGCGGCAGTACCGCCGTCCGCGCCGGACCCGCCGCCGCCGTCGGCCGTCCAGCGCAACGTACGCACCGGCGAATTAAGCACGACGTCGGGACCAAGTTCCGCCGCGATCCGCTCGGAAACCTGCTGCATGCCGCCGATCACGCGCTTGTCCAGAATGTAGTCCTCATCGACCAGATTACTGAAAGAGCCCGCAGAGGCGGCCATCAGCACGGCCTGCAGCGCCGAGAAGGAATGTGCGGGCTTGGTCAGCATGCCGCCGGCAATGAACAGGCCGATATTGTTGCAGGCCTCCTCATCGCTGGACTGCTGCCGGAGCCAGTGATGGAAGGAAATGATATCCAGCTCGCGGGCTCTTGCATGGGCCCACGGCTCTTCGGCGCCGATATCCGCCGCCAGGGAATCCAGCAGCCCGATCAGCTTGTTCATTTCCGCCGCGGTATGTTCACCGACCGGGAACATCTCACCGGTGTAGCGGGTGCGGGTGCCGTCCGGGGAGATGTAGACGGACTCGCCGTCACGGTACCGGTCGAACGTCTCCAGACCCAGTTCGGCCAGCAGACCTGTCAGCGCCGTCTGATCCGGGGAAACCCACTGCCCGCCGATTTCCAGCGTTGCGCCCTCGATCACGTTTGTCCAGGTGCGCCCTCCCACCCGGTCCCGCGCCTCCAGGACGGCCACGCTCAGACCGGCTTTCTTCAGCTCCCGGGCAGCCGTCATGCCGGACGGTCCGGCTCCAATGATGACCACGTCGCGTTCCAGATTCTGCATCGTTTCCTCTCTATCAGGCCGGTTCATGACCGGCCTCACTAAATGAATGACGTTCATTTCAATTAGACTCTAGTGGTTGCACGTCTATTAGGGAAGGGCAGCAACGGAATAATTCCAACTGACGAAAGGGAACCGCGGGAATGGAGAACGCCACACAGACGACACCCGAGAGCGGCGGCGGTGCCGGTGCCGGTGCCGGGCAGGCGAAGCGCCGTGCGGGTCGGCCGCCGCATGCCGTCCTCGGTCCCGACCGGATCACCAAGGCGGCGCTGAAGCTCATTGCCAGGGACGGCTACAAGGGCCTGACCATGTCTGCGCTGGCCCGGATGCTCAGTGTGGCGCCCTCGGCTTTGTACAACCATGTGAGTTCAAAACGCGACGTGCTGCTCCTGGTCGAGGACCAGCTGATGGGCTCGGTGGACGTCTCCGGTTTCACCAACGCACCGTGGAAGGAAGCTGTGCGCCGCTGGGCCCGGTCCTACCGGGATGTCTTTGCCCGGCACACGCCGCTCATTCCGGTGATCGCGGTATTGCCGGTCACCAATGCGCCGGCGACCGTGCGGATGTACGAGGCCGTCACCGCCGGTTTCCTCGCGGCCGGCTGGCCCGCGGAAGAGATCGTCGACGCGATAGTTGCCTTGGAGTCCTTTATCTTTGGTTCCGCGTTCGATGTGAGTGCGCCCGCTGACATCTTTGACCCGGGTGAACTCGCAGCCGATGCACCGCTCTTTACCGCTGCAGTGGAAGCGCGTTCGCAGGGAAAATCATGGCCGCCGCCGCAGCCGAGTGACAGCGCATTTGAGCTGGGCCTGGAGTCTCTTCTCACCGGCCTGGGCCGGCGGGGAAACTAGTGGGCATTTTCGTTAGTTCGTCGGGGGTTTGGATCCAGGCGGGTGGGTCGGCGGATTAGAGCCCGCATGCGGTTGCGAGGGGGCATTCTGCGGTACCGGCGGTATCACCGGTGGGCAGGTAGAAATCCTGGCAGCCCCGGTGGCTGGCCCGGTGGCGATGCCGCCGGCCCGTGCCAACGCT
>CAJDTL010000066.1_pt1 | contig 16803 bp, 10 predicted proteins | sample 7389871 | NCBI WGS metagenome assembly CAJDTL01 (sample SAMEA7055650, study PRJEB34461) | soil metagenome | biome: terrestrial ecosystem; feature: Peninsula; material: soil | place: Antarctica | collected 2016 | reverse complement strand
CTTGGCGCCCATGTTCCTCGGGAACATGGGCGCCAAGTGCGTCATCGATGGAATTTGGTGGACTTGACCCTTTCAGCTTCCTCTTCCTGCCCTGCTCCCGCGCCCGCGGGGCCCTGCTAGGGTCAGGCGAAGGTGTCTTTAAGTTCCGCCCGTGAAGTGACCTGGAGCTTTCCATAAATCTGATAGAGGTGCCCCTCGACGGTACGCACAGAGATGTGCATCTTGGCCGCGATGGCTCGGTTGCTTACTCCCGCTGCTGCCCAAGCCGCGACCTCCTGCTCCCGCGCTGTCAGGGCCTCGCCGTCCTCGCTGGAGCGTTTGACGTCGCCGAGCTTCTCCAAACTACCGCGGATGATCTGTTGGGCAGCTCTCATCAGATTGCGGTCTGCTGCGTCACCGGCAAATTTCAGCGCCGAGCGGGCCGCGTCACGGGCGAACAGATCATCACCGCTGTCCGATGCAGCCTCCGCGACCGCCGCCAGCACAGCTGCGTCCATGGCCAGCAGCCCGGTCCCATACTCCTTACATTGGAGCGCAAACGGTCCCTGGATACCCGACGCCACGTCAACCAGCCGCTGTGCACCGGTGGTGCTGCCAAGACGGACCGCCGCATGGACAAACATCAATTCCGCCGAGGACGCTTGGCATCGGCGCTCCTGATCGGCAAGGCTGAACAGTCTTACGATGGCCTTTTCCTTCGAGGCCAGCTCGGCGGAAGCCAGTACCTGGAAATAGGCGCAGCCGCTGGCCAGCATACGTGACGTCCGGGCCCTCGGGGGTTTGCCGCTGTTGAGGTACTGCAGTGCCCTGTCATTATCTCCCTGCAACGCGTAGGCATAAGCCACCGCGGCACTTGCAAGCGCCGATGAGCCGTCCGGATCCAGCTGCCGGAGCTGGCTCGCTGCCGGCAGCAGATGCTCCAGGGCAGACTGTGTGTGGCCGCGGTAGGCGAAAAGCAGACCATCTCCAAGTTCCCCAAACGCAGCGGCACGGGCGCCCGTAAAAGTGCAGGAGTACATTGCCACGTCCGGAACTGCCCGGACCGGGGCTGCCGTCCCGGTCAGGATGGCCAGAAGTATTGCCGAGTCCGCGACCTCCCAGCGCGGCGGCAGCACGTTGTGCCCGACGGGCAGGGTACCCATCTCGCGGGCTAGCCTAACCGCTTCCGTCTGGCGCCCGGTCAGGGTCTGAACCTCACACAGCAGGCTTCCCGCATGCCCTCGTTGGTCCATCGTGCGCCCGGACGCATGGATTCTGGCCACTTCCCCCGCAAATTCCAGGTAGCGTCCCGCGTGAATACCCAGATCGGCCCGTGCCAGGTTCAGCTCGTCATGAAGACGCGCCAGCTCGTCCGGTTCCATGTCCTCACTCTCCGCGCACCGGCTCAACCGGGCTCCCACGGCATCGAGGATCGCCTGCGGATCCGGTCGTTGGGTTTCCGAAGTCCTCACCAACCGGGAGCGTAGGAGCTGGATCTCCACCCATTGCGCCAGCGGCAGCTGATCCGGCACCACGTCGTGGCTGAAAAGCACCGAAAGGGCCGCTTCAGCCTCGCCCAGCGCCATGAGCGCGCGTGCCTCTTCCGCTACGGCTTCCAGCCGCTGAGCCGGGTCCCGCAGGACGCCAACAAAGTTCAGAGCCGTCTCCGGATGGCCGGTGCGGTTGGCCAGCCGGGCCGCGCGCAACGCCGATTCCGGGGCCAGTACCAGGCCGCAGCTCAAAGACCATGCTGCCATGGACAATTCCTCGGACTCTGTCACCATGGTCTTGGCCAGTATGGCCGACACCGTGCCATGGAGCTCCCGGCTTCTTCCGATCGCCACCTGTCCGCGGACGATGTGCACGATCAGCCGGTTGGAGAGCCGGACCCGGGACGGCTCGCCTCGGCTGATGTCAAGGTATCCGCGTTGCTCCAGCGAGTTGATGGCCGATGGATCACCGAGGCCCAGCAGTCGGTCAAGAGTCAGGCCGCCGGAGAGCGCCAGAACATCCATAACGAGACATTCCTGCTGTGAAAACGAGCTAAGCGAGGTCATCACGGTATCCGCGACAGTGGCGCTATATTCGAAAGGCTTACCGGTGAGCACCCAGATGCCATCCTGTTGCACCACCGTTTGCGAGGCTACCTGTTCCGGCAGGATGACTTCGGCAAATCGGGGATTTCCACCGCTTGCTTCCCACAACGCCTCGGAAAGGGCGCGGGAGAACTTCGCATCGAGCGCGGCGCCGAGCCATTGCGCCATTTCGTACTCATTGAAGGGTTGTACCTCCACCCTGCGCACCAGGCCATCCTTCCACAGCCCGACGATACCGCCGGGAGCCGTGGCCAGATCCTCACAGGCAGCCAGCAATCGAACGGTCCCGTTTGTGGTGAGCTGGCTGACTATCAACGCCGTCAGCTCATCGAGGTGCTGTGCGTTATCCACGCACAGAATTATGCTGCGTCCGTGCGCTCTGCTGCGCAGCAGCCCGGTGAGGCCGCGCAGGACCGCCAGCGGGTTCTCCACCACGTCCTCGTCAAGATCGTTGAGCAGCAAGCTGAACGCCCCGTACGGCAGATCGGAAGCCATCGAGCTGCCCCGTACCTGCACTATGTAGGCATCCTCGCTCAACTGTGCCGTTGCTTTCCTGGTCAGGAACGACTTTCCCGCGCCATATTCGCCGACGAGGATAACTCCACATCTCGTACCACCGGTCAGAACCGTCACAATATCGTCAACGAGCGGTTGCCGGCAGTAGGAGGAATTTTCTATCTTTTGCCGGATGATCCGAAAAACCGAATCCTGTGACACTGATTTGCCCGCGCCGGTGATACCTGAGTGCAACATGTTTGAGACCTTCATATCCAGTTGGGGGTGCTGCTAAACCAAACTTACGAAAGTCCTCCGCCCATGGCACGAGTAGAAGGTACTCCATTTCCCAGTATTTACCCAGACTGTCCGGAACAGGTGTACTCAGTACTCCGCGTGATGCGGGGTCCGGGGACCAAGTAGTCCGGGTGGCAGCCGCACGTGAATCATGTATGGGAAGTCGGCAGCATCGACAGTCGGGTGTTTACCACCGCTTCAGTGCTGCGGCGCCTGTCAGTAAAGGGGCGCCCGACGCCGTTCCGTGAAGAGCGGTCAGTTACTTTGATCGGGCGCCGTCAGCCCGGCCACGAATCCCAGCTCTTGGCGCCCGGCAATGCCGAGTTTGGCATAGCTGCGGTAGAGATGACCCTCAATGGTGCGGACAGATGAGTGCAATTGCGCGGCGATTTGCCGATCGGTCAGCCCCTCGAGGGCAAGGGAGGTGATCGCCCGTTCGCGCGGCGTCAGTATTTTCTGGATGTTCAGGGCTTCCGGCGACTGGGCTTCCGGCCCCAGTTCGTTGGCGCACGCGTTTCGCCCGGCCTCCGCCCAAGCGGCGTTCTGGAGGTCTCCATCCCGTTTGGACAGGCGCGATGCCGCGTCAAAGCACTCCGCGGCCAAGGGTGTCAGTGAAACGGCCCGCAGGGTTTCTGCTGCGCGGATAAAAGCCGCAGCGCCGCCGTCGTTCAGGGCCTGCCCGTATGCCAGCAGCGCGGCGGCCCACGCACCTTCGCAGTCCGACGCGACCGCGATGAAGCGCGGCAGCCGGGATCTGTCATTCAGACTCAAGCACAGGAAAAGCACCTGCAGTTCCACCGCCTTGGTTGCCTCGGCGGATAGCCGGTCGGCCAGCTTATGCAGCCGGGCCAATCCTGTCCCGTCCTTGGCGCAATACTCCTTGCCGGCCGCGATAAAAGCGTCCGCGTACCAGCTCGTCAGCATGGGCCCACCGTGCCCGTCCGACTCGAAATCCGCCAGCAGCTGCCGGGCAGCACCTATCTGCCCCAGCGCCGCGGAAGCATAAAATGCCATCGCTACGGCCAGCCGGAAGAGCTGCTGCGGATCATTGTTGCGCAGGGCTTCCACCCCGGTCAGCACCACGCTAAGGGCCTGTGCGTAGCGCTGCTGCCGGAGCAGAAGAAAGCAGCGGGCGACGTAGAAACCGCCGCCGAACGGAATCAGGCCAAGACCGGAGTCTACGACGAACCGTTCCAGCGCCGCATCGACACCCCTCCAGTCACCGGCATCAAGCAGGGACAGAACAAGCCGCATGGAGATGAATTCGGCGAAGAAAAAGACCTGTTCGGACTCTCCCTGGAAGAGCGCGCTGGCCTGCTCCAGCTTGATGTTTGCCTGCAGCGGCAGGCCCCGGGCGCAAAGCCACTCTGCGCGCATAACCAGGATGAAAACTGACGTTTCCGGCGCCCGCAGCTGCGCTTGTGGATGCTGCTCCAAGGTCTGAAGCTTCTCGCCCAGCGCGCCGAAGTCTCCGACGGCGGACAGCGCCATCAACTCGAGCAGCGCGCTGTGGTCCTCGATCTCCCGCAGGATCAGCGCCGACGAATCGGGGTTGGCCGCGGCCACCCTTGTCCCCGCGATCCGGAGCCTTTCGGCGTCCCGGAGGAGCTCCTCTACCGGATGCTGCAATGCGGACCGAGTGCTGCCCCACAGCAGGCTGCCAACGCTCAGATCCTGCAACGTGGATCCGGTGGCGAAGCCCGGTTCCAGCAACGCGGCAGCCGCCGTGTAATCGCCATTGTTGTAGTGCGTGCGGGCCATAATGATCTGCGCCCGCAGTTGGTAGTCCGGCCCGGTAACGTGTGCGGCTGCCCGCTGGGCCAGGTCATTGTCGAAAAGTTGGCTGGCCAGTGTAGCCACACGGATCAGCAACCGGTCCGGAACCGCCAGACCGCAATCCAGTGACCAGCTCACCCGCCGCAACAAGCCTTCTGCCGTTGCAGGTTCCTCCGCCAACTCATTGAGTAATTGTGCTCGGAGAACCAAACTCCGCGGCACGGACACCAGCATGCGGATCGCCTCTCCGTAGAGTGGGTGCCAAAGCCGCAGGACGCGAACAGCGTCTGTTGTGATCGTGATGAGCTGGCGCTCAACCAACGCTGCAACAGCCGCGGCACCGCTGATGGCCACTACTGCCTGATGGTCAACGGGCTCGGCCAAGGCGACCAGCTGCAGGGCCTCGCGCTCGGCATCGGAGAGGCGCTGGAACCTGCGCCGCATGACGTCCTTGAGTGCGGCACCGCGCGGTAGGTTGCCCGCAAAAAGCCACACGCCGCGCTGCAGCACCAGGCTCCCCGATTCACAGGACTCATCGAGAAGTACCTGCACCAGCATGGGGTTTCCCCGCGAACTCTGCCACAAGATATCACTGGTGCTGGCTGCCACCACGTCCCCGAGTACCGCCTGGCACATCTGATTGACCTGGTCCCGGTTCAGCGGCGGCAGCTCAATCCGCTCGGCGATTCCGTCGTACCACAGCCTGGTAAGATCCTGCGGCGGCCCCGGCTGCTGGCGCGAGGTGATCAGGACCTTTGCCCAGCCGGCGGTAGCCAGCTCGGCGATGACCGTGGCGCTGCCGTCGTCGAGGTGGTCGGCATCATCGACAACGAGCAGCAAAGGGTGGGACTTGAGGTGATGGGACTGTTCTAGGCGCGTCCACATTGCCCGCAGGATCGACACGGGAGAATTCGTTTCCTCGAACTGCAAATCCGCCAGAAATGGCGCGAGAACGCCGAATGGGACCTTGGCCAGCGACGACGTCGCATGGACGATCATGACGGACATTTCTGCCTGCAGCAGCTCTGCCACCATGCGGCTGGTCACTGATTTTCCGAGTCCGGAATCGCCGATTAAAAAGACGGCCCCCATACCCGGTGACCGGATGGCCTTCACCGCACCGTCAATAATATCGTCTCTGCCGATGAGTGTCCTCCCGCTTAGGTCGTTGGGACCGATCATCGGGCACACCTGTGGCAAAAAGCTGCGGTGATTCGCGCGACTCCGTTACAGGCGCCCAATCAGGTCGCCTCTCGCCTTGACATCCAGTTTGGCAAAGATCTGGTAAAGGTGCCCCTCAATGGTCCGGATGGAGACGTCCAATGCGAGCGCGATATCCCTGTTGGATGCGCCCCCGCTGGCTAACAGAGCGATCTCGCGCTCCCTCCCGGTCAGCGTGAGCTTACTACCGTCGGTGTGGACCACCGGGCGCATTGGCATGATCGCCTTGATGGTGTCCAGGCGGTGCTGGGCGGCCCTGACAGTGGCCCGGTCGCCGCGTTGACGCGCAAACTCCACAGCGTGCGCTGTGAATTTTGCCTCCGCCGAATCCAACCGCAGGCTTTGGGCCAGGTCCGCAGCCTTCAGAAACGGCCCAGGATCCCTCGTGCGGTTACCCGCCACAAAGAGGGTTCCTATCTCGGCCAGCGTCCCCTGCCGACGATTGGCTGTCTCTTCGATCAGCTGCTCCACGTTCTTGCTGCCGGCAACCGACGCGCCCATCAGAGCAATACCCGCGGTAACAACCAGTCCTCGGGAAATCTCCGCTTGGGCGTTCGTGATCAGTGTTCCCGCCGCGTTCGGATCTCCAGTCCATAACCGGGCCATCAACGCACAGTTTTCGGCAAGGGAGTGCACCAGCCAAGAGACAGGTCCGGCACACGTGCCCATCCGCGCAAGGTACTTCAGCACGCGCGGCCTGTCGCCGATCTGGGCGTACGCATAGGCCGTCACCGCGTACGCCAGGTATAGATGGTCGTTCCCGGACCTTAGCTCCAGTTGTGCCACCGCGCCCAGCACTGGTTCCAGCGCCTCGTCCGCACGGCCGGCGTAGGCAAACGCCAGTCCCTGACCCAGTTCCGTCTGTCCGCCCCGGTACTGCAGCTTCGCGGCAGGCCCGGACATCGCCCCGGCGAGCATACGAATACATTCCTCCCATCGACCCAGGAAGAACTGGCACAGGAATTCACGCCGCACGTGGCGATCGCGAAGTACCGGCGAGCAACCGAGCGCCACGATTTGTGAGCCAACCTCACCGATCAGGGTCGCAGCATCGAGCTCCCGCCCCGTGACAGCCCAGGTCTCTGCGAGCAGGCTACCTGCGGAAAGCCGGTATTCCGGGTCTGCGGTTTCCGAGCGGTAGATCGCTTCGAGCCTTGGTGCGATTGCGGCATAGTCTCCCGCAAAGACGACCACCTCGTATTCCGCCATCTCCAGCCTGTGGGCGCCGTGCTCCAGCTCCTCCAGCAGCGCTGCGTCCGTCGTTGGCCGCCAGCCCGCCAGCCTCACCGTGGCGGTTTCCAGGACCGCAGGGACCTTGGCCGCACCTTCTCTCTCCTGCATCAGCGCATTGCAGAGCGCAACGATGTAGTCTACGTAATCCGCCGGGCACAGCCCATCAACTTGCTGGGTTGAAACGTCTCGGAGCTCCCGCAAGGCCGAGCTCGTGTCCGAGAGCAGCAGATGGCCAGCAGCCTTGACTTCCTGTCCAGACACCCACAGGGGATCCTGCCGGGGGATATTCGCAGCCGCACGCAAGGCGAACTGCGGGTTGTACAGCTGGACGGCAATCCGTGCCGCGGCCAATGCCCCCTCCGGCTCCAAGACAGCACCGCAGTCCTGGGTCCATGACGCGTGGGCCAGAATGTCATCAACATTCATCGCCGACATGTCCGGTTTGAGCTCACGGACAATCCTGGCGTGCAGCTCGCGGCTTCGGGCGGCTGGAACCCACCTTCGGACAATGTCAGCAACATAGTGTTCCCGCAGTGCGACCCACTTCTGTTCCGAGCCTTCGATGTTGATCAGCCCGTCATCCTCCATATACGAAAGCTGACTGGCGCTGAACATGTCCACGGCAACGTCGAGCGGCAGCCGGCGGGCAAGCGCTAGGACCTCGAGAACTTCACGGGTTGCCTCGTCGGCGCTGGCCCACCTCGCTTTGAAAAGATCCTCCACATTGCCGCCAAATGAGGGCAGCTCCGTCAGGACCCACGTCTCGTTCTGCAGCACAAGATTTCCGGTGCGCTGTTGTTCCGAAGTCAGCGCATGGAGGACCCGTGAGTTTCCCCGCGACAGAGAGTACAGAACCGCAACCGCACCGGAACTGACGTAATGGCCCAGAATCCCGTGCAGAATTGTTTTGGTCTGCTGCAGGGTGAAGGGGTCAAGGTCCAGCTGGACAAGTTCGCCGGTATCGAGAAAATAGAGCAGATCCGGAGGGACAAGACTGACATGTGTGGCGAGTACCATGACCCGGATCTTTCCCGAAGCCAGCAGGTGAAGAATGACGGCGGTACTCATCTCATCCATGAACTGCACGTTGTCGAGGACGAGGTAAACGGGCTTGCCCCCGGCATCGTCGCGGATGGCTGCTGCGATGCTCTGAATGACGCACATCGGGTTGTCCAAGGCCTGCGGCGGCACCCTCGCCAGCATGAAACCCAAATATCCATACGGCAAATTCTTCGTCGTGCGCTCCCCACGGAAGTACACCTGGTGGTTATCCGCCGAACGGCCGAGACAGGCACGGGCGAAGGCCGTCTTTCCCACGCCGGCCTCGCCCGTGACAAGCACTCCCAGCAGGCGAGGATCCGTCAGTGCCCGGCTTACTGCGGTCATCTCGGCATCCCGTGCCGCTCCGATGGTTCTGCCGCGTCCGATGACGTCCGGTTCGCCTGGGTGCAGAACCCCTACTCCCGGATCCTCGGACGCAGAAACTTCGGCTCGTAATCTCATTCAAATGTCCCCCCAACTGCAACAAGAACCCCACGGGTCCGCCACGACTCCGTGCTTGTTCGAAGACTACCCCGGCGCACCAGAAGTGACCACAGTGGACGGGTAATTTAGCTAAACGAAACAACTTATCATAATGCGTGACAAACTTAATCAGTATTGCCAAGCTTTCTTTCCGCTCGCAATATTCTATGACAAGCCGCGTTAGGCTCCATGAAATTTTTGCTGCGCTTCCAATAGACCGGCGGAAATGAGCAGCTCGGCGGCATCAGCGGCATCAGCGATCAGGAATGGAAGTTCCTTGGCCTCGGTTGAGGAGAAGTCTTTCAGCACATGACTTGCCGCATCCGCACGGCCCGGCGGACGCCCCAATCCGACCCGTACCCGGTAGTAGTCTTTCGTACCCAGTGTTTTGGAAATGTCACGCAATCCGTTGTGCCCGCCCTCGCCGCCGCCGATCTTCAGCTTAATCGTGTTAAAGGGGATGTCGATCTCGTCGTGGACAGCGATGACGTGGTTGGTATCGAGATCAAAGAACTTCGCCAAGGCGGCGGCCGGGCCGCCGGAGAGGTTCATAAAGGTCATGGATTTGGCCAGGATCAGTTTCGGGCCGCCTATGCCTAGCCTTCCCTCGGCCACCAGCGCGCGCGCCTTGTGGGTCCGGAAACCGGTCCCGGCCCGCCGGGCCAGTTCTTCGACGACCATATAGCCGATATTGTGCCGGTTACGACTGTAGTCGGGCCCGGGATTCCCGAGCCCGACTACAAGCCAGGTATTACTCATATAACTAAAGCGGCCGGGCTATTACTCGGCAGCGGCAGCGGCTTCGGCGGCAGGGGCCTCAACGACTTCGCCCAGATCCTGCTCTTCCGGCTCGGAGATGTTAACGATCAACAGTTCCGGATCGGCCAGCAGGACGGAACCGGCAGGCAGCAGCAGATCAGCGGCGTAGATGTGCGCACCGGCCTCGCGCCCTGCAATGTCGACCTCGACGTGCTTGGGCAGGTTGGTGGCTTCCGCCTCCAGGGAGATGGTGACTTCCTCCTGGTAGGTGACGGCGCCCGGGGCGACTTCCCCGATCAGAATGACGGGGACGTCAACGATGACCTTCTCGCCCTTGCGCACCGTGAGCAGATCGATGTGTTCGATGATCTGCAGCAGGGGGTCGCGCTGGATGTCCTTGACCAGCGCGAGGTGCTCTTCGCCCTGAATGTCCAACGTCAGCAGAGCGTTGGCTCCGCGCACTGCGCGAGTTGCCTGGCGCTCCGGGACAGCGATGTGGATCGGCGTGGCGCCATGTCCGTAGATGACCGCGGGGATCTGGTTTGCACGGCGGGCACGACGGGCTGAACCCTTGCCGAACTCGGTGCGGATGACGGCGGCAAGCTTCTGCTCGTTCTTCTTGACAGCTTTCTCAGCCATGAGTGACTCCTTCATTTCGTTTTTCGTTGATCAGCGGTTGCCCCGGTATAAACCGGTGGGCCGGAACTGAGGCCTAAACCGAGCCAACACGCCAAACGCGAAGGAGTTTCAGACCCAGTCGATAACGGATTCGGACCGCGGACGGCACCGATCCCTCGCCAAGGTATCTGGACAATCCTACCAGCACCCTGGCCCTCAGGAATCTGGGGTGCGCTAGATGGGGGCCAAAAACACGAAACAGCCCCATTTGGCGCACCTCAGATGGGGGTATTAGGCCTGGCCGTCGAACAGTGAGGTGACCGACCCGTCCTCGAACACTTCGCGGATGGCCCGCGCGATCAGCGGCGCAATCGAAAGCACCGTCAGCTGCGGGAAGCGCTTCTCGGCGGGAATCGGCAGCGTGTTGGTCACCACCACCTCGCGGGCGCCGCTCTCCGACAGCCGCTTTGCCGCCGGCCCGGAGAACACGCCGTGTGTGGCGGCGATGATGACATCCTTGGCACCGGCATTCTTGAGCACCTGGACCGCGCCGGAAATGGTCCCACCGGTGTCGATCATGTCGTCGATCAGCACACAGGTCCGTCCCTGTATCTGGCCTACCACCGTTTTGGACATCGCCTGGTTGGGGACCGTCAGGTCGCGGCTCTTGTGCACGAACGCCAGCGGCGCACCGCCGAGGCGTTCGGCCCATTGCTCGGCCACCCGGACACGGCCGGTATCCGGGGACACCACCGTGACGTTATCCCCGCCGACGCGGGTGCGGATGTAGTCGGCCAACAGCGGGATGGCCATCAAATGGTCCACCGGGCCGTCAAAAAAGCCCTGGATCTGGCTGGTGTGCAGGTCAACGCTCATGATGCGGTCGGCGCCGGCGGTCTTGTACAGGTCCGCCACCAGCCGGGCGGAGATCGGCTCGCGGCCCCGGCCTTTCTTATCCTGCCGGGCATAGGGGTAGAACGGCGATACCACCGTGATGCGCTTGGCGGAGGCACGCTTGAGCGAATCAACCATGATCAGCTGTTCCATCAGCCAGTTGTTCAGCGGCGCCGGGTGTGCCTGCAGGACAAACACATCGGTGCCGCGCACGCTCTCGGCGGAACGGACGTAGATCTCGCCGTTGGCAAAATCGTAGGCATCGATGGGCAACAACTCGGTGCCCAGCTCCCTGGCGATCTCCTGTGCCAGTTCCGGATGCGCCCGGCCGGCGGCGAGTACCAGTTTTTTCTCGCCATGTGCCGTAATTCCGCTCATACTTGTGTGCCCTCTTCTGTCGATGCCTGGATGTCTGTCGATGCCGGGATACTGGAGGAATTCGGGTTCGCGCCGCCGGCGGCCACGGAGCCTGCGTGCCGGGCGGAGCTGGAGCCGGCGCGTTTGGCCACCGTCCAGCCTTCCATGTTGCGTTGCGGGGCGACGTTGATGGCCAGCGCCCCGGCGGGTACGTCCCTGCGGATCACCGTGCCGGCCCCGGTGTAGGCCCCATCTCCCACGCTGACGGGAGCGACGAAGACAGTATTGGAGCCGGTGCGCACGCCCGAGCCGATCGTCGTGCGGTGCTTGTGCTCGCCGTCGTAATTCGCGGTGATGTTTCCGCAGCCGATGTTGGTATCTTCACCGATCTCGGTGTCTCCGGCGTAGCCCAGGTGGGAGAGCTTGGAGCCGCGGCCGATGGTGACGTTTTTGGTTTCGTAAAACGCGCCGATCCTGCCGTCCGCACCCAGCACCGTGCCCGGGCGCAGGTACGTGAACGGACCCACGTGCGCATGCGCGCCGATGGTCGCGCCGCTGCCGTGCGTACGCGTCACCGCGGCGCCCTCTCCGATGTGCACGTCCGTCAGGGTGCTGTCGGGGCCGACGACGGCGTCCCGGGCCACCGTGCAGGAGCCGTGCAGTTGGGTGCCCGGCAGGATGGTGACGTCCTCCGCCAGCCGCACCGCGGAGTCGATCCATGTGCTGGCTGGGTCAACAACGCTCACCCCGGCCCGCATCCAGGCCTGCACCGTGCGCCGGTTGTGCTCGGCGCCGAGCGCGGCCAGTTGGACCCGGTCATTGACACCCTCGACCTGCCAGCGGTCCGCGGTCAGCACGGCGGCGACCCGGCCGCCGTCGTGCCGGGCAATCGAGAGAACATCGGTCAGATACATCTCGCCCTGCGAATTGTCGGCGGTGACCCGTCCGAGCGCGGCACGGAGCACGGCCGCGTCGAAGGCGTAAATGCCCGAGTTGATTTCGCGGATTTCCCGCTCATCCGCGCTGGCATCCTTGTGCTCGCGGATCCCCAGGACGGTGCTGTCGTTGCCGGAACCCGAGCGCAGAATCCGCCCGTACCCGGTGGCATCCGCCAGCACCGCGGTCAGCACCGTCACCGCGTTCCTGTCCCGGGCATGCACGGCGACGAGTTCGGCCAGCAGGGTGGCTGTGAGCAACGGCACATCGCCATAGGTCACCACCACGGTGCCGTCGAGGTTGTCCGGCAGGGCTTCCAGTGCCGCCTGGACCGCGCGGCCGGTTCCGGGCACGTCGTCCTGGTCCACGATCAGTGCTTCCGGGTCCAGCGCCGCGATGTGGTCCGCGACCAGGTCCCGTTCATGCCGGACGACGGCGGCAAGGACCTTGGGTTCGAGCGCGCGGGCCGCGGCCAGTGCGTGCCCGATCATCGAGATCCCGCCGATTTCGTGAAGAATCTTCGGTTTCCGGGACTTCATTCGGGTACCGGCGCCCGCAGCGAGGATGATCACCGCTGCCGGTGCGGCCGCCGGGTGGACGGGCGGTTGGACGGGCGGAGAAGCCGCTGCGTCGAACGCCGATGCGTCCCCAATCGCGTCGTCACTGGTGTTTTGGGGGCTCACTAAGTGGCACTCCTACCCGGACTGGATCCGTCGTCAAACTGAGCAAAGGGTTAACGCAATGTTACCTTCCCGGTGAGCCGCCCCCTGTCACCGGGTGGTCCCGCCGGACGGATTACCTGGCATCGACCGTGGCGTTCAGGCGCGTCCCCAGTGGAATTCCGGGCCCGTTACGGCGCCCTTCACCATCCGCTTCCGGCGGGGGCCATCGCGGAATCCCGCGCCCGTTACGGCGCCCTTCACCATCCGCTTCCGGCGGGGCCATCGCGGAATCCCGCGCCCGTTACGGCGCCCTTCACCAGGAGTTCCGACAGGATTCCAGCCGGTCATGGCGGCCTTCGACGGGCCGAACGTAGACGGCCCGGTGCACCGGTGCCGGGGGTCCGCAGCCACTGTCTGTTCCGCCCATAGGATTCGAACCTATACTCCACAGCTCCAAAGGCTGGGGTGCTGCCATTACACCAGGGCGGACCATGCCGTCGCCGCTTTTCCGCTGCTCCGGTCGACCGAAGAGGCCCGAAGCAATGCGGGCGGCCGCACGAGTATCTAGTTTGCCACGCCCGTGGCCATGCCCGCGACTTCGGCCCCTGCGAAGCGCCCATTCCCCGCACTGTTGTCCCGATTGTAACGATCGGCGCAGACTTGCGCCGGCTCGCTGCGCATGATCAGTTCGTGCGTCCGCGCCGCATATGGGGCTGCGCAGATTGCATCGTTTCAAGCGCCTGGCGGACCCAGTCGAGCATCAAGTCCGGTTTCCACAGCGCGATGCTCCCCCGGATCCGCAGGGTCGGGATGCCACGGATGACCAGAGCGTTGCCGCGGCGCAGATCCTCGCCAAAGGCAGCGGCGTCGTTGTGGTACTGGTCGCTCTCCAACTCGATTCCCAGCACGCCGTCGATCATCAGGTCCAGATGTCCCATCCCACGCACGGAATACTGGGCCTGGACGTTGTAGCCAGCCAGGCGGAGCCAATACCGGGCCGAGGTCTCCACAGCAGACATTGATTGCGGATCGACCATGCCCAATAATCGCCGTGCCCTCGCATGTGCCCGACCGCCAAATGCCTGCCTGAACTCACTCAGCAGGCATTTCTTGAGCACGACGGCGGATTCCATCACCACCAGCGCCTCAACGTCGGGCAGGCAGCGCACACATTGGCCCACGATGTCGAGAACCGTCAGCGGCCCAGCATGGCGGTGGACCACGCACCCTTCAATCGGCCGGCCGTGCGCCGCTGCCACATGCGGCTGCAACGGGGCATTGACCGTCCACAGCCCGAGTGCAATGGCGGCGCTATGACATCCGGGCACCGCATGATTCTTTGCCAGATGCAGATCCAGGGCGCTGGCGGTGGGCAGTGCGTAGATGCCTCTGGCCGGAGCGATCAGCCGACCAGCCCTGACGGCAGCAATCAGCGCGCGTTCTGATACTCCGGCGGACAGGACATCCCTGCGCCGGGCCGCCGCTCCGAGCTTTGAAAATACCGACTCCACCTCAGCCATGTCCCAAGGATTCCGGTCCGATGGTGGCAGCAACAGAGGCCGGTGGCGTCATGTGGGCAAGATCGATCGTGGACCGGCGGTGGAGGACAGGAGGGCGAGGGATCCTGCGCAGGGTTGGTGCGCGAGCGGGCGCAGGACCGCATCGTGCGCGGCGCCGGAACCGGACGCTGCGCAGGACCCGTCGGGCCGGACGCTGCAGGCCGCCGGCCCAGAACGCGCTACGCGAGGGTGTCGGACGCCCTCATCCACTCTTCCTCGAGTGCTTCCCGGTCAGAGGCCAGACCCTGCAGTTTGCGGTTCAGCCCGGTCAGCAGCTCATGGTTGCCGACATTCGCTTCCATCTGGGTGTTGAGCTTTTCCTCCTGCGCGGTGAGCTTGCCGAGCTGGCGTTCGATCCGGCCCAGGCCCTTGCGTGCTTCGCGTTTCTCCGCTTCGCTCGGGCCCGACCTGGGCGCCGCGGCTCCGTCCTGGCCGGCCGCTGCCGGGCCCGACGTCGCGGCCTTCCCGGCGAGCGCGGCTTCGCGCAGCTCCAGGTACTGGTCCACCCCGCCAGGCAGGTCGCGGATCTTGCCGTCGCCCAGCAGCGCCATCTGGCGGTCGGTGACGCGTTCGAGCAGGTACCGGTCGTGTGAGACGACGACGAGCGTGCCGGGCCAGCCGTCCAGCACGTCCTCCACCGCGGCGAGCGTGTCCGTGTCAAGGTCATTCGTGGGCTCATCGAGCATGAGCACGTTCGGCTCCCCTACCAGCAGGCGCAGCAGCTGCAGCCGGCGCCGCTCGCCGCCGGAAAGCTCGCTCACGCGGGTCCACTGCTTGTCCTTGGTGAAGCCGAGCTGCTCCACCAACTGCCCGGCAGTCATGTCCTTGCCGCCGACGGCGAAGGAGCGTTTTTCACGTTCGATGACTTCGATGACACGCATGTCAATGACGTCGTCAAGCTCCGTAACCTCCTGGGTAAGAACAGCCGTCTGCACCGTTTTGCCTCGCTTGAGCCGGCCCTTGGTCGGGGTCACCTGGCCGTTGAGCAGCTTCAGCAGGGTCGTTTTGCCCGAGCCGTTGACGCCAACCAGACCCAGCCGCTCACCCGGCGCCAGACGCAAGGTGATGTTATCCAGCAATGGGGTGCCGCCGTCGTCGGCCCCGGCATACGAGAGGCTAACGTCCTCCAGATCCAGCACGTCCTTGCCCAGCCGGGCCGTCGCCATCTTGCTCAGCGACACAGAATCGCGTGGCTCGGGCACGTCGGAGATCAGCTCGTTGGCCGCCTCGATGCGGAACTTCGGCTTCGCCGTCCGGGCCGGCGCGCCGCGGCGCAGCCAGGCCAGTTCCTTCTTGACCAGCTGCACGCGCTTGCTTTCCATCACCGACGCCGACCGGTCGCGCTCCGCGCGGGCCAGAACATACGCCGCGTAGCCGCCGTCGAACGGGTCCACGATGCCGTCGTGGACCTCCCAGGTGCGGGTGCAGACCTCGTCCAGGAACCAGCGGTCGTGGGTGACGACGACGAACGCGCCCTCGTTCGCGCGCCACCGGGTCTTCAGGTGCCGGGCCAGCCAGGCCACGCCCTCCACATCCAGGTGGTTGGTGGGCTCATCGAGCATGATCACGTCATCAGCACCGATCAGCAGCTTCGCCAGCGCGACGCGGCGCTTCTGCCCGCCGGAGAGCGCGTGCACGTTGGCGTGCCAGTCGACCTCGCCGACCAGACCACCCATGATTTCGCGGATTTTCGGGTTGGAGGCCCATTCATGGTCCGCCGCGTCCCCGACAATCGCCTCCCCCACCGTGAGGTCGGCGTCGAGCACATCCGTCTGGTCCAGGTACCCGACCTGGACATTCCCGCGCAGGGTCACGCGGCCCTCATCGGGACTCTGGCGTTGGGCCAGCAGGCGCATCAGGGTGGATTTTCCGTCGCCGTTACGGCCGACAATGCCGATCCTGTCGCCGTCTTCGAGGCCCAAAGTGACACCGTCCAGGACGGTGCGGGTCGCGAACTGGACGGTGAGGCTTTCACGGATCAACTACTTTCGATAAGATTCAAGGCGGTCCATTCTACCCTGCGGGGATGGGGACGGTGGTCGAGGCCCGCGGGCGGATGGTGATCGGATGGCGATTCAGATGGCGATTCAATGCATGACGTCGGAGATGATTTTCGCTCCGTGCACAGGCCCGTGCACCGGGAGCGCATTGTGTCCCTCGGCCGCCAGCCGGTCCGCCAGTTCCCGCGCGGCGTCGTCGTCTGCGGCAAGCATCGCGATGGTGGGACCGGAACCGGATACGAGAGAGGCCAGCGCACCGTGCTTTTGTCCCGCCGCGATCACGTCCGCCAGCTGCGGAGCCAGCGCGACGGCGGCGCGCTGCAGATCGTTGACGAGTACGGCGGCCAGCGCCTTGGCGTCCCCGGCGCGCAGGGCCGCGAGCACGGCCGGATCCACC
>CAJDTL010000063.1_pt1 | contig 17104 bp, 19 predicted proteins | sample 7389871 | NCBI WGS metagenome assembly CAJDTL01 (sample SAMEA7055650, study PRJEB34461) | soil metagenome | biome: terrestrial ecosystem; feature: Peninsula; material: soil | place: Antarctica | collected 2016 | reverse complement strand
GGGCGGCGTGATTCAGGTGTTGCTGGTGGGCAGGTGGCGGTAGATGGATGCGCGGGAGACTCCCAGGGCTTTGGCGATTTGGGTGGGGCTTTCCCCGTTAACATGTCTGGCTTCAGGACTCCGGTCACGGCCCGACAGGCAGTAACCGGAGTCCTGAGCACAGGCGCAGGGCTAAGTTCCTAGGATGGGAGATGTGGTGGCAGATTCTCCCGGGATGGTTCTTCAGCAAAATCTTCCAGACGAACCCCGTCGCTACGTCTACTCCCGGCCAGCCGACCGGCCATACCGTACGGGAGCCTCTGAGCAAGATTCAAAAGATCATCAAGGAGATGAATCCATGACCCAAGACGAGCAACAGCGAGCACTCCTGAACGATCACCTAGAGCGAGTACAAGCCCGAGTGCACAAACTCGAAGCTGACCTCACCGCTGTGGTTCATACCCGCCGCAACCAGTCCGACGATGATGAACACGATCCCGAAGGTGAAACCCTTTCTTCCCTCTGGTCCATGCAGGCAGGCCTCCTTGAAGCCGCACGTGCAGATGCCAGCCAGACCAAAGACGCAATGCAGCGCCTCGAGGCAGGCACCTACGGCATCTGCATCTCCTGCCTCGAGCCGATCCCCATCGGCCAGCTCGAAGTACGCCCCTTTAGAGAACGCTGCGTGTCCTGCACAAACTAAACACCCACCACCGCCCGAACGCGCAGAGAGTGAAGCCACTAAAAGTACACGATCTGGCAGCCCAACGCCCAGACATGAACGATCCGCCATGACCCTACACCCCGAGCCATCACTTGCGTTCAGGTCGTCTTTGTTCCCGACAGCTCTGCCATAACATCAGGAAACGATGAGTTTGCAGCCGGTACCTATCGGCAAGACTTTTCTATGCTCTCCCAACCCCCACCTGGGATTATTCGAGCCAGAGCCAGACATGACGCTGACAACGCCCCTTATCGAAACTGGTCCCACCCACCGGCGGCGATACCGCCATCCAGCGGCGAAAGAACACCACCACTCTTAAACAAAAACCACACACAAGCACCCCAGCCCCCCCAAGAGACGAGAACATGAGCACGGTGTGCGACGACCCGATGCCCATAAAGGAAATTTTGAGCTGGCAGCTCAAACCACCCCTCAGGGCGTTCCCGCTGTGGACAGGCTCTAGGTGATGTCCATTAACAAGGTGTTGCGATGACCGCTTGAACCTGCCCCTCGATCTTGTTCAGGCTGAAGGTCAGGATCGTTCGACGCCAGGGGAACCAGCAGTGGGGGGCGGGCACCGTCGGCCCACTGACGGAAAGCTAGGCGACGCGTGCCCCGGAGGCGAGTTGGACGGCGACGTCGATGATCATGTCTTCCTGGCCGCCGACGTAGCCGGCTTTGCCGATTTCCTGCAGGATCTGCCAGGCGGGGACGCCGTAGCGTTCGGCGGCGCGTTCGGCGTGGATGAGGAAGGAGGAGTAGACCCCGGCGTAGCCCTGCATGATGGAGGCGCGGTCCATGATGGGCATCCGGGTGATGATGGGTTTGACCACGTCCTCGGCGGCGGCCATCACACCGTGGACGTCGACGCCGGTGTGGATGTCCAGGCGTTCGAACGCGGCGGCGAGGACCTCGGTGGGTGAGTTCCCGGCGCCGGCGCCGAGGGCCAGGAGGGTCCCGTCGATCTGTTTGGCTCCGGCGCGGGCTGCGTAGACGGAGTTGGCGACGCCGAAGGACAGGTTCTGGTGGCCGTGGAACCCGACCTGGGCGTCGGTGCCGAGCTCCGCGACCAGGGCCGAAACGCGGTCGGAGACGTCTTCCAGGATCAGGGCCCCGGCGGAGTCGACGACGTAGACGCACTGGCAGCCGGCGTCGGCCATGATCCGGGCCTGCTTGGCCAGGTTCTCCGGGCTGGTCCGGTGCGAGAGCATCAGGAACCCGACGGTTTCCATGCCGAGCGTCCGGGCGTGCCCGAAGTGCTGGATGGACACGTCGGCCTCGGTGCAGTGCGTGGCGATCCGGGCCACGGACGCGCCGGCTTCGTGGGCCTGGTCCAGGTCGTGGATGGTCCCCAGGCCCGGGAGCAGGAGCACCGCGATTTTCGCGTTCGTGGCCTCATCGACGGCGGCCTTGATGAGGTCCAGTTCCGGGGTGAGGGAGAAGCCGTAGTTGAAGGAGGAGCCGCCGAGGCCGTCGCCGTGGGTGACCTCGATGACCTGAACGCGGGCGTCGTCCAGGGCTCGGACGACGGAGCGGACATGGTCCTCGGTGAACTTATGGCTCATGGCGTGCGAGCCGTCGCGCAGCGTGGTGTCGGTCAGGCGGACGCTGAGGCCCTGGACGCGGGGATCGTGGGTCGCGGTCATGGTCATGCTCCTACGGGGGTTGGGGAAGTGGCGGCGTCGATGCGGTCGGCGAGCAGGTCAGCTGTCCGAGTGGCCGCGGCGGTGATGATGTCCAGGTTCCCGGCGTATTCGGGCAGGTAATCAGCTGCACCCTTGACCTGGATCCAGATCCCGACCCGGCCGTTGCCGTCCCAGTCGTCCCGGGCGGTATCGAACTGGGGTTCGACGCGCAGCGAGTAGCCCGGGACGTAGTCCTGGATTTTCGTGACGGCGTCGTCGATGGCGGCGCGGATCCTGTCCTGCAGTTCGCCGGGCTCGGCGGCTGCGGCCGGAACCGAGCAGTAGACGGTGTTGCGCATGATCATCGGTGGTTCGACCGGGTTGATGATGATGATGGCCTTGCCGCGTCTGGCGCCGCCGACGACCTCGAGGGCCTTGGCGGTGGTTTCGGTGAATTCGTCGACGTTGGCGCGGGTGCCGGGCCCGGCGGACTTGGAGGCGATCGACGCGACGATTTCGGCGTAGTCCACGGGGACCACGGAGGAGACCGCGGCGACGATCGGGGTGGTCGCCTGCCCGGCGCAGGTGATCATGTTCACGTTCATCACATCGGTCAGGGAGTCCAGGTTAACCACCGGGCACAGGTAGGGCCCGACCGCTGCCGGGGTCAGGTCGATGGCATGGATCCCCGCTTCCTTGTACTTCGGCGCGTTGACCTCGTGGGCCTTCGCGGAGGTGCATTCGAAGACGAAGTCCGGGAGGTCGTCCTGGGCCAGGAGCCAGTCCACCCCCTCTGCGGAGGTCGTGATGCCGAGCCGTGCGGCGCGGGCGAGGCCGTCGGAGGCCGGGTCGACGCCGATCATGTACTTGACCTCGACGTTCGTGCTGCGTCGCATGAGCTTGAACATCAGGTCGGTGCCGATGTTGCCTGAGCCGACGATGGCGGCGGTTTTCTTTGCCATGGTGGGTGTCCTTAGTCTGTGAAGTGAATGGTCAGTGAGCCCAGCGCACCGAAGTCCGCGACGGCGGTGCTTCCGGCGGTGACCGGCTCAGCCCTGGTGAAGGAACCCGGGAGGATCAGCTGGCCCGCCTCCAGCGCCACGCCCTGCTCACCCAGCACGTTGGCCAGCCAGGCGAGCGGCGCCACGGGGTTACCCATCACGTCGGCGCCGGTCCCAGAGCCGGTGACCTCGCCGTCGATGACCAGCGAGCAGGAGATGTCCAGGAGTGCGGAAGGGGCGACGTCGAGCGGGACAGAGCCGACGGCTATGGCGCCGCAGGAGGCGTTGTCCGCCACCGTGTCCACGAGCCTGATGTCCCAGTCGGTGATCCGCGAGTCGATGATCTCAATCGCCGGATACACCGCGCCGATGGCGGCCGCTGCCTGTTCCAGCGTGACGCCGGGCCCTTGCAGGGTTTCCTTCAGGACGAACCCGAACTCCGGCTCCACCTTCGGCTGGATGAACCCCGACACCGGGATGTTCGCTCCGTCGTAGTGGACCATGTCCGCGAAGAAGAACCCGAAGTCCGGCGAATCAACGCCCAGCTGGGCCTGCATGGCCAGCGAGGTCAAACCCACCTTGCGGCCGGCCAGCACCCGGCCGGCTGCTGTGTGGTGATCCAGCTGCACCGTCTGGACGTAGTACGCGTCAGCGATGTCCATGCCCTCGAACCTCTCGCGCAACGGGGCGACCGGGGTCAGGGATTCGGTGGCGGCTAGCAGTTCCTGGCCGAATCCCGCCAGCTGTTGCTGTCTGGCCTCCTGCGAAACGGGGGCGGCAGCGGCATTGTCCGCCGGGGCAGTGGTTCGGTTCGTCATCAGCGCAGCACCGCCGTCGTCACGCCGAAGCCTGCAATGTATTCCTTGATCGGCTTGTAGAACTCGTAGGTGACCTCGTATTCGCCGCAGGCGCGGAGGGCGGAGTAGGCAGCCACCCAGGTGCGGACCTCGTGGGAGGAGTGGCCGGCAACGCGGGCCATCTCTTCCGGGTCGTAGGCGTCGAAGCCCGTGACATCGCCGGACCTGCAGACGTCCAGGAACGCACGGTCCCACTCGGGATTTAGTTCCATGATGTCCGCCTCGCCCCGGGCGAAAGCCTCCGCCGCGGCGATGGTGCGTGCCTGGCGTTCCGCGCGTGCCTCCGCGGTGGGGTGGCGCCCGTCGGTGAGGAGCCGGCGCTGTTCCTCGGTAGCAGTGGCGATCTGCGGCACCGGCGGATCGTGGGAGAGCCCGCCGGAACCGAGGAACAGCACCTTCTTGTCCGAGTTCTTGAAGTACTCGCCGATGGCCGTGCCGAACTGGCGGACGCGGCGCACCTTGGAGAAGGGCGGCGCCACGGAGTTGATGAAGATCGGGATGAGCGGCTTGGCGGCAGCATTGCCGTTGTACAGAATCTCCATGGGCTGGACGGCTCCGTGGTCCACCTCCATCCTGCGGGAGATGGCAGTGTCGATGTCCTGGCTAATGACGTACTGGGCCAGTTCTTCGGCGATCGCGGTGGGGACGTCCAGCTTCCCCGCAAAGGAGTCGTAGTCGCCGGTTCCGTGGGCTTCGTAGCCGATGCAGAACGGGGGCATCAGGTCGTAGAAGAACCCGTTGTAGTGATCGGGGCCGAAGTTGACGACCAGGTCCGGATCGAAATCCTTGACGAAGGCGCGGACTTGGTCGAAGGCGGACTCGACGGCTGCTTTGACCTCGGCGGGAGGGTTGGTGTGTTCGAGCAAAGGGCTGTGTGACATGCACACCAGTGCCTGGGTCATGGGGGGCTCCTTCTTGATGGGTCGTTGGCCGGGGTGGCGCTTGCTGACTTCCATTCCAGTCCGGGGGCAGCCGGTGAGTCAGGTCTGTGTTCCGTAGGGCGGGACAGAAAAAGTCCGGGTACTACTTGTTGCCCACCGCGCGCTCTTTGATGGCGTACGTGAAAGTGGAATGAAGCAGCTGCTTGCCGTCGGCGTCGGTCACCGAGACTTCTGCCACGGCCACCGTGTTGCCACCGCGCAGGATGCGGGCGGTAGCGATGGCGGGGGAGGCCTTCGAATTGGACATGAAGTTGATGTTCGACTGGACGACCAGCGGAAACTGCCCGCTGCCGGCGTAGGTCTGCATGGCAAGGAACGTGCCGGTGATGTCTGCGGCGCCGAAGAGCGCGGCGGCGGAGAACATTCCGGAGGCTTGGGCATACGCGTCCTGCAGCGGCATGGACATGCTCACGGTGGAGTCCGTCACCGCGTGCGGTTCAAGGGCAAGTGTTGCTGCGATGTCATCGAAGCCGCGCTTTGCGGCGAACTTCTCAACGAACGCGCTGAATTCCTCGAGGGAGGAGGGGTGAGCCATCTGATCGCTCCTGGGCTTTTATGCGGAAGGGTCAGAATCAGGCTAACGACGCCGGCACCCGCCAGGGTAGTGCGGGTGCCGGTGAGCGGAACGTGAGTGTTTTACAGGCTGGCGGCCTGCTCCTGGGCTTCACGGTCGGCCGTTGCTTCCCGCTGGGCCGTGGCTGCCCGATGCGTCTTGCCCCGGGTCTCTTTGGACAGGAACACCGAGAGCGCAGCGACGGCGATGAGCACGATGAAGTACCAGGCGATGTTGCTGGTCTTGCCGCCGTTGGGCAGGCCCATAAGCATGATGGCCATGAGCGGGGCGGTGCCGGCGCCGATGACGGAACCCAACTGGAATGTCAGGGACACACCGGTGTAGCGGTCCTGCGTTTCGAATTTCTCGGCCAGGAAGGCGCCGATGGGTCCATACATCGAGGCCTGGATGATCGGATTTCCCACAATGAAGGCCAGCGCCACCAGCCAGAAGTTGCCGGAGTTCAGGAGTGCGAACATCGGGAAAACAAGGACCACGGAGACCGCGGCGCCGGAGAGCATGACCGGCCGCCGTCCGAACTTGTCGGAGAGCCAGGCGAAGAAGGGTATGGCGAAAATGTGCAGGGCTGACGAGACGGTGAGCATCATCAGCGCGTCCTGGCGGGAAACAACGCCCTGGGCAGCGACATAGGGCACAGCCCAGATGGCGAGGAGGGCCTGCATGAATAGCGGACCGGCGACGGCGAGGGTGCCGTAGAGCGCGGACAACGGGTACTTCTTCAGGACCCTCAGGATCGGGACGCCGGTGTGTACTTCGCCGGCGGCGCGGGCCCTTTCAAAGTCGGGGGATTCGGTGACCTTGTACCGCAGGTACAGGCCGATGACCACCAGGGCGGCGGAGAGCAGGAACGGGACGCGCCAGCCCCACGTGAGGAAGGCCGTGTCCGGCAGCCCCGCGAACAGACCCAGGACCAAAGTGGCGAAAACGGAGCCCGTGGGACCGCCGGTGACGGCGATCGACGCGGCGAATCCACGGTTCTTTTCCTTGACGTGCTCAGCCGCCATGAGGGTAGCGCCCGCCCACTCGCCGCCCACGGCGAGTCCCTGGATCACGCGCAGGAGGACCAGGATCAGCGGGGCGGCAATTCCGATGGTCTGGTAGGTGGGCATGAACCCAATGACCACGGACACCATGCCCATCATCATCAGCGTGATGAACAGCATGTTCTTGCGCCCGAACTTGTCACCGAAGTGGCCGAAGAGGACGCCGCCCACCGGGCGGGAGATGTAGCCGGCAAGCAGGATGACAAAGGAAAGAGCCGTGCCGAGCACGGGATCCATGTGGGACGGGAAGAACAGTTTGGGGAAGACCAGGCCGGCGGCTGCGCCGTACAGCAGGAAGTCGTAGTACTCCACTGTTGAGCCGAGGAAGCTGGACACCAGTGCGCGGCGGGTGTCCTTCTTGGTGGTCGACGTCGAATCTGCGGTGAGAGGGGATTGCGTCATTGCATGCTCCAAAAGGGGTGCGGTTGCGTCGGGAGATGGGTGAACATCTGCACTGAGAATGTCCCGCCCCGCGCCTGTGACCAATGACATGTTCCGTACCGTGGAACGGCTTCGTTCCCAGGATTGAATCCTTCCGGCCTGGGCCTGTGACAATGAGGTCCTTCGCAGTCCACGAAAGGAAATACATGTCCGAGAACTCCACTGTTGTCCTCACCGAGCGCCACGGCCCTGTGCTGGTGGTCACGATCAATCGGCCTGACGTCCTCAACGTCATTAATACCGAGACGGCCACGGCACTGGGCGAAGCCTGGGAATCGGCCGCCGATCCCGGGGTCAGGGCCTTGATCCTCACGGGGGCCGGGGACAGAGCGTTCTGTGCGGGCGCAGACATGCATGCTTTGGCCCGCGGTGAACTTCTTCGCTCCACTGCCCCGCGAGGAAACGAGTGGGGTTTCGCCGGAATCGTTCGCCACGAAGTATCCGTCCCTGTTATCGCGGCGGTCAATGGCGTGTGTCTGGGAGGCGGAATGGAGCTGGTGCTGGCGGCGGACCTGGCGGTGGCGGCGCCGCGTGCCCGGTTTGGCCTTCCCGAGGGCAAGATCGGTGTCTATGCCGGCGGCGGAGGGGCGTTCCGGCTCCCGGCCCAGATTCCATCCAAAGTGGCCATGGAGATTCTTCTGACGGGACGCACAGTGGAGGCTGACGAGGCTGCCCGCTGGGGACTGGTCAATGCAGTGGCCGAAGATCCCCTGGGCTCCGCCTTGGAACTGGCCCTGCGGGTGGCCGCCTGCGCGCCCTTGAGCGTGGCCGCCACGAAACGGATCGCACGAGGGATCGATTCCGGGCCGGACGGCTCCCTGCTGCGAGGGGGCGAGGACCTGCATTGGCAACGCAGCGAGGATGAGGGGCCGGGGGTCCTGGGGTCGGCTGATTGCGCTGAAGGCGTGGCCGCATTCAGGGTCCGTCGGGCGCCGGTCTGGAGCGGAAATTAGGTCTGCTTTAGCCGATTGACAGACCTCAGTGTTCCGGGGTTCGGCACAGCTGGTGGCGGCAGGGCCCGGCCGGGGTGTCCTATTGTGTTCAGGACCACCAGCACCCCCGACTTGAATGGAGGGTCCCGCACATGACCACCCCGGACTCCTGCCCCTCACAGGCCAACCCCGCCATCGGCAGGATGCCCCGGCCCGAGGCAATGACCACCAACATCGACGTCTCCACGCTCGTTGATTCAGAGGGCGGGCTGATTGACCGGTCCATCTACTCGCATCCCGGCATCTACCAGCAGGAGCTGCGCCGGGTCTTCGCGCGCAGCTGGCTCTTCCTGGCCCACACCAGCCAGTTCAACAAGGCGGGGGACTTCTTCACGACGTTCATGGGGGAGGACCCCGTCATTGTCACGATGGACAAGGGCAGGAACATCCGGGCCTACTTGAACTCGTGTCGCCACCGCGGGGTGCGGCTTTGCCGCGCCGACGCCGGTGCCACCAAAATGTTTACCTGCTCCTACCACGGCTGGTCCTACGACCTCGCTGGAGCCTTGCAGTCCGTGCCCAATGAGAAGACTTATCCTGAGGACTTCGAAAGGAAGGACTGGGGCCTCATCGAGGTTCCCAATGTGGCCTCCTACAAGGGATTGATCTTCGGCAACTGGGACGCCAACGCAGCGCCGCTGGAGGAAACGCTCGGCGACATGCGCTACTACATGGACGCGATGCTGGACCGCGACCCCGAAGGCACCGAAGTCATCGGCGGAGTCATGAAGTGGGAGCTGGAGGGAAACTGGAAGCTGGCGGCCGAGCAGTTCGCCACGGACTGGTATCACGTGAATATGTCCCACGCATCGGCGCTGATGGTGATGTCCCCGACGGGCCGCGGGCCCAAGGCGGACATCGCTGCTACACCGGGCCGTCAGTTCCTCTCCCCGAACGGCCATGGTGCGGGGTTCCCGACCCACCCCAAATCACGGTTCGACGCCCGCGCCGTCCATGACTACTACGATTACCCCGTTCTTCGGGAGCGCCTGGGTGACGCGGCCGTTGAAGGCCCCATGACCACCGGGCACGCCACCGTCTTCCCAAACTTCTCCTACCTGCCCGTCAACGGCTCAATCCGGGTTTGGCACCCTAAGGGGCCCAACAAGATTGAAGTCTGGGCCTGGATCCTGGTGGACAAGTCCATGCCTGATGACGTGAAGGACGCGCAGCGGCTCTACAACCTGCGCACCTTCGGCCCCTCCGGGATCTTTGAGGCCGACGACGGCGAAAACTGGTCGGAAATCCAGGCCATCTCAGGCGGCTTCGTCACCAACCAGGTCCCGCTCAACTTCCAGATGGGAATCGGAAGCGAGAAGGACGACGGCACCTACCCCGGACAGACGAGCGAACTGTATTCCGACGCCGCCGGACGCAGCTTCTACCGCCACTGGGCCAGCCTGATGAACAAACCCGCATGGCATGAAAACACCCCCAAGACCCACATCCCAGGAGATACCCCGTGAGCGAATCCATCAACATCGGAACCGTCGAGGACATCGACGAGGGTGAAGCAAAAGTCATTTCCGCCGAGGAAAACGGCACCGACGAAGACATTGCGGTCTTCCACGCCGAGGACGGCAACTTCTACGCGCTGAACGACAACTGCACGCACGAGACCGCGTCCCTGGCCGACGGCTGGATTGAAGGCACCGAGGTCGAATGCCCCGTCCACTCCGCCAAGTTCTGCCTCAAGTCCGGGACAGCCCTGTGCATGCCCGCCACCATCGCGGCACGCACCCACAAAGTGGAAGTCCAGGACGGCCGCGTCCTGCTCTTCCCCAACGTCAGCGCAGCGGCGTAGTGGCACCCTCCAACGACGCCAGGCCGCTGAAGTCCGTCACGATCGTAGGCGGCGGCATGTCCGGCTTCTCGGTGGCCAAGGAGCTCCGCAGCCGAGGTTTCCGGGGCGAACTGACCCTCATCGACCCGGCCGGCATCCCCTACGACCGCCCGCCCCTCAGCAAGGACTACCTGCTCGGCTCACGGAACGCGCAGGACATCCAGCTCGCGGCAGCCGACTGGTTCGCCGAACACCAGGTGGCCGTGGTCACCGGCCGCGCCGTGGCACTGCGGCCTGACGAGGCCACCGTGGTCCTCGACGACGGACGGGAGATCACCGGCGAAAAGGTCATCCTCGCCACCGGCGGTTCCGCCCGCCGGCTCCCCATCCCCGGCGGGGACCTTAACTCGGTGCTCGAGCTGCGCACCCGCGAGGACGCCGACCGGCTGCGCTCCGTCCTGAAACCCGGTGCCCGGCTCGCGATTATCGGAGCTGGCCTGATCGGGGCGGAGGTCGCCTCCTCCGCTCTGCCGTTCGGCGCCGACGTTGTCCTCATCGACCCCGTCGACCCGCCCCTCGTGCCAGCCGTCGGCCACGAACTGGCCCGCCGGCTGCACGACATGCACCCGGACCGCGGAGTGAAGGTCGTCACGGGCATCCCCACCGCCATCACCCGGGACCCCAGCGGTCGACACCATGTGGCCATGGCCGCCGGCGAAACCATCGACGCCGACGCCGTGCTGGTCGGCATCGGCATCGTCCCCGAAACCGGGCTGGCGGACGCTGCCGGCCTGGCAACGGACAACGGCACCCTGGTGGATGAGTCCCAGCGCACCGCCCACCCGAACATCTATGCCGTGGGCGACAGCTCCCGCATCCGCCTAGCCGACGGGACGCTGCTCCGCCGCGCCGAACACTGGGAGCACGCCGTGAATACCGGAGCGACCGCCGCCGCCGCCCTGCTGGGGCAGGACCTCCCGAAGCACGGAGCCAGCTGGTTCTGGTCGGACCGCCACGGCGTACACGTCGAAGGGGTCGGCAGCATGACGGGGGAGGGGACCACCATCGTCCGCGAAAAGGACGGGGAACCCTCGGTGGTCTTCCGGCTCGACCCGGACGGCTACCTGGCCGGCTGCGCAGCCGTCGACGGAGGGCTGTCCGTCCGGGCCGCACGCCGCATCATCGACCGCCGGATCCTGGTGGATCCGCAGCATCTCGCCGATCCGGCCATCGACCTGAAAAAGCTCACGAAGTAAAAGGACCTGTTCCAAGGAAGGAACCATGACAGACCATGTTGTTGCCGGGGCAGCTGCCACGGCCCTGGACGAAATCGAAGGCAGACTCGCCGACGCTGAACTTGCCTACCGGGTTCAGCAGTTTTACTTCTACGAGGCGGAACTGCTCGACGACGGGCGGTTTGCGGACTGGCTCGAAGTCTTCGCGGAGGACCTGACCTACTGGGCCCCGCTGCGCACCAACCGGCTGCGGCGCCAGGCCGCGCTGTCCATCGGCTCCCGCGGCGAAGCTGCGTACTTTGACGAGACCAAAGAGTCCTTGGCGTGGCGCATCCGGCGCTACGATTCGGGCATGGCCTGGGCGGAGGACCCGCCCTCCCGGACACGCCATCTGGTCTCCAACGTCACCGTCCGCCACAGCGGCACGGACCTGCTCAAGGTCCGATCGGCGTTCCTGGTGTACCGGAACCGGCTGCAGACCGAAACCGACATTTACGCCGGTGGCCGCACCGACATCATCCGCTTCCAGCCGGACGGCAGCTTCCGTGTTGCCCAGCGCGAGCTGCTGTTCGACGCCAACGTCCTGCAAGCGAAAAATCTCAGTACATTCTTCTAGCCAAAACGCACCCTGATGCTGTTCCATGAGCTGCACAAGGCGCGACAGAGAGGTAAAAATGAACGGAAATTCCTCCGCCGGGTGGCTCAATGGAGACGTTGCCCTGATAACCGGCGGTGGTTCCGGCATCGGCCGGGCCGTGGCTGAACGCTTCCTTGCAGAAGGTGCCTCCGTAGTCCTGTTCGGCCGCGACCACGACAAGCTCAAAGCCGTGGCCGAACAGACCGGCGCCGGCGACCGGGTCCTGACGGTGGCAGGCGACGTCCGCGAGCCGGAGTCGATCCAGGCGGCGGTCCAGGAAACAGTTGACCGCTTCGGCAAGCTGGACATCCTGGTGCCCAACGCCGGCATCTGGGACTACAACCGTTCGGTCACCCGGCTCACCGCGGCGCAGCTGTCGGACGCGTTCGATGAACTGTTCTCCATCAACGTCAAGGGCTACCTGCTGACCGTTGAGGCCGCCTGGCGCGAGCTTGTGAAGTCCCGCGGCTCCGTCGTGATGACCCTGTCCAACTCGTCCTTCCACCCGGCCGGCGGCGGAATCGTCTACACGGCGTCCAAATTCGCCTGCCGCGGCCTGGTCACCCAGCTCGCCTACGAACTGGCGCCCAAAGTGCGCGTGAACGGCGTGGCCATCGGCGGCATGAACACGGACCTGAGGGGCCCGGCATCCATCGGACTCCAGGACCGTTCCATCTCCGATTCCTTCGCCCGCTCCGGGATCACCGGCCACAACCCGTTGATCCCGCTGCACGATTCCTCCGTTGAACCGAAGGACTTCACCGGCTCCTACGTGCTGCTCGCTTCGAGAACGAACGCCAGCAACATCACCGGGGCGATCGTCCCGGCCGACGGCGGCATCGCCGTCCGCGGTTTCGGCGCCAACGCTGCGGGAGGGGACAACCTGTGACTCGCTCCATCGACATCAACCCGGCCGCCGGCGTCCTGCGCCAGGCCCGGTACTTTCCCCGGAACACAGCCCTGTTCTATGAGGGCGAGGAACTCGACTACGCAGCGCTGGCAGCCCGGATCGAAGAGTATGCCCGGGCCTTTGCCGCCAGCGGCGTCCGTCGCGGAGACCGAATCGGCTACATGGGGCTGAACAGCAGCACCTTCATCGTCACCATGATGGCGGCCTGGTGGATCGGGGCCGTGTTCCTGCCCTACAACTTCCGCCTGGCGCCCCGCGAGATCGAAAGCCTCACTGCCACGTCGACGCCGCGGCTGCTGATCGTGGAGCCCGGGCACCAGGCGGTCATTGACAGCGCAGTCGATATCGACCGCCGCTCGCTCCAGCTGCTACTCGTAGACAACGATTCGGCCGCACCCGCTCCAGTTCAAGCGCAGCTTAAGGACAACTGGACGCCTCTGAGCCGCTTTCTGGCATCTGGGAGCGGCACGGAGACGCCCGAGCCGGCGACGGCGCACGACGACGACCTCGCCATCCTGATGTTCACCTCCGGAACCACCGGGGAGCCCAAGGGTGTGCAGTTGACTTTTGGAAATATCTGGTGGAATTCCGTCAACGTCGACTCGCTCGTCGACACACGGCGCGGCGACGTCAATCTGGCGGTGGCACCGCTGTTCCACATCGGCGCGCTGAACGCCCTGACCATCCGGCTGCTCGTCCGCGGCGGCACAACGATCGTCCGACGCAACTTTGATCCCCGGCAAACCCTGCGTGACATCGAGGAGTACGGCGTGACCCAGGCCTTCCTGGTTCCGGCCCAGCTCTCGGCGATGCAGCAGACGGAGGAATTCCAGCAGCACGACATTTCCAGCCTGCGTGCCCTGATCTGCGCCGGCGCCCCCGTCCCGCCGATACTGCTGAAGCAGTACGAAGGCAAGGGAGTTCCCGTGCAGCAAGCCTGGGGACTGACGGAGACGTCACCGTTTGCGACCTACCTGCCCGTTGAACTCACGTACGCCAAGGCGGGATCCTGCGGCATCCCGATGCCGCACACCGACGTTCGGATCGTCGATCCCCTCAACCTTGAAGACGTGGAGAAAACCGGCGAAACCGGCGAACTGTGGGTCAAGGGGCCCAACGTCACCAGCGGATACTGGAACAACCCGGAGGCCACGGCGTCCGCTTTCCACGCTGGCTGGTTCCGTAGCGGTGACATCGGTTACTGCGACGAGGACGGGTTCTTCTTCATCGTCGACCGGCTCAAGGACATGATCATCACCGGCGGCGAAAACGTCTATCCCGCTGAGGTGGAGCGGGCGCTGATGGAATTCCCCGGCGTCCTGGACGTGGCCGTCGTCGGCGTCGAGGATTCAAAGTGGGGGGAGTCCGTGGTGGCCGTCATGAGCTGCAAGGACGGCCAGGTTCCCACAATGGAGGAGGTCAGGGAGTTCACCAGCAAGTATCTCGCCCGCTACAAATTGCCCAAGCGCCTGATCATCACCGGCGCCGTACCCCGCAACGGCTCGGGCAAGCTGGACAAACCCAGCATCCGGCAGCTCGTCAAGAACGAAGGGTAACCAAAATGTCTTCCGAAGAAGTGGACCTGCTCAAGTGGCCCGAACCACTGCCGCCGTCATGGCAGTGCGTCACGGCTGCCCCGGACGAGGGCTGGGACACCGCCTTCAATGTGACCGAGAACGGCAATCCGGCTGGAATGGTAAGCGTGGGCTTTGTTGCCTCGACACCCATCGCGGCAGCCTATCCTGCCGGGGCGCGGGACCGGCTCATCCAGCCGGATGCGCAGGCGGGCGCGCCGGCTGTCCAGCTGGTGGCGGAACAGGTCATGGCCGCGGATCCGGCCTGCCGCCGGCTGGTGCTGGCCGTTGATGAGGGCGATGTCGCCGGGATTGCCCGCGGCGAGGCGGCGGGATTCCGCTACGTCCTCGACGTCGATGTGCCCGGCAGGTCCTTGTCGCTGCTCGCCGCCGAACCGAACTGGGTGCTCGAGGACTCACGCCATCTGGACGACGTACCCACAAAGTAACGGTCAGGCGCCCTGGACCAGCCTCAACTGGTGCTGCCGGTGTGCGGATGCCGCCACCACGGCACGGCCGGCCGCGTAGCAGACCTTCCGCAGCGCGTTTGCCTGGGAATCAGGAACAAACTTTCCGGCGGGCCCGGAAACCGACAAGGCAGCCACCGGCCTGCCGTTGGCCCCCAGGACCGGAGCTGCGATGCAGTTCAGCCCCACGAGGATTTCCTCGCGGTCGTAGGCAAGGTTGGTTTCCCGCACTTTGGCCAGTTCGGCACGGAAGGCGTCCGGCTCCGTGATGGTGGCGGGTGTCCAGGCGGACAGCTCCGACCGGAGGACACTCTCGGTGGCATCGGGCTCGTAGGACAACAGCATTTTGCCCACCGCCGTGCAGTAAGCGGGGGCCCGGCCGCCGATGCGCGAGGGGCTGCGGACCTGCAAATGGCCGTAGAGCTTGTTCAGGTACACCACTTCGGTGCCGACGAGGACCGCCAGATGGACGGTCTGGCGGCTCATTTCATACAGATCAGCAAGGTAAGGCGTGAGCGTATCGCGGATCCGGCCATGGATAGCGCTCTCATTGCTAGCCCCGAGGTTATGAATCAGCTTGCCCAGCCGGTAGGCATTTCCTGCCCGCTCCACGGCGCCGCTCCGGTGCAACATGGCCAACACCCGGAACGCCGTGGACTTGGACATGTCCGCCCGGCGTGCGAGTTCACTGACGCCGGCACCGGTGAGGGCATCATTGCCAAAGGCGCTTAGCAGGGCCATGGCCTTGTCAACGGCGGCGCGGTCATCGCGCCCTGCGGCAGCAACACTTGATGCCATATCAATCCTTCAGCATGGGGGTGCCGCCCGTCTATGGACCGTATCCCGATTGGCTTGGGCCGGTCTTCGATGGCCGACTCTTCCAGTTTGCGTCCAATATTAAAATATGTCAAATATGACTAAACGTCATTTATAAGTGACAATGGAGTATGTCGCTTAACGATCTCGTATCCAGGAATGTCCGCCGCTTCCGGGCGGAGCGGAACCTCACCCTGGGCGAGCTTGCCCGCCGGGCATCGCTGTCCAAACAGACGCTCTCCAAGATCGAGCAGGGTGAAGGCAACCCCACTGTGGGCACCCTTGAAGCGATCGGCGAGGCCCTGGGCATGAGTTTCCGCCGGCTGGTGACCGAGTGGGGATCGAAAACAACTGTTTCCCGGGCGAGCGACGCCGTCTGGGTCCACACTCCGGTGGGGGAAGAACGCAACCTGGACCGGATTTACGGCACGGGCTATGTCCGCACGCAGGTTGTCGCCGTGGAGCAGACCCAGCGAGTGAAATTTGTTCCCGCGCAGAGCCCAGGCACCCTGCACCAGCTCTACGTCATCGAAGGCAGGCTGGAGGCCGGTCCGGAGGACGAGATGCTGGTCCTCAGCATGGGGGACTTCGCGCGATTCCCCGGAGACGTGGACCACGGTTACCGCAGCCTCGGCGGACGGGCCCTGTTCCACCTGACAACCACGGCACCCGAGGTGCCGCAGTTCAATTCAGCCGTGTGACAGTCTGGCGGGTGTGCACCAGAAGATGTACCCCAAAGCGCTGGCGTCGCTGGATATCCGCACCTCCCAGACATGGACCCACCCGCCTACATGGACAGGGCTCGCTGCGCAACGGACCCAGCCCGTGGAGACCGGGTGGATGTGGTTGGCATTGATTTCCTGGCCTGCCACATGAAACCGGGTGCGGTCCACAGCGAGGTAGCCGGCCCAGAACGCCAGGGGCTCGGCAAAGGCCACAGAGGCGCCGCCGTGGAAGACGCCAGCAAGCCGGGCCGTACGGCCATCGACGGGTATTCTGCCGTGCAGCGCCGCGTCGGCGAGCTCCGTGATTTCGATGCCAAGGTTCGAGCTGAGGCTCTGCGCACCCCGACCGTTGATATCCGCTAGGTCCATCTCGCCATGTCAGACGTTCATCCGATGCCGTTCTTTCCGGAAGTCGCGTTTTCTTTGAAATGCCGCCCACCACGCTAGCCCCAATGCCGTGTAGTTAAGCAGCGAGCTCTGTTGTCAACCCTGTGTGGGGGTGGATGGCTTGGATGGTCAGGCGGGCCGGTTGGGTGGGGCCGTGGGGTTTGGTGGCTCGGGCCTGGTACTTCGAGATGGCTCGTTTTACGGTTCTTGGGCCGGTTCGCAGCCTGCGTGGGGGTAGGAGGTTTGCCAGGAGGTGTTCTCCGATCCGTCCCGCCAGCCCGTGCCAGCCGGGCTCGGGGTGGGTGTCGGTTGCCGGTCCGAGGATGATGGTGTCCCTGGCCATGGTCAGGGCGATGGTGAAACTGGCCCGGTCCGGATCCAGTCCGGGGACGG
>CAJDTL010000080.1_pt1 | contig 18038 bp, 15 predicted proteins | sample 7389871 | NCBI WGS metagenome assembly CAJDTL01 (sample SAMEA7055650, study PRJEB34461) | soil metagenome | biome: terrestrial ecosystem; feature: Peninsula; material: soil | place: Antarctica | collected 2016 | reverse complement strand
ATGGGCGTGATGACCGCTGCCGTGCCGCAGGCAAAGACCTCCGTAATGTCACCTGAGGCGATTCCGTCCCGCCACTCGGCCAACGTGATTTTGCGCTCCTGGACGTCCAGGCCGCGGTCCTTGGCCAGCTGAATGACGGACATACGGGTGACGCCCTCCAGAATTGTTCCCGTCAATGCAGGCGTCACGAGCCGGCCGTCCTTGAAAACGAAGAACACGTTCATGCCGCCCAGTTCCTCAACGGCGTCGTCGTTGAAGGGATCCAGGAAAAGCACCTGCTTGCAGCCGTGTGCTTCGGCCTCCAACTGCGCTGCCAAAGAAGCTGCGTAGTTGCCGCCGCACTTGGCGGCACCGGTACCGCCGCGGCCCGCGCGGGCATAGTTGTGCGAGATCCAGATGGAAACGGGCTTGAGCTCTCCTCCGAAGTAGTTACCGGCCGGAGAAGCGATGACGCGGAAAGAAACCTCGCGGGCCGGCCGCACACCAAGGAATGCCTCGGTGGCAATCATGAAGGGCCGCAGATACAGGCTTTCCCCGTCGCGGCTGGGGATCCAGTCCTGATCCACGCCGACCAGGCCGCGGACCGCGTCCAAAAACACCTGCTCGGGCAGCTGCGGAAGCGCCAGGCGTGCGGCGGATCGATTCAGCCGAGCGGCGTTTGCGGCGGGGCGGAATGTCCAGACGGAACCGTCGGCGTGCTTGTAGGCCTTCAGGCCTTCGAAGATCTCCTGGCCGTAGTGCAGCACAGCGGCCGCCGGATCCAGCGCAATGGGTCCGTACGGCTCAATCCGGGCGTTGCTCCACGTGCCGTGGCCATCCGCGTCTGCGCGGTAGTCGACAACGGCCGTATGGTCTGTGAAGTGGTCGCCAAACCCCGGGTTCGCCAGGATGACGGCGCGCTCTTGGGCAGTCTTTCGGTGTGCCGAAAGGTTCTGCGTAAACTCCAGTTCATTGACTGTCTGGGTCATGGTTCCTCCACATAGTTGTGCACTCCTGTGTGCACGCGGTTTTGCAATCTTCAGCCTACTCCCGCTGTTACGCCTGCGCCCTTCTCACAGTGATGCGGCGATGGCGTCCCCGATGGCCGTTGTGCGCCGGGCGGCGGCGGGACTCCGCTGGGCGATGTCCGCGACGACCGCGGCCTCCACCCGGCGCGCGGCGGCATCGTATCCGAGGTGGTCCAACAGCAGTGCCGCGGACAGGATGGCCGCCGTGGGATCGGCCTTCTGCTGGCCGGCTATGTCCGGGGCGGAGCCGTGCACGGGCTCGAACATGGACGGTCCTGTGCGGTCCATATTGATATTGCCGGAAGCCGCGAGTCCGATACCGCCGGTGACGGCAGCGGCCAGATCCGTGACGATGTCGCCGAAGAGATTGTCCGTGACAATCACATCGAAGCGCGCCGGATCCGTAACAAGGAAAATCATGGCCGCATCCACATGGAGATAGTCAACGGCGACGTCCGGGAATTCCGCTGCGACGGCTTCCACGGTCCGCTTCCACAGGTGCCCGGCATAAACCAGAACATTGTGCTTGTGCACATATGTGAGCTTTTTACGCGGGCGGGCGCTGGCCCGGCGAAAACCGTCGCGGACGACGCGCTCCACGCCGTAAGCCGTATTGACCGACACCTCGGTGGCGACTTCCTGCGGCGTTCCGGCCCGCAGCGCGCCGCCATTTCCAACATACGGTCCCTCGGTACCCTCACGGACCACGACAAAATCGATGGCCCCCGGGTCGGCCAGCGGGCTGGCGACGCCGTCGTAGAGCCGGGAAGGTCGCAGGTTGACGTAGTGATCCAGGCTGAAGCGGAGCTTGAGCAGCATCTCGCGTTCAATCAGGCCGGAAGGAATGCTGGTGTCCCCCGGGGCCGCGCCGACGGCACCGAACAGGATCGCGTCATGGGTGCGCAGTGCCTCGAGCGTGCTGTCCGGCAGGGTTTCGCCGGTCTGCAGCCAGTGTTCGGCTCCCAGCTTGTATTCGGTCAGCCGCAAGTCCACATTCTCGGCGGCGACGGCCTTTTTCAGGACCTTGACGGCCTCGGCAATGACTTCGGGGCCAATACCGTCGCCGGGAATGACGGCAATGTTCATCGATGCGTTCATGGTTTTCAGCGTAGCCAAAGCATCCACATGATGGGCAATGCATCTCACAGTCCGGACATCGAGCCTCGGGACATCCTCTCCACCCACGGCATGATGCCGGCACCGGGACAGATAACCTAGAGTCGTAGATCATGGTTATGCACCGGATCTACGCCTGGTTCCGCAGGCACCGCTTCGCCGTGGACTTCACCTTGATGACGATCCTCTGGCTGCTGTTTGGTGCCACCACGCTGCTGGGCCCCGCCGCCCCTGCGTCCTTCATTGTCGCGACGCTCCTCATTGTGCCGCTTGCCTGGCGCCGCACCCGGCCGGTCACGACCACCGCCGTGATTGCCGCCGTCGCCGTCGTGCAGTGGGCGCTGGCGATCCAACCCGAGCCGGCCGACGTCGCCGTCGTTCTGGCCGTCTATGCGGTGGCCGCCTACGGACCGCGCTGGGCGAGCATCGGCGGCCTCTTCCTGGCGCTGCTCGGGGCGGTCATGCTCGGCACACGCTATTACACCGATCTGACCATGGAAACGGTGGCCAGCCTCCCCTCGATAGCGTTCCTGGTGGTCTCGGTTTTGGCGATCGTACTGTTCAGCTGGACCTTAGGCGATCTGACGCGGACCAGAAGGCTGCGTGAACAGGCGCTGGAGGGCCGTGCGCGCCGACTCGTGGTGGAACAGCAGCAGGAGCGCGCCCTCGCGGCATCCGACGAGAGGGCGCACATTGCCCGGGAGATGCATGACATCGTGGCACATTCGCTGTCGGTCATCATCACGCAGGCCGACGGCGCGCGCTATGCTGCCGCGGCGGATCCGTCCGTGGCGACGGCGACCCTGCAGACCATCGCCGACACCGGACGGGCCTCGCTGCAGGAAATGCGACGGCTGCTGGGGGTGCTGCGCGGCGGAGAGGAGGCCTCCACCCGGCCACTTCCCGGCCTGACGGACATCGATGATCTGCTGCTGGGCTTCCGCACGGCGGGGCTTGAGCTTGGTTTTGAGCAGAGCGGGAAGGCCCGGCGCCCGTTGCCGGCCGGTGCGGAACTCACCGCCTACCGGGTGGTCCAGGAAGGCCTGACAAATGTCCTCAAGCACGCCGGTCCGCGGGCCACGGCACGCGCTTCGCTGCAATGGGTGGGCCGGGGTCTGCAGATCGACGTGCTCGACGACGGCCGTGGGGCCGCCGCCGATCCGCCCGGCCTTGACGCTCCCGGCGGCCGCAGCGCTGCCGCCGGCGAAGGGAGCGGTCCCGACCATGCGGGTGCAACAGGCCTGGGCGGCAACGGCATTCGTGGCATGGGCGAGCGCATCAAGCTCTACGATGGAACACTGACCGCCAACCCGGAGCCCGGCGGCGGGTTCCGCATCAGCGCATTCATTCCTTATACGGAGGCTTAATCGTGAGATCCGACGCAAGCCTGGATTCCTTACTGCCGGAGACCGGCACCAAGCCCATCAGGGTTGCCCTGGTGGACGATCAGCAGCTGGTGCGTTCCGGTTTCACCATGCTGATCAACAGCCAGCCGGACCTGGAAGTGGTGGTTCAGGCGGGTAACGGGGTCGAGGCCCTTGCCGCGCTGTCGGCGACTGCCGCGGATGTGGTGCTGATGGACGTCCGGATGCCGACTATGGACGGTATTGAAACCACCCGCAAGCTGCTGGAGCGGTCCCGCAACGCGGTGTCCGGATCCTGGCTGTCGGAGCTCAAGATTGTTGTCCTGACCACCTTCGACCTGGATGAATATGCCTTGGCCGCCATCCAGGCCGGGGCCAGCGGCTTCCTGCTCAAGGATGCTCCACCGGAGGAACTGCTGGGGGCCATCCGCACCGTCTACCGCGGCGACGCCGTCATCGCCCCGTCCACCACCAAGCGTCTTCTGGAACATGTCGCTCCGCTGCTGAGCGCTCAAGGAGCGGTAAAGGACCGCCGCAGTACCGCCGTGGAAAGTCTCACTGTCCGTGAGCGTGAGGTCTTCGGACTGATCGCCGAGGGGCTCTCCAACCCGGAAATTGCGCAGGCGCTGTTCGTCTCCGAGGCCACGGTCAAGACTCACGTGGGCCATGTACTCAGCAAGCTTTGCGCGCGCGACCGGGTACAGCTGGTCCTGATCGCCTACGAAACCGGAGTCGTCTCCGCCGGCTGAGCGCCCCGCGAACAGAAGCCGTCCATGTCACGCGACGGGGGCGGGACGTTGCCGTACTCGTGGATCCGGATTTCTACGAGCGTGCCCTTGTCGCGCTGGAAGACGCGGCAGATATTGCGGCCGCGCAGGCAGCGCGCGCGGATGATGCTCCAACGGTCATCCACGAAGAATTGCTCCGTGAATTCGGCATCGCAGATTGAGCGGCCGGTGCGCCATCCGCTACACCGCGATGGCGGCCAAACAAATACGAAAGCTCGACCGGCAGTCACAAGTTCGCGTCCTGAAGGCCGTTAAAATCCTGAGCGACACTCCGCGGCCGCCTAACGGAAAACAACTCGTTGGGGGAAACGGAGAGTGGCGTATCCGGACCGGCGTTTTCCGCGTGATCTACGAAATTAAGGACCAGGAACGTACGGCCCTCGTACTGCGCGCGGCATACCGGGGAGAAGTTCTCCGGCGCTGACCGCAGCATCATCCCGGCACTTAGTGACCACTCACCCGGGTCTCCCCGCGCTTGCTGAGCCCGCTTGGTCGATCACCGGGGCTGGGGGCAGAGCCCGATTGTGGGGACGGTTTAGGCTTCGGCGGCCTCTTCGTACTTGGGGAAGATCGGCGCGGGGGCCGGGAGCGGTGTCCCGGCCACCAGCGGAGTGCTGATCGCCGCGAACTGCCGAACGTCGTCGTCCGCTGCCACACCCTGGCCAAGCGCGTCGAGCAGCTTCGCCGCCGAATCCGGCATCACCGGCTGCACCAAGATGGCGACGATGCGCAGCACCTCCAGCGTCACGTACAGCACCGTGTTCATGCGTTCGACGTCGGTCTTGCGCAGGACCCATGGCTGCTGCTCCGCGAAGTATGCATTGGTGTCGCCCAACACCGTCCAGATTTCCTCCAGCGTGCGGTGGAAATCCTGGACCTCGTAGGCCTCGCGGCAGAGCTCGAGCAACACGCCCGCCTGGGCCAGAATGTCCCGATCCGCGTCGGTGAAGGCACCCGGAACCGGGACCTGGGCGTCACAGTTTTTTGCCACCATAGACAGCGACCGCTGCGCGAGGTTGCCCAGATTGTTGGCCAGATCCGAGTTCATCCGCCCCACCACCGAGTCGTGGCTGTAGGACCCATCGGCGCCAAAGGGGACCTCGCGGAGCAGGAAAAACCGCACCTGGTCCAGCCCGTACTGCGCCACCCAGTCGGCCGGGGCGACGACGTTCCCCAGGGATTTGGACATCTTGACGCCGTTGTTGTGCAGGAAGCCGTGGATCATCACGCGCTTGGGCAGCTCCAGCTGGGCGGACATCAGGAACGCGGGCCAGTAAACGGCGTGGAAGCGCGAGATGTCCTTGCCGATGATGTGCACGTCCGCGGGCCAGTACTTTTTGAAGCTCTCCGATTCCGTATCGGGGAAGCCGACGCCGGTGAGGTAGTTGGTCAGCGCGTCCACCCAGACGTACATCACGTGCTCCGGGTTGCCCGGCACCGGAACGCCCCAGTCAAAGGAGGTCCGGCTGATCGAGAGATCTTCCAAGCCGCCCTTGACGAAACTGATGACCTCGTTGAAACGGCTGTGCGGGGCGCCGAAACTCGGATGGTCGGCGTAGTGCTTGAGCAGTTTGTCCTGGTAGGAGGCGAGTCTGAAGAAGTAGCTCTCCTCCTCGGTCCAGGTCACTTCAGTGCCGGTTTCGGTGGCGTAACGAAGGCCGTCGTCGCGCACTTCGGTCTCGTCCTCCACAAAGTAGCGCTCATCTCGGACGGAGTACCAGCCGGCGTACTGGGAAAGGTAGATGTCTCCATTGGCTTCCATCCGCTGCCAGATCGCGGCGGCGGCGGCGTAGTGGTCCGGATCCGTGGTGCGGATGAAGCGGTTGTGGGAGATGCCGAGATCAGCGCTCATCTGCTTGAAGGCGGCGGAGTTCTCATCGGCGAGCTGCTTGGCGGTGAGGCCGAGTTTGCCGGCCGTCTGCTGCATCTTCAGCCCGTGCTCGTCGGTGCCGGTCATGAAGAATACGTCGTAGCCGTCCAGCCGCTTGAACCTTGCCATCGCGTCGGTGGCGATGACCTCGTACGCGTGCCCGATGTGCGGCACGCCGTTCGGGTAGGAAATGGCGGTCGTGATGTAGAAAGGGGTCTGGGCCTGCGCAGGTGAACTCACTCTATGAAGTTACCCGCCGGTGGTTCGGCTTGTCGAAACCTGCCGGGCGGATCAAGCGCCGGAGGCGGATCATTTGGCGCAGACTTTGGCCGGGCCGCTGCGCACGTTGCATTCGGGCGCATCCGGAGATCCTTGCCTTGCGCAGCTTGTGACGCGAAGACGGGCCAGGACAGAGTGGCGGCAATTGGCTCCCCTTCCCGCGTAATGCTATGGCTCCCTTGGTCCGATTATGAGACGGTGGCAGCTACACCGGTCCTCGCGCGTTGGAAGGACAGCACGGCCATGGGATTTCCACAAAACCGCAGGCCAGTTCGAACGGGGCTTGCGGTGTGCGTACTCGCCGCCAGCGTCGCACTGGCGTCTGGCTGCACACCGACTTCCCCGCCACAGGTGCCGGGCGCGACAACGGCAGTTCCGCCGCCGTCCTCCCGTATTCCAGGCAGCGCGGGACAAGGCAGCGCGACGAACGGACCGACGACGGCGTCACTGACGGTGGGTGCCGAACTCGCCACCGGCCTGGACCTCCCCTGGTCCATCGCGTTTCTGCCCGACGGAACCGCGCTGGTCTCCGAACGCGACACCGCCAAGCTGAAGCTGATCAGCGCCGGCGCGGCCTCCACGGTCGGCACAGTGGAGCACGTGGTTCCCGGCGGCGAGGGCGGATTGTTGGGGATCGCCGTCGCCGGAACATTCAGTACCGACCACTATTTGTATGCCTACTACACCTCCGCGACGGACAACCGGGTGGTCCGGATGACCTATCAGGACGGCCGGCTGGGTCAACAGCAGGTGCTGCTCACGGGCATCGCGAAGGCGAACAACCACGATGGCGGGCGGATTAAATTCGGGCCGGATGGTTTCCTCTACGTGGGCACCGGCGATGCGCTGCAGCAGGACAGCGCGCAGGACCGTCGCTCGCTCAACGGCAAGGTGCTGCGGATCACCGCTGACGGGAAGCCGGCGCCCGGCAACCCGTTCGGGAACAGCCCGGTCTACAGTTACGGGCACCGCAACGTCCAGGGCATCGCCTGGGATTCCGCCGGCCGGCTCTGGATCAGCGAGTTCGGCCCCGATGTCAATGACGAGCTGAACCTGATCCAGCCCGGCGGCAATTACGGCTGGCCGCTGGTCACCGGCGCGCCCGGCCGGGCTGGCTTTATTGACGCCAAGGTGGTGTGGCCGTCGACGGCCGACGCCTCCCCGAGCGGGCTGGTAATCGTCGACGACGTCGCGTACCTGAGCGCCCTGCGTGGCCAGCGGTTGTGGGAGGTGCCGCTGAACGGGACGGATCCGGGGCAGCCGGCGGAGTTCTTCCGCGGCGAATACGGCCGGCTGCGGGACGTTGTCGCGGCCCCGGACGGTGCGGGACCGGACGGGGCGGGACCGGACGGGGCAGCGCCGGACGGGGCAGCGCCGGACAATCCGCTGTGGGTGCTGACCAACCGGGGCGCCGGGGACGAGGTTCTGGTGATCCGCCGCAACGATCTGTGAAATGGCATTCACGAATGCAAGCTGTTGACGCCCCTGCGGTGCGCGACGTCAATGACGCTCACGATCTGGCGTTCGCCGTCGATGAGGTAGATAAGCCGGTATGTGCCGCGCCGCGCACAGTACAGCTCGTCCAACGGAGCGCGAAGCCGCTTTCCGGCACGGTGCGGATTCTCCAGCAGCGGGCCTACGATACATTCATAGGCAGCGAAAGCGGGGCCCTCGGGTAGTCGTTCCGAGAGCTGGCGCTTGGCTGTGGGTGTAATGACCAGGCGGTAGCGATTTCCTGCGCCGCTCACGCGCCCGGTCCACGCCGCCGATCCATTGCCGCCGCCAGTTCAGTTTCGGTCTCGCCCTTGGCCAGCTCAGCCTCCGACCTCGCCAGCCGGCGCATCGTTTCGGCATCGGACAGAATTTCGACCGTCTCCTCCAGAGATTCGAGATCTGCCGGAGCCATCAGCACCGCCGACGCTTTGCCGTGCACTGTTATCGTCACACGTTCATGCTGACTGCTGACCCGTCCAACGAGTTCGGACAGATGCGCTTTGACCTCAGCGAGTGATAAAGACGTTGACATAGTCATAAGTGTGACCACCGGCATCCGTCCATTTCAAGGGCAGTTCGGCTAAGTCAGTCCTCCAGATCGACTTCGCGGGCCATCGTGGCACCGATTTCGGATTTGAGAGCATCCAGCACGTCCTGCGGCACGGAACTGTCCACCGTCAGCAGCGACAGCGCCTGGCCACCCTCCATGTTCCGGGCAACCTGCATGCCGGCAATGTTGATTCCGTTATCGCCCAGCAGGCGGCCCAGTATGCCGATCACGCCGGGACGGTCCGCATAGGAGATGACAACAAGGTGGTCACTAATCGGGATTTCGACGTCGTACCCGTTGACGCCCACCAGCTTTTCAATCTGCTTCGGTCCCGTCAAGGTACCGGAGACGGAAACCTGCGAACCGTCGGACAGCGCGCCGCGGATGGTCAGCACGTTGCGGTAATCCCTGGATTCCGTGGTCTTGATCAACCGCGTGTTGATCCCGCGCTGCTCGGCCAGGACCGGGGCATTGACGTAGGAAACCTGCTCGGACACGATGTCCTTGAAGACACCCTTCAGCGCGGCCAGTTCCAGCGCCTTGACATCATGCACCGCGATCTCACCGGCCACCTCGACGTCGATCTGCGTCACGGAATCATGCGTGAGCGCGGTGAAAATCCTGCCTAGCTTTTCGATCAGCGGAATGCCGGGGCGCACATCCGGGGCGATGACACCGCCGGCAACGTTCACCGCATCCGGCACCAGTTCCCCGGCCAGGGCCAGGCGCACCGATTTGGCCACCGAGACGCCGGCCTTTTCCTGCGCCTCATCCGTGGATGCGCCCAGGTGCGGGGTCACCACGACGTTGTCCAGTGCCAGGAACGGCAGGTCCGTCGCCGGCTCCTTGACGAAGACGTCGATGCCGGCACCGGCAATGTCGCCGTTGGTCAGCGCGGTGTAGAGGGCGGCCTCGTCCACCAGCCCGCCGCGCGCCACATTGATGATGTACGCTGTTTTCTTCATCTTCGAGAACGCCTCCGCACCAATCATGCCCACCGTCTCCGGTGTCTTGGGCATGTGGATGGTGATGAAATCGCTCTGCGCCAGCAGCTCATCGAGGGTGACCAGCTGCACCCCCAGCTGCGCGGCACGCGCGGAGGTGACGTACGGATCGTAGGCCAGGATCTCCATGTCGAAACCCTGCGCGCGGGCCGTGATGAGGGCACCGATCCGACCCAGCCCGATGATGCCGAGCTTCTTCTCATACAGCTCGGTGCCGGTGTACTTGGAGCGCTTCCATTCGCCGTTCTTCAGCGCCACGCTGGCGGCGGGAATGTGCCGGGCCAGGCTCAGGATGTGCCCGACGGTCAGCTCCGCGGCGGAGACAATGTTCGACGTCGGCGCGTTGACCACCATGACGCCGGCCTGCGTGGCGGCCTTGATATCCACGTTGTCCAGCCCCACACCCGCGCGCGCAATGACCTTCAGGCTCTTCGCGGCGGCGATGGCTTCCGCGTCCACCTGCGTGGCGGAGCGGACCAGGATGGCGTCCACGCCGGCGATGGCGGCGAGCAGCTGCGATCGGTCGGCACCGTCGCAGTGACGGATTTCGAAATCGGGCCCCAAGGCGTCGATCGTCGCGGGCGAAAGTTCTTCTGCAAGGAGTACAACTGGCTTGGTGGCTGTCACCGGTGACCTCTTTAGCTTTCCGTAAGTTCAGGTGGGGATTTGGGTGAAACGGTGGAACCGCCAAGAAAGCCGGACCCCTCTTTTTACGAAGGTGCCCGGCTTCCTTGCCGTATGTGTGGCGCTCGACGACGGCCCCTCCGCGGGTGCCGATGTCTGCCCCGCCGGAACTAGCGGGCGACGGAGCCTTCGGTGTAGTCGTCTTCATTCTTGATCCAGGAGAACAGCTTGCGCAGTTCGCGGCCGGTGGACTCGATCGGGTGATCCTCGCCTTTTTTGCGCAGCGCCTTGAACTCCGGAGCGCCGGCATCCTGGTCATCGATGAAGCGCTTGGCGAAGGTGCCGTCCTGGATGTCCTTCAGCACGGCCTTCATGTTTTCCTTCACGTGCGAATCGATAACGCGCGGGCCCGAGACGTAGTCGCCGTATTCGGCCGTGTCGGAAACGCTCCAGCGCTGCTTGGCAATGCCGCCCTCAACCATCAGGTCGACGATCAGCTTGAGCTCGTGCAGCACCTCGAAGTAGGCAATCTGCGGCTGGTAGCCGGCCTCGGTCAGGGTCTCGAAACCGTACTGGATCAGCTGTGAAGCACCGCCGCAGAGCACGGCCTGCTCGCCGAAGAGGTCCGTCTCGGTTTCCTCGGTGAACGTGGTTTCGATGACGCCGGCGCGGGTCCCGCCGATCGCCTTCGCGTAGGACAGGGCCAGCTCCTTGGCCTTGCCGGAAGCATTCTGTTCGACGGCGATCAGGTCGGGAACGCCGCGGCCGGCCTCGAATTCGCGGCGTACCACGTGTCCGGGGCCCTTAGGGGCAACCAGTGCAACGTCAACGTCCGCCGGGGGCTTGATGTAGCCGTAGCGGATGTTGAAGCCGTGGGCAAAGAACAGCGCGTCACCCGCCTGCAGGTTGGGGGCGATGTCCTCGGCATAGACGCTGCGCTGGACCTGGTCCGGAGTGAGGATCATGATCAGATCGGCCTCGGCGGCGGCGTCGGCAACGCTCAGGACGCGCAGGCCCTCTGCCTCGGCCTTGGCGCGGGACTTCGAACCTTCCTTGAGCCCGACGCGTACGTCAACACCGGAATCGCGCAGGCTCAGCGCGTGCGCGTGGCCTTGGCTGCCGTAGCCGATGACGGCGACGGTGCGGCCCTGAATGATGGACAGATCGGCGTCGTCGTCGTAGAACATCTCGGTCACTTGTTACTCCCTAAATAGTTTATTCGGTGCAAATCTAAAAAATTGCAAATCTAAAAATTGCGCACATTGAATTACTGCAAATACCGCAAAAAACAAGTCCCGCTATGCGGTGCGCAGCGCCCGGTCGCTCATGGAACGGGATCCCCGGCCGACAGCCAGTGTGCCCGACTGCACAATTTCACGGACGCCAAACGGCTCCAGCACATTCAGCAGCGCCGCAAGCTTGTCGGCCGTGCCGGTGGCCTCGATGGTCAGCGAATCGGTGGAAACGTCAACGACCGAGGCCCGGAAGAGATCTGCAGCCTGGGTGACCTGCAGCCTGGTGGCGGCGTCCGCACGCACCTTGACCAGAATATGGTCCCGCTGCACGGAATGATCGGAAAGCAGCTCAACGATCTTGATCACATTGATCAGCTTGTTCAGCTGCTTGGTGACCTGTTCGATCAGGTCACCTTCGGCGTCGACCACTACGGTCATCCGGGAGATCCCGGGCACCTCGGTGGGTCCGACGGCCAAAGAATTGATGTTGAAAGCGCGCCGGGCGAAGAGGCTGGCCACACGGGTCAGCACGCCGGGCTTGTCTTCCACCAGAACGGAGAGGGTATGCCGCGTCGTCATTTCTAGTCCTCTTCTTCCCACACCGGGGTCATATTGCGGGCAACCTGGATCTGGCTATTGCTGACGCCCGAGGGAACCATTGGCCAGACCATGGAGTTGGGGCTGACAACAAAGTCGATGACGACGGGCCGGTCGTTGATGGCCAGCGCCGCCTCAATGGTGGCATCGATGTCCTCGGCCCGCTCGCAGCGCAGTCCGGCACAGCCGTAGGCATCGGCGAGCTTGACGAAGTCCGGGATGCGGACCGTGTCATGGCCGGTGTTGAGGTCGGTATTGGAATAGCGGCCCTCATAGAACAGCGTCTGCCACTGCCTGACCATGCCAAGCGAGGAGTTATTGATGATGGCGACCTTGATCGGGATCTTATTGATCGCGCAGGTGGCCAGTTCCTGGTTCGTCATCTGGAAACAGCCGTCGCCGTCGATCGCCCAGACCACGCGGTCCGGGTTGCCGACCTTGGCGCCCATGGCTGCTGGCACCGCGTAGCCCATGGTCCCGGCGCCGCCGGAGTTCAGCCAGGAATGCGGGCGCTCATACTTCACAAACTGCGAGGCCCACATCTGGTGCTGTCCCACGCCGGCAACATAGACGCCTTCCGGGCCGGTCAGTTCGCCGATCCGCTGGATCACCCGCTGCGGGGACGTCAGTCCGTCTTCGGGTTCCGTCCAGCCCAGCGGGTAGGTGTCACGCAGATTGTTCAGGAACGCCCACCAGTCGGCCAGATCCGGGGTACCGTTCTGTTCGAATTCGGCCTTCACCGCTGCGCTGAGGTCCGGGATGATCTCCTTCACGGAGCCAACTATCGGGACGTCCGCCACGCGGTTCTTGGAAATCTCCGCGGGATCGACGTCTGCATGGATGACCTTGGCCAGCGGAGCGAAGGTGTTCAATATGCCCGTGACGCGATCGTCAAAGCGGGCGCCGAGGGTGATCAGCAGATCGGACTGCTGCAGGGCGGTGACGGCGGAAACGGCACCATGCATCCCGGGCATGCCCACATGCTGTTGGTGTGAATCCGGGAATGCGCCGCGCGCCATCAGCGTGGTGACCACGGGAATGCCGGTCAGTTCCGCGAGCTCGAGCAGTTCCGCGCAGGCATGGCCCTTGATGACGCCGCCTCCCACGTAGAGAACGGGCTTCTTGGCGGCACCGATCAGACGTGCGGCCTCGCGCAGCTGCTTGGCATGGCCGCGGAACACCGGGCGGTAGCCTGGCAGATCGATCACCGGCGGCCAGGAGAAGGTCATCTTCCCTTGCTGGGCGTCCTTGGCAACGTCCACCAGAACCGGTCCGGGGCGCCCGGTGGAAGCCAGGTAAAAAGCCTCCGCCAGTACGCGCGGAATGTCCTGCGCGTCGGTGACCAGATAGGAGTGCTTGGTGATCGGCATCGTAATGCCGACAATGTCCGCTTCCTGGAATGCGTCCGTGCCGATGACACCGCTGGCGACCTGGCCGGTGATGGCGACGATCGGCACCGAGTCCATGTGGGCGTCCATAATGGCGGTGACCAGGTTGGTGGCACCGGGACCGGAGGTGGCGATGCACACTCCCACTTGGCCGGTAACCATCGCGTAGCCCTGCGCGGCGTGGCCGGCGCCCTGCTCATGCCGGACCAGGACATGGTTCATGTCCGATGCCATCAGCGGATCATAAGTCGGCAGAATGGCGCCGCCGGGAATACCGAAGATATCCTTGACCCCCAGCTCTTCGAGCGAACGGACAATCGCCTCCGAACCGGTCATCTGCGTCGGCCCAACAACGGTATTGGGCCCCTGGACGTTGGAGGCTGCGGCATTAGCGGGCGCCGCAGGGGCATGGCCATGCGGCCTGGTGGCCATCAGCGACGGGCTGACGGGCGATCCTTTACTCATCGGATTCTTCCTTAGTGGAACACATGTTCACAGTCTTTGATGGCGTTTATTTAACTGTTTTGTCTCGGATAGGTTCACGTCGGTATGAGTTGCCGCTGGTGGTGGAAACAAAAAAGCCCCTCAGCCGGTAAGGCTCTGCGAGGGGTTTGCGCGTGGTGATTATCCGAACTGTATCCAGTCGGACTGTAGCTTTTGTAAAGCTAACCAGTCACGCGCTAAATAAGGACGACTACGGATATGAGCTGCATACAAGTAGTTTTCCGTTTACCCCTGCAAAGTGTCAAACCCAGCCTAGTCCGTCTCACCATGTGGTCGTCATGTCCACTGACCGGACTCACGCGGCAGTCCGGTGATCGACCAATCGGACCCTGCGGCACCATACCGGTGATCGACCAGGCGAGCTCTGCGGGCGCGTGGAGATCTCCACACGGCCGCGTGCGGCCTTGGTCGATCACCGATGTTCTATCCGCAGTACGCTCCGGTGCTCGCCGAGTGGACCAGCTTGGCATACTTGGCGAGCACGCCCTTGGTGAACTTCCCCGGGATCGGCTCCCAACCGATCCTGCGCGACTCAAGCTCCGCGTCGTCGACCAGCAGATCGAACGTCCGGGCAGCAATATCCACGCGGATCCGGTCGCCGTCGTGCACAAACGCGATGGGGCCGCCGTCGACCGCTTCCGGCGCAACGTGGCCAATGCACAGACCGGTGGTGCCGCCGGAGAATCGCCCGTCGGTGAGCAGCAGAACATCCTTGCCCAGTCCGGCGCCCTTGATGGCGCCGGTGATGGCGAGCATTTCGCGCATGCCCGGGCCGCCCTTGGGTCCTTCATAACGGATGACGACGACGTCGCCGGCCTTGATCACCCCGGACTTCAGCGCCTCCAGCGCACCCTGCTCACGCTCGAACACCCGGGCCGGTCCCTCGAACACATCGGCGTCGAAGCCGGCGCTCTTGACCACGGCGCCCTCGGGTGCCATCGAGCCGTGCAGCACGGTGATGCCGCCGGTCTTGTGGATGGGGTTGTCCAGCGCGCGCAGAATCTTGCCGTCCACGTCCGGCGGATTGATTTCCGCGAGGTTCTCCGCGACGGTTTTGCCCGTGACGGTGAGGCAGTCGCCGTGGATCAGCCCGGCGTCGAGCAGTGCCTTCATGATGACCGGCACGCCGCCAATCTTGTCCACGTCGAACATGACGTAACGGCCGAACGGCTTCAGGTCCCCCAGATGCGGGACCTTGTCGCCGATCCGGTTGAAGTCATGAAGGGTCAGGTCCACCTCGGCCTCGCGGGCAATCGCCAGCAGGTGCAGCACGGCATTGGTGGAGCCGCCGAAGGCCATCGTGACGGCGATGGCGTTTTCGAATGCCTTCTTGGTCATGATGTCGCGGGCGGTGATGCCCAGGCGCAGCAGGTTCACCACGGCCTCCCCGGAGCGGTGCGCAAAAACATCACGGCGGCGGTCTGCCGAGGGCGGGGCGGCTGATCCGGGCAGCGACATACCCAGGGCTTCGCCGATGCAGGCCATTGTGTTGGCGGTGTACATGCCGCCGCATGCACCCTCGCCGGGACAGATGGCGCGTTCGATCCGACCCAGGTCCTCCTCGGACATCTTGCCCGCCTCGCAGGCACCGACGGCCTCGAAGGCGTCAATCAGGGTGACTTCCTTCTCCTGACCGTCCTCCAGCTTCACGAAGCCCGGCATGATGGAGCCGGCATACAGGAAGACCGAGGCCAGGTCCAGCCGCGCGGCCGCCATCAGCATGCCCGGCAGGGACTTGTCACAGCCGGCCAGCAGCACGGAGCCGTCAATCCGCTCGGCCATCATGACGGTCTCGACCGAGTCCGCGATGACCTCACGGGACACCAGGGAGAAGTGCATGCCCTCGTGGCCCATGGAGATGCCGTCGGAGACGGAGATGGTACCGAACTGCATCGGGAAACCGCCGCCGGCAAAAACGCCTTCCTTCGCACCCTGCGCCAGCCGGTTAAGCGACAGGTTACAGGGTGTGATTTCGTTCCACGAGCTCGCGACGCCGATCTGCGGTTTGGCGAAATCGTCGTCGCCCATGCCGACGGCGCGCAGCATGCCGCGCGACGGTGCGGCGGCGATGCCGTCGGTCACAACCCGGCTGCGGGGTTTGATGTCTGGTTTCCCGTCCGACTGCTCGACCGGGCGGGTGTTTGAATTGGTTTCCACGCTCATAGGCTGAGTCTATGACTGCCGTCCGACAGCGCGCTAACCACGCCCACCAGCCGGACCGTTTCCGTCGGATTGTTGCGTCAATCAGGCCGTTCTATCCGAGCTTGCCCGGGGCATATCCAACGTGCTCCACTCCGGCGGGATCTGCAAGATCTGAGGGATCTGCAAGATCTGAGGGAGACCGGGAGACCGGTCTCGACGAAGTTGCCCCTCGCTACTATGCGTCCCGGGCGGCCGCGTGCTCGGCCGTTCGTGCCAGGAACCGGCCAGTGCGCAGGAAGCCGCGCACGAGAAATACGACGGAGCCCGCTTGGGCAACTACGGCAATTGCCATGACCCACCAGATGGGACTGTGACCGGGCACGGCCTGGGGAATGAAGGCGAGCGGAAAAAACGGAGCCAGCAGGAGCTGCGTGGCAAGCGCCTTTCGCATCTGCACCGCGGCGCCTCGAGTGACGGCAAGGTGTTCGTGCTCCAGGGGTGCCCTCCCCAGAATTTGCCGGCGGACCCGCTTTCGCTCTTCGTTCTCCAGCGAAATCAGCAGGTCAATTCTTCCCAGCTCAGCCGCCGGAGCGATTTTCTTCGCGTTGTAGACCAGCCCTCCGACCATGACACCCATCGCGGCAAGGAAACAACCAAACACCAAATTGGACGGCCACTGTGCCGGGGCGCCTCCGAAAGCCAGGATCCCGCCCAAGGTCCCGACAGCGATCAGGACCACGACGCCAACAGGAAAGTAGAGCGCGAAGTACGTTTTCAGGGCTTCGCCCATGCCGTTGTCGGCTATGCCCTGCGCTCTCCTCGTGGCGCTGACCCATCGGTCGTTGGATTGCGCCATGAGATCATCAATCCCGCTCATCGTCCTCTTCCTTTGGGTGCAGCATACGCAGACAAAGGCATCGCTGCACACCTTCCGCCGGCCACGATTTACCTGCCGTTCCAAATTCTGAGCTGCTTCCGCCCGAAAACCAACGGTCTGGCGTGGCTTAGGACAGAGGGAACGCCGGCCGAGCGGCCTCAACCGGTCTTACCAATCGGGCCCCGGGCGGCAATGTATGCAGGCGATTGCGGGCGTCGCGCCGATTTCGCAGCGCGGGAAAAAGCATGTAGAGTTACATGTCGTTGCGAGGTACGGAAACGGAAGAAATTCCCTTGCGGAGCGCGCAACATGCCGAATGCACCTCTAGCTCAATTGGCAGAGCAATTGACTCTTAATCAATGGGTTTCGGGTTCAAGTCCCGAGGGGTGCACCAATAAAACCCCGTCTTTACTGGCCTAATGGTCCGAAGAGGCGGGGTTTTGTTTTCGGTCCCTGACGCTGGAGTGTCCCTTTTGGGGGTCACCTTACCCCAGAGACCCCTACCACACGTAACCCGCGGCTGGGCCAAGTGGCCTGCATGAAGAGCCTCTGATTCCGTCCCAGGGTTAGACGGGGTCTCCGCGTCGGGCCGGCCAGAGCCGGGTCGGCGCGTTCATGGCCAAGTCCGCGCCGCGGGCCGGCAGGCGCTGGGCTGAAGAGATCTTTACCGCTCTGGGTGAGCAGAGCGTGGTCGTGACCGGCACCGGTGCCGCCGCCGTTGTGCTGCCCCAACTCGCCGCGCAGCTGGCCCAGCTGCGTACCTCCCGTGCCGAGGTTCTGACCCAGGTTGAGGCAATCGTGGAGGCCCATCCTCTTCACGAACCCCTGACGTCCCTACCGGCGGTCGGCATCAGGACGGCGGCACGGATCATTACCGAGGTTGTCGGTAAGGAATTCAAGACCGCCGGGCACCTGGGCTCCTACGCCGGACTCGCGCCGGTGACGTGGCGTGCCGCCCTTGCCGTACCGCAGCCAGCCCCTGCGAACCCGAAAATCGCGAAAAGGGGGCCATCTCAGAGCCGGCGTCGGTCCCCTGGCGATGCTGGCCTGCCAAGTCGTCTCGGCATCTCGGGGAATGTATATCCAACGAGTCACATAGGCTCAGACCTCCTGGAGTAGGGGTCTGGTCTTTGTTGAGATTTGGGCTTCGGATATTTGGTAGGTCAGGGGGCGGCGGTCGCCGGGGAGCTTGGTTGGGG